>Ga0307373_10015042_pt1 | contig 10568 bp, 8 predicted proteins | sample OX2MG_FD_202534 | JGI IMG/M metagenome (GOLD analysis project Ga0307373, IMG submission 202534) | Soil microbial communities from Risofladan, Vaasa, Finland - OX-2 | ecosystem: Environmental > Terrestrial > Soil > Coastal area > Acid sulfate soil | place: Finland: Risofladan, Vaasa | collected...
TGGTCATCCGCTGATAGCTCATCGCCTTGTGGCGGGAGGCGTTGGCGCGCAGTTTGGTGCCGTCCAGGGCGAGCGTCCCCAGGCCGACCAAGCGGGCCTCGCGACAGAGCCGCAGCGCCTGCACGAAGAGCTCTGAGAGCGCCTCCAGGTGGCGCTTGCGAAAGCGGGCGATCGAGCGGTAGTCGGGGTGCTGGTCGGCACACAGCATCCGCACCGCCACGTCGCGGTGGGTTGCCGCCTCCAGCTTGCGCGAGGACATCACCCCGTTGGCGTAGCCGTAGATCAGGAGCTTTGTCATCAAGCGCGGGTCATAGGGCGGATAGCCGCGCTCCTCCTCATAAGAGGCGTAGATCGCCGAGAGGTCCAGAGCGGAGTCGACCAGGTCAGAGACGAAGTGGGCGAGGTCGCCCTCGGGCAACCACTCCTTGAGTACCGGCGCCATCAACAGCACCTGATCGGGGTCATATGGCCGGAAGGCCTTCTCCTCGCCTACGGGCGAGGGCTCTGCCCGCTTGGGTACTTCGCTTGCCACCTCCACCAACCGCTCCTGCGTCACCGTGGCCGACATGACAACCTCCGCGTCGTGGACGCACAAATCGTCTTAAACCGACCGGACGGGTCAGCTTTGGTTACTGACCCACGCTCCTAGGCGTCCGTCGTCCATAACCATCGACGGCCCCGCTGAGTGGGAGGTGTCGCCAATGCCAACCGGGCCACTTTCCCCGGCGCTACCGGCTTCGCCGTGGCGGCTTCCTCCGGCGGTTCGTGCCCCCCGCCTGAGAGGATTCGTCGCGTGAGCGCCCCAATCGTCACGCCGATCGCCGGTTGTTCGCTGCCGGCGCGATCTGAGCCCGAAGGGGAGGTCCAGCTATGAGCGGTGAGACGAAGCGAGAGGTCCCCCGCACCGAGAGGGTGCTGCCGGGGGTCTGGCGCCTGCGCCTGCCGCTGCCTTGGCCCGGGGTGCCCCACGGCAACGCCTGGGCCGTAGCCGCGGAAGGTGGCATCGTCCTCTTCGACACCGGGATCGGCGGCAGGGACCGGCTGCGACAGTTCGACCTCGCTCTCGCCCAGGCCGGCTTCGGGCTGGAGGACGTCCGCCTTCTCGTCTGCACCCACTCCCACACCGATCACTACGGGCTGGCGGCCCCAATCACCGAAGGCGCCGGCTGCGAGCTGTGGATGCACCCCGCTTGGGAGCACGTCAGGCTGCTCGGCGACGACCCGGCGGCGGCGCTGGAGCAGCGGCTGGAGGTGGCCCGCCAGAGCGGCGTGCCACCCGCCGCCCTAGAGCGTTACCGCGAGTCGCGGCAGGGCGACGATGAGACGGGGATCGACGCGATCAAGGTTCCCGATCGCGCCCTCCTGCCTGGAGTGGAGGTCGCGACCGACCTCGGCGTTTGGCAGGTGCACGAGACGCCGGGCCATGCCCCCTCCCACGTCGTCCTGCACCAGCCCGAGCGCCGGCTGATGGTCTCCGGCGACCACCTGCTCGGCCGCACCGTTCTCTTCTTCGACCATGGCCACACCCCCGATCCGGTTGGCGAGTTCCTGCGCAGCCTGGAGGAGGTCGAGCCGCTCGCTGTCGACCTCTGCCTTCCGGGGCACGGCCGCCCTTTCCGCGAACCCGCGGCGAAGATCGCCGAGGCCCGGCGCCAGGTCGAGGAGCTGCTCGAGCGGGTGCGCGAGGCGCTCGCCGGGGGGGAGAGGACGGCCTTCGAGATCGTCGGGGAGATCGTCGGCTCGGAGAACCTCAACACCCCGGTCAGCGCCTGGATTCTGCAGATCGTCCTCTCCTGCTTGGACCACCTTGCGATCCTGGGAGAGGTGGTGCGAGCAAAGGCAACTGATCCCCAACGATGGAGGGCGGCGTAGGTGATGCGGTTGGCGCGGATCGCGCGGCTCCTGCGCGACCCGAAGCGGATCTGGCGGGAGCACCGGCGCCTGTCGATCGCCCTCGCCGCCGCGACCGTGGCGGTTCTGGCGGGCATCGTGGTTGGCTACGAGCTGCTGAAGCGCCCGGCGGACGTGCACAACGCGAACGTCGCATTCAAGCCGCAGAAGCCACCCAAGCCGAAGGCGACAACGGTCAACTGGCCGATGTTCGGGCTCAACCCGGCGCGCACCCGCTACCTTCCGGCGAAGGGGATCAAGCCGCCGTTCCGGCTGCTCTGGCACTACACGGAGCGGCCACTGCTGGAGTTCCCGCCGGTCTATGCGGACGACCGGCTCTACGCGGTCAACAACAACGGCACCTCCTTCGCCCTGGACGCGAACACCGGCAAGGTGCTGTGGGAACGCAGCATCGGCCGGCTCAACGCCTCCTCTCCCGCCTTCTCCAAGAACCGCCTCTACATCGTCAACCTCGACCCCGGCCATGTGGTGAAGCTGGACGCGAAGACCGGGAAGGTCATCTGGCGCCACGCGCTTCCGGCCCGCGCCGAGTCCTCCCCTCTCGTGTTGGGCAACACCCTCTACTTCGGCTGCGAAAACGGTCAGCTCTTCGCGCTCAGCACCCGCAATGGCCACGAGCGCTGGGCGACGACCCTCGCTGGGCCGGTCAAGGCAGCGCCCGCCTACTCCAACGGGACCCTCTTCGTCGGCGACTACGGCGGCGACATGAACGCAGTCGACGCGAAGACCGGCGCGCTGCGTTGGCAGAGCGGCTCGCTCGGCAACGGGTTCGGCACCGGCGGCGAGTTCTACTCGACCCCGGCGGTGGCCTTCGGCCGGGTCTACGCTGGCAACAACGACGGCCGCGTCTACAGCTACGACACCAAGGACGGAGCGCTCGCCTGGACCCACTCGACCGGCGGCTACGTCTACTCCGGCCCGACCGTGGCCAGCACGCAGCACGCCCCGCCCACCGTCTACATCGGCTCCTTCGACGGCAACGTCTACGCGCTCAACGCGAAGAACGGCGAAACGCGCTGGGAGCGCTCGGCCGGGGGCTCGGTGATCGGCTCGCTCTCCGCCGTCGGCGAAATCGTCTACGCGGCGGAGTTCAGCACCGGCTCGACCCTCGGCTTCGACATGAGGACCGGCAAACAGGTCTTCCGCTACAAGACCGGCACCTACACGCCGGTGATCTCCGACGGCCGCCGCATTTACCTGGTCGGCTACTCGAGCATCAACGCTCTGGAACCGTTCAAGCCGAAGCCGAAGCCGGCGAGAAAGCCGAAGCCGCGGGACGGCAAGGGGGGCAAGGGCGCGGGCGGTTAGCGCCGGCCGCCGACCAGCACCGAGGAGTACCTGCCGCCTCCCACCAGGGCGCCCTGTTCCAGCACTCCCAACGGCACCCGCACCGGGCGGCCCGCGCGGAAGCGGGTCAGGGTGAAGTTGTAGGAAACGGGCTTCTGCTCGACCCGGTGGAAGGCCGGCGGCAGCAGGCGCGCGGCGCTGCGGTCGGCGGCCTGCCTGGAGCCGACCAGGTCGATTTCGCGCAACGGCGGCAGCGGGCCGTGCGGGTAGCGGGCGCCGAGGTAGTAGCGCAGCGGTTCGTTGCCGGAGAACCTGATCGTCACCACCGCGAGGCCGGAGCGGAGCGGCTCGACTTCCTTCGCGGCGTTGCGCAGGTCCTCCCGCTGGAGCCTGGGTAGGCGGTCGATCTCGAGCGTGAAGATCAGCGAGCAGAGGCAGAAGGCGCCGGCAAGAGCGAGGCCAGCCCAGCCCGCGCGGCGCACGGCGAAGCCCGCCGCAAGGACGACGATCAGCGGCACGAAGACCGGGATCAGGTTGCGCCCGTCGAAGTAGTCGGCGCCGAGGAAGCCGAGCAGGACCGGCAGCGCCAGGGCGGCGAGGCCGACTCCGGCGGCGACTCCGGCGCCGCGCCGCTCGAGCTCGTCGCCGCGCCAGAGCAGCAGCGCCAGGCCGAGGACCGCGATCGCCACCGGGATGCCGAGCGGGATCGGCCCTGGCTGACGGACCCCGTGCTCGTCGCCGTTGTCGTCGCCGACCAGCTTGGCGCCGGCGCGTTCGAGGCGCTGAGGGAGAGGCTGCTTGGCGATCCAGGCGGCGTGGGCGTTTCCGGCCTGCTGCAGCGCCAGCGGCGCCAGCAGCGCCCCGACGACGGCCACCGCGGCGACCGCCATGCCGGCCCGGCGTCGATCCCCCGCTGCGATCAGGAGCCACGCCGCCTCCGGCGCGATCACGAAGGCGGCGAAGTAGTGGGTGCAGATCGCCAGCGCCGAGAAGACCGCCCACCAAGCGAGGTCGCGCTTGTCGCCGCCGCGCCGGGCGCGGGCGAAGAAGAGGAAGGAGAGGGCGGTCAGCAGGAAGACCAGGGCGTAGGCCCGGGCGTCCTGGGAGAACCAGATCAGGACCGGGCTGACGGCGACCATCCCCGCCGCGACCAGCCCGGCGCGGCGCGGCAGCGGCAGTGCGACCGCGCCCAGGTAAACGGCGACGATAGAGGCCGTTCCCGCCAGTGCCGAGAGCGAGCGCAGACCGACTTCCCCGGTGCCGAAGAGCCGCGACCACAGCCACGCCACCAGGTAGTAGAGGGGCGGGGTCGACTCGCTGCCGGGGACGGTGGAGAGCGTGTCGAACAGGTTGGGCTGGAGCACCCGCCCGACCGTGACCGCCTCGTCGTAGCGGTAGCTCTGCAGCCCTAAGGTGGAGAAGCGCAGCGTCGCGCCCACCACGACGATCCCGCCGAGCGCCACCAGGCACGGGGACTGCGCGGCCCGCCGCCAAGCCCCCTGCAACCGCGAGGCTACGGGGCCAGTCCTCCGGGCGGCGGCGGAGGCAGCTGCGGGGGCGCCGGCGCGTAGGGCGGGAAGGTGGGCACGGCGAGCTGGCGTCGCAGCACCCCGAGGCTGGCGGGGAAGTTCTGGATGCGGTAGGGGTTGGAGCTGCCGAAGTCTTGGTAGTAGACGAGCATCTGACAGCGAGGATGATGATGCTGCCAGACGAAGAGGCGTCTGACGAAGGACGGGTCGTCGCTGTTCTCGACCCCCCACTCGGTGAGCACGAAGGGCTTTCCCCGGTGGCTGTCATAGAGCCTGGTCAGCGCGTTCCATTCCGGGTATTCGGAGTAGAAGTCGGTTCCCGCCCAGTCGGTGTAGGCGGCGCCGGGGTAGAAGTTTTCCGGCCGGTTGGCCTTGCTCGCCGGCGAGCCGGTCGGCAACGGGCTCCAAATCACCGCGATCGGGGCCGGCGGCAGGCGGGCCGGCAGAGTGCCGGTCGTGCCGCGCAGCGGTGGCAGTCCGGCCTTGGCCAGGCGGGCGTCGATCTTTGCGTCCCTGCCGCCCCCGTGGAGGAGGATGTACATGCGGCGGAATGCCAGCTTGTACCAGTGGGGACTCTCTCCAGGGCGCGGATTGCCTTCGCAGTCAAAGGAGGCGTAGACGTTGAGACAGCGGTTTGGCTCGCCCAGGGGCCGGATGTAGGCGCGGATCCCGTCGGCCCAGAACAGGTGGTTGAGCCCGATCAGGTATTCGTCGCCGTAGCCCTGGGCGATCGCCCGGGTGGAGATCAGCTCCTGCCCGTCATTGGCGGCGGCGGTGGAGATATGGAGGATCGGGCGCGCTTCGGCGCTCTCCCAGCGCTTGATCGAGCCCGACAGGTTGTCTCCCCAGGCGCGGAAGGTCTCGATCACCGCCGGGTGCTTGGCGACCAGTTCGGAGAATTCGTTGAACTGGCTGCTGACCCCGGTGTCGGAGACGCCGAAGAAGACCTGGCCCGACGGGGGCTGCAGGAGGCCGGCCTCGGCCGCCCCCGCCGCGGCCAGCGCCAGGGCGCACGTGGCGGCCAGGGCGCCGAGTACCTTTGCCTTCCTCCGGATGCGGATCATTGCCCCTCCCTTCGACTGGATGTCCCTCCTCACCTTCCCCAACACGCCCAGAGCCAGATGGTTCTTCTGGGCGGTGGTCGGCCTCACCGCGCTGGGAGCGGCGATCCGCTTCTCCACCCTGGGGCTGCAGAGCTACCGCCACGACGAGGCGGTCACCGCCGGGCGGGTCCTCGCGGCCAGCCTCTCGCACACGATGCACGAGGTTTGGGCCGGGGAGTCGACCCCGCCGCTCTATTACCTCCTGGCCTGGGGCTGGTCCCACCTCTTCGGCGTGCGCGAAGTCGGGCTGCGCGCGCTCTCGGCGCTTTTCGGTACGGCGACGATCCCCGTCGCCTACCTGGTGGGCAAGGAGCTGATCGGCCGCCGCGCCGGCCTCGCCCTGGCGGCGATCGTCGCCGTCAACCCGATGCTGGTCTGGTACTCCCAAGACGCCCGCGCCTACGCCCTGCTGGTCCTGCTCAGCTCCCTCGCCCTGCTGTTCTTCGTCCGCGCCAGGCGCAGCGGGGCGGCGCGCGACCTCACCTGGTGGGCGGTCTTCTCGGCCCTCGCCCTGGCCACCCACTACTTCGCCTTCTTCCCGCTGGCGATCGAGGCCGCCTGGCTGCTGCTCACCGTCCGGCCCCTGCGCCGGGTGCTGTGGGCGGTGGGCGGGATCGCCATCGCCGGGGCGGCGCTTGCCCCGATTGCCCTGCACCAGGCGGAAGGCAAGAACAACAACTGGATCGCCACCTTCGGTATGGCCGGCCGGTTGCGGGAGACGGGGATCAGCTTCTTCGTCGGCGAAGCGGGGCTGCTGAAGCACGCGCTGGCGCCGATGGTGCTGTTCGCCGCCGCGATCGCCCTGCTGCTGCTGCGCGGCGGGGTGCGGGAGAAGCGCGGCGCCGCCGTAGCGCTGGCGATCGGCGGCGGCAGCATCCTGGTCGCCCTGGCCTTCGCCGCCGCCGGCCAGGACTACGTCCTCGATCGCAACCTGCTGCCGGCGCTGATCCCGCTGGCGCTTCTCGGCGCCGCGGGCATCGCGGCGCCGCGGTCCGGACGGCTGGGGATCCTCGTGGGCGTTTCCCTGGTCGCCTACCTCCTCGCCTTCTGCGTCTACTCGGACTTCCGCCCGGCTCTGCAGCGCGAAGACTGGCGCCCGGTGGCCAGCGCGATCGGACCGCCGCGTGGCCCACGCGCGATCCTCGTCTGGGAACAGGGGGACGAACCCCTGGCCTTCTACATCGGCGCGGGGGAGACCCGCGTGATGGGGAAGGAATGGCGCCGCGCGCCGCGCGCGGTGAGTGAGGTCGACGTGGTCAGCGGCCGCCCGCCGCCGCCTGAGGCGCGCAGCGCCCTTCCCCCCGGCTTCCACCGGGTCCAGCGGGTCCTCCTCGGCCGCATGACCCTGGTCCGCTACCGGGCGCCAGCGCCGCGCCGCGTCGCTTGGCATCGGATCGAGCGCAACTTCACCGGCTACCCGAACAACGCCGTGCTGTTTGACCGGCCCGGCGGCTCAGGCGGGTGATCCGGGAGAGGGGAGCCAGGGCTCGTTCCACTGGCAGATGCCACGGGTGAGCGCGCTGGACTCCTGCGGCCCCCAGGTGCGGCGCCCGTAGGCGTGCACCGGGCCGGGCTTCTCCAGCAGGGGCTCGACTATCCGCCAGGTCTCCTCCACCGCGTCCTCGCGGGTGAAGAGCTGGCTGCGCCCGTGCAGGGCGTCGTCGAGCAGTCGCTCGTAGGGTTCGGGATCCTCGCCCGGCATTTTTTCGAACAGCACGTCCAGATTGGCCGGCTCGAAGGCGTCTGAGCCCGCCTTCTTGGCGAGGAAGCGCAGCCGGGCGCCCGGTTTGGGCTCGATCCGGATCGTCATCTGGTTCTGCCCCGGGCGCTTGCCCGAGCCGACGCCCAGTGGTGGTGGCCGCTTGAAGACGACGGTGACCTCGGTCGCCGTCACCGGCATCTCCTTGCCGGCCCGGATGAAGAACGGCACGCCGCTCCAGCGCCAGTTATCAATCTCCAGCTCCAGGGCGACGAAGGTCTCCGTGGTGGAGTCCTTCGCCACCCCCTTGACGTCGAGGTAACCGTCGTACTGGCCGCGCACGTAGCGCCCGGGGTCGGCGCTGCACACGGCCTTGAACAGCTCCAGCTTCTTGTCGCGGACGGAGTCGGGATGGTTGGCGGTCGGCGGCTCCATCGCGACCAGGCCGAGTACCTGGAGGATGTGGTTTTGGACCACGTCGCGCAGCGCGCCGACGGGGTCATAGAAGCGGCCGCGGTCGGACACGTCGAAGTCCTCGGCCATCGTCATCTGCACGTGGGAGATGTGCTCGCGGTTCCAGACCGGCTCCAGCAGCGAGTTGGCGAAGCGCAGGTAGGCGATGTCCATCACCGGCTCCTTGCCCAGGAAGTGGTCGATGCGCATGATCTGGTCCTCCTCCAGCACCTCGTGCAGTTCGGCATTGAGGACCATCGCGGACTCGAGGTCGTGGCCGAAGGGCTTCTCGATCACCACCCGCGCGTTCTTCGCCAGGCCGGCCTCGCCGAGGCCGCGGACCACGGTGGAAAAGAGCGACGGCGGGACCTCCAGGTAGAAGACCGGCCGCTCCGCCTTGCCCATCGCCTCGCCCAGGCGCTTGAAGGTGTCGGGGTCCGCGTAGTCGCCCTGGAGGTAGGAGATCCGCGCCGCGAGCCGGGAGAAGACGTCCTCGTCGGGGTCGGCGACCGTCGCCCCGATCGCCTCGCGGGCGTGATCTCGCAGGCGCTCTGCGTCCCAGTCGTCGATCGCCACGCCGAGGATCGGGCAGTCGAGCTTGCCCCGCGCCTCCAGCCGGTAGAGGGCGCGGAAGGTCATCTTCTTGGCCAGGTCGCCGCTGATTCCGAAGATCACCAGCACGTCGGCCGCCGCCTCGCCGCCGCCGCGTTTAGCTTTCGCTTTCGCCACGCCCGGAGGCTATCCCAGTGGCATAGGGTTACGGTCATGGAGCTGGGAATCGTCGGCCTGGGCCGCATGGGGGCGAACATGGCCCGCCGGCTGATGCGTGAGGGCCACCGGATCGTCGCCTACGACGTCAACCCGGCGGCGGTCTCCGAGCTAGCCGGCGAGGGCGCCGAGGGCGTGGCCTCGCTGCAGGAGCTGGCGGCGAAGCTGAGCGCTCCGCGCGCCGTCTGGGTGATGGTGCCCTCTGGCGATATCACCGAGAAGACCGTGGATGGCGTGGCCGCCGTCCTTCACCCCGGCGACGCGATCATCGACGGCGGCAACTCCTACTACCGCGACGACATCCGCCGCGCCGCGAGGCTGAAGGAGAAGGGGATCGACTTCCTCGACTGCGGTACCAGCGGCGGCGTCTTCGGCCTCGAGCGCGGCTACTGTCTGATGATCGGGGGGCCGGACGGGGCGGTGGAGCGGCTCGACCCGATCTTCGCCTCGCTGGCACCCGGGGTTGAGTCGGCTCCGCGCACGCCGGGCCGCGGCGGCGATCCATCTCCCTCGGAGAACGGCTACCTGCACTGCGGACCGAACGGGGCCGGGCACTTCGTGAAGATGGTCCACAACGGGATCGAGTACGGGATGATGGCCGCCTACGCCGAGGGGCTGAACATCCTGCGCAACGCCAACGCGGGCAAGGTGAAGCGTGAGGCCGACGCCGAGACGGCGCCGATGGAGCAGCCCGAGTACTACCAGTACGACATCGACCTTCCCGATGTGGTGGAGGTCTGGCGGCGGGGCAGCGTGGTCGGCTCCTGGCTGCTCGACCTGACCGCGGCGGCGATGCACGAATCCCCCAACCTCGACGACTTCGCCGGGCGGGTCTCGGACTCCGGCGAGGGGCGCTGGACCTCGATCGCCGCGATCGACGAGGGCGTGCCGGCACCGGTCCTCACCTCGGCTCTGTATGAGCGCTTCTCCTCCCGCAATCTCGACGACTTCGCCGACAAGGTTCTCTCCGCGATGCGGAAGCAGTTCGGCGGCCACGACGAGAAGCCGAGCTAGTGGCGGCGCTGGAGCTGGAGGTACTGGCCGACGAACTGGCGGCGGCGCGGCGCGGCGCGGCGCTGATCGCAGACGCCGGCCGGACCGCCGTGGCCGCGCGCGGCTCCTTCTCGCTGGCGATGAGCGGCGGGCGCTCCCCCTGGGCGATGCTGGCGATTCTCGGTGAGATGGAGGAGATGCCCTGGGGCGAGACCGAGCTGTTCCAGGTCGACGAGCGGATCGCCTCGCCGGGGAGCGAGGACCGCAACCTCACCCACTTCATTCTGGGGCTCTCGATCGAGCATCAGTCGGTGCTGCGGCCGATGCCGGTCACCCAGCGCGACCTCGACGCCGCCGCCCGCGATTACGAGGGCTCGCTGCCCGAGCGGCTCGACCTCGTTCACCTGGGGCTCGGACCCGACGGCCACACCGCCTCGCTCGTCCCCGCCGACCCGGTGCTCGAGGTCAGCGACCGCCGCGTCGCCCTCACCGAGACCGCCTACCAGGGCCACCGCCGGATGACCCTCACCTACCCGGCCCTGGCCCAGGCCCGCCGAATCGTCTGGCTGATCACCGGCGCCGAGAAGCGGGACCCGCTGGCCAGGCTCCTGGCAGGCGATCCCTCGATCCCCGCCGGACGGGTTCGCAACGAGGAGATGGTCATCGCCGCCGACCAGGCCGCGGCGGCCGACCGTTAGCTACTTCCCGCGGAAAAACCCCAAGACGTCGAAACGGCCGCGCTGACTGAGGGCGCGGCCGTTCCTGAAATGAGTGGGTTGTGCTCCGGTGGCTGGTGGAGCGATTCGCAGGCTCTCAGCCGGCCCG
>Ga0307373_10015045_pt1 | contig 10567 bp, 9 predicted proteins | sample OX2MG_FD_202534 | JGI IMG/M metagenome (GOLD analysis project Ga0307373, IMG submission 202534) | Soil microbial communities from Risofladan, Vaasa, Finland - OX-2 | ecosystem: Environmental > Terrestrial > Soil > Coastal area > Acid sulfate soil | place: Finland: Risofladan, Vaasa | collected...
GAGCGAACACGTTCCGCCAGCCGGGCCATACCGCGAAGCTCGCCACGACGCTCGACGCGATCAGCGGCGGGCGGGCCGTCCTCGGCATCGGCGGCGCCTGGTTCGAGCGCGAGCACGACGCATTCGGAATCGACTTCGGGACGAGCCCGGGTCAGCGGCTCGACCGGCTCGATGAGGCCGTCGCGATCCTGCGCCGCCTGCTCGACGGCGAACTGGTGACCCACGACGGACCCTTCTACACGCTCCACGACGCGATCTGCGCTCCCCGGCCCGTCCAGGCCCGGCTCCCGATCCTCGTCGGCGGCTCCGGGCGCCGCAAGACGCTGCGCACCGTGGCGGCCAGGGCCGACGCCTGGAACACGTCCGGCACTGTCGAGGCCGTCCGGGATGCCGATGAGGCGCTCCGCGAGCACTGCCGCGACCTCGGACGCGACGAGACCGCGATCGAACGGACGGTGAGCTTCCCGCTCGTCATCCGGTCGACCCGCGAGGCGGGGCTGGCGAGGCTTCGCGAACTGCGCGCGGTCAACGGGATGATGGCCGACTTCGACGTTCCCGTGCTGACCGGTCCGCCGGGCGCCATCGCCCACGACCTCGCGCCGTACCGGGCCCTCGGCTTCCGGCACGTCATCGCCCGCCTGCCGGCCCCGTACGATCGCGAGACGATCGAACGGATCGGCGAGGTCCGGGCGGCGATCGAGGACGCCTGACACGGCACGCATCGTCGAGCTCGCCGGAGGCGTCGGCGGAGCGAAGCTCGCGGCCGGCCTGCAGGCGCTCCTCGGTGGCGACCTGACCGTCGTCGTCAACACCGCCGACGACACGGAGCGACACGGACTGCAGGTCTGTCCGGACGTCGACACCGTGACGTACACGCTCGCGGGCCTCGACGACCCCGTGCGCGGCTGGGGCCTGCGCGACGAGTCCTGGATCGTCGCCGGGCAGCTCGGCCGACTCGGCGAGGAGACCTGGTTCCAGCTCGGCGACCGCGACATCGCCACCCATATCGTGCGGACCGCCCGCCTGCGGGCCGGAGCCAGCCTCAGCGACATCACCCTCGCGATCGCCCGCTCGCTCGGCGTCCGTGCCACGATCCTCCCGATGTCCAACGATGACGTCCGGACCGAACTCCTGACCGACGACGGCTGGCTCGCATTCCAGGAGTATTTCGTCCATCGTCACCAGGAACCGGCCGTGCGCGAGGTCCGCTTCGTCGGCATCGACCGGGCCCAGGCCACCGCGCGGGTCCGCGGAGAGCTCGGCTTCGCCGACGGCATCGTCATCGGACCGTCGAATCCGATCGTCTCGATCGGGCCGATCCTCGCCCTCGAGGGCATCCGCGAGCTGCTCGAGACCGCCCGGCGCGGCGGCGTCCCGATCGTCGCGGTGAGTCCGATCGTCGCCGGCAAGGCGCTCAAGGGCCCTGCCGATCGGATGCTCGCCAGCCTCGGCCACGAGCCGACGGCGCTCGGGGTCGCCCGCCTCTACGCGGGACTGGCGACCGGGTTCGTCCTCGATGTCGCCGACGCCGCCCTCGCCCCGGAGATCGCGCGGCTCGGCCTCCGGGCGTTCGTCGTGGACACGATCATGACCGACGATCCGAGCCGCGTCGCCGTCGCTCGCTCCATCCTCGACGCGATCGCCGAGCTGCGCGCCGCGTAGAGGCCGCGATGACCGCAGACCGATCGAGCGACGGGCGGCCGAACGACCATGGCCGACCAGCCGCGGGGCGACTCATCGCCCTCGTCCCGGTGCGCTCGATCGAGGGCGCCAAGTCCCGCCTTGGCGACGTCCTCGACGCGGAGGAGCGGCGCGACCTCGTCGTCCGGATGCTCGAACGAACGATCCGGGCGGCCACGGGCTCGGCGCGGATCGCGTCGACGATCGTGGTGAGCGCCGACCCGCTGGCCCGCGAGATCGCCAGGGCGGCAGGGGCCCGCGCGATCGACGATCCGGGACTCGGGCTGGTCGAGGCGCTCGACGAGGCCCGACGGGCGGCGATCGACGCCGGTGCGACGGCGGTACTCGTCGTCCCGATCGACCTCGCCGAGGTCTCATCCGCCGCGCTCGATGCCGCGATCGACACGGCCTTCGCGGGCGATTCGAATGGTGACGCAAGCGCCCCCTTCGTGGCGCTGGTGCCGGATCGCCACCACCGCGGCACGAACGTCCTCCTCCTCCGCCCACCCGACGCGATCGGTTTCTCCTTCGGCGGTGACAGCCGGGCTGCGCACGCGGGCCGGGCCGGCGCCGCGGGCGTGCGATTCGTCGAGCTCGGCGGCCCGCTGGTCGTCGACCTCGATACGCCGGAGGACCTCCTCCTGGCGACGTCGGCCACGGGCGAGGGCGACCGTGGCCGCTGACCACGCGGCCGGGCGGCTCGCGGTCGCCACGCTGCCCGGGATCGGCGAGATCGTGCCCGGAGACGACCTGCCGACGATCGTCGCGGAGTCGCTCGGCGCCGCGGTGGCGAGCGGCGGCGCTCTCGTGGACCTGGCCCCACTGCGGCCGGACGACGTGGTCGTGGTGACCTCCAAGGTGGTCTCGAAGGCGGAAGGTTCGATCGTCGACCTGGCGACGATCGAACCGCGTCCCGAGGCAGTGGCCTTCGCGGCGCGTTGGGATCGCGATCCGCGCCAGGTCGAGGTCGTCCTTCGCGAGGCGCGGCGGGTCGTGCGGATGGCGAACGGCGTCCTCATCACCGAGACCGAGCACGGATTCATCTGCGCGAACGGCGGCGTCGACGCGTCGAATGTCGGCCCGCGATCCGGGGACATCGTCCTCCTCCTGCCCAGGGATCCTGACGCCTCTGCGGCGGCGATCAGGGCGGCGATCCGGGCCATCGTCGGGATCGACCTCGCGGTGATCGTCTCCGACAGCTTCGGCCGGCCTTGGCGATGGGGAATCACGGACGTGGCGATCGGGGTCAGCGGCATCGCACCGATCGAGGATCTGCGCGGAACGCCCGACGCGGACGGTCGGGTCATGCGCTCGACCATCCGGGCGGTCGCGGACGAGATAGCCTCTGCAGCCGAACTCGCCCTCGGCAAAGTCGGGGGGCGGCCGGTTGCCCTGGTCCGCGGCGCTGTGCCGGACAGGCGGGAGTCGAGCATCGGCGAGGCGCTCATCCCCGCAGCCTCCGACCTGTTCCGCTGATCGACGCTCTGCGATACTCCCCGGGGGTATCATATCCGTGCTAGCATTGGGGTCGAGATGACCGAACGAACGACCGACACTCCCCCCCGGACGGACCGTTTCCCGTCCCTCACCATCGACTTCGGCGGCGCCGATGCAGCCACCGCGACCGTCCCGACCTCGATCGCCATCCTCGATCCGGCCGCCCCGGCGCCCGGCGGTCCGACATCGACGAACGCCGCTGGCGCGCCCGTTCGGACCTCGGTCCTCATCCTCGGCTCCGGACCGGCCGGGCTCACCGCTGCGATCTACGCCGCGCGAGCGGACCTCGCGCCCATCGTGCTCGCCGGTTCCGAGGCCGGCGGCCAGCTGATGCTCACGAGCGACGTCGAGAACTACCCGGGATTCCCCGACGGTATCCAGGGCCCCGACCTCATGACCGCGATGCGGGCGCAGGCGGAGCGGTTCGGCGCCCGCCTGGTCGACGTCGACGCGGAGCGGGTCGACTTCGGGAGTCGACCCTTCGGGATCTGGGCCCGCGGCGTCGAGTACCGGGCGGAGGCGGTCATCGTCGCCACCGGTGCGTCGGCGATGTGGCTCGGGCTCGAGAGCGAAGAGCGCCTCCGCGGCCGCGGCGTCAGCGCCTGCGCGACGTGCGACGGCTTCTTCTTCCGCGACAAGGAGATCGCCGTCGTCGGGGGTGGCGACACGGCCCTCGAAGAGGCGACCTACCTCACCCGCTTCGCCTCGAAGGTGCACCTCCTCCATCGCCGCGATCAGTTCCGCGGCAGCCGGATCATGATCGACCGGACCGCCGCCAACCCGAAGATCGAGATCCACTACAACACGGCGGTCGCCGAAGTGCTCGGCGACACCCACGTCGAGGCGCTGCGCCTGCAGGACACGGCGGGTGGCGCGGAGCGGGTCATGAGCGCCGACGGCCTCTTCGTCGCGATCGGCCATCGACCGAACACGGACATCTTCGGCGACTGGCTCGAGATCGATCCGAAGGGTTACCTCGTGGTCCGTGACGAGACCGGGTCGCAGGTGGAGGGCGTCTTCATCGCCGGGGACGTGCACGACCATCGCTATCGCCAGGCCGTGACGGCCGCCGGGGACGGCTGCCGGGCCGCGATCGACGCCGAGCGCTGGCTTGAGGCCAACGGCATCACCGCTGCGAGCGTCGCATCGGCGTCGTGACCGGCGCGTCGGGACGGCGGGCCTGACCGGTGGGCTTCGGTGGCCGGGGCGGCGGGCGGGCGGCCCTCGGGGGCGCGCTCGGTCGGGGGACCGGACGGTTGTCCGGACGCGGCAATCCGGAGGGATACCGAGTCCCCCCTGAGCGGCGCGGCCAGACGATCCGCCGGATCGCCGGCTTCTTCCGTCCATACCGCGCCGAGGTGACGATCGTCCTCGTGGCGATCGTCGGGACGAGCCTCCTCGGGCTCATCAATCCGTACCTGCTCAAGCTCCTCATCGACGACGTCATCGTCGGGCGGCACTACGCCATGCTCGACGTCTACATCGGCCTCATGATCGCCGTCCCGATCATGTCAGGCCTCATCGGCGTCGGCCAGACCTATCTCAACAACCTCATCGGCCAGAGCGTCATGCAGGATCTCCGGGGGGCCCTCTACGGGCACCTCCAGAGCATGCCGCTGCGATTCTTCACCGAGACCCGGACGGGCGAGATCCAGAGCCGGCTCGCGAACGACGTCGGTGGCGTGCAGTCCGTCGTCACCGACACCGCGAGCTCGGTCACCGCCAACATCGCGACGGTCCTCTCGACCGTGGTCGCGATGCTCCTTCTCGACTGGCGGCTCACCGCCCTCTCGATCGGCCTCCTGCCGTTCTTCATGTACCTCACCTACCGGGTCGGCAAGGTCCGCCGCGAGGTCAGCAGCGAGACGCAGAAATCGCTCGCCGATGTCTCCGCCCTCACCGAGGAGACGCTCAGCGTCAGCGGGATGCTGCTGTCCAAGACATTCGGCCAGCAGGCCCAGTCGATCGCCCGTTTCCGCGCGCTCAACCGCCACCTCGCCCTCCTGCAGATCCGGCAGGCGATGGTCGGACGGTGGTTCTTCATGATCATCAGCACGATCTTCAGCATCACTCCCGCCGCCGTGTACTGGCTCGCCGCGACCCTCGCCGAGCATGGCGATCCATCCGCCCCGACAGCCGGGGTGATCGTCGCCTTCACCACCCTCCAGAGCCGCCTCTTCTTCCCGCTCGGCCAGCTGCTCAACGTGCAGGTCGAGATCCAGGGCGCACTCGCCCTGTTCGACCGGATCTTCGAGTACCTCGGGATGGACCCCGAGATCGTCGATTCACCGGATGCCGTATCCCTCGCCCGCGAGACAGTGCGCGGTGAGCTCCGCTTCCGGCACGTGTCGTTCCACTACCCGACCATCCCGATCCTCGCCGCGGCGGCCGTCACGGCGCCGGGCGCCGGGCGCGACGACGGAACCGCTGAAGGCGATCGGACCGGCGAGAGCGAGGCGGCGCCCCCCGATGACGAAGCCGCACGAGTCCCGTTCGACCTCGTCGACATCGACTTCGTGGCCGGGGCGGGTCAGCTCGTGGCGCTCGTCGGGCCGTCCGGCGCCGGCAAGACGACCACCACGTACCTCATCCCCCGGCTATACGACGTCGCCGCCGGCTCGATCGAGGTGGACGACCTTGACGTTCGCCACATCTCGCTCGCGTCGCTCGGCGAGGTGATCGGGTTCGTGACCCAGGAGACGTACCTGTTCCATGCGAGCATCCGCGACAACCTCCGCTACGCACGACCGGAGGCGACCGACGAGGAGCTCGAAGCCGCCACCCGGGCCGCCGCCATCCACGACCGGATCGCGGAACTCCCGGACGGCTACGACACGACGGTCGGCGAGCGTGGCTACAAGCTGTCGGGCGGCGAGAAGCAGCGGATCGCGATCGCCCGGGTCCTCCTCAAGGATCCCCGCATCCTCATCCTCGACGAGGCTACCTCCGCCCTCGACACGGTGAGCGAGCGGCTGATCCAGGCGGCCCTCGAACGGCTCACCGAACAGCGGACCACCATCGCCATCGCCCATCGCCTCTCGACGATCCTCCGCGCCGACCTCATCCTCGTCTACGACCGCGGCCGGATCATGGAGCGCGGCACCCACGCGGAGCTCGTCGAGCGAGGTGGCCTCTACGCGCGCCTCTATCGCGAGCAGTTCCTCGAAGCGACGGAGTCTCGCGACGAGCGACCACTGGAGGCGATCCGACCGGTCGCCTGATTGTTCGCGTGATCGACGGTTGCATGACTATGCACAGGATCTGTATCATCATGCAGGTCATGACGGCGGTCCCCGAACCAGCGACGTCCACCGCGCGGTCGCCCGTGAGCGGCTACGTGCGCCTGTGAGCGCGCGCGCGACGCCGGCCCCGGAAACAGTCGCGGGCCGTCGCCAGGACTCCGCCACCCGGATCCGGGTGGCCGTCATCGGGGCGAGCGGATACGCCGGCGGCGAACTCGTCCGCCTGCTCGCCGGTCATCCGTTCGTGGAGATCGTCGGCCTCGTCGGACGCGAGCGGGACCACGTCCCGCTCGGCGACGTCCACCCACATCTCGACTCGACGGGCCTCGACATCGACTCGGCGACTCCCGCTGCGGACGCGTATTTCCTTGCCCTTCCGCACGGCGCCTCCTCTGCCCGGGTCGCACAGCTGGCCGACGGCGGCAGGCTCATCGTCGACCTCGGACCGGACTTCCGGCTTCGCGACGAGGCCGACTACCCGCGCTGGTACGGCTTCACGCATCCGGCACCGGACCTCCTCGCCGGCGCCGTCTACGGCCTGCCGGAACTCCATCGGGCGGAGCTCGCGGCGCTCGTCGATGCGCCCGTCCGGATCGTCGGGGCGCCGGGCTGCTACCCCACGGCGACGCTCCTCGCGCTCGCGCCGCTCGCCTGGGCGGGGCTGATCGGCGACCTCGTGGTGGACGCGAAGAGCGGCGTTTCGGGCGCCGGTCGCGAGGCGAAGGCGGACCTCATGTTCGACGAGGTGAACGAGAGTGTCCGCGCCTACGGTCTCGGCGGCCACCGTCACGTCGCCGAGATCGAGCAGGAACTCGCGGCCTGCGGCCGCGCCGCCGGCCTGCCCGGCGCTGCGAATCCCGGCGTCCGGCGGGTCGACTTCGTGCCCCACCTCATCCCGATGGATCGCGGCATCCTGGCGACCTGCCACGTCCGCCCCAGCCGGGCGGTCGACCAGGCGGAGCTCGACGCGCTCTACGCCGCCGCTTACGCCGGCGAGCCGTTCGTCACCGTGGTGAGCGACGGCCCCGGGCCGGCGACGAAGCACGTGCGGGGAAGCAACCACGCCCGGGTGCGGGTCCTCCACGATGAGCGGACTGAGCGGATCGTGGCGATCGGCGTCATCGACAACCTCGTCAAGGGCGCGGCCGGCCAGGCGATCCAGGCGTTCAACCTCGCGGCGGGCCTGCCCGAGACCGCCGGGCTCGAACAGCTCGCCGTCGTGCCGTGACGACGGAGACGCGAACGGCGGCACTGCCGCTGCCGGAGAACCCCCTGCCGCCGGTGGAGCGGCGGGCCGCCATCCCGGCCGGGTTCGTCGCCGGCGGCACGGCGATCGGGATCAAGGCATCCGGACGACCGGACCTCGCGATGGTCGCCACCGAGCCCGCCCGACGGGGACGGATGCCCGCCGCAGCCGCCGCGGTCTTCACCCCGAACGCCTTCGCCGCGGCGCCGGTCACCCTCAGCCGGGCGCACCTCGCCGCTACCGAGCCAGCCGGCGGCGGGACCTGCGGCTGGGCCGACGCCATCGTGTCGACCTCGGGCAGCGCGAACGCGGCGACGGGAGCGGCGGGCGACGCGGACCAGGCCGCGGTCGCGGCGGCGACGGCGGCCGCGCTCGGCGTGCCGGACGAGCGGATCCTCACCATGTCGACCGGGGTGATCGGCGTGCGGCTGCCGCTCGACCGGGTGCTGCCCGGCGTGACCAGGTTCGCCGGAGCGACGGCCGACGGAAGCGCCAGCCTCACTGCCACCGACGCCGGTCTCGAGGCGGCCGCCGTCGCCCTCCGCACCACCGATTCGCGGACCAAGCTCGCGACGACGACCGTCGAGATCGCCGCCGCCGAAGGCACGCCGATCGCCGTCACGGTATCCGGCATCGCGAAGGGCGTCGGGATGATCCACCCGCGGATGGCGACGATGCTCGCCGTCCTCCTCACCGACGCGACGGTCGACCCGGCCACCCTCGCCGGACTCCTCCGACCGGCGGTCGCGCGGACCTGGGACCAGCTCACGATCGATGGCGATACCAGCACGAACGACACGGTCATCCTCCTGGCGAGCGGGGCCGGCCGCGCCGACCCGATCGCGCCGGGCAGCGATGCCGCAGCCGTCCTCGGGCGCGCGATCGAGGCGGTCGCTCGCGATCTCGCCCGCCAGCAGGCGGCCGACGGCGAGGGCGCCACGACGCTCCTCACCTGCGTCGTCACCGGAGCGCGGGACGACGCGGACGCGCGGGCGGTCGCACGGGCGGTGGTCGGCAGCTCGCTCGTCAAGGCGGCGATCCACGGCCGGGATCCCAATTGGGGTCGCATCGCGGGCGCGGCCGGCAACGCGCGACTCGCCGACGAGCCCGTCCTCGTCGCCGCGGGGCTGCCGGCGACAGAGGCGGCGAGTCGGGCCGGCCGGCCGGCGCTCGTCGATCCGGCCCGCCTCCGCATCGCGATCGCCGGCACCCTCGTGTTCGACGGCACGGCCGGCGGTCCCGTCCCGGCCGACAAGGCGGCGATCCGGGCGGCGATGGACGCGCCGGAGTGTCTCGTCCGACTCGATCTCGGCCTCGGCCGGGGGACCGGCGAGGCGTTCGGCTGCGACCTCACCGAGGCCTACGTCCGCGAGAACGCCGAGTACACGACATGAGCGAGATCCTCGTCGTCAAGCTCGGTGGCAGCACGATCTCGGACCAGGCCCAGGTCCTCGCCGAGGTCGCCGCCATCGCGCGGCGTCGACCGATGGTCCTCGTCCACGGCGGCGGTCGACGGATCAGCGAGTGGCTCGAGCGGCTCGGCGTGCCGAGTCGCTTCGAGGGCGGCCTCCGCGTGACGGACGCGCAGTCGCTCGAGGTCGCAGCGGCGGTCCTCCGCGGAGTGGTCAACAGCGAGCTCGTGGCCGGCCTGCGCGACCTCGGGGTCGATGCGGTCGGCCTGTCGGGCGTCGATGGCGGCCTCCTCATCGCCGAGCGGGTGGCCGGGATGGGCCTCGTCGCCCATGTCGTCGGCCTGCGCCGGGATCTCCTCGACGCGGTCCTCGTCGCCGGCCAGGTCCCGGTCGTCGCGCCGCTGGCGCGGGATGAGCAGGGGGTCGTCTGCAACGTCAACGCCGATGACGTCGCGGCCGGGATCGCGGCCGGGCTCGGCGCCCGCCAGCTCGTCCTGCTCACCGACGTCGACGGCGTCCGCGACGCGAGCGGCGATCGACTCGACAGCCTCACCGTGACCGAGGCCGAAGCGCTCATCGCCGCTGGTGTGATCGCCGGCGGCATGGTGCCGAAGGTCCGGGCCGCCCTCGGTGCGGTCGGCTGGGCCGAGGCGGAGGCGGTGATCGCCGACTCGGCCGCGCCGAACGCGCTCGAACGCGCCCTGTCTGACCCGACGTTCGGGACCCGGATCACCGCGACCCGGATCGTCCGGGCCGGGGTCGGCTGAGCCCGCCGATGACGACGACGCGGGACACGACCGTCGCGCCGACGACGTCGAAGGCGGTCCGCCAGCGGACCATCCGCGAACTCGTCGATCGCCGCACGATCGGCAGTCAGCAGGAGCTCGCCGAAGCACTCCGCGAACGAGGCATGACCGTGACCCAGGCGACGGTGAGTCGCGACGTCGCGGAACTCGGGCTCGTCAAGGTCGCGCGCGCCGACCGACACGCCTACGTCGCGCCGGGCGACCTGCGCTCCCGAGCCCGACGGTCGACCGACGGGCACCTGCGGCGCCTCCTCGCCGACATTCCGGTGACCGTCGGCCGCAGCGGGCTCATCCTCGTCCTCACCGGCACGCCCGGGACCGCCGGATCGATCGCCCAGGCGATCGACCAGTCCAGCCTGGCCGATCAGGTGGGCACCCTCGCCGGAGACAATACCCTCCTCGTCCTGTTCGCCGACGAGCCGCGTCTCGAACGCTGGCTCGCGCGGTTCGATGGGCTCCGTGGATCGGCAGGCACTCCTACGAGGCCCACCCCAGCGCACAACGGAAGGTCGTGACATGAAGAAGGTCGTCCTCGCGTACTCGGGAGGGCTCGATACATCCGTCGCCGTCGCCTGGCTTCGCGAGCAGTACGACGCTGAGGTCGTGACCCTGACGGTCGACGTCGGCGGCGGCTCGCTGCGCCAGGGCGTCGAGAAACGGGCGATCAGCGCGGGCGTCGCGCGC
>Ga0307373_10015046_pt1 | contig 10566 bp, 7 predicted proteins | sample OX2MG_FD_202534 | JGI IMG/M metagenome (GOLD analysis project Ga0307373, IMG submission 202534) | Soil microbial communities from Risofladan, Vaasa, Finland - OX-2 | ecosystem: Environmental > Terrestrial > Soil > Coastal area > Acid sulfate soil | place: Finland: Risofladan, Vaasa | collected...
CCTGAACGTCTGACGCGGCGCATCGTTGTTTCTTCAACCTGCTCGCGTTAAGCTGATTCACTCAGAGGTGTAGCAACACCTTCTTCATGTCACATCTTTCGGCGTCTCTCGCGCAATATCACTGGGTTCCCATCGTAATCTTCGTCGTCGCCTATCTGCTGATCGCCATCGAGAGCACTCGCGGCAGCCACTTGGACCGCACCGCTGCGGCGTTCTGCGGCGCCGTGGCCATGGTGCTGCTCGGCGTCATTTCGCTCGACCAGGCGTACCGTGCCATTGACTGGAACACGATCATTTTCCTCCTCGGCATCATGATTCTCGTCGCCCATTTTCAACTCTCGGGATTTTTCGATTGGACCGCCATCCACGTCGCGCGCATCGCCCGCACCCGATTTCAGCTGCTGGTTTTACTGGTGTTCACGTCGGGCATTCTCGCTGCGTTCTTCGTCAATGACACGATTTGCCTGATCTTCGCGCCCATTGTGCTAGCGGTTACCGACCGCCTCGAAGTGCCTCCCATGCCTTACGTCCTCGGCCTGGCTACCTCGGCAAACATCGGCTCCGCAATGTCGGTGACCGGCAACCCTCAGAACGCCGTCATCGGCATCGCCGCCCATTTTTCGTTTCTGGGATTCCTGGCGCATCTGGCGCCGGTTTCAATCATCGGCTTGCTGGTCAACGTGGGCGTGCTCACGCTCTTCTATCATCGCGATTTGCTGCATCGTCCGCTCCTCCAAGGCTCCGCGCCAATCGTCGTGCAGCTCAATAAACGCCTTCTCACGAAATGCGTGATCGCCGCTTCGCTGGTAATTGTTTTTTGGATCTTCGGATATTCCTTCCCCCTGGTGGCCATTTCCGTCGGCGCGTTTATTCTGATTATCGGCCGTGTAAACGCGGAGAAAATCTATCAGCGCGTGGATTGGGAGCTGCTGCTTTTCTTCGCCGCGCTGTTCGTTCTGATTCGTGGATTCGAGGCGTCCGGCGCGGTGAACTTCTTCATCTCGAAATTTCACCGCGAATTGGAAGGGTCCGTCCGTTCGCAGCTCTTTGCCGTCAGCGGAGTGATGCTGGTCCTCTCGAACCTGGTAAGCAACGTGCCTGCCGTGCTGCTGTTCAGCCCGCTCGTACCGTCATTTCCCAATAGCCGCATCATTTGGCTGGCGCTGGCCAGCACCAGCACTCTTGCGGGCAACGCCACGCCGATCAGCTCCGTTGCCAATCTGATTGTTTTACAGCAAGCAGGGAAGAGAATCCGAATTCGGTTCTGGGAGTTTGTCCGCGTCGGAATCGTGGTCACCCTGCTGACCACATTCATAGCGGTCGCGATCCTGCTAGCAGAGCACCACTTGTTTCCCGCCCACTGATCGTGAAATGTCGACGATCTCCTGAAAACAAAACGCGCCCGTCGCACGCAAGCAGCCTAAAATATGGCTCGCTTCGCGGCGACGGACGCGCTTCAAATCTTCATCAGAAACTGCTCCTACTGGCCCGTGATTTACTTTTTCGCCTGCGCGTAGTTGTCCGCCACCTGCGCCCAGTTGATCACGTTCCACCACGCTTCGATATATTCCGGCCGCCGGTTTTGGTATTTCAAATAGTACGCGTGTTCCCAAACGTCCAGTCCGAAAATCGCCTTGCCGCCGTCCAATATCGGATTGTCCTGGTTGGCCGTCGATTCGATCGCCAGCTTTCCGTCGCGCTGCAATAGCCACGCCCATCCCGAACCAAATCGGGTCGTCGCGGCCTGATTGAATTTCGTTTTGAAGTCGTTGAAGCTCCCAAAAGCGTTGCTGATGGCGCCAGCCAGATCGCCGGAAGGCTCGCCTCCGCCGCCCTTCTTCATGATCTTCCAGAACATCGAATGATTCATGTGCCCGCCGCCGTTGTTGCGCACCGTCGTGCGGATGTTCTCAGGCACCTTGTTAATTTGTGCCAGCAGCTCCTCCACGGAGAGCTTCTGCAGGTCGGCGTGTCCTTCCAGCGCCTTGTTCAGGTTGTTGACGTAACCTCCGTGATGTTTGTCGTGATGGATTTCCATCGTCTTCGCGTCAATGTAGGGTTCGAGCGCGTCGAACGCGTACGGCAGTGGTGGCAGCGTGTGGCTCATTTGGCGAGCGGCTCCTTGTGCGGAATGTCCTGTCGATGACATCGGAATCTACCTCCTGTGTATTACACTTGCAGCAGCGCAATTATACGCCCGGCTACGCGGCCGGGTAGCAATCGCTTAAAATTTTCAATTTCATCGCTAGGGAGGTCTGCATGCCGTCGGTCGACCATGTCGAAAAGCATTTCACCGCTACCGCCGCGGTCCGCGACGTGGTCATCGGGATGTCCGATGGCTTGACGGTTCCCTTCGCGCTGGCCGCCGGCCTTACCAGCGCGGCCACGGCGCTCTCCCGCGGCACTGGCATCATCGTAACCGCAGGTCTCGCTGAAATCGCGGCCGGCTCCATCGCCATGGGTCTCGGCGGCTACCTGGCTGCCAAAACTGATTCCGAGCATTACGCCTCCGAACTCGATCGCGAGTACCGCGAAACCGTCGAACTCCCCGACGTGGAAATCGAGGAAGTTGCCAAAGTCTTTCGCGGCTATGGACTCACCGCCGAGCAGATGAAGCCGGTCGTGGACGCCATCACCGGAAATCAAAAGCGCTGGGTCGACTTCATGATGCGCTTCGAATTGGGATTGGAAGAGCCCGACCCCGCCCGCGCTGGACGCAGTGCCGCCACCATCGCTGCATCCTACGTCGTCGGCGGCCTTGTCCCGTTGACTCCGTACATTCTGATGAGCCAGGTGTTCCCAGCTCTGTGGGCTTCCGTTTCCGTCACTCTGCTAGCCCTGTTTGTGTTTGGCGGGATCAAGGGCCATTACACCGGCGTGAACCCATTTCGGGCCGGACTTCAGACCGTCTTAGTCGGTGGTCTCGCGGCTGCGGCGGCCTTTTTAATCGCCCGGCTGGTGACGTAATCTGCGAAGGTTCATCCGTCAGGCCCACCGCCGGTCCTTGCCGCCCGCAGCACTTTCGTCACCGTTGGTTATTCCGATGCATCTATGACCAGTGCAAAGCATCTATAATTGTGAGCGGGCGTGCAGCAAGTTTGCATCTGCACGTGAACCGTCCGACGGTGTGTTTGCCAACTTCGGCCCCCTTATGATCAAACGGCTCTGCGAAATACGAGACCAACGTTTCAGCACACGATTTTCCGCGAGCTGCGTCTAACCCTTGTGTTCAGTGTTCGCGCCCCAGGCAGGTGCACGCTGCGGGGTCCAGGAGGAGAGAGTTTTCATGAAAAATCATTTGCACATCCCGCGATGGGTAGCCACTGTCACCGTGCTCGCCGCGCTCATCTGTGGCGGAATCATCGCCATCTCTTTCAGGAATTGGTCGAACCACGAAGTCTACGGCGCGTCGGCGGCCGCAATTACCGTCGCCAAGGACGGTCCCGCCGTTTCACTTGGTTCGTTTAAGAATGGATTCGCTTCCGTTCTAGAGCCGGCGCTTCCGGCTGTGGTGAACATTCATTCGTCCAAAGTGGTTAAGCAGAACAATCAGGGGGATATGCCATTTTTCAATGATCCCTTTTTCCGTCAGTTTTTCGGCAACAATGGCGGTCAATTTGGACCGTCCGGCCCACAGCGTGAAGAAAGCCTTGGCTCCGGCGTGATTCTTGCCTCCGACGGCCTGATCGTCACCAACAATCACGTGATCAGCGGCGCTTCAGACATCAAGGTCACTCTCTCAAACAAAAGGGAATACGACGCCAAGCTCATCGGCACCGATCCGAAGTCCGATATTGCGGTGCTTAAAATCGACGCCACCGGTTTGCCCGTGCTCCCGGTCGGGGACTCGTCCAAACTCAAGGTCGGCGACGTTATCTTCTGCATCGGCGAACCTTTCGGCTTGCAAGGTACCGCGACGATGGGGATCGTTAGCGCCACCGGTCGCAGCGGATTGGGCATCGAGAACTACGAAGATTTTATTCAAACGGACGCGTCGATTAATCCTGGCAATTCCGGCGGCGCCATGATCAATCTCGCCGGCGATCTCGTCGGCATTAACACGGCCATCGAGACGGGAGGCGGCGGCGGCAGCGTCGGAATCGGCTTCGCCATTCCGATCAACATGGCTCGCGCGGTAATGAACCAAATCCTCGCTCACGGAAAAGTGATTCGCGGCTACCTCGGCGTCTATATAAGCACTGTGAGCCCTGAACTCGCAAAGCAGTTCAACTACTCCGGCAATAGCGGCGTGCTCGTCAACGACGTTACGGCCGGAACTCCCGGCGCTAAGGCTGGTCTAAAGCGCGGCGACATCATTACCGCCGTGAATGGCGAGCCCGTCGATACAGGCAACCAGTTGCAGCTGCAAATCTCGCAATCTTCGCCTGGCACCACCGTAAAGCTGACTGTGTGGCGCGATGGCAAAACCCAGGAGATTCCCGTCATCCTCGGTACGCTCCCCGAAAACGCCGGACAGAACAACAATAACAACAACGAGCAGGGTCAGCAGGGCCCGGGTGTCATGAAGGGCGTGCAGGTCGAAAACCTCACACCGTCGATTTCTAACCAGTTGAACCTCCCATCCACCACGCGCGGCGTAGTGGTTGATTCCGTCGACCCCAACAGTGATGCGGCTGCTGCAGGTGTTCAGCAAGGCGACGTCATCCAGGAGGTTAACCACAAGCCAGTCAGCAATGTGCAGGAGTACCAGCAGGCTCTCTCGGCCGCGGGCAACCAGGCCGTGCTCCTGCTCATCAATCACCAAGGTATCACCAATTACGTGGTCGTTCAGCCGCAGTAGCCTGCTGCTGGAACACTTGTCAACGCTCAAAAGCGGAGCACGGCCCTCCCCCGGCCTTCGTGCTCCGCTTTTGCCGTTCTTGGGCGGCCATTGAATTGCTCGTGAGGCAACGGGTAAGGTTCCAGGTAAGTGGTTGTTGCACCGAACTCGGCGAAAATCAGCTCAATCATTCTGATCTTCGCCACGTATGGCGTCTCAGGTGCATCCAACGTTATGAACGTCGTGGAATCCTTTGCGGCGTAGCTTTTTCAAAAGGGCAGTAGTTTGTGTGCTTGGGCGATGTGCGTCAGCGAGGTTCAGCGGCCCCCGTCTCACTTTATGCACGGTTATCGCTTTCAGCACGATCGAGATTAGAATGGTACTCGCGATCTATTCACCCCGGCCCGCGGGTCTAGTACTGAATAGCGTGCACTAATGTTGTCTCAATTTACGCTAACGCGAAGCCATTAAGGGTATTTTTGGGGTGATCGTATGCCATCGGATAAAAACCAGGGCGTTTTCGGCGAGACACTTCTGCCAGAGGGCGGAAAGCGCTGGAGTTCTTTCGGCGCTGGCCTCGGTCTGGAATGTCTCGCTCTCGCATTGCTGATCGTGATTCCGCTGCTGATGCCGCAGCGGTTTGAAATCGCTACGCACGACTGGGTGACGCCCATTTCCGTGCCGCTGATTCACCCGTGGAAGCCGCAGCCTAGGCCGAAGCCGAAAATCGTGCCTGTCAAGCGAGAGATTGTAAAGGAAGTGATCAAACCAGCGGTGCTCATTGAGAAGCCGAAGCTCTATTCTCCGGTCATGACCAAGCCGATCGCCAAGTTCACTCGGCGCAAAATGGATGATCCTGCTCCAGAGATCGCCAAAGCTCTCCCCTCCGTTTCCATGGGCAGCTCGGCGCTTCCGAAATTGCGCGTTCCCGTGCAGACCGGTGGCTTCGGTGATCCGAATGGCGTGCCCGATAACCATCAGCAGAATCGCAATCCCAATATCGCGCAGCTCGGAGCGTTTGACATGCCCGCCGGGCCAGGCGTAGGAAACGGCAGCGGCGGCAAGCACGGCGCTCGTGGAACAATCGCTAGCGCTGGCTTCGGCAATGGCATCGCCGTAGGTGGTTCTGGTGGACCGCACGGTGCCGTCCAACAGGGCGCTTTCTCAAACCAGCAGGCCTCCTCGGCGCCCAAGATGCGCAAGACCTCCGTGGAAGAAAATACCAACCCGGTCGTAATTCTTTCCGTGCCTCATCCGGTTTATACTGCTGAGGGTCGAGCGCACAGGGTGCAAGGCGTTGTGCTCCTCCAAGTGGTCTTCACTGCTAACGGTGAGGTAAGAGTTGAACGTGTCGTTCGAGGCTTGGGCTTTGGGTTGGATCAGGCTGCCGAAGACGCGGCTCGCCAGATCCGCTTCCGTCCCGCCACCAGGGACGGTCGGCCGGTTGACTTCAACGCGATTGCTCGCATCGAATTCGAATTGGCGTACTGAGGGGAGATCGGGAATGCGTAAGTGGATATCGTTTTCTCTCGCGGTCTGCTTGGGGACTGCCTTGGCGGGCATACGTGCGGCTCAAGCGCAGCAAGCGTCGCCTCCGCCCCGGCCGCAAGCGGAAAGCTCTTCGGCTGGGCCGGTGCTGACCGTCAATGAGGCCATCGACCGCGTCATCGCGCGCGAGCATGCCGAAGAGGGTACGATCCGCCGCTACGACCCCGTCATTGAAACCTACATCCAGGAAATGCGCCCGGATCGCGATCTGGGCAGCGTGCCAGTTCGCGACGACTATTACCTCGGCCAGGCCGACCTCGCCAAGGGTGTGGTCGACGAAAACATGCTCGGCACCGACCGCAAAAGCTTGCTTCAGCAGCTAAACCCCCTCACTCACGTCATGAATTTCTTTTCTTATGGGGGCTTTGATCCGGCCGGCTTTCTGCAGATGGTGTACCTCGACCCTGTCGACTTCGATCGCGCCCACTATCATTTCGAATACATCGGCAAGGATTTTCTCGGCTCGGTGCGCTGCTATATTTTTGATCTCACGCCGCTGCCAAAGTCCGGTCGCGGCCGCTTCAGGGGCCGTATTTGGGTTGAGGACCAGGATTTCACAATCATCCGCTTCAATGGCGGCTACACGCCCACCAGCGGAATTCACGGCTACGGTATGCACTTTGATAGCTGGCGCCTCAATCTCCAGCCGAACCTGTGGCTTCCCACTTATATTTACAGCCAGGAATCCAGCGTTCGCGATTTGATGGGAAATCACATTCGCTTCAAGGCGCAAACGCGCCTCTGGGGTTACGATCTGAAGAACGCCAGCCACGAGCAGACTTTCAGTCAGCTCACCATCGAGTCTCCGGATGCCGTTCAGGACCAGAACACTGGTGTGCAGGACCGTTCTCCTGTCGAGGAAGAGCGGCAGTGGCAGCAGCACGCGGAGCAAAACGTCCTCGATCGTTTGCAACGCGACGGTTTGCTTTCGCCGCCGAGCCCGGTCGATAAAGTTCTCGACACGGAAGTCAACAATCTCGAGGTCACCAATAATCTCGATATCGAGCCGGAAGTTCACTGCCGCGTGTTGCTGACCAGCACGCTCGAGTCCTTCTCCATTGGCCATACCATCGTTCTCAGCCGCGGCTTGATCGACGTTCTGCCTGACGAAGACAGTCTGGCTGCCGTGATCGCGCAGGATTTGGCGGATATTATGATCACCAGGCCCTCCACCGATCAGTACGGCTTCAACGATGTCACCGATGTGAACGCGATGCAGGTCCTGCGTGACTTTTCCTTCCGCGATACGCCCGACGATGTCATTGCCGCCGGCCAAAAAGCCGTCGAACTGCTCAAGAAGTACCCATCCAAGGACCATCTGGCTGGCGCTGCCCTGTTCTTCAAACAACTGAGCCAGCAACAGAAATTTCTTCCAGCCCTCATCAATCCTCGCATCGGCAACGGCGTGTATCTTGATCCCGCGTTTCTAAACTCCGGCCCGCAGCTGAAGCCTTTGAGCGTCGATCAGATTTCCGCTCTGCCTCTCGGCGCGCGCATCAAGATGAATCCGTGGACCGATCAGGTCGAGATGCTCAACGCCAAAGCGGTTCCGCTTTATTCGGCTCGCGAAAAAATGCCCTTCCAAATTACGCCGTTCTATCCGTTCGTGAGCCGCTATCAAACCGCTGATTCCAGCGCGGCTGGCGCGGCTACGGACGCGTCCGCCAACCCGGGTCCGCAGTCCGCTCCGGCTCAAACGCCGTCCTCTCAGGCGTCCACTGCTCAGCCGCAGTAACACGGCCGACCAATCACGCACGATCATTCCTAGCCCGGCGGCCCACCACCGCCGGGCTTTTTTTATCGGACCCGAGTTCCAGCGCGAGCGCAATTTTCCCGTTGCCTGGAAACCCTGACTCCGCAACGTGCGTCCATACAATGAACGCTGAGGCGATCCATTTTGGGGCGGATCAGTCGCGCCGTGCTTCGCGTAGCGGGAGGGAGATCGTCCGAAGTGCTTTCTCAAACCACTGCGCGAGCTCAACGCGAACAGTTGCAGCGCGATGGCTTCGCGATTTTTCATGACGCGCTGGGCCGCGAACAATCCGCCCAACTGTCCGCTGCCTTCGAATTGCCGCCTCAGCCTCAATTCGCACACGCAGCCGCGGGAATTCTGGCCGCTCCCGCCATTTCACGGTTCGCTGCTGCTCCCAGCCTGACGACCATCGTCCGCGAATTTCTCGGCTCGGACGTTTTTCCTTTCCGCGCCTTCCTATTCGGAACTCCGCACGGCGCGATATGGAATGCCGATTGGCATCAGGACGTTTCGCTTCCGATGTGCTTGCTGCGTGAAGATCCGGGCTGGGGACCTTGGCTGGTGAAAGCGGGCATCGTGCATGCCCACGCGCCCGCTAGCGCCCTCGATCGAGTATTGTCACTGCGTCTGCCCCTCCGCTCCGTTTCACACCAGCGCGCTCAGTGGCGCGTCCTTCCAGGCACTCATCTGCTAGGCGTTCTCGACGATTCCGAACTATCGCGTTTGGTCCGCGAACGCCCCGCAGTCGCTTGCGCCATTCCCGAAGGCGGCGTGCTGGCGTTGAAGCCGCTACTCGTTCACGCTGCGGACGAGCAAGCATCTCCGGTCTCGTCCCCCGTGCTCGTGATCGACTACGCCACGCCCGCCCTCCTTGCCAAGGGCCTCGCGCTTCCGTCCTAAACTTCCGGGACATTTTTGATCACCTGTCATTCCGAAGACGAGCAGCGTGATTTACGCGACCATGCGCCACGGTCCGCGCGGGAATCGCACGTCGTGGCCGGGAAGGGCCCCCAAGTCGACGGCCAGTCGAACTTGGGAGATCAGTCGAGGAAGCTCGGCGCCGGAACGGGATACGGCAACTCGCTTTCAGCCGTCCGTCGAGCGCGATTTCAATAAATTACGGCCGTTCGCAGTGGCTCAGCTTCCACAGCGCGTCGAAAAATGCTCGCGCGCTCGCATCTACCGGCAAATCGCCGGTATACGCGGGACGCGCTTCCGACAAGTCGACCAGCGCTATCAATCCGTCCGAATTCTTGAAAGCGAAGTGAAAATTAGGCCGCTCGCCGGAATTTCCGTTAACCGGCGCCAACTTTCCGGCCTCGCATTGAAATTTTTCGCCGTAGGTTTCCCGAAAAAACGCCGGCGCCGCCAAATCGATGCCCAGCTTCCCGCGATATTCGATCTGATCGCCCTTCAAATCGAGTCCGCCCGAATCGCCGTTCGAGGAATGAAACTCTAGATGCGAATACAGGTTGGCCGCACCAGATTTGCGCGCCATCTCTTGCGCGGTGCCAATCCCGGCAATCTGAAAAACAACTCGCGGATGCGCCGGCACGTCCACGCTTCCGGTCAGTCCCGTCGACGTATCCAGCACCGCCAGCCGCAACCGCGCCGTTCGCGGCTTCGCGTTGTAATCGATCACGCTGGCGATGTCCTGCCTTTGCCAACTCTGCGCGTCGCGCTCGGAAAACTTCTTCGTTATCTCGCGCGTGTAGATATGAAATCTCCCGCCTTGTGGGGCGAACTCGCAGATGCCGACGCGCAGGTGCACAGCCAGCTTGTCACCCATGGGCGTCACGCTCAGCGCCCTTGGCGAGATGCTCAGCAGGTAGCGGCTCTCGTCCGCGTTCCGCGCTGCTAGCGGCTCCGCCTTCAATCCGATCGACGTCACCGGCAGCAGCGAAGCACACGCCTCCTGAAAAAATTGCATCGGCCGTTTCTTGGCCAGCTCCGTCGTATCGATCGCCGAATAGCCGCGTCGGTAGAGAATCTTCACTCCGTGCAAATCGCTCTTGAGCGTGATCCGGTGAAAGCTGCCGTCCCAAACCACCCCCGCCGGATAGTACGAAATCTCGTAATCGGGCGAGCCGTCCTCGATCGCCGTTTTCGCGCATCCGGAAAGATCGTTGGTGTTCACGCATGCCCGTCCGCCAGTGTCCTCCGCGATCTGTTGCATGGTCGCCTGCGAAAAAGTCAAATCGGTGGCCTCGCGCGTCAACTCCGCGCCCATCGCGGGCCCCACCGATGCCGGATTGGACGCGAACACCGGATCGGTCGCCAGCATATTCCCCGACGAGTCGTACAGGCTCGGCGCCACCAGCCCTCGCGCATCCACGGGATACACAGTCACTCGCGCGTCCACCAGCGCCTGCGCGTCCCCTTTCAGCTTGTCGCCGTAATTCGCGCTTGCCTCAAAGGTTTGCCGGAAAGGATTCGCCAGTGACGAGCTGTCGCCCGCCTCCACCGAATGCGGCCCGAATCCCGA
>Ga0307373_10015047_pt1 | contig 10566 bp, 11 predicted proteins | sample OX2MG_FD_202534 | JGI IMG/M metagenome (GOLD analysis project Ga0307373, IMG submission 202534) | Soil microbial communities from Risofladan, Vaasa, Finland - OX-2 | ecosystem: Environmental > Terrestrial > Soil > Coastal area > Acid sulfate soil | place: Finland: Risofladan, Vaasa | collected...
ACGCCCCCATGCTCTACGACGAACTGACCGGCGAGGAAAACCTGCGCTACTTCGCCAGCCTCTATCCTGGCCGCCAGTGCCTCTCGCCCGCCGCCGCCCTGAGCCAGGTCGGCCTCGATCCCAGCCTCAACCGCCCCCTCGGCCAATACTCCCAGGGCATGCGCCAGCGCACCTCGCTTGCCCGCGTCCTGCTTCCCCAGCCTGAGCTGCTCCTGCTCGACGAGCCCTTCTCCAACATGGACGTCGAGTCCGTCCGCCAGATGGTCGAGCTGCTCTCCGGCTTCCGTCATCAGAACCGCACCATCGTCCTCACCACCCACCAGCGCGAGCTCGCCGCTCCCATCGCCGATTACGTACTCGCCCTGAAGGCCGGCCGCGTAGCTTACTTTGAGCCTGGGAGCCCCACGCGATGAAGACCAACGGCGCGCGCTTCCTTGAAACTCACGGCATCCCGTTCCAGATCCGCGAATACGAGGTCGACCCCGAAGACCTATCCGCCCTCACCGTCGCGAAAAAAGTCGGCATGCCGCCCGAACAGGTCTTCAAAACCCTCGTCACCACGGACGGCCGCAAAGACTACGCCTTCGCAGTCGTCCCCGGCGACGCCGAGCTCGACCTGAAGAAACTGGCGCGAGCAGCCGGCTGGCGCAGCGCCGCGATGGCCTCGCTCAAAGACGTCCAGCCGCTCACCGGCTACATCCGCGGCGGCGTCACCATCTTCGGCGCGAAGAAGGCGTATCCCGTATTCGTGGACGAAACCATCATTCTCTTCGACCAGATCAGCGTCTCTGCCGGCGCCCGCGGAGCCCAGCTCATCCTCTCCCCAGACGACTACCTCCGCGCCGCCCACGCCCTCGGCCAGCCCGTCACCACGGTAGATCTTACGAAAATGGGTGCCCCCGGTCCCTCGCACCTGGGGACCGGCGACAACAAGGAGCTCCATTCCTGATGCCCGCCCTCTGGACCCATCTCGTCAAGGACCTGCGCATAGAGTGGCGCTCCATGGACGCGCTCATCTCCATGCTCTTTTTCTCCGGGCTGGTCGTGGTCCTGTTCTCCATCGCCTTCGACCCCCGCGGCGCCTTCTCCCAGGACATCGCCGGGGGCGTGCTCTGCGTTGCCACCATGTTCGCCTCGGTCAGCGCCCTCAACCAGGCCTGGTCCCGCGAAATCCGCCACAACGTGATGGATGCACAGCGCATGGCGCCCTCGCCCGCCTCCGATCTCTACCTCGCCAAGGTCATCGTCAACTTCCTCTTCGTCACCATTGTGCAGGCGGTTTTGGTGCCGTTCTGGTTTGTCTTTTACAACCTCCACGTGGCCGGGCAGGGCTGGCTCCTGCTGGCGGTGCTGCCGCTCGGCACCTGGGCGCTGGTGTGCAACGGCATCTTCTTTGCCGCGCTCTCCATAACCAGCCGCAACCGCGAGCTGCTTCTCTCCATCATCCTGTTTCCCATCTTTATTCCCGCGCTGCTGGCCATGGTTCTCGCCACCAAATACATCCTCACCGGCGAAGCCGACCCCAGCCTTTGGATCAAGCTGCTGATGGGCTACGACATCATCTTCACCACCGTGAGCTGGCTGCTGTTCGACGTGGTTTTCCGGGCGGAGTAAAGAGGCCGGGGGGACTGGAAGACCGCAGAGGGGGAGCTCGGAGCTGCGCGCAAAATAAAACGGCGATGTCTAACGGATTCATTGGTTTAACCCCAAAAACTGCACACAATCTGCAAGCCCCGGCGGCCGGGGGTGGAGGTGAGCCTTTCCTGCCCGGCAGAGCCGAAGCCGGAATGGTTCAAAATCGGAAATGAAATGCCCGGCGGAGGGTACCTCTCAGCCGGGCGCAGTTCTTCGATCTGAAGAGATTATCCCAAATGGAGATCTTAAGCCCGAATCACCGCCTGGATTTATTTTCCCCAGATTCCATGCGGCTCCGGATGAGTTTTCCACAGACCGTGACTCTTGACTCGCCTTCAGAGAAGGACCGCTTTGCACCGATTCTGGTGCGAGCCGGCGTTGGCCGGGCGATGGGCTCGCCCGGCCTCCGGTGGAATTACTCGACAGTGAGGGTGAGGGTGGTGGTCTGGGTTTGGGAGCCGGGGGTGGCCCGGGCTCCCCGAAGCACCCTCGGCTCTGTGGCGGATATTCCGTCACGAGGCCCGGGCCGCCCGGGCCGCCCGCCCACTCATCGCGAAAAAGCCGCGATGAACGGGGCACAGCTCCGAGTGGATGAGCGGGCCACCTGCCGCGTCGTTTTATTCCAGAGTAGCCAGCGATCGCTCTGCGGGGAACCAGGACAATTCCCAGGTGGAATTCCCCCGGGGGTGGATTTCGCGGGGAGAACCCCAGGTGAAACGACCGGGCAGAGTCGCGGGTTTCCGAGGGTGGATTCGGAGGGATCGGAGGGGCCCGGGTGGGGCGGCAGTTCAGGGCTGGTGGGCGGTGCGGGCGTGGCCCAGAGCCAGCAGGGCGCCGGTGACGCGGTTGGCAGCGTGCCGCACCACCTCGGCTTCCACGGCGAAGTTGCCGACCACGCAGCGGACGCCCATCTTCTCAACGCGCTCGATATCGGCCTCGATGGGCGAGGCCTCTTCGGCGGCGTAGCGGGCCAGGGTATGGGGATGAAAACGCGAGGTGTTGATGAGAGCGTAGTCGAAGATGGGAGCGCGGGTGTGCTCGTAGATGCGCTCAATGTGCTCGGAGGCGGTCAAGCCCAGGCTCTCGTTGGCTTCCGTCATCAGGTTGCAGACATAGACCCGGATGCCGCGGGCGCGGGCGAGGGCGGAGGGAATGCCCTGCACCAGAAGATTGGCGATCAACGAGGTGTACAGCGAGCCCGGCCCCACCGTGATCAGGTCCGCGTGCTCGATGGCTTCCAGGGTCTCGGGCAGGGCGGCGGCATCGGGAGGATCGAGCATCAGCTCCTCGATGCGGCGCTGGGTGGAGTTGATGTTGGTTTCGCCGCGCACCAGTGAGCCATCGTCCATGCGCGCGATGAGGGTGGCGTTGGTGGTGGTGGCGGGATAGATTTTGCCGCGGGTGGCGAGGATTTTGGAGGCAAGCTGGATGGCATGGGCAAAGTCGCCGGTGATCTCAGTGAGGGCGGCGACAAACAGGTTGCCGAAGTTGTGACCTTCGAGGGAGTCGCCGCCGCGGAAGCGATGGTCGAAGAGGCGGGCCAGCAGGTCGCCTTCCTCGCTGAGGGCGACCATGCAGTTGCGCAGGTCGCCGGGAGCGAGCATGTTGAAGCCCTTGCGCAGGCGGCCGGAGGAGCCGCCGTCATCGGTGACGCAGACGACCGCGGCGAGGTCGGAGATGGCGGCCTCGTGGGCCGTCTCATGAGGATGGGCCACGTGCCGGCACAGGCCGCGCAGGAGGGTGGAAAGGCCGGTGCCGCCGCCCATGGCCACCACGCGCAACTGGCGCACGCCCTTCTCCACTTCCCAATCGAGAGACGAGGCCTCTTGCAAAGTGCTCTCCGCAGGATCCGATGTGGGCCAAGGCAGCATACAGCAAGCAAAAACAGGTTTACGGAAGTTCAGGATACAGCAGTTCCGTAAAGCGGGGATCGTCCAGCATGTTCAGGAAGTCGTTGTCGGAACGTGCCTGGAGGCGATTCCGGGAGTTGAGCTCGATGGCGCGGGAGAGATTGGCCAGGCACTCCTGGCTGCGGCCGGTAATGGAGTCCAGGAGGGCCAGGCCGTAGAAGGCATAATCCGCCCTGGGGTGAGCGCCGAGCACGGCATTGAAATGCTCGCGCGCCTCCTCGTACAAGCCCTGGTTCAACTGCGACACGGCGTAGTCGCAGCGCTCCTCCGGGGTGGCGAAGGAGAGGGCCGCCCGCTCCAGTTGGCGCCGGCAGGTGACCATGTACATGCGACAGCGCTCGGCCACCTGCGGGGGCGAGGCGGGCAGGAGTTTTTCGAGCGCGGCCAGGGCCTTGTCGTACTTTCCCTGCTGCACCAGGTGCACGGCGGCGTTGTACTGCTGGTAGGCGGCGCTGTCCTGGGCATGGTCCGAGGACCTGCCCTTGGGCTTGGAGTCGGGCTTCTTGCGGTTCGATACCGCGGATTTGGCTTGTGGCATCAGTGATCTCAAAAGGAGCGCGATGGAGGGATCGCTCCGTTATGGAGACTGGAGCCCTGTCCATTCTTTTCCTGCGCTCACGCCACTTTATACGCATAAGGCCTTGTTCCGTCAATGGCAGGGGCCGCGGGCGGGCGGTGGACTCCCGATTCAGGAACGGCGCTCGCCGTAGATGGCGGGATTGAGGAAAGGGTCGTTGTACATCTTCAACTGGCGGTAGAGCTTGAAGCGCCGGGCGCCGGCCAGGGTCTCGGCCCAAAGGCGGTCAAGGCATGCGGCCAGGTCGGCGCGCTGCTCCTCAAGGATGGAAAGCCGGCTGCGATTGCGTTCGCGATGGGCCGTGGGAGCATCGGAGCGCAGGGTTTCTTCGCGGGTGTGGTAGATCTTGAGGGCCAGGATGGAGAGGCGGTCGACCATGAGGCCGGGCGATTCGGAGTGGAGCGGAGCAACGGGGGTGGGGAGGTTGCGGCCGGCAAGGTGCTGGAGGAGGGTTTCGTCGAGCTGCTCGGCAACGTCGTTGCGGAGCTGGTTGGTGCGGTCGATGCGACGCTTGACGTCGGCGATTTCGGCGTCGGTTGCGCCCGGGCGGCGGGCCTCGTCCTCAATGTGCCAGAGGTCGAAGTTGGCGCGGTGATGGCGGGCGACAAGGACGAGGAACGGGTCCGTTTGCGGGGGATCGGCTTCCGGCTCGGCGTGCCAGAGGGAGGTGAGGCGGTCGTGCAGGCTGGTGATGGAGTCGGCGGAGAGCATGGGAATCAGAACTGCGAAGCCAGGAGGTGGATCTGCTCTCGGAGGGTGCGGAGGAGATAGCTGCAAAGCCAGCCGAAGCAGAACCAGAACGTGAAATTGCACAAGGCCGCGAATCCGAGCCCTACGTGGTGGACGTCGTGAGCGGCGGCGAAGGCGACGAGGAGCCCGGGAACGGTAAAGGCAAAGGCCACCGTCTCGAGCACCCTTAAAAGCAGGTTGGAGGCGACTAAAGTCAACCCCTGGACGGAAATTGTGGTGGCGGCGGCGATGGCGCCCAGGATTACCCCGGCAACCACGTTCTTGTTCCAAACCCAACGCATCTTGTTCCAAACCCAACGCATCTGGACGCGAGGCCCCCGATCGGTTGAAGTTGTGATTCAGTGTAACGCCAATATGGTAGAACTAAGCTCATTCGGCAGTCCAAAACCGGTGAATGCGGAGAGGGCGAATGAGCGACGCGGCGCAGCGGATTCTTTGCATCTCTTCCTATGAAAAGGGGCAGGACTTCATTCGCCAGTGCGCGGAGATGGGGGTGCGGCCAACCCTGCTCACGGTGGAGAAGCTGCGCGATGCCGACTGGCCGCGAGACGTCCTGGAAGACGTGGCGTTGATGCCGGAGAACCTGACCCGCGAACAGATCCTGAACACGGCGAGCTGGATGGCGCGGGGGCGGCTCTATCAACGGGTGACGGCGCTGGACGAGTTCGACCAGGAGACCGCGGCGTGCGTGCGCGAGCACTGGCGCCTGCCCGGCATGAACCTGAGCATCACGGCCTTCTACCGCGACAAGCTGGCCATGCGCCAGGGCGCGCGCGATACCGGTTTTCTGGTGCCGGAGTTTTGCCGGGTGCTGAACTACGACGAGCTGCGCGACTACATGGGGCGGGTGAAGCCGCCCTGGCTGCTGAAGCCGCGAGCGGAGGCGTCGGCGCTGGGGATCCGCAAGATTCACGAGCCGGAGCAGCTCTGGCGCAATTTGGATGAGCTGGGCGACCGCCAGAGCCATTTCCTCCTGGAGCAGTTCGTCCCCGGCGATATCTTCCACGTGGACTCGATTGTGAGCGACGGGCAGGTGCTGTTCTCCTGCGTGCACCAGTATGGACGGCCGCCAATGCAGGTGATGCATGAGGGCGGCGTCTTTACCACGCGCACGGTGGGACGGGGAACGCCGGAGTGGCGGGAACTGACGGAGATGAACTCGCGCCTGGCGCCGGCGCTGGGCATGGCGCGCGGAGTCACGCACGCGGAGTATATCCGCGCCCATGCCGATGGGCGGTTCTATTTTCTTGAAATCGCGGCGCGAGTGGGCGGTGCGTTCATCGCCGACCTGGTGCAGGCGGCCACCGGCATCAACCTGTGGCGCGAATGGGCGCGGATCGAGGTATGCGATCTGCGGCGAGTTCCGTATGAGCTGCCGGAGACCTATCAGGAGTATGCGGGAAGCGTGCTGTGCCTGGCGCAGACCGCGGAGCCCGACACCCGCCGGTTCACCGCGCCGGAGATCGTCTACCGGATGAAAAAGCACCATCACGCGGGGCTGATTGTGCGCTCACCCCGGGCTGAGCGGGTGAAGGAATTGGTTGAGGGGTACAGTGCGGAGTTTGCGCGGCTGTACCTGGCATCGATGCCCGCGCCGGAAAAGCCGACGGCGTGAGCGGGGGCCGAATGACTTCATATCAGGTGAGAGAAGCGGGGACCATCAAGCTTGGCCTGAAGAACAGGCTCCTGAGCGCGCTTGCCTTCACGGTAATTGCCTTCGCCCTCCGATTCGGATGGATGCTATTTGCCCCCTCTGGATTCGAGCGACGGTCGGGAACGACCGGATCAGCCCTGGAGATTGCGATCTGGGCCATTGCTCTAGGGTTCACTATGGCTTTCCTACAGGCGAAACCCCGCGTTCCGGGTTACAGGATGATAGTCGAGGATAACTCCATAACCGGAATTACCCAGTACACCGGTTACATGAAGTGGTTTGTGTCGCGCAAGACAGTAAGGCGGGGCAGAGTTCGGACTATCTTCGAAGTCCCACCCACGCGCTACCATTCAGGCGGAATTGGAGTCTCGGAGCACTCGCGTTTCGGTACCCGCATGTGGGGATTTGTCTATATCCCAAGTTCACTACCTGAGTTCGATCAACTGAAAGCTCTGGCCGAGAGCTGGCGGTCGATCGAGTAATCGCGGTTGGCCTGGTAAAGGACCACATCCAACCACTGATCCGGCCTTTGTTGCGAACCGGTATTGACATCGCAAAATTATGTTGATATCAAGGTATCTACTCGAGCGTCCCGCCAAGATCACGGGAGGCGCCGGTCTCTGCAAACAAGAATCTCCATCAGGAGAAACAAATGAAGACCAAGCAGATGTCTCGCAGCGCAATCGCGCTATCAGCCGCCGTGTTGGTTGCCGCGTTGCTTGCGGCGCGCATGGCGCCGGCGCAGGAGGCCGCAGCACCTTATCCCACGATGGCCCCGGTTGACCAATACCTCATGGCCGATCGCGCTGCAGAGATCGCCCTGGCTCGCAGCGCTGCCCCGAAATCCATCTCAGACGGCGCCGAAGTGCTGGTGCTGGGACGCGATGGATATGCGATGGCAGTGAAAGGCGGCAACGGCTTTGTCTGCCTGGTGGAGCGTGCGTTTGCCGCCTCCACCGATTTCAATGAGTTCTGGAATCCCAAAAACCGATCGCCGATCTGCCTGAATGCGGCTGCTGCGCGGGGCCATGTTCCCTTGCAGGAGTTGAAGGCCAGGCTGGTGATGGCGGGAAAATCCAAGGCGGAGATTTCGCGAGCCGTCACAGCCGCATTCGACAACAAGAAGCTTCCGCTGCCGGAGCCCGGCGCGATGTGTTACATGATGTCGAAGCAACAGTACCTGAACGACGGAGCCAGGAACTGGCATCCGCACCTCATGTGGTTTGTTCCGGGCGACGCGGCCAAGCGATGGGGAGCTGGACTACCGGGCTCGCCGGTGATAGCAGCGAATGACCCGGAAGAACGAATGACGATCATGATGGTCCTGGTGGACCACTGGTCCGATGGAACACCGGCGCCACGGACAGAGCACTGACCGGCGGGTCCAGCGCGCGGATCATCCATGGTGGCCTGGCTCCGATTCCTCTGGCAGCGGAAAAAGCCCGCGCGCGTGATTGACACCCCGTCCTCCATCCACTGATCCTCAGAAAGAGAGAGGATCGCATGAATCTGACCGAGCAGCCTGAATACATCCACTGGCCGGAAACCTATTACGTCTTTGTTGAGAAGGTGGGGCCGTTCATGCAGAACGCTCCGGCGGCCTGGGAGGAGGCGCACAAGTTTACGCCGGCGCTCGCAGAACACAACCGGATCATTGGGTATATGAGCCTCTACAAGATGGCCGCGAGCACGTACCGCGCGGGCTTTGCGCTGGAGGCGCCGCCATCGGAGCTGCCGAAGGGGCTTAACTACGAGAAATTTGCAGGCGGGCGGTATGCGAGATTTGTGCTGACCGGGCCTTACGTGCAGCTTGGCCCGGCCACGGGGCGCGTGATGGAGATGGTGAAAGAGCAGGGATTTGCGGCGCGCGATGGATGGTACATCGAGAACTATGTGAACGATCCGCGGAACACGCCGGCGGAGGAGCTGAAGACGGAGATCTGCGTGCCGGCGTGAAAAGGCAGGAGCCAAAAAGTGGACAAGGGACAGAGGGACAAAGGGACAGAGGGACAAAGGGAACGAGCCGTCAGCTTTCAGCCCTCAACCCGTAGCACTCACGAAAGCAGAAGCTGACGGCTGAAAGCTGAGAGTTCAGAGCTGATGGCTAACGGATAAAGGCCGCCTTTCGTGCGCGGACGATCAAAGTCAGTGGAAAGTGGCGCGTATCTTCGATGATGGGAAACCGGGCAGCCGACTCTTCACTGGCTCTCGGCTCAGCCAATTCTTCGATCGCGAAGCCGGCGGCAAGGATGAGGTCGACCCACCGGCTCAGCGTGCGATGGAAGCGCGGAACTCGAAACGGTTCGCCTTTATTGCGTTCTTCCTCCGGCGCGGCGGAGAACTTCCAGGCTTCGAGTTCGCCTTCGACTTCATCGAAATAGCGCGCCAGTTCGACGTGGATGGTGCGCCCTTCGGCGTCGCGCACCACGCGGCGGCGCGGCGGCGCGAAGCAGGGATGCAGGATGGAGAACTGGAAGAAGCCGCCGGGACGGAGCACCCGCGCGGCCTGGCGCAGGACACGCGCGGCATCGGGCATGTCCATCAGCGACATGAACGCCACGCCGAAATCGAAACTTGCATCCGCGAACGGCAGTTCCTGCGCATCCGCCACCGCATAGCGAATGCCGAGCGGCTCGGCATCTTCGGCGGCCTGGGCATGGCGGATGAATGTGGGCGCGACATCGACCGCTGTCATTTGTGCCCCCAACTGCGCCAGTTTTCGCGCGTTGGCGCCCTCGCCGCAACCAATGTCCAGCCCCTCAAGAGCGGTCACCGGCGGCAGCATGGCAAGGAATGCGGGCGTGTTCAAGGCATCGCGGTAGACGTCGTAACCGGCGCGGACATGCCGGGTCCAGGTCTCGGCGTTCGCTTCCCAGAACGCGGCGGCCTCCTTTGAGTCCATGGGTTGTTCTCCATCTTGGTGAGCTGGATGCGAGGAGGAGGCAGCAGCCGAAGAGAGTGGTGAGCTCGCTGGGATTCGAACCCAGGACCCACGCCTTAAAAGGGCGTTGCTCTACCAACTGAGCTACGAGCTCGATCAAGGCCGCTAGTTCCAAATTACCATAGCCGGCGATCCGGGCCGGGCCCGCCACCGATCTCCCTCGAAGGGGTAGTAGACCGCCCCGCCGAGCCGTGAGAAGATCAGTGCAAGTTCACCCCGGCAGTTAGAACAGAGTAATAGTTACTTTGAATTACCATTGCGCGGATCGCATGATTTCTTTTGCGCCATAAACCCTGTAAATGTGCCAATCTAGCGGCTGCAAAACCCTCAACGATCCCCCTAAAGTGGTATGAGCGTAACATTTCAAGTGTTATTGTTCTGACAACAACGCGCAACTACGATTCGTGGTACGAGATACCACGACCAAAACGGACATCCCCAGGCCAGATCGGGCTTCGGCAAGGATGCTGCCAGCAGCATCCGGGGAGCATGGTCCAGGAAAAAGGGTGGCAAATGACAGAGCAGCATAGGGTGTTGACCGACCCCGATGAGACCCCGGAGGATGTGGCCACGCTGTACTCGTGGGCCAACCTGCATGGCGCCCGGTACCGGGACTTTTCGGCTTCGCGGGCACAATGGCGGGAGAAGACGCGCCAGCGAGTGCAGGAGGCCATGGACGCAGAGCGCCGCCGCACAATGGAGGCGGCGGGACCGGGGGAGGCTATGGCGCTGGAGGCTGAGCGCCTGGCACTGGCCCAGACTCGGGAGAATGCGGAAAGGGCGGAGCGCGCTCAACTGGCCGCGCAGCAGGCGGCATGGCAGGCGGCGCAGTATGCGCAGGGTTATCCGCCGCAGGCCTCGTATGCGGGTTATCCGCCGGGCTATACCGCGCCGGGATATCCGCCGGCGCCGCAGCAACCACCTGCTTATCCGCAGTACTCGCAGCCCTATCCGGCGCCGCCGGTCCAGCCGCGGGAACCGCAGCGAACCGGCGGCTGGGGCAGCGAAACGGGAACGCGCCCGGCCTGGCTGGCGCCGGAGCGCAGCGAACTGAGCGGCGCACCGTTGACACAGGCTCCGGAAGACACGTTGCAGGGTT
>Ga0307373_10015049_pt1 | contig 10564 bp, 8 predicted proteins | sample OX2MG_FD_202534 | JGI IMG/M metagenome (GOLD analysis project Ga0307373, IMG submission 202534) | Soil microbial communities from Risofladan, Vaasa, Finland - OX-2 | ecosystem: Environmental > Terrestrial > Soil > Coastal area > Acid sulfate soil | place: Finland: Risofladan, Vaasa | collected...
TTCACTTGGGCCAGCCGGCCACCCAGCTCAGCGGCGGCGAAGCGCAGCGGGTCAAGCTGGCCACCGAGTTGTCGCGCCGCAGTACCGGGCGGACCCTTTACATCCTCGACGAGCCCACCACCGGCCTCCACTTCGCCGATGTGGAAAAGCTCTTGGGAGTCCTTCACCGCCTGGTGGACCAGGGCAACACGGTGGTGGTTATCGAGCACAATTTGGACGTGCTCAAGTCGGCCGATTGGCTGATCGACCTTGGCCCCGACGGCGGAGCGGCCGGTGGCCGGGTGCTGGCTGAGGGCGCCCCGGAGCAGATCGCGCAGGCCGCGGACTCCGCCACCGGCGCCTACCTGGCTCCGCTGCTGGCCGCCGCCGAGCAGGACGAGGTGGCAGTGTGAGCGGCTACTCGGGGTCCCCGAAAGACCCCAGTCCAGCGCCCGGGAGCTTCCGGGGCTGGCAGCGGAGCGCCTGCCTGGCTGGGGTGGCGCTGCTCTTCCTCTTTGCGTTGTTCCTGGTGGTCAACGTCGTCCTCGGGTTACTGGGAGTCCACTAGAGGTGAGCCCCGCCTTGGGGAGCGGTGGTGGAGAGGACACCGAGCCGGTGGTGACGGCGGAGCCCAACTCCAGCCCCCAGCCGGGACTGGCACCGAGCTCCCCCCAGCCAGGAACACGGCTGCGCCAGGATCCGGCGCTGGTCAAGGCCCGGCTGAGGGGGGTACCGACCAGCCCCGGGGTTTATCTGTTTCGAGGCGCCGGAGGCCAGGTGATCTACGTCGGCAAGGCGGCCAACCTCCGAGTCCGGCTGCGCAGCTACTTCGCTGGTTGGAGTTCCCATCCGACCCGGATCCGCCGCTTGGTGGACTCCGTGTTCGACTTCGAAGTCATCGCGGCCGGGAGTGAGCAGCAGGCCCTGATTCTCGAGAACACCCTGATAAAGCGGCACCATCCTCGCTTCAACGTGCGTCTGCGGGATGACAAGAATTACCTCTACTTTCGGATTCCCCAGCCCCATGCCCAGCCATCCGACCTGGTGCCGGAGCCGATGCCCGAACGTTTAGCGGCCTATCCGCGGCCCAGCTTCAGCCGAAGGCTGGGCGGCGAGCGAGACCCGGACCGTTACTTCGGCCCTTACACCGACTCCAAGTCGCTGAGGCGCTCGGTGCGGGAGATCCGCACCGTGTTCCCCTTCCGCGGTTGCGCTGACGGGGTCTTCCGGCGAGGTCGAGTCTGCCTCGACTATCACCTGCGGATCTGCGCCGGTCCCTGTGCCGGCCTGATCGCTCCAGCCCCCTACGCGGCACTGCTGGACGATGCCGCGGCCTTCATGGCGGGCCGGACCGAGGCGGTGACCGAGCGCTTGCGCTCGGAGATGAAGCGCGCCAGTGAGGAGCTTGACTTTGAGAGGGCGGCCGCCCTTAGGGACCGGCTGGGCACGGTGGAGAAGCTGGCCCACGAGCAGATCACCAGCCCCCGACTGGGTGCCGACGTGGACGTGGTGGGGCTGGCCCTGGATGGAAGCCAGGGGATGGCCGCCGTGCTGCTGGTGCGGGACGGCCGCCTGCAGGGCATGGAGCGGCATCCTCTAGAGGGAGTGGGCGAGGTCAGCCGCGAGGAGGTGCTGACCAGCTTCGCCTCCCAGTACTACGCCAGCTCAACCCACGTGCCCCGCATCCTGTACCTGCCCGGCAAACCGCTCAACCTGGAGCTGCTGACCAAATTCCTGGAGTCCCGACGCCAGGCTAAAGTGGAGGTTCGGGTGGCCCAGCGCGGGCGCTTCCGCACCCTTCTGGAGCGGGCCCAGGAGACCGCGGCAGCCTCCCTGGGCCAGGCCAGGATCGCCCAGGACTTCGATGCCGGACGGGCCAGCGCGGCGCTGGAGGACCTCCGTCAGCGACTGGGACTCAGCCAGCTTCTCCACCGGATCGAGTGCTATGACATCAGCAACACCATGGGCGAGCAGAGCGTTGGATCGATGGTGGTATTCGAGGAGGCTCGGCCTAAGCCTTCCGACTTCCGGATCTTCTCGATCCGCAGCGTTGAGGGTCCCAACGACTTCGCTAGCATCGAGGAGGTAATCTCCCGCCGCTTCGCCCACCTGACCCGCCGAGACGAGGAGGACTCAAGCTTTGGAGTCCGCCCCGACCTGTTGATAGTCGACGGGGGAGCGGGGCAGCTGGCCGCCGCCGGCCGGGCCCTGGCCAAGTCGGGCTTCTCCGACCTGCCCCACTTCGGGCTGGCCAAGCGCTTCGAGGAGCTCTACGCGCCGGGGAGGCCGGACCCCATCCACCTCCCCCAGGGCAGCCTAGCCCTCTTCCTGGTCCAGAGGGTCCGCGATGAGGCCCACCGGTTCGCGATCACCCGGCATCGTGCCAAGCGAGCCAAGGCCGGTATCCAGTCCCGTCTGGACGAGATCGGCGGGCTGGGACCCAAGCGAAGGAAGGCGCTCTTGCGAAGATTTGGGTCAGTGGAGGGAATCCGCCGCGCCTCATCGGAGGAGCTGACCTCGGTCCCAGGGATCAGCCGCGGCCTGGCCGCCGCCGTCAAGGAGATCCTTTGAGCAGCGATTCGGAGGGTAATCCGGCTGCTCAGGTGCTGGTCTTCGGGCCGCCGGGCGCGGGCGCGCCCCTGGTCGCTGGCGGACTCTCCCGGGCCGGGCTGCGGGCTTCCTCCTGGGAGGGCGGCCAGGAACCCAACCCTGCCGCCGATCCGGCTGGGTCGGGTCCCGGCTCGGGAACTCTGTTGATGGCGCTCGAGGCTCACGACCTCTGCCTGCTTCAGCGGGCCCAGCCACCTTGGACCCAGCATGAGTTGTCGACCCAGGTCGGGCTGGCGGTTAGAGATCTGGAGCGCTCTCGGGAGCGGATCTTTCCTGCCCGGCTCCGAGCCGACCTGCTCTTGGACACCTCCCAGCTGAGCCAGCACCAACTGCTGGCCCGGGTGCGCCAGTTGGAACCGTTCCTGGGGGGGGAGCCGCCCCCGTGGCCGGTAGTGGTAGTGGAATCCTTTGCCTTCCCGAGAGGCGTTCCCCTCGATCTGGGCTGGTGCGTGGACGCCCGAGCACTGCGCAATCCGTACTGGGAACCGGGCCTGCGGATGCGCTCCGGGCTGGATCCCCAGGTCCAAGAGTTCGTTCTGATCCAGCCCCTGGCCGGCCACATCCTCGCCAACCTGGTGGCTCTGGTGGAGAGACTGGTGCCGGAGTTACAGGCACGCTCCTGCCGAGTGCTCCGGCTGGCCGTCGGCTGCAGCGGCGGTTTTCACAGGTCGGTGGTCATCACCGAGGAGCTGGGCAGGCGGCTCAAGGGAATGGGAGTGGAGAGCCTGATCTGGCATCGCGATCTCGACACGAGCCCATAGCGGAGATTGGCCCGATCTATCCGCGGCGGCTGTGGCGGCCCGCCCTATACTCCGGGTCGGGGAGCGGTCGGGATGCTCGCCGCCCCCGGTTTTGATCAGACCGTGTGCCCAGGAGGTAGACGGGTTTGGCGATCCGGGTCGGTATAAACGGCTTCGGCAGGATCGGGCGGAACGTCTTCCGCGCCGCCCAGGGCAACGACAGTCTGGAGATCGTTGCCGCCAACGACATAACCAGCCCCGCGGCGCTGGCTCACCTGCTTCGGTACGACTCGATCCTGGGTCGCTACCCGGGCACCGTCGAATCCACCGAGACCGAGATCGTGGTGGACGGAAGGGCGGTCAGGATCTTCGCGGCGGGCTCGCCGGGAGAGATCGACTGGGGAAGCCTAGGAATCGATCTGGTGGTGGAGTCGACCGGGGCCTTCACCCAGGGTGACCAGGCGCGCCTCCACATCGATAAGGGGGGCGCGCGCAAGGTGATCATCACCGCCCCCGCCAAGGGCGAGGACATCACCGTGTGCATGGGCGTGAACCAGGACTCCTACGATCCCCTGCGCCACCACGTGGTGTCCAACGCCTCCTGCACCACCAACTGTCTGGCGCCGGTGGCCAAGGTCGTGCACCTTAACTTCGGTATCGAGAGCGGGCTGCTGACCACGGTCCATGCTTACACCGGGGACCAGCGGCTCCTCGACGCTCCCCACCCGGATCCCCGTCGAGCCCGCGCGGCCGCCCTTTCCATGGTTCCCACCTCCACTGGCGCCGCCCAGGCCGTCGCCAAGGTGCTGCCCGAGCTGGAGGGGAGGTTCCAGGGCACCTCGCTGCGGATACCGGTGCCGGACGTCTCCATCGTCGACTTCACCGTCGTCACCGAACAACCGACCACTCCGGAGGCGGTCAACGCGGCGTTTCGAACCGCCGCCCAGGGCCCCCTCAAAGGGATCCTCCGGGTGGTGGATGAGCCGCTGGTGTCGATCGACTTCCTCGGCGACCCTCACTCCTCGATCGTCGACTCGGCGCTGACCATAATGGCCGGGCCGCGTCACCTCAAGGTGCTGGCCTGGTACGACAACGAGTGGGGCTACTCCTGCCGGGTCGTGGATCTCGCCGAGCTGGTGGCCGGCCAGCGGCACGGCGCAGCCGGCTGAAGTGGGGTCAGCCGGGACCAGCCGAAAGGCTGGTCTAGACGACATCGACCCGGCCCAAAAGCGCGTCCTGCTACGGGTGGACTTCAACGTTCCCCTCAATCCGGACGGCACCATCCGCGACGAGAGTCGGCTGGTCGCCTCACTGCCGACGATCCGCGAGCTCTTGGCCCGGGGTGCCCGGCTCATCATCGCGACCCATCTGGGCCGGCCGGGTGGCAGGGTGGAACCGGCGCTCAGTACCCGGCCCCTGGCCACCCGGCTTGAGCAGCTCCTCGGGGTCCCCGTCGACTGGGTTGGTGAATGCGTCGGCCCGGCCGTCCAGGCCCAGTTGCAAGCCCTCGGGCCAGGCCAGGTCCTGATGCTGGAGAACCTTCGCTTCCATCCCGGGGAGGAGGCCAACGACGCCGACTTCGGCGGCCAGCTCGCCTCGCTGGCCGATCTCTACGTCAACGACGCCTTCGGGACCGCCCACCGGGCCCATGCCTCCACCGAGGGAGTGGCTCACCGGTTGCCAGCAGTGGCCGGCCGGCTGATGGCCCGCGAGATCGACCAGCTCGGCTCCATCCTGGACAACCCGAGCCGCCCGCTTTTGGCCATCATCGGCGGCAGCAAGCTCAGCAGCAAGCTGGGTTTCCTGGGCCACCTAATCGAGAAGGTGGACTCGGTCTGCCTGGGGGGCGCCATGGCGGCCACCTTTCTCAAGGCTGCCGGTTACGAGGTCGGGCGCTCGCTGGTGGAGGACGATTACCTGGACCGTGCCCTCGACATCGTCCGCCAGGCCAGCCAGCGTCACGTGGACCTGCAACTGCCGTTCGACGTGGTGCTGGCAACTTCTCCAGAGGCGAGCGTCGATCAGGTCGAGGCCCGTCCGGCTCAAGAGATCGGATCAGATCAGATGATCCTGGACATCGGCCCCCAGACCGCGGAGCGCTGGGAGAAGCTGGTTAGGGGAGCCGGCACCATCGTGTGGAACGGTCCCCTCGGCTTTTACGAGAATCCCTTGTTCGCGGCCGGCACCGAGCGCTTGGCCCGGGCAGTGGCGGCTAGTTCGGCCCGCAGCGTCACCGGCGGCGGCGATCTCGAAGCCGCCCTGCGTAGCCTGGGGCTGGAGAAGGAATTTACCCACGTCAGCACCGGGGGCGGGGCCACATTGGAGTTCCTGGAGGGCCGCGAACTGCCCGGGGTGGCGGCGCTCCAGGATGCCCCGGCGCCAGCCCGTTCCGGGGCCGGGTGACCAATTCGGGGCGCCGCCCTCTGGTGGCAGGCAATTGGAAGATGCATACCAGCGTGCCCGAGGCGCTGGAGCTGGCGGCGGCGATCCGCGACTCCCTGCCCGCCGCGCCGCTGGCCGAGGTGGTGATTCTGCCCCCGTTCATCTCGCTCTGGCCCGTGGGTCAGCTGCTGGGCGCCGACGGCGCCGTCTCAGTCGGCGCCCAGGACTGCTTCTGGAAGCTGGCGGGAGCCTTCACAGGAGAGGTCTCGGCGTCGATGTTGAGCTCGCTGTGCCGGTACGTCCTGGTCGGACACAGCGAACGCCGGCAGCTTTTCGGTGACACCGACGAAGTGGTCCGACGCAAGCTGGACGCCGTCCTGGCGGCCGGCCTTAGCCCGATCCTGGCCGTGGGCGAGACCCTCAGCGATCGGGACGCCGGCCGGGCCAAAGAGGTGATAGGTGGCCAGACCAGCTCTGGCCTGGGCGGTCTCGAGGCGAGCCAACTCCTGCGCTGCACGGTCGCCTATGAGCCGATTTGGGCGATCGGTAGCGGGCGCAGTGCGGAGCCGGCGGACGCTGCCGAGGCCGCCCAGGCGATCCGTGCGGTGGTCGACGGGTTCAGTCCCGGGACGGCCTCCAAGATTCGGGTTCTCTACGGTGGCAGCGTCACTGCCGCCTCGGCTGCAGCTCTCTTCGCCCCAGACGGGGTGGACGGGGGCCTGATCGGGGGCGCCAGCCTCGATCCCGCCGAGTTCTGCGCCATAGTGGCCGCCGTCGGGGCCGTCCCGAGCTGAGGTCTGAGGCGATCCGGCCAGGACGGCGGATGGTAGGCTCGACTGTGCCGCCGGTTGTTTTTGGCGGCCATCCTTGGCCGGTGCATCGCGGCAACAGCCCGGGCTCCCGCCCTCTGCCGGCGGAGTTCCGCCCGGAGAATTGACACAGTGATCGACCGGAAATCCAGGCCAGCCGTGCTCTGCGTCTGCGACGGATGGGGCAGTCGTGATGAAACCCGCGGCAACGCCATCGCGCTGGCCAGCACTCCGAACTACGATCGGTTGCTGGCCAGCGCGGCTCACACCCAGCTCGCCGCCAGCGGGTTGGCGGTGGGGCTACCCGAGGGCCAGCAGGGCAACTCCGAGGTGGGCCACCTCACCATCGGCTCAGGGCGGGTAGTGCTCCAGGATCTCACCCGCATCGCTGCCGCCATCGCCGACGGCAGCTTCTACACCAACGCGGTGCTGGAGTCGGCGGTGGAGCTGGCCCAGGAACGTGGCTCGCGACTGCACTTGCTGGGCCTGGTTTCGCCCGGAGGCGTCCACAGTGACCAGTCCCAGCTGGTGGCGCTCTGCGAACTCTGCCGCCGCAAGCGGTTCGACCGAGTCTTTGTGCACGCCTTCACCGACGGCCGCGACACCGCTCCCACCAGCGGCCGGGAAGATCTGGCCGATCTCCAGACCGCCCTCCGCGAGATCGGCGTCGGTAAGCTGGCCTCGGTTGGTGGACGCTACTTCGCCATGGATCGCGACCACCGCTGGGACCGCACTCAGCTGGAGTTCGACACCGTCCTGGGCCGGGCTCCGGTGCGGGTCACCGATGCCCTGGCCTACCTGGCGGAACAGTACCGAGAGGGGACCACCGACGAGTTCATTCCGCCCGCCGCGGTGGTGGGGCCGGAAGGGTCGGCCATCGGGATGGGGACTGGCGACGTACTCATCCATTTCAACTTCCGTCCCGATCGGGCCCGCCAGCTCTGCCACGCGCTCATCGACGAGGACTTCCACGACTTCGATCGGGGACGGATGCCGGGGGACCTCAGGCTCTTCACCTTTACCAGGTTCGACGACAGCTTGAATGCGGACGTGGCCTTTCCCAAGCCGCTGGTGCAGAACACCCTGGCCGAGGTGGTGTCCAAGTCGGGACTAAGGCAGTTCCACGTCGCCGAGACCGAGAAGTACGCCCACGTCACCTACTTCCTCAACGGTGGCCGGGAAGAGCCCTTCCCGGGCGAGGAACGTTTGCTGGTCCCATCGCCCCAGGTGAGCACCTACGACCAGGCACCGGCGATGAGCGCGGAGAAGGTCGCCGATGCGGCGGTGGAGCAAATCGAGCGCGCGGCGTTCGCGTTGATCGTCGTGAATTTCGCCAATGCCGATATGGTCGGGCATACCGGCGACCTGGCCGCTACCATCCAGGCGGTCGAGTGTCTGGACCCGTGTCTGGGAAGGTTGGCGCGGGCCGCGGACGCCGCCGAATACATCTTCTTGATGACCGCTGACCACGGCAACGCCGAGAGCAAGATCGATTCTCGGGACGGCTCTCCGCTGACCGCCCATACCACCAGCTCGGTTCCGATGATTCTCAGCAACGTCTCGAGCGCGACCAGGCTGGCCCTCGGCGGCGGTCTGCAGGATGTCGGCCCGACCCTGCTGGCGACCATGGGCCTGCCGATCCCGGCTGAGATGACGGGGTCCGACCTGCGCCGGGGAGGCGGCGGCTGATGACGGAACGGCCCAAGGGCGCGGCACCGCGGACCGCCAGGGCGCAGCGACGAGCCGAGGAGGAGGTCGAGGAACCCCTACCGGTGGCGGGGATCGTCGCGCTGGTGGGCCGGCCCAACGTGGGCAAGTCAACTCTCTTCAACCGCTTGACCGGCCAGCGTCGCGCCATCGTCTCCGACCAGCCCGGCCTGACCCGCGACCGCATCTACGGAGCGGTGGAGTGGCGGGGGCGCGCCTTCACGGTGGTGGACACCGCCGGGCTGGATCGGGTCCTCAAGAACTCGGCGGAGGGTGACCTGCCCGCCAACACTCAAGCCCAGGCGCGGGTGGCCCTGCATGAGGCTGATCTGATCTGTTTCGTCTGCGATGCCCGGGCTGGACTCACCGCCATCGACTATGAGGTCGCCGAGGAGCTGCGTCGCGCCAGCCAGCCGGTGATCCTGGTAAGCAACAAGCACGAGGGCCGCGAGGATCGCCTTCTCAGCCACGAGTTCTTAGAGCTGGGCCTGGGAGACCCGGTACCGATCTCGGCCCTGGCGGGACCCGGGACCGGGGACCTTCTGGATCAGATCGTGGACCGGCTGCCGCCGATACCGGACCTACAGCCGGAGGAGAGCCAAGCCGTGCTTCGCTGCGCCATCGTCGGCCGTCCCAACGTCGGCAAGTCATCACTCCTCAACGGAATCCTGGGTGAGCAGCGCGCCCTGGTCAGCACCGTGGCGGGCACCACCCGGGATCCGGTCGACACTCTAGTTCAGACCGACCGGGGCCCCGTGCTCCTGGTCGACACTGCCGGGATCAGGCGCCCCGGAGCTAGCAAGGACGCCGACTACTACAGCCTGCTCCGGGCTCTGCGGGTGGTGGAGCGGGCCGACGTGGCGGTGCTGGTGGTGGACGCCACCACCCCATTGCGAGCCCAGGACCGCCACATCGCGGGACGGGCCCGGGACGCTGGCGCCGCCACGCTGGTGGCGGTCAACAAGTGGGACCTGCTCGACGAGGACGCCCGCCGAGACCGACACCTGCTTCGAGAATTGCAGGCCGCCTACGACTGGGCGCCGGGGACCCCGTTCCTCTTCACCAGCGCCCTGACCGGGCGGGGCATAGGCAAGGTGATGCCGGCGGCGTTCCAACTGGCTGAGGCCCGGGCCCGCCACATCGCCACCCCCGAACTCAACCAATTTGTGCGCGAAGCGGTCGAGCGGAGGCCTCCACCGAGCGGTCGAGCTGGGCGCCGCCTACACATCTACTATGCGGTCCAGGCGCGGAGCCGAGTACCCACCTTTGCCCTCTTTGTAAACGACCCCGATCTCATGCACTTCAGCTACGCTCGCTATCTGGAGAATCAGTTTCGGGCCCGCTACGGCTTCGCGGGGGTGCCGCTGCGACTCCGGGTGCGCCGCTCGGAGCCCACCAAGTGAAGCTGGCCATTCTGGGGGCGGGATCGTGGGGCCTGGCGTTGGCGCAGCTTCTTTACTCACCGGAACGCGAGACCTGGCTATGTTTCCGCCGGTCCGAGCTGGCCGAGATGGTCGCCGTCACCCGACGGCATCCTCTCTACCTGCCCGAGCTGACCTTGAGCGGTGCGATCCGGATCACCGCGGATCTGGAGGCCGCCTGCGACCGAGCCGAGACGGTGATCTTTGCTGCGCCCACCCACGGTTTGCGAGAGCTGGCACTTCGGGCCGGTCCTCTGATCGAGGACGCGAGCCTGCTGGTAAGCGCCGCCAAGGGCTTCGAGCCCGAAACCGCTCTGACCATGACCGAGGTCCTGGTCGAGGTGCTAGGTGGCGACGCCAGTGACAAGCTGGTCGCTCTCAGCGGTCCCAATATCGCCGCCGAGGTCGCCGCGGGCATGCCCACCGCTGCAGTGGTGGCGGCCTCAAACCAGCAGGCGCGGGCCCAGGCGGTGCAGCGTTTGGCCGCTCCCAGCTGGCGGCTCTACGCCAACGACGACCCCCGAGGAGTGGAGTTCGCCGGAGCCATGAAGAACGTGATCGCCATCGCGGCTGGCGTCTGCGATGGGCTAGGGGTAGGCGACAACGCCAAGGCGGCCATCATTACTCGGGGACTGAGCGAGATGACCCGACTGGGGGTGCGAGCCGGAGCCAACCCCTTCACCTTTGCCGGGCTGGCGGGCGTGGGGGACTGCCTAGTCACCTGCATCAGCAAGCTCAGCCGCAACCGGACCCTAGGGGAGAGGATCGGCCGGGGCGAAAGCCCCGAGGCCGCTCAGGCCGAAACTCCCATGGTGGCCGAGGGTGTCAACGCCTCAAAGGCGGCGCTGCTGCTGGCCGGCCGGCACCAGGTGGAGATCCCGATCACCCAGGCGGTGCACGCGATCTTGTTCGAGGG
>Ga0307373_10015051_pt1 | contig 10564 bp, 12 predicted proteins | sample OX2MG_FD_202534 | JGI IMG/M metagenome (GOLD analysis project Ga0307373, IMG submission 202534) | Soil microbial communities from Risofladan, Vaasa, Finland - OX-2 | ecosystem: Environmental > Terrestrial > Soil > Coastal area > Acid sulfate soil | place: Finland: Risofladan, Vaasa | collected...
TGCCGCGTGGTCGTCAACGACCTGGGCGGGAGTCCGGCCGGTGAGGGCGCCGACCAGTCGCCCGCGGACGAAGTGGTGCGAGAGATAAAGAAGCTCGGCAGCGACGGCGTCGCCAACTACGACAACGTGGCCGAGATGGCCGGCGGCGAGCGCATGGTCAAGCAAGCGCTCGATACGTTTGGGCGGCTCGACATCGTCGTGAACAACGCCGGCATCCTCCGCGACCGCATGGTCTTCAACATGTCCGAAGAGGAGTGGGACCAGGTGATCGCGGTGCACCTCAAGGGCCACTTCACCGTCACGAAGCACGCCGCGCTTGTGTTTCGGCAGCAGCGCAGCGGCCGAATTGTGAACACCTCATCAGAATCGGGGATGGGGAACATGGGCCAGGCCAACTACAGCGCCGCAAAAGAGGGGATCGTCGGGCTGACGCGCACGCTCGCCCTCGACCTTGGCCGGTACGGCGTAACGGCCAACGCGATTCGCCCACGCGCTGGCACGCGCCTCACGCTCACGCCAGAGCTGCGCGCTGCCATGGAGCGTGCCCGGGCCGCGACGCGGGCCTCTGGAGGGGCAGAAAGCACGGCCGGCGACACGGTCATGGGCCAGATGGACGAGCTAAAGCCCGAACTGGTTGCGCCCCTCGTCGTCTACCTCTGCACCGACAAGGCCGCCAACATCAACGGCCGCGACTTCATCGCCGGTGGCAACGAAATCAGCCTGATGTCGCTGCCCGATAAAGCCCGCACCATCTACCAGCCCGGCGGCTGGACGCTCGATGCCCTCGACCGCGTGTTCGCCTCGACCATCGGCGCCGGGATCAAGAACCCCATGCCGGCGCAAGAGGCGAAGAGCTAACCGGTTGGCGGCACCGATCAGTACGGCGACCGCGCTTCTCCCCCTCCCGCATGGTCGGGAGAGGGGGCTGGGGGGTGAGGGCCCTACGCCAGCCGCTCCACGACCGTCGCCGTGCCGATTCCCCCGCCAACGCACATGGTGATCAGGCCATACCGCCCACCCGTGCGTTCCAGCTCGTTGATAATCGTGCCGAACAGCCGGGCGCCCGTGCAGCCGGTCGGGTGGCCCAGGGCAATAGCGCCGCCGTTGACGTTCACTTTGCTCATGTCAGCGTGCATTTCGCGCTTCCAGGCGAGGACGACGCTCGCGAACGCCTCGTTGATCTCGACGAGGTCGATGTCGCCCATGGAGAGGCCCGCACGGCTGAGCGCGATAGGGGTGGCGTCGATTGGCCCGGTCAACATGAGCTCCGGGTCGGTGCCGATGACCACCTGCGACAGGATGCGTGCGCGCGGGCGCCAGCCCATCTCCTTCGCCTTGTCAGCGTGGGTGATGAGTACGGCGGCCGAGCCGTCGGTGATCTGGCTGGAGTTGCCGGCGTGGTGGACACCGTTTTCGCGGAAGGACGGCTTCAGCGCGGCGAGCGTCTCGGGGGTGGTGTCCGGCCGGATGCCCTCATCGAAGTCGATAACGGCCTCGTCCCAATGCTCCGTGCCGTCCGGGTTCTTGGTCTTCTTCTTGCCGGGCACGGGGATCATCTCGCCCTTGAAGCGGCCTTCCTTCTGGGCGCGGGCGGCCTTCTGCTGGCTTTCGGCGCCGAACTCGTCCGCCTCTTCGCGGGTGATGCCCCACTTGTCGGCGATGCGCTCGGCGGAGAGGCCTTGTGAGGTCAGGTCGTACTGGTCGCGCATGGACTGCGTGAACGGGAAGCCCATGTCCTTGCCCATGTTTGCCCCAAGCGGGATCTGGGACATGAACTCGGTGCCGCCTGCCACAACGACCTCGTGCACGCCGGAAGCAATCTGGTTCGCGGCAAAGTGGACGGCCTGCTGGCTGGAGCTGCACTGGCGGTCCAGCGTCACCCCGGGGATGGTGTAGGGCCAATGCGCGGTGAGGACGACGTTGCGGGCAAGGTTGGTGGATTGTGCGCCGACTTCGCTAACGCAGCCGTAGATGACATCGTCGACGATGTCGGGCTCGAAGTGGTTGCGGTCGGTCAGCGCCTTCAGCAGCAGCGCCGAAACCTCGATTGGGTGTTCCTTACTGAGGACGCCTCCACGGCGGCCGAGCGGCGTACGGATGGCATCGACAATGACAACTTCGCGCATGGAAAAGACTTCCTCTTTGTTCGTGTAATGCAAAGGAAAGTGTAACAGGTAGCGGAGGCACGGCGTTGCAACGAGCGGGCAGCACGGCGCCGCGGACAAGCGGTTAGTCGGACTCGTGCGGCGGATTGCCTGGAGAGGGACCTACCGTGCTTCGCGGCGGTTCGGGGGCGGGCCAGGCAGGTGGCAACGGCGGCGGCGTGGCCATCCATGCCGGGGTTGGCGTGCTGGCGGGAGGCGGTGGCTGAGTCGGCGACTCCACCGGCGGCGCGGCTCCGGGCGTTGGCGTAACTGCTTGTGTCGGCATCGCAGGCGAACCGTCCCGTGGCTGGGGCGGCGGCGGCGAAGGCGTGTATGGAGCTTCAGCAGGGGGCGGCACGTAGTAGGTTGCTCCGCTCCCGGGCGATGGCGGGCCACCCGGCCGGGGCAAAGCCCGCGCCTCGCCAAGGGTGATCACGATTGGCGTCGGTGTGGCCGTGGGCGACGCGGATGGGGATGGCGGTGGCGGAGTCGCCGTAGCGATGGCCGTCGACGTGATTGGGGCGGTGGTGCTGCCGGCGAGCGTCGACGGGTCGTGATAGCTCGCGGCCGAGCCCGACTTCGTGCCCAGGTAGGCAATGCCTCCCGCGCCCACGAGGCAGCCAACGAGCACAATCATTCCGGTGTTCACGTGGTAGGGATCGGCAGACTGGCGCGAGACATCGGTTGCCGGGCCGGTGGCCGGAAGGTGGGAAGGGGGTGACGGTGCGGAGCAATGCGCAACGAGCGATGGGGGCCACTGATTCATCGTTGCCGGGGATGGCGATTGGCGTGTAGCCTCGCAGTTGTCATGACCATGAACACCGGAATCAACCTTGATGACCCGGCATCACTGGCGGATCCCGCCGGGTACTTCGCGGCGGCGAGGGAGCGCGGTGCAGTCCAGTGGAGCGACGTGCATCGAGGGTGGATGGTCATCTCCCATGCCGAAGTGGAAGCGGGCCTTCGGGACAACGAACTGCTGTCGTCAGACCGCACGGGGGCATTTGGGCGAGCGGCGGCTGGACGCTCGGCGGCGTTTCAGCGGGTCACGGAGCTGTTGAGTGGATGGATGAACTTCCGCGACCCGCCAGCGCAGACGCGGCTTCGCGAGCCGGTCCGGGCGGCGTTCAGCCCACGCGCTGTGAATGCGTTCGAGCCCGAGGTCCGGTCGATTGTGGATGGTGTCGCGGGCGCCCTCGACCGCCAATCAGCTGATCTCAACCACGACTTCGCGCGGCCGATCCCGGCGCTGGTGATCGGCGCAATCCTTGGGGTCCCGCCGGAGGATCGTCACCGGTTCTACGATTGGTCGCACGACCTCGGGCAGTTCGTCTTTTCGATCAACCCGAGCGGCGCACCCGAAGATTCGGTGGCACGTGCGACGGGCGAGTTCATCGACTTCTTCTCGGCGGTCATCGAACGTGAGCGCAGCACGCCATCGGGCACGCTGCTTTCAGCAATTGTCGCGAACGCGGGCGAGGAGTTGACGCCGTTGGAACTGGTTGGGGCGTGCACGCTGTTGCTGTTCGGCGGGCATGAAACGACAACCACCCTGCTCGTGAACGCGATCGGCATCCTACTCGAACGCCCCGAGCTGCTTGGCTGGCTGCGGGCCCACCCGGAGTCCGACGACACGGCGGTGGAGGAGTTCGTGCGCCTCCAAGGGCCGGCGAGAGCGATCCCGAGGAAAGTCGTGGCTGACCATGAACGCGGGGGTCAGCAGCTTCACGCCGGCCAGAACATTTTCCTGTGCGTGGCGGCCGCCAACCACGACCCGTCGGTGTTCAAGGACCCGTCCGAAATCGAGCTCGTCCGCGACCCGAACCCGCACCTTGGCTTTGGCTGGGGCGTGCACTACTGCCTCGGCGCGAACCTCGCGCGTCTGGAATCGCGCATCGCTCTGCGGACGTTGCTTGATCGGTTCCCGGAGATGGCGCCTTTTGGGCCAGTGCCCGGGCCGCGGGCGAGCGCACTGGGGTACGGGCGGCGGCCGTTGTGGGCGCGGTTGGGATGAAGATTGCCGACTGGCCAGAGGCCACAACCTAATCAAAGCCGCGCCCTCGCCTCGGCGCAAGGAAGCGGAGCGATGCTGAGTCATCCACGGGTGGGTCCTTTAGGCGACTTACCCGGCCTCGTATCTCGGGTGCACAACATCGCTCCGCTTACTAACGTGCGCAGTTCGGATAAGCGTCGTCTCATCGACGGGCATAAGCCGATTGCAAGAGAGCAGTTAGTCCCCGCCATGTGCCTGTGCCCGGACGACGAGAAAAGCCGCTCTTCCGAGCGGCCTTTCCGATGTTTTGGTGCGTTACGCCTTAGCGCTTCGTGAACTGCGGGGCCTTGCGGGCTCGCTTGAGGCCGGCCTTCTTGCGCTCCTTCATGCGGGAGTCGCGCGTCAGCAGATTCTCTCCGCGCTTGAGCGCGGGCTTGAGCGATTCATCGGAGGCCACGAGCGCTCGGGCGATGCCCATCTGGATGGCCCCCGACCAGCCCGTGATGCCGCCGCCTTCACATTTGATCTGGGCGCTGAACTTGCCAGATGCATTGATGCGCCGCAGGGCGGAGGTGACTTCGGCGCGGTGGGTGTCGCGCGAAAATACCTCTTCCATGGGCTTGCCGTTGATCACGATCGCGCCGTTGCCGGGATAGAGCCGGACGCGTGCGACGGCGGTCTTGCGGCGACCGGTCCCGTAGAAGTATTGCTGGTCTGCCATGGGTTACTCCTCCGTCTTTGCCGGCGTGCGGCGGCGGGCTGGCTTCTTTTCGGGCGTTGCTTCGGCGGCCGCGTCAGCCTTCGCTGCCGAGGCCTTCGCCGGAGCAGCCTTTCGTGCCGAGGCCTTCGCGGTGGTGGCCTCTGCGGAGGCGGCCTCTGCGGAGGCGGCTTTCGCGCGAGTGCGTTTTGGCGCGGCGGCTTCGGGCGCGTCGTCGGCCGTCTTCGCCGTTGCAGCCTTGGTCACGGGAGCAACTGCTGCTGTGACCGCTGGCGCGGCTTCCGCTGGTGCGGCGGCCACTGGCTCATCATCGACAACTGGCGGCGTCTTGACTTCGGGCTTAGGTGTCCTGGCGCGAGTGGCCTTCGGCTTCGCGGCGGCGACAGGCTTGGCGGCGGCGGCTGCAACCTCGGGCCTCTCGGCTTGCACTCGCTTGGCGCGCGGCTCGGGGGCGACATCGGGCACGCTGAGCTTGCGTAGGCGCGGCGGAGCCTTGCGTGGCGTTTCGGCGTTGCCCTTTTGCGCTTCTAGGCGAGCTTCCCGGGCGCGGTCCGAGCCGGTGATCTGCGACTGGTGCGGGTGGTGGGCGCCCTTGTAGACCTTCAGGTGCTTGAAGATTGCCTCGCCCAGCGAGCCACCGGGAAGCATGCCCCAAACGGCCTTTTCGAGGACGCGCTCAGGGTGCTTGGACAGCTGCTGCTCGTAGGTTCGCGTACGCAGGCCACCCGGGTAACCGGAGTGCGTGTAGTACTTGATCTGCTCGGACTTGCGTCCGGTCACCTTCACCTCAGCGGCATTGATGATGATCACAAAATCGCCGTCGTCGAGATGGGGCTCGTAGGTTGGCTTGTGTTTGCCCCGGAGCAGGATGGCGGCCTCGCTCGCGACGCGCCCCAGGGGGCGGCCGGCGGCATCGATGATGTGCCAGTCCTTGTAAATCTCCGATGCTTTGATGCGGACGGTCGTATTCATACCTGGTATCCCTCGTCGTACCACACGCGCTGGAGGCAAAGCCCATGCGCCGGGGCGGTTGGCCCGATGGCGCCTGGCTGTGCCTGCCGGAGCAGGCGGACGAATTCCTCTACTTCCTGGCCCCCGCGTCCTATCCGCACAAGCGCACCGACGAGGCGGCGCACCATCTGCGGCAGAAACGCATCTGCCTCGATATCGAACAGGATGTCCGTGCCCTCGCACATCCATCCTGCGGTGAAGACGGTGCGGACCGAAGTCCTCCCCTCTTCCAGGTGCCCGGAGCAGGCGATGAAGTCCTGTCTCCCGGCGAGCGCCGTGACGGCCCGCTGCATCGCTGGCAGGTCGAGGTCGCCCTCGACTCGCCAGCTCTGGCGGCGGCGCAACGGTTCGCGCACCTCGCCATTAGCGAGCGTGTAGCGGTACCAGCGCCGCCGTGCCCATCGCCTCGGGTCAAACCCGGGAGCGACTTCGCGGACCGCGCGAACCGCTACGTCTTCCGGCAGGTGGGCGTTGAGGGCCCTCCCGACGGTTTCCGCCCCGTGCCGCGTCTCCGCGGTAAAGGCGGCCACCTGGCCGATGGCGTGGACGCCGGAATCCGTGCGTCCTGCCAAGTCAACGCGGGTGGGCGTCCCGAAGAGCGCCCGTGCCGCGGTTTCCAGCTCCTGTTGGACGGTCCGGCCGTGCGGTTGCACCTGCGAACCGACAAAGTCCGTCCCATCGTAACTGACCGTTGCCGCGAACCGCTTCGCGGCGAACCCAGCATCCGGCAAGCGGATTACTCCTCGCGCTTCGGGTCTCCCTCATTTGCAGCGTCGCTCAGGTCGGCGGCAGGTGCTTCATCTGCGGCGGGCGCCGCTTCAACAACGGGCTCGGTTACCTCTGCAACCGCAGGCGCGGGAGCTTCCGCGATTATTGGCTCTGCGGGGGCTTCGACTTCCAGCTTGGCAGCATCCTCGACGGCGGGCGCTTTTGAAGCCACGACTTCAGCTTCGGGCTCGACGACCGTCGCTGTCGAGGTGCGCGATGTCCTGGGAGACGGAGTCGCACTCGGCGACGCCGTGACACGCTGGGGGCGCGGCGTCGCGGGTGCATCGACGTAATCGACCAATTCGATCACGGCCATTTTCGCGCCATCGCCCTTGCGGGGCTCGAGCCCGGTGATGCGCAGGTAGCCGCCGGGGCGCGTCGCCATGCGCGGCGCGATCTCATCGAAGACCTTTTTTGCTACGCGAGGGTCGTAAAGGAAGCTCAACGCCTGGCGGCGCGCGTGGAGGTCGCCACGGCGGCCGAGGGTGATGATCTTCTCGGCCATGGGGCGAATCTCTTTGGCCTTGGCCTCGGTCGTGGTGATGCGTTCGTAGCGCAGCAGGTCGGTTACGAGGTTGCGGTAAAGCGCGATGCGGTGGCTGGTTTCGCGGCCGAGGTGGCGGCCGGACAGGCGGTGTCGCATGACTAGTCCTCTTCGTCGGCGCCGATGAGGTCATCGGCGCTGCCATCTTTGAGGAGGGCTTCCTTGAGCGCTTTGCCCAGCGCGCTCAAGTTTTCCTCCTCGTCTTCTTCGATGATGTCCGGGCTAGTGCGGGCGAGGGCGGGACGGCGGGCGCCAGGGCGGATCACCGGGACCGGTCCCTTTGGCGAATCGGCGAGCGGGACGAGGCCTTCGGCGTTTCCATCGACATAGCCGAGTTCGATGAGCCGGTCGCGCAGCTCGTCGTAGGACTTACGGCCGAAGTTACGCAGCCCGAGGAGCTCGTCTTCAGACTTTTCGAGGACCTGACCGACGGTCATCAGGCCGCTGCGCTTGAGGCAGTTGTAGGCCCGAACGCTGAGCTGAAGGTCCTCAATCGGTGTGTTGTAGCGGTCCGGCGGCATGAGCATGCCAACGCCGGTCATGGGGCCGGTGCTGTTCCCGCCAATACCGACGGGCGCAACGGGGCGACCCATGGCGCTGAAGAGCGAGAACTGGTCCATGAGGATGTCGGCGCTTTGGCCGACGGCATCGACGGCGCCGATGGTGCCATCGGTCCAGACTTCCAGGACGAGCCGGTCGTAGGTCGTGGCCTGGCCAACACGGGTCTTCTCGACCCTGTAGTTGACCTTGCGGATGGGCGTGAAGACCGAATCCACTGGGATCACGCCGATGGGGAAGCCTTCAACGCTGCCAGCCGGGACGTAGCCCTTGCCAAGCTGCGCGTGCATCTCAACGTTGAGGCGGGCAGCGGCGTTGTCCAAGGTGGCCAAATGAAGTTCCGGGTTGGCAATTTCAAAATCGGCCGGGACCTGGATGTCGCCAGCGGTAACTTCTCCCGGGCCTTGCACTTCGAGGGAAAGGGTGCCGCTGCGGTTGCTGAGCGCACGCAGGCGGACTTCCTTCAAGTTGAGGAGGAAGTCCGTGGTGTCCTCCTGCATGCCAGCGATGGTCGAGAATTCGTGCTCGACCTGGTCGATGCGCACGGAGGTAATGGCGGCGCCTTCGAGCGAGCTGAGGAGCACGCGCCGAAGGGCGTTGCCGAGGGTGATGCCGTAGCCGGGCTCAAGCGGCTCGGCGAGGAGACGAGCGTAGCGCTCTGTCTCTTCATCTACGGTGAGCTGGGGGACGACCTCTTCGGTCGCCTGCCCGATCAACTCCAGCGAATCCATCATGGGGGTGGTGCCTCACAAATCTGGTACGAAACTCGGGTTGGTCCGAAACTCGGACTACCGCGAGTAGAATTCGATGATGACGTTCTCGTTGAAGAGGTGCGTTTCGCCGTGGGCCACGGCGGGTGACGCGTTCATGCGGCCAGACATGCCGGCTGCATCCAGCGTGAGCCACGATGGTGGATTCTTTGACTTGATCGTTTCCTGGGTGATTTTGTAGTACTCGCTGCGGACGCCACGCGGGGTGAATCCGATAGAATCACCTTCCGCGAGGTGGGCGGACGGAACATCCAGCTTGCGGCCGTTCACGGTGATGATGCCGTGGCGGACGATCTGGCGCGCCTGGTTGCGCGATTCCGCGAAGCCAAGCCGGTAGACGATGTTGTCGAGCCGTGTTTCGAGCAGCCGCACGAGGTTTTCGCCCGAAACCCCGGGGCGGCGGACGGCTTCCTTGTAGTAGCGGACGAACTGCTTTTCGAGGATTCCATAGGTAACGCGCGCACGCTGCTTTTCACGCAGCTGCAGACCGCGGTCGCTGATCTTGCGGCGGCGGGCGGGACGCGGACCGGGCGGGTTGGGGCGTCGGTCGTAGCTGCACTTTGGAGTGAAGCAACGCTCGCCCTTGAGGAAGAGCTTTTCGCCGTGGCGGCGGCAGAGACGGCAAACGGGACCGGTGTAACGTGCCATATGGGTGTGCTTCTGCTCCTAAACGCGGCGGCGCTTGGGAGCGCGGCAGCCGTTGTGGGGGATGGGGGTGACATCGCGGATCGCCGTCACGGTGAGGCCGGACGATTGCAGGGAACGGATCGCCGCTTCCCGGCCGCTGCCCGCCCCGCGCACGTAGACTTCAACCATTTGGAGGCCGTGTTCCATGGCGCGGCGGGCGGCGTTTTCGCCGGCGAGTTGCGCGGCGAACGGGGTGCCCTTGCGGGAGCCCTTGAAGCCGGAGGCGCCAGCGCTCGCCCAGGAGATGACGTTCCCGTTGGGGTCGGTCAGGGTTACGAGCGTGTTATTGAAGGTGCTCTTGATGTATGCCTTGCCGCGCGGCACGGACTTTCGTTCGCGGCGCTTCACGCGGCGCGTTTTTTCGCCAGCACCCTTTTTTGCATCGGCCATGGTTGGTTAGCCCCTCTTACTTCTTTCCTGCGCGGCGCTTGCCGGCCACGGTCTTGCGGGCGCCGCGCTTTTGGCGGGCGTTGGTGCGTGTGCGTTGGCCATGGACCGGCAGGTTGCGGCGATGGCGCTGTCCGCGATAGCAGTTGATTTCAACGAGCCGCCCAATGTTCTGGCGGACTTCGCGGCGAAGGTCACCTTCGACGATGTAGTGCTTGTCGATGAAGTCGCGCACCTTGATCACTTCGTCGTCGGTAAGCTCACGGGCGCGCTTATCGGGGTTAATGGCGGTGTCCGCGAGGATCGCCTTCGAGCGCGTGAGGCCGATGCCAAAGATGTAGGTGAGCGCCACTTCGATGCGCTTGTCGTTGGGAATGTCGACGCCGGAAATACGTGCCATTGTGTTATCCCTGCCGCTGCTTGTGCTTTGGATTTTCGCAAATGACCATCACGCGACCGTGCCGGCGGATAACCTTGCATTTGTCGCAACGTGGCTTGACGGATGCTCGGACCTTCATGATTCTCCTGAATACGACGCTGACGCCGTGGGCTGGTGGACTTGAACTGCGGACTGGGCTCCGGCTCACACCGGAACTTGAACTCTCGGCTTACTTGAAACGGTAGGTAATTCGCCCGCGGGCGAGGTCGTAAGGCGAAAGCTCCACCAGCACGCGGTCGCCGGGAAGGAGTTTGACGAAGCCCATCCGGATCGTCCCGCCGACGTGCGCGAGCACTTCGTGCCCATCCGCCAATTCCACCGCGAACAGTGCGTTCGGCAGTGGGTGCGTGACGACCCCTTCGACTTCGATCGGACCCCTCCTGGCCATATACCCTTCTTTCGCGCTTTCGCGCAGATATCTAAGCGAGCGTGAGCACTTCTGCTTCTTGGCCCTCGCGAATTGCTATTGTGTGTTCGAAATGACAGCATAAGCTACCGTCTTTTGTGCTAACTGTCCAGCCGTCGGCCCCTTCGGCGACATCTGG
>Ga0307373_10015054_pt1 | contig 10562 bp, 11 predicted proteins | sample OX2MG_FD_202534 | JGI IMG/M metagenome (GOLD analysis project Ga0307373, IMG submission 202534) | Soil microbial communities from Risofladan, Vaasa, Finland - OX-2 | ecosystem: Environmental > Terrestrial > Soil > Coastal area > Acid sulfate soil | place: Finland: Risofladan, Vaasa | collected...
GCATATCGTAGGAGAGTTGTCCGGCTTGCTCGCTTTCATCGAACAGGTAGCAGGCCGCATACAATTCGCTGCGACCCGCTTCCAGCAAGGCGCAGATAGGTCCATGCCAGTGCTGTTGTTGAGCCGCGACGATATCCAGCGTGCTGATACCGGCGAGGGGAACGCGTAGGGCGTAGGCCAGAGTCTTGGCAGTAGCCAGCGCGACTCGCAGACCATTGAACGATCCTGGCCCGGTGGCAACGGCGATAGCTTCAATGGACTGCATGGTATGACCGCATTCAATCACCAGGCGCTGTATACGCTCTAGCAACTCAACGCTGTGGTTGTTGCCCACCTGCCATGTATATTCGCCGGAAAGCGTATCCTCTGTGCAGAGGGCGACGCTCGCCTGGCGGGTGGATGAATCAAGAGCCAGTAGTAACATAGGTATTTTTCTGGAACTGTCGCAGCAAATCGCAATAGCGCGTGCCAGTTGCCGCAAATAAAAGGCCGCGCTTGGTTTCACTGAGCATTTTCAAACGAATGTCAAGGTGGTCGGTTGGCCAGTAGAGATCGGCTTTCTCCGCCCATTCCACGACGCACACGCCATCACTGGTAAAATACTCCTCAAAGCCAAGATCAATGATTTCGTCGGGATTGTCTAGCCGGTAGAGATCGAAATGGTAGAGCGCGAGGCCGGGTCGAGACACATTGCCCCGTGGCGATTTCACCTGGCTCACGTACTCCTTTAGCAAGGTAAACGTGGGACTGTTGACATTCCCGCTAATGCCCATACCCTGGGCCAGCCCCTGCGTGAAAGTGGTTTTGCCCGTTCCCAGCTGCCCGTTGAGCAAAATGAGTTCGCCGCCGCGCAACAATTCACCCAGTCTCATGCCCAGTCGCTGTGTCTGTGCCGCACTGTGACTGATACTGTCGAGCGTACAACTCATTCCTTCCTGGCTCTGCTTTAACAAAGGCGCATCCTTCACATCGTTTTCCGACCCGCCCCACAGGATGTGCGAGAGACGCGGCCCGCGTCCTTGCTTTCTCAAAGGCGCGCCTGTTCCCACTACCTGGAGGTACGTATTATTATAGCATAGTTCCCGGCAAAAAAGCATCCAGCCTTGAGAGCAGTTTTCCAGGGAGATTGCGAGGGTCACCCTGGAAAGTAACCGGTCGATCAGCGCAATTTCGCGCCGCAATTGCGGCAATACAGCGCATTTGCCCGCACGGGGCTTCCACAGTTCGGGCAAGCCTGTTTATTAGGCTGCGCGGCTGGCGGTGTATAGGTTGACGCGGGATTCGGGTTCTGGTTGGGAGCAGGATTCGGCGAAACAGGAGGAGGCGCGTAATTGGTTGTAGCGGAAGGCGCGAACTGGTTCGCTAGATAGACCTCACTCTTGATTTCCATCAACTGGGCTTCGCGATTCTGCATGTCGTGATCGAGTTCCTGAATACTGGCACAGAGACGCGAGAGTTGCGCATCGCTGAGCCTTCCCTGCTGGTAGAGGTCCATGGCTATTTTTGCCAGCTCGTCGAGCAACTGCTGGCGCTGTTGCATCAACTGGTCGATTTCACCCTGTTTGCCACGCGCACGTAGTTGTTTCTGTGCCTGCCAACTCGTGCGGCTGACGGCGGCGCTTACCATATTTTTCGCGTTCTCTACAAAATCTGACATATTTGTCTGCCTTTCCTGTATATTTATATTTTTTATTCGTCACTTACTGCGTTTTGATAGAGCCGGACTTCTTCGAACTTCCCATCCTGGCCGAATTGTATTGCTACTACGTCAATGCGCCATGGGTGGTCGTATTTAGCGTGGAGAGCGAGATAATAGGAAGCAACCTGCGCTAATTTACGCCTTTTAGTGAGCGTCACAGCTTCTTCGGGACGCCCGAAGGCTATGCCCCGGCGCGTTTTCACCTCGACAAAGACAAGGTCGTCACTCTCTTCTGCGATCAGGTCGATCTCTCCATAACGACAGCGAAAGTTGTGTTCCAGGATACGATAGCCTCGCTCGCGCAGCGTTATGGCGGCCATCTGTTCGCCTTTGCGTCCCAGCAATTGACGCGCGTTATTTTTGCGCTCGCTGGCGGCATTCGTATCTCGCGCCATACATTCCTGCTTCCATTACTATGGTATTTATACGATTACTGACCGGCCGAGTTGTAGGTTTTGCTGCCACCGGGTGAAACTATACCCAGCAGTAAGTATTTTATCATGAATTTGACTTCTTCGGGCGTCCCCACTGGGGTATAATTTGAGATAACGCTGTTGCATAGAGACGATTTCGATGGCGGCAGCAGCGTTGGTGAAAAACCTGTTGAGATCGGCGAGAGGCGGTATACAAGAATATGCTTAACGATGCAGAAGCTAAACAAGAGGGTACACAGGCGAGTGGTTGGCATAAGCCGCTGGTATTTATTCACGGGTCGGGTGATGCGGGGCGCATCTGGCGTTTCCAGACAGAGTATTTTGGGCCGAGGCGCGCCATCGCCATTGATTTGCCGGGACATGGAGAAAGGGCGGATACGCTGCCACCGGAGGTGAGTGTGATGGACTACGCCAGGGCAGCGCGTGAGATTATCTGGAACGAACTCGGCGTGGAACGGCCCATTATTGCCGGGCATTCGCTGGGCGGGGCTGTCGCGCTGGCGATGGGCATGGACTATGGCGAAGAGTTGGGCGGATTGATATTGATCGGGACCGGCGCGCGCTTGCGGGTGCATCCTGATCTGCTCGAAGCGACGCGCAGCGCTCCTGAAGCTGCTACTCGCCAGTTGAAAGCACTGGCGTTCACTCCTGCCCACGCCGCGACAATGGTGGATGACATGCTAAAAGAGGAGGAGCAGGCCAGGCCAGCGCCTACAATGCTTCACCGCGACCTGGCGGCTTGCAATGTATTTGATTGCATGGCGCGGCTGCAAGATATCCACCTGCCCACGCTGATTATGTGTGGCACGGAGGATCGCCTGACACCTGTTAAATACAGCCAGTACCTGCACGAGCATATAGCGGGATCGACCTTACGCTATATCGCGGATGCGGGACATTACGTGATGCGCGAGCAGCCGCAGGTGGTCAACCAGGCTATCGAAGATTGGCTGGCGCGTTTATAACCTGTTTGTAACCCCTCGACTGACATGGACTCTTCATGTTAAAATGCTAGCGAAAGTATTTCTCAGAAACACATGTTGTACGCGGATCTAGTTTTTCGTAACGGGTGCAGCTTGAAGTGAAACAGGAGCGAAAATATGTCTGGTCATTCAAAATGGGCACAAATTCGTCGTTCCAAAGGGGTGAACGACGCGCGAAGAGGACAGCTCTTCACACGTTTAGGACGTGAAATTGTAGTAGCGGTGCGCGAGGGCGGCGGTGGAGACCCCAACGCGAACTTCCGCCTGCGCATGGCAGTGCAACACGCGCGCGATGCCAACATGCCAATGGATAATATCGAGCGTACCATCAAACGCGCTATGGGCGGTGGTGAGGGCATGCAGTTGGAGGAGATTACTTACGAGGGGTACGGTCCAGGCGGTACCGCCATGCTGGTGCAAACCCTGACCGAGAACCGCAACCGCACCGTGGCCGAAGTGCGCAACGCCTTCAACCGCAACGCCGGGAATATGGGCGAAAACGGCAGCGTTGACTGGCTTTTCGAGAACAAAGGTGTTATCGAAATGGAACTCGCGGGACACGATGCCGACGAACTGTCGCTGGAAGCCATCGATATGGGGGCGGACGATGTTGAGTCGGTCGGGCCAGATGACGAGCACCTCACTATTTATATCGACCCATCCGAACTCGAAAAAGTGCGCCAGGCGTTGGAAGCCAAAAAGTACAAAGTGGTGAAAGCGGAAAGCACGCTGGTTCCCAAGTCCAGAATTTTGTTGACCGAAGAGAAGGTCGCGCACCAGGTCATGCGACTGGTAGAGAAGCTGGAAGACCTGGATGACGTGCAGAACGTGTATACCAACGCGGACATTCCTGAAGAACTGGCCACTGCGTATTATGAAGGGTAGAGCAGCATGAATATGCTGCCCGAAGAGGACGAGCGGCGCTCTACAACACCAGCCACCCGCATTGCTCTGGGCATTGACCCAGGCACCGCCATTGTCGGGTACGCGGTCGTGGCCGCGCGGGGCAGCGAGCTGAGCATGATCGCCTGCGATGTCATCACGACAGCGGCGAGCATGCCGCTTCCGCAGCGCTTGCAGCAGATATACACGCAGTTAAGCGAGATCATCGGCATGTATCATCCCAATGAAGCTGCAATGGAAGAGTTATTTTTCGCGAAAAACGCGCGCACGGCCTTAACGGTCGGCCAGGCGCGCGGCGTGGCGATGCTGGCGCTGGCCAACGGCGGGCTTTCGATAGCAGAATATACGCCCATGCAGGTCAAGCAGGCGGTGAGCGGCTATGGCGGCGCGAAGAAAGAGCAGGTGGGCGAGATGGTGCGTATTCTCCTCAAGCTGAAGACTGTTCCTCACCCTGACGATGCCGCGGATGCCGCCGCCGTTGCCATCTGTCATTTACACACCTCGCCCTTGCTGCGCGCAAGCGCGTTTGTCAGAAGATAGCGCGGGGCAAACCACATCCAAATCTCCTAATTTGATGCGAAATTACATGCCAGATGTTAATCTATAGAAGAGGGAAGGCATAATCATGATTGCCAGCATTCACGGCGTATTAGAGGCGCGGCGAGCAGATTCCGCGATCATTCGCGTTGGCGGCTTTAGCCTGCGTATTTTCACACCCTCTTCGACTTTGAGCCACCTGGGGGAGGTGGGTGCGGAGGTTACACTTCACACGCATTTTCAGGTGCGCGAGGATGGCATGGCGCTTTTTGGCTTTGCCAGCGCGGAGGAACGGGACGCTTTCGAGCAGTTGATACTGATCAGCGGGGTTGGACCAAAGATTGCTCTGGCCCTGCTCTCCACGATGGACTCGAACACGTTCTACAAAGCCATCGCGGACGAAGATATTACGCGCTTATCACTGGCTCCGGGTGTTGGCAAAAAGCTTGCGGGCAAGTTAGTGTTCGAACTGAAAGGAAAACTCCCGACGCTTGTTGGCGCGGGAGGGGCGGCATCGCTTACTCCAGCGGGCAAAATACAGTCCGAGGTACTGGAAGCGCTGATGGGCCTGGGGTTCGCGGCTGCCGAGGCGCAGGCCGCACTCGCAAAGATTCCGCAAGATCGAGCTATGACGCTGGAAGAGCAGATCACCTATGCCTTACGCTCCTTTGCTCGTGAATAGTCATCGTTGTATTATGGAGGATGCTGATGGCAATCGACCAACACTTGCCGCCAGCGTGCGCTTTTGCCATTTCCGTGCTTGTCGAACGCGATATGGACCCCGATGCCGTCCCCGAAGAAGCAGTTGAAGCGGCGCAATACCACCTGGCAACCTGCGCGCGCTGTCTCTCTTCCCCGCCAATCATCAGTCCGCCGCGTAAAAAGAAAAGGCCGCGCCGCCCGCTAGAATCCGATTCGCTGTTTGAGATACCACATACGCCTGTTCCATCAGAAGAGGCTACAGCGCAAGCATTGTCATCCACAGAATTTGCGACCGCCAGAGCAACTCACGCGGAATCCAACGCGCAGGTTACACAGGTTGCGCCGAGCAGCGCGCAAAAAAAGCCGGAGCCGGTCGTCACAGCTCCCAGGCAGAGCGCGTCCGCTGTCGTCGCAACCGTTGCGCCGCTAAAAGCGCCCACGCCCGCGACACTACCGGCCATTATCGAGGGGCCGCTCACATGCGCGCAGTGTCGCCAGAGGCTAAAAGAATACGCGGAAGCGATGGATACTGGCGAGAATGTGACGATGTTCTATCCCGAAGTGCAGGGACACCTGGAGAATTGCGAGTCGGGATGCCTGGTGCTGCTCGACATTTTCCGCCAGGAGGCAAAGGCCAGCCGCAAATACCGGCGGCGCAAGGTGCGCGATCCATTCAGCGCGATTGGCTGGGAAGTGACGGGCTTTTTCCGGGGCGGGCAGGTGCCAATGTCGCCGATGGCGCTCGCCTATGGCACGCTGATGCTTTTGCTGCTCGCTTCCACATTGAGCGTTTACTTTGCCGTCCGTTGGGACGACGCGCGTTATTATCGTCCTCCTGTTCATACAGTTATTATTCCGACACCCGACGGCATTGGTCTAAGTGATGGTCTTAAAGTCTTCGATGCCTGTAACGCCAGTAGCTACCAGGATAAACGAGCAGCAGCCCAGGCGTTGCAGGCGCACAATCTGACGAATGCTGGCACCTTACTGGCATCAGCTACCGGCGTGGTGAGCACGGATACGACGGGCTGCAACGGCGCGGAGGCCGCGATTTATGGCGAGGATTTACAGGTGCGCCAGTCAGGTCGTACTTATGGCGCGCTAGTGATAGCCTTCGATAGCGGTCCAGGCGTGGCTAATCCACAGGGCGGCACCGATCGCCATATCCTCTATGCCGCCTACACCCAGGAACTTATAGGGGCCTTCATCGCGCAGCAAAACTACAATACAGCCGCCCTGCAAACGCCTGGCGCGCCTCTGCTCTATCTCATTCTGGCGAATACGACGGGCGTTGAGCAAGGAGCTTTGCAAATCGCGCAAAATATCGCGACCCTGGCTACAGCGACCAATCCACAACAATTTGGCCTGCTCGCCAGTGGTCCACTGCCACTCTTAGGCGTGCTGGGACTCGCGCCGAGCAGCCTGGTACAGTTAGTGCTGCCATCGCTGTGCAGGGCTGGTGTGCCATTGATCGCTCCGACCGCGACAGGTCTGTTTATTATCAATCTCCTGCAGCAGACATCGCTCTATCGCCACTGCGCGCCCGGCTTCGCGTTTATTCGCTTCTCGCCGGATGACGCGACGCAGAGCTTGCTGGCGGCGAACTACGCGTATAGCAAGCTCCATGTCCGTCACACGGCCATTTTCTATGATCCCAGCAACCCATCTTCGGTGGGGTCTGCCGATAGCTTCTCCTACAATTTCTCAAGGCAGCGCGGCGCGCAGATTGTGGCACGCGAGACGGCAGTAGCGAGTGGGCTGCTCGATGCCAGCGGGCGACCGCAAGCCTCGCCGGATGATCTGCTGGCAGGTTTGCAAGACGCATTGCAGGCCAAACCACGCCCCGACTTGATCTTCGCACCGCTGCTCACCAACGATGTGATTACGCTGGCGCGAGATATCGCGCAGCTTCCCGCCAATCAACAACCGATATTGATGATCGGTGGGGAATTCGTGCATCCTGCAGCGCTGCAGGAACTGGTGCAATGGGCAAGGCAGCAGCAGTTAACGCTGCCGCGTATCTATGTTTCGCTGATCTCAGCGGTGCGCCCACCCGACAACAATGAATGGCCCAAACAGTTCTACGCCAGCTTCTGCACCTCTTTTGCCGCGCCCGGCACACATTGCAGCGGAGCGGCTATCCTGGATCAGGGCGGTTTGTTGTTTGCCGATGGAGTGGAGATCGTGGCGAAGGCTATGATTCCTGTCCAATCAACGGCAAAAGCGACCCCCACTACGACCACAACCATCGCGTTGCCAACACGAGCCGAACTGGTGCAACTCATCAGCAAAGAACGCTTTGCCGGAGTGAGCAGTCCCATCCGACTGCGCGAGACGGCGGGTATCCTGGTGACGAGTACGCAGGTGTCACCGGTGATTGTGGGTGTTCAGGATGATGGCAGCCTGCAAATTGTAGGGTGAACGGTGTGCGCTAATGCAAGATCGTCTGGCTTAACTGAGCGCGCAGGAGGGGTTTAGCGCGTTGGAAGTAAGTTTTCGCTGTCGCCTCTGGCATACTCAATGCTTTGCCGATCTCAGCGAAACTTTCCTGGCGCGCATAACGCCGGAACACCACTAAGCGATATTTGGGCGGCAGGCTGGTAATGGCCTGGCGCAGGCTTTCCTGCAAGTCATGACGTTCCGCGACTTCATCAGGCAGTGCATTAGGGTCACGCAACGCGGCCAGCACAGAAACCTCGTCATCGTCTTCGCCCGCCTCCAGAGTCGAAAAATGAATTGCGCGTCTCTTGCGCAGTTCATCCAGGCTGCGATTGCGCGCGACCTGAAAAAGCCATCCGCGCATCGATTTGCCCGCTTTTAGCGTGGATAATGAAATGAATAACTGGATAAACACGTGTTGCAAAATATCGCACGTCTGGTCGTAATCTCCCACAATGCGGTAGACGAAGTTGAACAACATGGGGCGATATCGCTGAACCAGCGTTTCAAATGCAGTCTGGTCATTTCCCAGACACTTTTGTACGAGTACGTGGTCTGCACATTCGTACAGATTTATTTCTGTTGATTCAAATACCTGTGACATTTTAATTACTCACTTTCTTTCTAGACCGCCGCTCGCCGCACCTCTACCCTGGCATCGTCCCTGGTATAAGGATAGAGAATACGTGATGTAATTTCAAGGCTTTTTTCACAGATAATCTACAATTATAGACTTTCTCAGGAACAATTAATCTATATTAGAAGAGGATCATCCTTTTTTAATGTTATTCTTATCGATTTCTAATCTAAGTTAGAGAAGAAAGGCTTTTTCTAACCTGTATCTAAGCAAAATTAATGAACTGAAAAAGGAAGTATCAAGAGAGATGAGCTTGTGTTATAATAAGCGAGGAGAACAGTAAGGGAGTGCAAAGAATGTTTCAAGAGTCTCAAATACCTGCGCAAGCGGAAGACCAACCAACGTTATCCGTGCTGGTAATCGACGACGATGAGAACATCATAGAGCTCATCAAACTGGGACTCAAGTACGAAGGCTTTCAGGTTGAGTCCACTTCCACAGGAGCGGATGGGCTGGCGGTAGCGCAGCGCCTTAACCCTGCTATGATTGTCCTGGACCTGCTTTTACCCGACGTGGATGGGCTGGAAGTCTGCAATCGGCTGCGCTCGAATCCAACGACGCGCGATATACCCATTCTCATGCTAACAGCGAAAGATAATGTGCGCGACCGCATAGCCGGTTTGGAAATAGGCGCGGATGATTATCTTGCTAAACCATTTGACTTTGATGAGTTAGTGGCCCGCATACGCGCTATTCTGCGGCGAGCCAGGCGCGGCAAAAGTGATGAGGATCAGGCAAACGAGCAGGTACTTACTTTTGGCGATTTGATTCTCAACGACGCAACCCACGAGGTGATACGCGCTGGTCGCCAGATCGACCTGACCTCGACCGAGTATAATTTGCTACACCTGTTCATGAGCCATCCCCGCCAGATATTAGACCGCCAGACCATTCTTAACCGGGTCTGGGGCTACGACTTTATGGGCGAAACCAACATCATCGAAGTCTATGTACGCTACCTGAGAGAAAAGATCGAAGATGAGCCGAGTACCCCGCGTCTCATTCAGACGGTACGCGGCTCAGGATATATCCTCAAAGGTTAAGGATATACAGAGCTACTTTGCTAGCGAGTAAGCATACGTTCGGCCTCGATGTAGGTTGCGCCCGCCTCAACAAAGCCCAGTCGATGGTAAAGATTCACGGCGGGTATGCCAAGCGTGACATACAGGATCACCGTTGGATAGTCAAGCTCGCGCAGGCGCTGCATAGCTTTGATAGCTAACAATTGTCCCAGGCCGACGTGGCGAAATAACGGGGCGACTGCCATATGGCGGATGCGTGGGACATTGCGCTCCAGATGAACGAGAATGGCACCGGCAAGGTGGAATCGATCGAGGGTATGTTCAGCGATATAGCAGCTTTCAGGCAGGAACGGGCCAAAACGTCCTTCCTGAATTGCGCGAACCTCTGAGCGCCAACCAGAAATGTCGGGATGAACTTCGTCGGGACCGCCAGCGTATGAGCGTTGGAGCAACGCGCCAATTTCCTCGGTCTGGTTTCCAGCGATTGGCTGCACGCGCAGTGAGGACGGGAGTGAGGTCTGTGGCAGAGTGACATTGGTTGACGCGATCATCGCGGTACGACGGCGCAGTTCTTGAAAGCCTGCCGACGCGAACGAGGCGATATAAGCGGCGGGATAGGTTGCTTTGAGGTGACGCATACCCAGAGCTGCCGCGCGCAAGAGGCTTTCGGTCACCACCTGCGCGGCCACGCCTCCACCGGCTTCAGGGATAAGCACCAGGCCGTCGAGTTCAGCGGTATCGTCCTGGGCAAAGAAGCGCAGGCGTCCGACGGGTGTATCGTCGCGCCAGAGAAGGTAACGCTGGGATTGTTGTTCGGGAGTCTCTTCTTTGTAGCGGGCAAGCTGCGCATCTTCGCTCTCAAACGCTACCTGGTCCGCGCTGCGCCTCGTCACAGATACCCAGATGGCGGCATCTTCGGGTCTGGCATGTTTCCATTCTACGGTGTTGCGCATGGATTCCGGGTCAAGCATGGGACGCCTCCTTGTAAGTTTGATCTCCCCGAATAAGTTCCTTACAGAACTGCACAGACGTTCTCAGATATGTAGCATATCATAGAGTCAGTTTCGCTGCAAATGGGTGAGTATAGAATCAGCAGGGCTTGTGAATTATTGCCAGGAAGGGCTGATGGAGTAAAGGGAAAAAGGCGACCGCAAGGGTCCCCACCCCTCATCCCCTCTTCCCCCGCCTCTACTATGACGACAACGA
>Ga0307373_10015056_pt1 | contig 10561 bp, 9 predicted proteins | sample OX2MG_FD_202534 | JGI IMG/M metagenome (GOLD analysis project Ga0307373, IMG submission 202534) | Soil microbial communities from Risofladan, Vaasa, Finland - OX-2 | ecosystem: Environmental > Terrestrial > Soil > Coastal area > Acid sulfate soil | place: Finland: Risofladan, Vaasa | collected...
CGAGACGACGGTCGCCTTCGTGTCTCCGTGCGCGACGACGTCGACGACCCATGGAAGCTGCGTGAAGTACGACGTCAGCTCCGCCGGATCGGTTGCGGTGGCGATGATGTCGAGATCGCGGAACGTCTCCTTGCGGCGACGCACCGAACCGGCCTCCGAGACGGCAACGGCCGACGGATGTTGCGCCAGCACGGAGACGACCGCCTGGACCGCGGGTAGCCCTTCGCCGAGCAGGCGGCGCCCCTCGTCCGGGTTCTCCGCCTGGAAGGCCAACGCCTGGAGGATCTTCTCCTCGCTCCGCGCGCCGAGGCCGGCGAGCGAGCGAAGCCGCTCGCCCTCTGCCGCCGCCTTCAGCTCGGCGAGCGTCGAGATGCCGAGCTCCTTCCAGATGCGCGCCGCCGTCTTCGGCCCGAGTCCCGGCAGGCGCATGAAGAGCACCACCTCGGGCGGGATCGACGCCTTCCGCTTCGCGAGCGCCTCGATCTCTCCGTGCTCGACGATCTGGACGATCTTCTCCTCGATCGTCTTGCCGATCCCCTGCAGCTCCTTGGCCTTGCCGTCGAGCGCGAGCTGGGCGACCGAGCCCGACGTGTCTCGCATCCGTGTAGCCGCGCGGCGGTAGGCGATCACGCGGAACGACTCGGCGCCCTCGAGCTCGAGCAGGTCGGCGAGCAGCTCGAACTGGTCCGCGATCTCCGGATTGCGCGGCAAAGCGGCCACCCGGCGATCATATGTCCGAGCCCTCCGCGTTAAGCCGCGGTTCAGATTCCCGGCCCTACACTCGCGCGGGTGCGTTCGGCACTGCTGACGCTGCTCGTAGCCGCTGCCGTGGGCGCGGCCGTTCTCGGCGCGGGCTGGGCCGTGCAGGCCGCGGCGCTGCCGGCTCCCGAACGCGCCGACCTCGTCGCTGCGCACGCTGCCTCGTGGCTGAGCCGCTACCGCTTCGTCGTGAGCGCTTTCGCCGTGGGCGGGGAGCCGGCGGTGCACGCCCAGTGCCTGCAGGGCTGGTTCTCGCCTGACGGCCGGGCCAAGCGGCCGGGCATGGTGCTGCACTTCGGCCGGCACGCGGCGGTGGTCGCGCTCGCAGGGCGCCCGCTCGACGTACTCGCCGTCCCGGGCGGAGAGCACGCTCGGCTCGCCGCCGTCCAACTCGCGCTCGCCGGTTGCCCGCATCTCGTCAGCCGGGAGATCGTCGCAGCCCTCGACTCGCAGCGCGGCATCCGCAGCGAGCGCGCGACCGTCGCCGATCATCCGGCGATCGCCCTCGACGTTCCAGTGGAGCACGGCCGCATGCAGGTCTACGTCACCCCGCGCACGTATCGGCCGATTGCGATCTCACTCGACCTGTCGCGCTTCAGTGGCCGAGGCAGGATCCGGCTCACGCCCCTCACACCCGCGCTGTTGACGGCGTTCGACAACCGCGGATGAGCGCCGACGCGCACGCCGTCGACTCCGCGTCGCCGCTCGCCACGCCCTGGCAGTGGATCCGGGACAACGCGTGGATCGCCGCCTGGTGGCTCGGCGGCCGTGCCCTCGTCTTTGTGACGGCGCTCGTCGTGCGCACGATCGGCGTGCACGGCTACGCCGTCTCGAACGCGAGCCGGCATGCGTTCGGCCTCCTCGGCGGCTGGGACGGCATCTGGTATCGCAGGGTCGCTTCCGACGGATACCTGCTCATCCCGGGGCGCCAGAGCGACCCTGCATTCTTTCCGCTCTACCCGCTGCTGCTCCGCGGCATGCACGTCCTCGGCGCCGGCTACCAGAGCGCAGGGCTTCTCCTCTCGAATCTCGCGCTGCTCGGCGCGCTCGTCGCGGTCGCGGCGCTGACGCGCGAGTTGTTCGGTGCGACGCTCGCACGCCGCACCACCGTGTACGTCGCCATCTTCCCGCTCGGCTACGTCTTCTCGATGGCCTACCCGGAGAGCGTCGTGCTCGGCGCGATCGCGCTCGCCGGCCTCGCCGCGCTCCGCGGGCACTGGACCGCGGCGGCGCTCTGCGCGGCGGCCGCCGCCCTCGCGCGTCCCGAGGGCGTCTTCGTCGCACTGCCCGTCCTCGCCTGCGCATGGCGCCGGCGCCGATCGATGTCGCCGTTCGAGCGAGGAGTCGCGCTCGGCGCGATCTGCGCACCCGTCGCGGCGCTCGCGTCCTATCCGCTCTATCTCGGCTCGGTGCTGCACGACCCGCTTGCCTGGAGCCAGGCAGAGCGCTCTTGGGGGCGCGCGTTCTCGCCGCTCGGGTTCGTCGGGACGATCGTCCACCTGCCGCATGCCGTCGCGGGGACTCCGTGGCTCCTCCGCGACGTCGCCGCCTTCATTCTCTACGCCGCGCTGCTCGTCGCGGCCCGGCGCGCCGGCACGCCGCCGGCGTGGCTCGCCGGGGCGGTCGCCGTCGTCGCGCTGCCGGTGTTCAGCGGCTCCTTCGAGTCGATCGGGCGGTTCGGGCTGCTCGCGCTTCCGGTGTTCTGGGGGCTCGCCTGGGTCGGACGGAATCCCGTCGCCGACCGTGCGATTCGCGGCGCGGCGATCGTCCTGCTTCCCGCATTGACCGCGACCATCCCGTTCGTCTTCCCTTAGCCTGAGTCCGTGCGAAACGCCGTCATCTGCCTCCCGACCTACAACGAGCGGGAGAACCTCGAAGCGATGCTGCGCGCACTCGCACCGCTCGGCGTGCGCGTGCTCGTGATCGACGACAACTCACCCGACGGCACGGGCGAGATCGCTGACCGCCTCGCCGCCGAGCTCGACTTCGTCTCGGTGCTGCACCGCACGCACAAAGAGGGCCTCGGCCCTGCCTACCTCGCCGGCTTCCAGCGTGCGCTCGCGGACGGCGCGGACTACGTCCTCGAAATGGACTGCGACTTCTCCCACGACCCCGCCGACGTGCCGCGCTTGATCGCCGCGTGCGAGTCGGGCGCCGACCTCGCGCTCGGCTCGCGGTACGTCGACGGTGGGGGTACCGAGAACTGGGGCCTCACGCGTCGCCTCGTGTCGGCAGGCGGATCGTTCTACGCGCGCGCGCTGCTCGGCGTGCGCCTCCGCGACCTCACCGGCGGCTTCAAATGCTATCGCCGTGCGGTGCTCGAGCGCATCGATCTGGGGGCGATCCGCTCGAAGGGCTACGCGTTCCAGATCGAGGGCACGTACCGGACGTTGCGCGCGGGCTTCACCGTCGTCGAGGTGCCGATCCGCTTCGTCGACCGAACGGCCGGGCATTCGAAGATGAGTCGCACGATCTTCCTCGAGGCGGTCGCCCGCGTGCCCGCGCTGCGCTTTGCAGCGCTCAGGAACCGGTTGTGACCCGCTGTTGCGCCAGGGCGGCGTACAGCTGGACGAGCGCCGCCTGGTCGAGCAGGCGCGTGCTGCCGCCGAACGCGAACAGGCCGGTCCTCGGATCGCGCGCGTTCGACCACGCGCGCGCGCCGTACCCTTCAGCCGCCGCGACGTAGTCGGCCCTCCCGTCGACGGCGGCGAGGCCAAGGAGCTGCCGGAAGAAGATGGCGGCGAACTCGGGCGGCTCGACGGCCGACCAGCGCGGGCCGAAGTACGAGAGCGCGCCGTCCGCGAGCGCCTCCGCGCGCGCCAGCACGCTCGGGTCGCCGGTGGCGGAGTACAACTCGACGAGCGCGCCGATCACGAGACCCTGGTTGTAGCTCCAGTACGTCGCGTCGACGGTCCCGTCCAGTGCGATGTGATCGCGGTACAACCCGTTGTCGCCGAGCATGCACGTGTCGAGCCACGCGAGCAGACGGCGAGACCAGTTCAGATACGCGGCCGCGTGCGTGACGCCGTAGAGGCGCAGCGCGAGCAGCGCCGCGTTTGCGGTGGTCACGGTATTGCGATCGCGATTACCCGAAGCGACCGTCCAGTAGATGCCGCCCGCACAGGGATGCTGCGCGACGCCGTCCCACTCCCTGGCGACGAGTGCGAACACCGCCGCCGCACGCCGCTGCGCCTGCACATCGCCGCGCAGCTCGCGCCAGTCGAGCAGCGCTCCCGCGATCCACTCGTCGTCGTCGAAGTACACGTCGCCTCCCGGCCACGCGGCATATGCAGCGCCGGTGCGAAAGAGCCGTTCGAGCGTGCGCAGCCGCGCAGGCACTGCCGCGACCGCGCGGGCCGAGTGCAGCCGTGCAACCTGGATCATCGCGGTAAGCGCCTGCGAGAACGGCCAAGCGTGTGCGGCAGCCGGCCCGCCCACGACTTCCCGGTATCGACCCGTTCGCGCGTCGAAGAGGTAGGTCTGCATCGCGGCGTAGCTCCCGAGCGCCCGCCGTGCGTCGAGCGCCGCATCCGCCCGGCCGGAGGGCGCGTCGGCCGCGAACGGAACGATGACGGCGGCGAGCGCCGCCACGGTGAGGGCAACGCGCATCGCCTTCGAGCGTAGCGCGCCGGGCTATCATCGGCGGGATGCGCGAGCTCGACGCGACCACGTTCGACACGACGATCGCAGCAGGACCCGTCGCTGTCGACTTCTGGGCACCGTGGTGCAAGCCGTGCCGCGCAATCGAGACGATCCTCGCCGAGCTCGAGCGCGAGGCCGATGACGGCATCGCGTTCGCAAAGCTGAACATCGACGACTATCCCGAGATCGCCGCACGCTACGCCGTGCTCTCGATCCCGACGGTGATGGTGTTCGCGGCGGGCGAAGCGCGCGGCACGCTCGTCGGCGCGCGGCCGCGGGCGCACGTCGAGCGGTGGCTAGCGGAAGTGCTCCCAGCCGGCGAGGTCGAAGGGCTCGCCGCGCAGCGTCAGCTCGACGCCTGAGCCCGCCTCACAGCGGCCGATCACCGGGAAGCCGAGCGGATCCGGCGTCGTCGCGAGCAGCTCGTAGTCCTCGCCGAAGCCGAGGTCGTCGATCGTCGCTCCGGCCGCGAGCGGGATCCGGTCGAGCTCGATCGCGACGCGGCAACCCGACCGGCGGGCGATGTGCCCGGCGTCGACCGCGATCCCGTCCGAGACGTCGAGCATCGCGGTCGCGGCCGCGGCAAGTCGCCTGCCTTCGTCGATCCGCACCGGCGGGGCGGAGAGGCGCCCCTCCCTGAACGCGGCACCGGCGGCGCCGAGCGGCCCGCTGACGACCACGAGATCGCCGGGTCTCGCCCCGGCGCGCCCCGGAACCCGCACCGCCCGGCCGAGTGCGGTCACCGTCAGCAGCACCGAGTCGGCGCGGGTCGTGTCGCCGCCGCGCACCGGCACACCCGCGGCGTTGAGGCCCTCGTACAGCTCGACGATCTCTTCCACGAGCGTCGCGCCGGGAACGCCGAGCGAGACGAGCAGCGCGAGCGGCTCGGCACCCGAAGCCGCGAGGTCGCTGAGGTTCACGGCCGCCGCACGGAAGCCGAGCTCACGCCAGGAGAGGAGATCGAAGCGGAAGTGCACGCCCTCGACGAGGGAGTCCTGGGTCACGACGAGACCGCCGATCTCGGCGGCGTCGTGCTCGATGCTCTGCGCGAGCCCGAGGCGTTCGAGCTCCGCGAGCAGGCCGAGCTCGCCGGTCTCGTCGAGCCTCACCGTTCCTCGATGCGCGCGCGCGCGTCGAGCGTGCTCACGTCGAGCGCGTACAGGGCGTCGTAGAGACGCGCGTGGAACGTTCCCGGCCCCCCCGCTCCGGCGGCGGCATCCTCCGCCGCGACGCCGAAGGCGGCGAGCGCCTCTACCGCCGCCTCGAGCGGATCGTCCGGCTTCGCGGCGAGGAAGCAACCCGTGAGCGCCGACGACATGCAGCCGGTGCCCGTGACGGTCGCGAGCAGCTCGTGGCCGTTCGCGATCGAGAGCACGCGCTCGCCGTCGGAGACGTGGTCGACCGGCCCCGTCACCGACGCGACCACCCCGAGGCGGCGGGCGGCCTCCCGCGCGAGCTCGGCGGGCTCGAGCCCCGTGCTGATCGACTCGACGCCGCGCACCTCCGCCTGCGCGCCGACGAGCGTCGCCACCTCGCCGGCGTTGCCGCGCAGAACGGTGACGTCGACGAGATCGAGGATGCGGCGCGCGGTCCTCGTGCGGTACTCCGTCGCGCCGACGCCGACGGGGTCGAGCACGACCGGGATGTCGCGCGCGTTCGCCGCGCCGCCGGCGAGCAGCATCGCTTCGACCCAGTGCTCCGACAAGGTTCCGATATTGAGCACGAGCGAGGATGCAAGCCGCACCATCTCCTCGACTTCTTCGCCCGCGTGCGCCATCACGGGAAGCGCACCGAGCGCAAGCGTCGCATTCGCGGTCTCGTTCATGACGACGTAGTTCGTGATCTGGTGCACGAGCGGCTTGGTGCGACGCAGCTCACGCAGCGTCGTGGACGGCGAGATCATCTGTTTCGTACCCCCAGGATGTCGACGGGACCTTCTCCAGAACCAAGCTCGTACAGGCCCTGCTCAACGGCGAGCGACGCGGCTGCCGCTGCGCCGCGCGCTGCGTCGGCGAGCCGTTCGCCGCGCGCGAGCAAGGCGGCGAGGGTTGCGGAGTGCGTGCACCCGGCCCCGTGCGTCGCAGCGACGTCATGTCGCGCAACGGGGATCTCGACGTGCTCGCGGCCGTCGAAGAGATGGTCGACCGCGTGGTCGCCGTGCCCACCGGTGACGATCACGGCCGGCGCGCCGAGCTCGTGCAGGCGCACCGCGAGCTCGCGGCGCGGCGCGTCGATGCCGGCGAGCGCCTTCGCCTCCATCAGGTTCGGCGTCACGACGACGGCGAGCGGAAAGAGCCGGCGCACGAGCGCGTCCACGGCGTCGTCTTCGAGGAGCTTCGCGCCCGAGCTCGCGACCATCACCGGATCGACGACGAGCGGCACCCGGTGCGCCTCGAGGTAGTCGGCGACGACGTCGATCAGCGTGCGCGAGAACAGCATCCCGGTCTTCGCGGCATCGACGCCGATGTCGCCGAAGACCGCTTCGAGCTGGGCGCGCACGAACGGCGGCGGCACCTGCTCGATCGCGGTGACGCCGACCGTGTTCTGCGCCGTCAGTGCGACGAGCACCGACATGCCGTACGCGCCGGCCGCGGCGAAGGCCTTCAGGTCGGCCTGGATCCCCGCTCCGCCGCCGGAGTCGGAGGTCGCGATCGTGAGTGCGCGTGGGACGGACATGGCTCCCTTCGCCGGTACTAGCCGGATCAGGTTCGACGGGTGTGATCTCAGCCGCACGAGCGGCACCCCGGTGTCGTCAGGCTAACACCCCACAATTGGGCGAGTGCGGAAGCTCGCGGCCATCGCGACCGTCGCCGCCGGCTGCGCGGCGCTCTCCGGGATCCAGCAGACGGTGGCCCTCGCGCTCCAGCGGACACCGGGCGGCGTCACGACGCTGATCACGATGGGCGTGGCGCTGCTCGGCGTCTGGGCGGTCGCCGTCCTCCGCGACGAGTGAGCTGCCGCCGGCGCTGGCTTCGAGCCTGATCGTGCTCGTGCTCGTGGGGCAAGATGGAATGGAATGGAGCCGCACCTCGCCCTGACTGGCCGCCCCGGGTGGGAGGGGCTGCTCGACGGCGAGGAGCTCGCCTACCTCACCACGGAGCCGTCGCGCCAGGCGCGGACCGCGCCGCTGCCGGAAGGTCTCGACCCCCGGCTCCGCGCGGCGCTCGCGCGGCAGGGGATCGTGGAGCTCTACGCGCATCAGGCGGACGCGTGGAAGGCGACCGCCGCCGGCGGCCACGTGATCGTCACAACCGGCACCGCGTCCGGAAAGACGCTCGCGTTCAACCTCCCGGTGCTCGACGCGCTCGCGACCGATCCGAAGAACCGCGCGCTCTATCTGTATCCGACGAAGGCGCTCGCACAGGACCAGGCGCGTGCGCTCGGGGAGCTGGCCGTCCCCCGTGTGCGCGCAGCGATCTACGACGGCGACACGCCGCAGGAGAGCCGGCGGCAGATCCGCAAGTGGGCGAACCTCATCCTCACGAACCCCGACATGCTCCACGTCGGCGTGCTGCCACGCCACGACCTGTGGGCCGACGTGCTGCACAACCTCCGGTTCGTCGTCGTCGACGAAGCCCACGTGTATCGCGGCGTTTTCGGGTCGCAGGTCGCAAACGTCCTGCGCAGGCTCCGGCGCCTCGCACGCATCTACGGCGCCGAACCGCAGTTCGTGCTCGCATCCGCGACGATCGCGAATCCCGGCGAGCTTGCGTACTCGCTGCTCGGCGTCGAGGCGACCGTGGTCGGAGACGACGCGGCTCCGCGCGCGGAGCGAACGGTCGCGCTGTGGAACCCGCCGCTCCTCGACGCAGAGCTCGGCCTCCGGGCAAGCGCGCTCGGCGAAGCGTCACGCCTGCTCGCGGCGCTCGTGCAGCACGACCTGCGGACGATCTGCTTCGCGAAGAGCCGCAAGGCGGCGGAGCTCGTGCACCGCATGGCGGCCGAGCGCGTCGACGCCAAGACCGCGAAGCGGCTCGCGCCGTACCGCGCGGGCTACACGCCGCAGCAGCGTCGCGACATCGAACGCCGCCTCGTCGAGGGCGAGCTGCTCGGGGTCTCTGCGACCGACGCGCTCGAGCTCGGCATCGACATCGGCCTGCTCGACTGCGCCATCTCGGTGGGCTTCCCCGGCACCGTCGCGAGCCTCCGCCAGCAGTGGGGTCGCGCCGGCCGCCGTGGGCACGGCCTCGCCGTCATGGTCGCGTCGGAGGACGCGCTCGACCAGTACTTCATGCGCGAGCCGGAGACGCTGCTCGGCCGCCGCGTCGAGGCGGCGATCCTCGACCACGCCAACCCGCGCGTGCTCGACGGCCATGTCGCCGCCGCGGCGTTCGAAGCGCCGATCGACGAGGCCGACCGCGCGACGCTCGGCGACGAGGCGCTCGAGCGGGCGCCGCACGTACCGGACCTCCGGCACACGGCCCGCGGCTGGGTCTGGGCGGGTAAGGACTACCCTGCCGGCCGGACCCAGCTCCGCTCCGCGACCGCGGACTCCTTCACGGTGATCGACGCGAGCACGGGCTCGGTGCTCGGAATCGTCGAGCGCGAGCGCGCCTATTCGACGGTTCACGAGGGGGCGGTCTATCTCCACATGGGCGAGCAGTGGCTCGTGCGCGAGCTCGACCCGCTCGCGCGGCACGCGATCGTGGAGCCGTTCGCCGGCGACTGGTACACGCAGGCGAAGAAGGAGACCTCGACGGACATCGAGGAGCCCCTGCGCGTCGAGCGCCGGCTCGGGCTCACGCTCAGCTTCGGCCGCGTGTCCGTCACCGAGCAGGTCGTCGCGTACCAGCGCAAGTCGGTGCGGGACCAGGCGACCCTCGACACGGTGCAGCTCGACCTGCCGGCGACCACGTTCGACACGGAGGCGGTCTGGTACAGCCCGACGGCCCGGCAGCTCGAAGGGCTCGAGCAGATGCCGACGCTGCTCTCGTCCCTCCACGCGGCGGAGCACTCGATGATCGCGCTCTTACCGCTCTGGGCGATGTGCGACCGCTGGGACATCGGCGGGCTCTCGACGAACGTCCACCCCGACACGGGCGCGCCGACGGTCTTCGTCTACGACGGGCACCCCGGCGGTGTCGGGATCGCAGAGCGGGGCTTCGACCAGTTCGAGGGGTGGGTCGCCGACACGGTCCGGATGCTCGAGGGCTGCCCGTGCGAGCACGGGTGCCCGTCGTGCGTCCAGAGCCCGAAGTGCGGCAATCTCAACGAGTGGCTGGACAAGGCAGGCGCGCTGCGCCTGCTCGGCCGGATGTCGAGGCACTCCGAAGACCTCTAGCGCAACGCCGTCAGCGCCCGGTCGAGCCGCTGCTTCGCAGCGAGCACGCCGGCGAACAGGTCGCCGTGCGCGCGCACGCGTTCGAGCACGACGTTCATCGTGAACGTGGACGGGTCGAGGCTCTCGTTCACCTCGTCCCAGCGAAGCGGCGTCGAGACCGGCGCGCCGGGCCGCGGTCGCACCGAGTAGACGGAGGCGATCGTCTTCCCCTCGCCGTTCTGGTTCGAGTCGATGAGCACGCCGCGGCGCTTCGCCTTCGTCCACTCCGTCGTCGCGAGCCCACGGTGCGTGCGCGCGATGGCGTTGGCGACGATCTCGGAGAACTCGCGCGTGTCGTCGTACGTGTAGCGCCGCTCGATGGGAACGAGGACGTGCATGCCGTCGGCGCTCGACGTCTTGGGGAACGACGCGAGCCCGAGCGCGTCGAGCGCCTCCTTCACGACCAGAGCGACCTGCACCGTCTCCTTGAAGCCGACGTCGAGCGACGGGTCGAGGTCGAAGAGGACGAAGTCGGGGCGGTCGGGTCTGTCGACGCGCGAGTACCACGTGTTCAGGTCGATGCAGCCCATGTTCACCATCCAGAGGAGTGCGTCCTCGTCGTTCACGATCGGCGCCCTGATCCACCTCTTGCGCGAAGGCGATTCGCGCGTCGAGACGTGCGTGCGGAACGTCGGAATCCACTCGGGCATGTGCTTGGGGGCGTCCTTCTGGAAGAAGGCCTTGCCGAATGCGCCGTCGGGATAGCGGCGCATCGTGAACGGTCGTCCGCGAAGGTGCGGCAACAACACCGGTGCGACCGCGCGGTAGTACTCGAGCAGGTCGCCCTTCGTGATGCCCTCGTCGGGGAAGAAGACCTTGTCGAGGTTCGAGAGCTTCACG
>Ga0307373_10015057_pt1 | contig 10560 bp, 8 predicted proteins | sample OX2MG_FD_202534 | JGI IMG/M metagenome (GOLD analysis project Ga0307373, IMG submission 202534) | Soil microbial communities from Risofladan, Vaasa, Finland - OX-2 | ecosystem: Environmental > Terrestrial > Soil > Coastal area > Acid sulfate soil | place: Finland: Risofladan, Vaasa | collected...
TGTTGTTTGGATACGTTTGGACACAATTGGGCCACAGCCACTTTATGGGCTGTGTCGAATCGCATCTAACCCATTGATTTAATGGCGCGCCTGGAGAGATTCGAACTCCCGACCCCCTGGTTCGTAGGCTAATTTTACTTATATGTATAAATAGTATGTTATTTTCCATTAATAGGTCTAATACACAGATAAATGTAATATTATATATATAATACAAAGACTTAATAAAATAGCTATGAGACGTTTAATACCTTTCTAAATCTATTCGATAATTGCTTCTGCTTGCATTGTCCCACAGATTTATAGATTATAACCAGCTAAATGGCCAGTAAATCTACTGTGCGGGCACGATCTAAACCCACCGCTCTACCTCGGCTAAGTCGTTACCACCTCGCCAGTCGAACTGAGGCAGGGCTCACATCTCTATTTAATGCCCTGCTCATAGATACTCAAGTCCCAGGCTACAAAGATATCGCAGAAATCCTATCTTCCCTCCTCGCCGATGAGGTATTGCTACCCCCAGGTTTAAGTCGTCGCTGGAACCTTTGGCGCAAATTGAACAGCAGTCTTCTGGCTCTGGGGGACAGGCTAGATCGATGGGCCAATCCGACTGAAGGCAAAGCAAAAAAGTACCCAATCACCACTTGCCTACTAACAAAAAGTGCGCGGCCACAGGAATACCAAATCAAGGCTTTAATGCAGCTGCTTCTAATGGGCTGCATGCTTCTCGAAGCAGGACTGCCGGTCCTCGAGGCCGTTACAAACGCTGCCGATGAAATTCGCCGCGCCTGTGAAGAGATTGGCGAGCGGATGCTGGTTGCAATCAAATTGCCAATCGGCCCAATTGGACTCCCCTACCTGATCTCCCTAAGGGAAAACACCTCCGAGCTGTTTACCAAGACGGTCCATGGCTCCCGTGGGAGGCGATTCGTATTGGCCATCCAGGTATTACTCGATGTTGTCCTAAGCTCAAAGAACCTCGTCGCAAAGAGAAAAGCATCTGCCAAAATTGACGCCGATGACACGCTGACATTACTCGGAAGTGTCGAGGCAGTCGTCACCGCAGGAGAGCGTGAAAATGCCGGAGAATTTGAGCAGGTCAACACATTCGAAGAGCGGAATGCTGAGCCGGGCGGTGAACTATCATATGAAGGACTCGAGGCGGCCGCGATACAATCGCGCTATTGGCTCACACAGACGCTATGTGGGGTGCTTTGGCAGCGAGGCAGAATCAGTCCCCGGGAATGGCCATCGCTGCAAGCGACCCTTCATAACCTTCCCACATTAGTCAAGAAAGGTGTTTTAACTCTCTCCCAAGCTATCGTATTCGCCCTCGTCGCTGCTACCGGGCAAGATGTCAAGGACATCCTTACGCTTAATGTGGGTCGTAAGGCTGCTCTAACCTGGTCTGGACAATATAAGCGGCGAATTGAAGCCCCGGATGATGCGTTCCAACCTCCAGAAGAAGCTCTGGAATGGTTCGAATCAGCACCTGTGGCCGAGGTCATCTGGGATCTGCCCTCCACGGTAAAGATTTTACTGGCAGCAGCTGGGACAAACAGCCCGGCCACTGCCACTACCCTCGGTGCGGCTCTCGGCTTTACCATGGATAACCCGAAAAACCTCAAGAAAACCCGTAAGGAACTGAGAGGGAAGATTGGTTGGCTATTGCGCGAGCAGGTAAATAATCGGCTTGAACACAGGCACCTCAAGGCTGTATTACGTCACAACACATTCGATCAAACTCAAGATCCCTGGATTACGTATTTGATTGCCGGACGCCGAGATCAAACGGCACCTGTTCAAATGTATTACGCGCGGATATCTGTAGCGCACCTCGAGAAAATCCATCGCAATGTCACAGGTTTTATTTTTGGTGAGTTATGAAGGAGCCGATCGTCGGCTGTTACTTACAGCCAAATAAATCGAAGTTTCAGGAAGCCATCAGCGACCTGATCGCGAAAACGCAAAAGGCATTAGAGCGAGCAGACGTGTCTCATGAATTGTTCCTCGAAGCTCATAATGCTTACACCCGCTACAGTGTGCTTTGCATTACGCATATTACTGGTCATCGCCCCGTCAATGACCCATTTTGTTACCGCGTTTCGCTCGGTGAAGGATTCGCGGTTGTCGAGGACAAAGCTGCCACCGATAAACACGCGTGCAGAGTCGTTATCGTTCCTCCCACCGCCATGCGTCAGTTCATCCACTATGAGGACCACCTCCGAGCTGTTGTGGCGCGACTTGTCGCATCAAGGAGTATGGAATCTATTAGCAAAGCCATTGAATTGACGTTGAGCGGCAAGGGTACGCAGCCGCTACCCTGGTTTTTTCTTCTCAGAGGGACCCGTACAGTAAGCATAACTCGCAGCGAATTGAATAACGGCCTCGAGAATTGGCCTTGGCCGATGAACGCCGGCCGACACATGATTACCAACGGGCTAAGAGCACTGGGAGTTTCTGCGGAGCTTATCGCCCTTCAACTTGGCCACCTCCTCACCGAGGAACAATTCTGCGGCACCGGATCTGCCTGGAGCCTTAGAGCGGCAGAGAACCAATTGTCGCCGGCGCTTGAAACATTGGCACGCGATTCCGGTTGGTACGCATTACCCGGACTGCAGATGTCGAAACAGCCAAGGGCGCCAGTACGGCGCCAAGGTACGCCTGTCGTACACGTACACGGCATCCTCGGTCCCGAACAGCGGCAACAAGAGCGTGCACAAGCTCTGGATAAAGATAGGAAGCTGGTAGAAGACGTCATCCGCATGGAACGTGGAGATTCCCCTCTCGATGAGACAATCCTAGATCGCATGGCCGAACGCATCAGGGATTGGTCTTCCGAGAATCCTACCCGATTGAGTCACCGATTGAGATTCCTTTGGGAATGGGCGTTCGAACAACGTTCTTCCTCAACAGCTTTTCGACTGCCCAATCGCGTCCTTGTCCTGCTGCCGCCCGCATCACCCTTTGTGCGAAACCTGCCACAGGTTGTGGATCGAGCCGCACATCTTCGCGCACAGTTCGCAAACTACCTCACCGAGGCAGGCCAGGAAAATCACAAACCATCTGATATCGTACGCGTGGCAGAAATAATTGTCAGCGCTGCTCTATTTGGCGGCCTCGTTATCAGCGAACGGCTCGCAGCACTTATCAACCTGCTCCACAACCATACCGCATCGATCGGAACTGGGATCGCAGTCGACGCCCCCGGACTGGGTGACAAGCCAGCTTGGCGATGGCTACCTGATGATTATACCGCAGCACTCATGACCCGACTTCGAATTAAAGCAGCAGTTAACCCCGGGGCCGTGAGCCATGCCATAGAGGAATTACTCAAGACAATGGATCCCAATCTCCGTAACTCTAAGCCGCTCGATTTCTTGGCGGGAACGGCTAGAGCATATTGGCAACACGAAATGCCAGGTTTCTGTTTTGCCACGCTTTCCGGAGAGACCTTCATACAGCCATTACCCGTCACTACGCTCGTGAGGCTGCTGCAAAAGGTTCCCCTTGCATTGCCCGAGACGCTCGAGTCGAGCGATACCGAGGAGGAGCCAACTCCCATCCACGTCGGGCGTTCGGGATCGCGTGCCCAAGGATTTGCGCTCGAACAGGGAATGCGTGATTTGTTTACTCGGCTCAACAACCGTGAGGCGCGCGCTGATGACCGGTCGGCGATGAGTCTCAAACGGGCACTTCGCCATGAACTGCGGAAAATCATGGCCCAGGCAGGGGACTCCACGCCGGCGGTCGCGACGCTGATTGCCGCATGGGCCGTCCATCTGGCGGACCTCGGTACGCGCTGGACAAAAGACTTGGCGTTCAATACCGTTACGGACTATGTTGAGGCGATTTCGCGCCCGCTCATCGAGTGCGGTAGCGACAGCGATTTCCTCAATCTCGACGACCTTCAATTCGAAGCTATCTACACCCAGGTGCTTAACTACCGCGAGGGTGACCGGCGTGCATTTCTGGCGAGCCGCCTCTTGGAGTTCCACTATTTTCTGGTCGAGTATTGGGGCGTTGAAACCATCGATTGGAGATTTCTACAGTCAGCAGCCGGCCTACGCAATAGCAAGGGCGTAATCGACGCAAATCTCCTCACTCCTTCTGAACACGACTTTGCTCTAAAGCTTCTCATGACCGATCCCGGCGTCGATGCGAGAACCCGGATATGCACTTCTGCCTTGCTGATCCTGGGATACCGTTTTGGACCACGTGTAAGCGATGTCCTCAGGCTCCGGTTTGACGATGTTGAATTCGATGCAAAGGGATGTTGGGCCGTCATCCACATCCAGACAAACATCTATGGCACATCCAAGTCTGATGCCGGTATCCGTCAAGTTCCGCTTGTTGGGACCTTAAACGCCAATGAATGCGCTGTATTAGTGAAACTCAAGGCGCATTTCGATGAGCATATACGACCGATAGACCCGCGCGCCGGACTCTTCGCCCACCCTGAGAAGCCACGGGCAATTATCGAGCGACAGCTACTTCTAGCTCGTGTTCATCTGGCCATGCGAATTGCAAGCGGTGACGGGTCCTTACATTATCAACACCTGCGGCATGGCTTCGCAACGCGTCTAACAGCCGCCTTGTTTGGCGATCTGGGACCCTCTCAAACCTGCACCCGCATAATTTCCGCGCTATGGGGCGAATTGCCGGACTTTTGCGCGACGAGGCGTTACCTAACCGGAAAAGCAGAGATCGGCGAGTCAACCCTCCAGGCTCTCCCTGTATTGCTCGGTCATGCTGCCTCGGAAACGACCGTCCATCACTACGTGCACATCATGGATGCGCTTACACAGGGCATCGCCACCCAGGCTTTACCGCACTTAACCGATTTCGCATGGAGTTACGCACTGGGTGAGCCCCGAGATACAGTCCGCAAGCGCCTCTTGCGGCGGCGTTACAGCGGCACGCCCCGCCCTCCCGTCTCGCGGCGCTGGCCCGCCCCCATACCGCCTCTAACGGCGCCCGTCGCTCGCGGCCGTCCGCCCAGAAAACTCCCTGGAAATCCCCCCATGCCAGTGAGACTTACCCTTGAAATTGTCGACAAGATCCTACTTACGTGCGCTCTCAGAGATGGAAAGACCGCGGGGCTCGCCGATCGACTGCTCTTGACAGAGGGATGGATAACCCGTGTCGTGGAGATGGCCCGTGAACTTCAGCGCACCTCCGGCTGGAATCGGCGTTCGGTTACGGATGCCGATGACTGGATATTTCCGGGTTCGGCCCTCGGTCGGTTGGATCCCAGGATACTTAAAGAGACACGGCGTGTGCGTCAAGGACTTCGGGAGTGGCAACCACGAATTGATGCCTTGGACGACAAGCAGATTGAAGAGCTGAGAGGTGCGCTCGAGGCCTGGAATGCCAGCCTATTGAAGGATCAAGAAGTATTAAGCTTCCAGCAACGTTCCGAACTTAAGTTGTTTCTGCGGGGGCTCCGTCTGCTTGGTATACCGCACCAGGTCTTAAAGGTCGATATCCATAACGTGTCCAACGATGTGGATATCGAACCCCTTCTTGCTTATTTTGACGACATGGGGAATAACCAGGTCCGCCTGCTACGCGCGGATGGTCCAGAAACAGTGGAGATTAAGTTTGTTCCCGGCACAACCGTGTTTGGATACGGATCCAGTCTATACCGGGGTTTTAATTCAGCGAGGATTATGCTTGCTGCGCAAAAAAACAGTTCTGGGCCTTAGCAATAAGCCTCGTATTAAGTTCTGATGACAGCTATCGACCGCCCCCCTTGTAAAGGCACGGTGTATAAGCTACACTGGTATTGCACTGAATTTGTCTTGGGCCCCGCCTTTTTAAACCCAAGACCCTAGTGGCTCCTTTAGGGAATCACTTAACCTGAGTCCAGTGCCATTGGTGTGACACCCCTGGGTGACATCCCAATGAAACCAAATCGCAAATCTTGGAAATCCATCGGCAAGGTGAGCTACAGCTCGCCCTCACGCCTGCTTACCCTGCGGGTTCGTGGATTGCCCATGTCTATCAATCCCCCCGGTATCGTCCCGCATTCGTGTCAATCGAGAGACCAGAATGTTTGAATACCCACAGGATGGACGCATCAGGGTCTTGTCGCTTGCGATTCCGATTGATGCTAAGCCTCTGCTAATTACTAAGCGTGGCACACAGTGGCTTGTACACGAAACGCACGCAGCACAAATTCATCCTTATACCTTAATCACACGCATACAACGCTGCTGGGCCGAGGCCTGCGCACCATTTTCCGATGAAATCTCCTTTGAAATCATTGATGACGTTGCCGCGGTACCCAGATCTTACAGGCTCGACGCAATTTACACTCCGCCGCCAGACTCAGATGCATTGGACACCAAGGTTGACCTTTATGTCAGTTTACTCATTGACACGACACGGGATCTCACGCGCATGCTCGGCGAATACAAGGAAGGTATACAGATAAACGGCGAAGATATGCCGATTTGTTACGGTAAGCGCATGTCAGATTCGCTGGGGAAGATATTTTCGGAAAATAAGGTGGCAATAGACGCTGCAATACAATGGCTCGCTCAAGATGCACGTGATGGTTCTATCCGTGGCGATATTATCGCGTACATGCCCAAGGGTCGCTCGATCATTATACCTGGCGCGCCCGGCAGATATCCCACGCGTGAGGACATGCAGTCCATGATCTGTGTAGGTGCAGTTGATTCGCCAAATGACAAACGACATGTCGCTTTGCTGCGTCCCAAGAAAAAGGGTAAATGCCTTGAAATCCGCGTGTCTCCAGCACTTCGCGATTCGGTTATTAAGGCACAGCTCGACAGGTGTATTGTCGAGGCAACGCTAATGAAAACGTATATTACAGTCGCCGGTGCACACACGTTCGAAGCGTACGAGCTCTTGGACTTCAAGACCTTAGATTCCGGTCTTTTCCCGAGCGACGCCATGGAACCCGTTAAAGGCGATGACCTCTCCACGTAAATAGTTCCAAGCGTAATGCGAGATTTCCAAGTAATGACGGTCCTACAGATTAAAGAAACCGCTCTGCATCATCACGGCGCTCAACTCCGGAGGGCATTATGGATATATATAGTAAGACATCGTACACGTATATCGTTTGCTCCATGTGAAATTATTAGGTGCACAATAGACTCGGACAACTATTCATGGATTGATATCTATACTGGAGATGCAATTGCATGCCGAAACAGACCGCTTACGCGTCATTACTGGCCATCGGCTGTTTGGTAGCAGTCTATGCGCCGACTTTCGTGCTCGTGTCCCTGCTGATGGCATCGGGTATGTTGGGCACCTTAAGCAAAAGCGAAGCACGGCTTGTCGCAATACCTTTGGTAATCGTAATCAGCACGGTAATCGCGTTGACCATCATGACCATTCTGGCGCGACGCCGTGGCCTCAAGCTGGCTGCGTATGGTTTTCATACCACCACGTTGCACTATCTGGCCGTGGCATTTGTACTTGGACTGCTGTGTGCCTTCGGCCTGCGCGCCTTTAGGTGGATATTGCCCATCCATGAGTCCCTTAACATGGGCGATCTGCAACAGTGGCAGATCGTCCTATTTTTCTGGATCGCGGCACCCATTCAGGAAGAGATTATCTTTCGCGGCTTCCTGCAGTCGGTGTTGGAAATGCGCCACCCGGCAGTGATGCAGCTGGGACATTTCAAACTGCCCTTCGCGGTCTTAGTCTCAGCTCTGCTGTTCGCTGCCGTACACATTGCCACCGGCAGATTGGGGGCCTCATTGAGTGAGGTGCTGTTCATCGTTTTCGGTGCATTCGTACTTGGTATCCTGGCCGGCTGGTTGCGTTGGAGAAGCAATAGTCTCTTACCGAGCATTCTGGTGCACGCACTCTTCAATATGCTGGCTGGATGACTGGCATCTATGCACTTATGGTATCGCCAAAATCTGAAATACCGAGGAACTGCGCATTATTTCCCTAGCGGGAGGTACAGCACCATCGGTTGGTCGGTAGTGGCAGTAAAGCCGTAGTGCTCATAAAATGACTTTGCCTTTTGATCCTTGGCGTCGACCACCAGTGCATAGGCAGCGACTTCTTCCCTCGCGTGCAGACAGCGATTGACAGCTAAACCGACAAGCGTGTCGCCTAAACCTTTGCCCGCATGATCCTTATGGACGGCCAGCCGGCCCATGCGGAAGCAGGGTACTGGAAAGCGCGGGAGGCCTTTACGGTCTTCATCTGAAATTTGTTCCGCATCCACTTGCGCAGCGCTCAATGTGTAGTACCCCAGAACAACGTTGGATGCCTGGGAGTCCACCAGAACATAGATCTGTGTAACCCCTTTCCGGCGATGCTGCGTGGCATAGCGCGCCAAATACTCGTTCAGTACAGGCGTGCCGCAGTCAAAGTTTGCGCAGTTATGGATCTTGGAATCGAGCCGCTGCTCTTCAAGCACGGCGCACCGAAGTGCGCGCCGTATCCAGGGCCTTCTCCAATGCCTTGTTGGGGGCAAAGGGCTTGTTCAGGGCAGCGGCGAACTTGGCAAAGTCCCGCGTCGACATCGTGGCCCGGGTCTCTTGTTCCAGCAGCGCGCGCGCCTTTTCTTTGGCCGCGGCACGCACAAACCCAGCCGTTGTCGTGCCCATGAGGGCTGCGGCTTCAGAGAAGAGTTCCTTTTCGTCGTTTTTCATTTTCAGATCAAATCGGGCAGTGGCAGAGGTCATAGCTGGCTCCAGGGCATCAACAGGTTGCAATTCAACTCGGTACGGTATTTTACCGTACTGCTGCCTTTTGTCCAGCCCCCCTCCAACCCTTGACATCTCAGGGCTAGAGGAATATAAAGTTTAAACATTTGTTTATTCATATAGATATACAGACTATGGACAAAGACCAGATTGCGGCTGTCCGTAATGGCCTGGGGCTTAACCAAGCGGAATTCGGGCAGCTGTTTGGATTACATTCCATGACCATCAGCCGGTGGGAGTCTGGATACACCCAGCCAAGTCCTTATCAGATCGAATTGATCAAAGCGTTCCAGATCGCTTCAAACGCGCGTGACAAGCACTGGATGTCTGAATTGAAGCAGCTGTTGGTCGGTGCGGGCATCGTCGCCGCACTGGTTTTCCTCCTCGCTAAAGCAGGTGACTAGTATGAACACCATCGATCCCCGTCCCGGCGACAAACTCACCCGCCCCAAAGGCGCGTTTACCCACACGGGTATCTACATTGGCTATCACCGGGTCTTTCATTCCACCCCAGAACGAGGACCGCATATTGTTTTGTTCGACGCGTTTGCTGCTGGCAAGCTTGTCATGGTGCATCCCGCCAATAACGTTGATCGAGCGGCAGTTCTTGCTCGTGTACGATCCGAGCTGGAGCGCCAGCAACAATATGATCTCGTGTTCAATAACTGCCAGCACGTAACATCGCGAGCAGAAGTGGGCCATGCAACCAGTGATGACCTTATGGCAATTGCCTTGATCACCACCATGCTGATTCTTGTGTTCTTGATGTCACAGAGTCAGTGAAGGATTCTTCTCTGACTACCTATCCATGAATGACATGCTTAATCATTGCGGCAATCCATAAATAATTGTATTTAATACTCACCGAATCTGGTCGACACCACATGTAGCCAGAAATTCCCACGAGAGAGCCAATGTGGCCAACAAACTGCTAAACCGTCAATAGCGACTATTGGCCGAGGTCTGCCCGCGATCCCGTAGTACAAGTTGGACAGTTCGACAAGCAGCAACTTAACAAGGTGTGGGGATTGGGTACAACATCTTGTTAGGCCATGCTTTATACATGACTTGCAAGATCTTGGACTATTCTGATTTTTATCCACGATAGGAACGCATTTGAATCGCGGGCTGTAGCTTACCTAACCAATATGACGAGTTTATATCGCGTCCGTGATTCTTGCATATCGTACTCTACTTTAAGATTAGAGCTCTCCAGCCTCCAATAGAAAATGGATGGACGAACATAATATTAAATATCGCGGACGTCATAATAATTGCGCTCTTTGTAGCACCATCAATACCGGATTTCCAGTCGTCATGTGACATTTGGATAGTCCTAATTGCAACTTTGAACTAGTGTGTCCCAGTTAGCTGTATTCCTGTTTCACAAAAACACCTTGAGTCCCGTAGCAGGGCCATCCCTGCTTGTTCTTGTGGCTGTTCAGAGTGCCGTCATACGCGCTTCTCCGAAAGAGCTTATGGCATATCGGGCAACGGAATACATAACGCATTTCACCAGCTCGATACACTCCAGATCTTCTTCTAGTACCAAACGATGCCCGTCTGGGTCCTCCTCCCGTGGCCACCGGAGCCGCAGTTGCCAACGATGTATGGGCGGCTATTTCAACCGGATATCGTGGTTTAAATGATTGCGATGTTGCCTTCACACTCTGGATGCGATCTAATCGATATGAACGTGATTCTCCGGTCAGTGACTTGACGGCATACAGCAGGAAATTACCCGTCTGTGAGCGGCGAATCGCATAGGGCTCGATCAGCCTCTTTGAACCTTGGTAGCCCAATTCGATACACAACAAATTGGAGGCTGCAAAGCGAATCTCCTCAATAGAGGTAG
>Ga0307373_10015059_pt1 | contig 10560 bp, 6 predicted proteins | sample OX2MG_FD_202534 | JGI IMG/M metagenome (GOLD analysis project Ga0307373, IMG submission 202534) | Soil microbial communities from Risofladan, Vaasa, Finland - OX-2 | ecosystem: Environmental > Terrestrial > Soil > Coastal area > Acid sulfate soil | place: Finland: Risofladan, Vaasa | collected...
AGTACCTCTATCTCCACGGAGCGCACATGAGAAAAATTGTCCGCAGTAGTAGCATTTGTCTTTGCATTCTCACGATGGCCTTGGCGATGGGGGCATCGGCCTGGGCCCAAGCCTCGGCGCCGGCGGCTTCCCCCGCGGCTGCGCCGGCGGTATCCCTCACCACCAAGGAATTGGCCGCGGCGGCCGCGCAAGCGCCGACGACGGCCGATCTGGCCCAGGGGGATCCGAGCGGGACGAAAACGGGAACCGCCACGAACATCCCCGTTTCCAATCCGAAAGTGGGGCTGACCCTCGCGGATACGGCCAACCAGGTTGGACAGAACCAGATTGCGATCAACTTTGTCTGGACGCTCGTTACGGGATTCCTGGTTATGTTCATGCAGGCCGGATTCGCCATGGTCGAATCGGGCCTGTGCCGGGTGAAAAACTCCAATCACACCTACATGATGAACTTCGTCGTGTACGGCTGCGGATTGTTCGCCTACTGGTTGTTAGGATTCGCCATACAAATGGGAGGCGCCGCCGGCGTCGCAAACTTAGGCGGTTTGCAACCATTGGCGGTGGAACACGCCATTTCGCTCTTCGGTAAGTCGTGGGGCCTGTTCGGCGGGACGGGATACTTTCTCTCCGGACACACCTACGATGTCGGCGTCATGGTGATCTTCCTCTTCGAAATGGTGTTCATGGACACGGCCCTGACGATCGTCACGGGCGCATGCGCGGAGCGGTGGAAGTTTTTGGCCTTCGCCGTGTCTTCCTTCATCATGGGGGCCGTCACCTATCCCCTGTATGGTAACTGGGCCTGGGGCGGCGGCTGGCTCGCCCAACTCGGCTCGAACCTCCACCTGGGCGCGGGCTACGCCGACTTCGCCGGATCGGGCGTCGTTCACGCAGTCGGCGGGATCACCGCCCTGGCCGTCTCGATGATCGTCGGGCCGCGCATCGGGAAATTCAACAGCGACGGAACGAGCAATTCGATTATCGGGCACGACATTTCTGCCGTGATGGTCGGTTGCTTCATCCTGGCCTTCGGCTGGTTCGGGTTCAACCCGGGCAGCACGCTCGGGGCCTCGGCGGCCGGGAACCTCCGCATCGGCACCATCGCCGTCGATACGATGCTGGCCGGTTGCACCGGAACCTTCGGCGCGCTGCTTTACATGTGGATGAAAAACGGGAAGGTCGATGCCTCGATGAGCGGCAACGGGCTTCTCGCCGGGCTGGTGGCCATTACGGCGCCCAGCGGCTTCGTCAACACCGTTGGGGCGTGCATCATCGGATTGATCGCCGGTGTGCTCGTTTGCCTGAGCTGCTCGTTCGTCGAGAACTTCATGAAAGTCGATGACCCGGTCGGCGCCGTCTCCGTCCACGGGACCTGCGGTCTCTGGGGCGTGCTTTCGGTCGGGCTATTCGCCGATGGCACGGGCATGGGTTCGGTTCGCGGCCTGTTTTACGGCGACCCGAGCCAACTCGTCGCGCAACTGGTCGGCATTTCCACGCTGATCGGGTTCATCTTCACCTTCAGCTTCCTTGTGAATCTCGCTATCGACGTCTTCGTCGGACAGCGGGTTTCGGTGGAATCTGAAATTGGCGGTCTGGATCTGCCGGAAATGGGACAGCTCGGCTACCCCGAGTTTGTCTACCGGCCGGAACCGGAGTTTATGCAACACGCCGAGGCGAAATATGGCGTAACGTCCTCGGTGTTTGCATCGTAGGCCACTGGCCTAACACGTCCGGCGGCAAGACGCGCCTTTGCCCCGCGTCTTGCCGCCAGACATTTCGCAGCCGCGCGGGAATGCAGCCGTAGAGCGAAAAACTCGGCGAGGCAAGGATACCAACGACATGAGTGATACAGGGATCGTCATGAGACCGACGGAAAGTGGCACTCTCGATACTCGCACGCCGCTCGCCCCTTCTACCCTGGCCGTCGTTCCCGGCAGGGTCCAAGGAACTCTCTTGCGCATGTTCGCCAATCCCCGCGTGCTCACGAAGGAAGAGAGCGCCGAACTGGTGACAGCGCTGCGCGAAGCCATCGCCAGGCAGCCCGGCGTTTCCGAGCTTCACGTGATGCTGGGCATGGCCCTGTGCGTCACCCTCGACGCGCAAACGGCCATGGATGAACTGGCTGAAGCGGTACGCCTGGCGCCGGACAACTTTATCGCCCACCTCAAGATGGGCGAGCTGTGGATGAGATTGCGCGTCATGGACAAAGCCGAGGACCATACGCGGCAGGCCTCCTTGCTGGCCGAGAATCTGGCGCAATCCGACCTGGCGCGGCGGCAGGCGACGACCATTCGAACCATGAAGCGGGAAGGAATCGAGCGCAGCGGGTACCGGGCGCCGTGGCTCTCCGTGTCCGGGCTGAAACGGCTTTGGACAAAGTCGCGCCATCGGGAATTGGAAAGCGGAGAAAACGAAGGATTGGACACAGTAGGCGTTCAATAAGCGCTCCACTAGGACCGGGAAAATGCAGCCCGTTCTGCAGCTTGCGTTGCTCCTAGCTATTTTGCTGCCGTCGGTGAAACTGGCCGGTTCGGCGTGCGCCCGCTTTGGTGTGCCCCCGATCATGGGCGAGCTGATGGTCGGCGTGATCTTCGGGCAGGGCGCCATCAACCTGCTCCACTGGCACCTGTTCTCCGGGGGACAAGCCACCGACACGCTGGCCCTGCTCGCACAACTGGGCGGCTATGTACTGATGTTCATTGCCGGCGTCGAAACCGACGTCGAACAGATGAAGAAAGCCGGCGTGACATCTTTCTTCGTCGCCCTTTCCGGCGTGGTCTGGCCATTCCTGCTGGGAGCCGGTGTCGGGCATCTGCTCGGACTCAATTGGACAACCGCATTCTTCCTCGGGGGAGCGCTCACGGCCACGAGCGTATCCATCTCCGCCCGTACCCTGATGGACGCCGGCCAGATGACCTCGCCGGAAGCAACGGTGATTCTGGGCGCGGCCGTCATCGACGATGTGATGGGCATGCTCGTCCTGGCCATTCTGGCCGCCTCGGTGGCGGCATCGCACGGCAGCAGTTTCGACGTGGCCCCGATGGCGAGCGATTGGCTGAGCCGTAAAATTCCCCTGGCGGCAAGCCATCCCCTGGCCGTGGAAATGACGGCCATCAGCGTTTGCGTGGCTGTGTTTTTCTTCGTTGGCTACGGCGCGGCCAAACGGTGGCTCGACCCGCTGATTCTTCAATTGCGCAAACTATCGGTGAACGAAGCCGTTCCGAGCTGCGTGCTGGCCCTGGTGCTGATCTACGCGGTTTCCGCCGAGGTCTTTGGAAGCGTCGCCGGCATCACGGGCGCCTACCTGCTCGGATTCGTCTTTGCGACCTCCAGATACAAAGCCGACATCGAGCGCAGTTTCTACGCCATCGGGCACGGGCTCCTGATTCCCTTGTTCTTTGTTTCCATGGGACTTTCAAGCGACTACAAAACCCTCGAGGGGCACTGGGGATTGATGTTCCTGACGCTCTTCGTCGCGATTATCGGCAAGCTGGTCGGCTGCGGGGCCGCCGCGCTGGGATGCGGGATGGACTGGGTGCGCAGCCTGCGTGTCGGCTCCGGGATGATGTCGCGCGGCGAGGTGGGCCTGATCGTGACCGCCATGGGCGCGAGCACCGGCATCTTCGGCCCCACGGAAGTGGCGGTGATGGTCGCGGTGGTGCTTCTGACCACGATTCTCACCCCGCTGGCTTTGCGTAGCGCATTCCGGCTCACCTCCCCGCAGGACATCGCGGAAGGGCTCGTGGCAGCGGACCCGGACCCGGATCCGGATCCGGATCCGGGTCCACAATCCCAGCCCCGGCCCGGCGACGATTTGCATCTAGCGACCGGGGCCGATCCCCTGGACCCGGAACACTAGTACTAGGGGCCGGCCCGCACACATCCACATTCCTGAACGAGGAATGCGGAACTTTCCTCGTTCCTCGCCGCGCTGATGCAACACCGCTATTCGGGAATCGACTCGATTGTGCGGGGAGAAACCGTTTCCAGCGCCGAAACACAGCGGCGCAGACCCTGCAGATAGAAAACAAGACCCACCAGGCTGACCAGCACCGTCACCAGGCGCCAGCCGAGCAGGATGTCTGCGCCTCGCGCCAGCCCTCCGAGCGAAAACAGAAGACCGAAGGCGGCTTCTCCCACGCCCAATCCGCCTGGCGTCAGCGGTATGGAATTGGCAACGTCCCCGAGCGGGATCAGAAAACTCATTCGCCAGGCGATCGCGCCCGGATTCATCACCAGGCCGATCAGCATCGTCGAGGCCAGCGTGGTCAGGTTTCCCGCCAAACCAAGCCCCACGGCGGCAGCCAGGGCTCCCAGGTTGTGGCGATAGGAGCGGAGCGTTTCCATCACCCGCCGCGCATGGCTGCCGCCTGGCAGCCAGTCGAGCAGCTTCTGCACGAAGCGGTGCCTGGCCGGGAAGCCGTAGATCGCAATCCCGCCGCCCACGAGCAACGCCAACGTCAACAGCGCCGCGGCGATCAGAAGCCCGCTCAGAACCGGACTGGAACGGATGATGGAGAGGAAAAATGGCGCAATCAGCAGCGACAAGAGGACCAGGGAAAACATGCCGACCGCACGGTCGAAGAGCACGATCGTTACGATTTCGGTGCGGCGTCCGCGGTTTTCCCGGGTGGCGTAATACATTTTCACGACGTCGCCTCCCGCGCCACCGGGCAGGAACGCGGTAAAAAACTGGCCGACCAGCGTCAGGCGGAAGGCGGATCCGAGCGACAGCTTCAATGTATGCGGCCGGAATAGCAACGAGAGCCGCAAGGCCATCAACACGATGTCGCCGAGGAAAAGGACCCCGGCGCCGATGGCGAACGGCCAGAAGGTGATCAACCGTTCGATCGCGCGCAGATTGATGACGCCGGACTGGACGAGATAGACCAGCAGGCCGAGACCGAGCCCCAGGCGCGCCATGGCCAGCAGGACGCGCTTCACAGGGGATGCCGGAGAAGCCTCCCCCGAGGCCAGCGAGCCGGATTGGCTTTCGGTTTCCTCCACGGCATTCCCTTCTCTTCTACCCTCCCCGGATCGCTCGTGCCGGGCCTTTGCCTGTGGCGCCGGCGGGGAGAACCCCCGAGGCTTGACTTCCCGCCGATTGACTCTTGATGGGCTGGTTCGTCAAAAGAAGTTTACCGCCGCTTTGATCGACTGTGTAGAGATGGGCCTGACCGACCAGCTTCTCGAATCGCGGCATCTGACGATCGAACGTGCACAGATAGTAGCGCTGGCCGGTCAACCACATTTTTTTGAAGTCCGGATCGTTGATGAAGACATCATCGGGGGCGTCGGGCGCGAAGGAGCCATATTCGAGATTGGTCACGCGGCCGTTGAGCAGGTAGGCCCGCCGGTCCGTATAGAAGAACACGGAGGAAAAGCGGTAATACTGCACGTCCACGATCAATTTGCCGGGCGGGGACTGCAGGAGAGACTGCGCCAGCGAATAGGAGGACATGTAGGGATCGAACACCACCATGGCCATACGCGCGGCCTGAAAGAAAAGCGTCATCATCACGGCGATCAGAACGTAGGTGCGCATGGCATGTTTGCCTGTATAGCGCCAGGCGGCGATCGCTCCCAGCAGGAATGCGATGGCCGCCAGGAACAACTCCGGGCGCAAGTAGGCAAAGGAGCGCAGGGTCAGGTCATCCATGTGCCCGAGCGAGAACGTATACATCTTGGGATGGTAGCTCAGCGCCCGGGCGATGGTGCCCGGGGTCGATTCTCCCCGAACTATATAGAACAGGGCGGCGAGCGTCGCGAACGCTCCGGCGGCGATCACCGCGAGCAATTTACTGCCGTAACGCAGCCATTTCGAGTCGCTGGCCATCGCCGAACCCAGCAGCAGAGCCATCGCCGGGTAAATCGGCATGGAATAGTATTCCTGAGTGGTCGAAAACGTGAAGAACACCATCACAAAGCCGATCCAGCAAAGCGCCAAAAGCCGCGTTCTCCCGGCGCGATCCTCGGGTTTGTAGGAAAGCTTCAGCGCCGCCGGCAGATAGACGCTCCAGGGAAACAGCCAGGCCAGATTGAACAGCCAGAACCAGAGGCGCGGCACCGTGTTGTAGTCCCGCGGATAGCGCATATTCAAAAAGCGGAGCAGCTGCTCGTTGATGATGAAGAACCAGAGAAAACCGTGGTAGACGCCCCGAGCGCTGTAGAGCGACCAGGACCAGTAGGGAGGGTTCTGGATCGTGGCGAGCACATGCCAGGGCACGGCAATCACCAGGACGACCAGCAGGCCGCTCCATACATGCAGGCGCTGCCAGGTCCGCCGAAGAAAAAGCTGGCGGGTGATCAACAAATAGACCAGCGCCGCGCCGACGGGGAAAACCACCCCAATCAGGCTCTTGAGCAGCAAGCCGAGGCCCATGCTGGCCGCCAGCAGGAAGGCCCAGAAGCGCGGATGCGGCTCGTCCTCTTCCAGCACGCGAAGAAAAGCCCACATCGCCAGCGCGATCGTGGCCACCAGCATCACGTCGGGAATCAGAATGCGGGTGAACAGGAACAGCCCGATACAGGTGGCGATGCACAAGCCGGCGTAGAAACCGGCGCGCCGGCCGAAGGCCCACATCCCGAAACGGACGGTCAGCCAGCAGAGAAGGAGAATCGAGAGCACAATGGGAATCCGCGCCGCCCAGTCGTGCACGCCAAAGACAAGGTAGGAAACGCCCATGGCCCAATAGATGAGCGGCGCCTTTTCCAGATAGGCGATCCCGTCCAGGCGCGCCGTTACCCAGTTGCCCGACTCGACCATGTTGCGGGCAATCTGCGCCTGCACCGCGTCCACATCGTCCATCAGCGAGGGCGGGCGAGCGATGCAGCTTCCAAAAATGACGGCAGCGAAGAGGACAACGATTAACTGAAGGGCAGCACTCTTTCGAGCGCTTCCCCCCGTGCTTCGAAATACGGTGTTGGTTGGATCTGCCATTTCCTAATCCACAGGAACAGTATCATCAATCCCCAGAGGTGAAATCCCAGATTCTCCCGCCGCTCCAGATGCCGGCGAATGAAGGATTGCACCACCTCGGGCCGGAAAAGCCCGCTTTGCGCAACCGCGTCGGGCGCTAGAGCGTCCTCGAGCAACGGGCGCAGGGGCCCGCGCAGCCAATCGTGCGTCGGAACGTCCAAGCCGATCTTTTTCCGGCGGATCACGGAAGCGGGAAGCTTTTCCTTCATCAATTCATTCAACAGGTACTTCTTTTTGAACCCACGGAGTTTGAACCGCTCCGGAAGCGAAGCGGCAAATTCCACCAGGCGGTGATCCAAGAACGGCGGACGCACTTCCAGGGAATGCGCCATGCTCATCCGGTCGCTCTTGTAGAGTATGTCGTCGGGCAGGTAACAGATCTGATCGAAAAAGAGGAAGCGATTCAACTCGCCCAGGGAAGCCGACGGCCGCGGCAGCTGGCGCAGAACATCCCGCAGATAGCGGTGGTCGGCGCCGCGCAGGAGCGTTTCTTTTTGCGCCTTGGAAAAGGTCCCGTTCCAATACAGGTGCGCTTCGCCGGCGGGCAGCAACGAGCCTTCCAGAAACCGCTTCGCCTTGTATTCCAGCCCGATTTTTTCGTCGGAAACCGGCCAGCGCCGCAGCCAGCCAAGCCCAAGCTCCAGCGTGCCGGCCGGCAGGCACCGCGTCACGCGCGCCAGGCGGTCGGCCGAATAGGTAAGGTAACCGCCGAAGAGCTCGTCGGCGCCTTCCCCGCTGAGCGCGACCGTCACCTTCTCCCGGCTCATCCGCGAAAGAAACCAGACCGGAAGCGCGCCGGAATCGGCGCTGGGCTCGTCCGAATAGTAGGCGAATTCCTCGATCGCGTCGGCCAGATCGACGTCCGGGTTCAAGTCCAACTCGTGGTGCTCGGTTCCGTACCGTTCCGCGACCGAACGGGCGTAACCGGATTCATCGAAGCTTCGGCCCGAAAAGGAGATGGAAAACGTCTTCAGCCGCGAGGACGACTGCTCGGCGGCGTAATGCAGTATGGTCGACGAATCGACCCCACCACTCAACCAGACCCCCAGGGGGACATCGGAGATCATGTGCTCGCGAATCGACTCCCGCAGCAGCGAATCCAGCCGCTCCTTGGCCGAGTCTTCGGTCCAGTCCGGTCGCTCCCGGAACGCGAGCCGCCAATAGGAATTGACGCGGACCTCGCCGTCGATCCACTCGAGGAAATGGCCGGGAGGAAGCTTTTCAATTCCATCGACCAGGGTCCACGGGCTGGGCACATAATTCAGCGAAAGGTAACAATTCAGGCCCGGCAGACTCATGCGCCTTTCGACTTCCGGATGAACGAGAATCGCCTTCAATTCGGAGCCAAACAGAAGATCGTCGTGGCGGCGGCAGATGTAGAGCGGTTTGATGCCCAAACGGTCCCGCGCCAGGACCAGGCGCTTTTTCGATTCGGTCCACAGGGCCAGCGCGAACATACCGCGCAGCCGCTCAAAGCAGCCCGTATCCCACTGCTGGAAGCCGCGGAGAATGACTTCGGTGTCGCTGCGGGAGATAAACCGGTGACCCAACTGCTGGAGTTCCCGGCGCAACTCGTCGTGATTGTAAATTTCCCCGTTAAAGACGAGGACGGTGTCGCCGTCCTCCGATATCATGGGCTGGCGTCCGGCGTCGAGATCGATGATTTTCAGGCGCGTTGAGCCCAGCGACACGAATCGGGAGCGATACACGCCCTGCTCATCCGGCCCGCGGTGAATCAGGGAATCGACAGCGCTCTTAATTCGGGTGGGACTTGCGACGTAATTCCTGTGGGTGAAACCAACAATTCCGCACAAACAGTCATTCTCCAAGGGCTGTCAAAGCATTTTGACTGCGAAACTGATCGTTACAGACTGGTAGGCGCACGTTCATTCTACAGCATGCCACCGATTGGAAAAAGCCCGTCCCTGGGCGAGACTACCATAAACAACCTTTCCACTCAACGACTTCGCAAGCAAACGGAAAGCGGGCAGGTGAGCCTGCAGGCCATCCATAATCCTTAGATTGCGCGCGGAAGTTTTGGGTTGTTCGGCACTGATTTCCCCACGCCGCGGCCCAGCCAAGCCGCTTCGGCAAACAACTACCTCGGAAGGGAAACATCAGGCGAAACCTGGGGCGTTCGGTAATTATCCCTAATTTCATCAAGTAAGTCGTCTGCCACGATTCCAGCATTATGAGCCAAGGAAAGGTTAAGCAGAGCATTCCCAAGCCTTTACGGCTCACCTTGCAGCAATTCGCGGACAAATTTCCTGATGATGAGGCGTGTCTCGAATACCTGAAGGAAAAGCGGTATCCGGGCGGGGTGTCCTTCTGCGACAAGTGCCAGAAAGAGCGCAAACATCATCGCGTGAGCGGCCGTCCGGCCTACACTTGCGATTACTGCGGCAAGATGATCTCCCCGATGGCTGGGACGATCTTCGAGCAGTCCAGCACTTCACTTCGGATCTGGTTCTACGCTATGTACCTGATGGGGTCTACACGGTGCGGCATCTCCGCCCAGCAGATTCAGCGGGAAACTGGCGTAACCTACAAAACCGCGTGGCGCATCTTCCGGCAGATTCGGTCGCTGCTTTCAGAGCCCGATATGCAATTGGAGGGACCGACGGTTAAGGTTGACGAAACCTATTTCGGCGGGGTGCGGAAATACAGCCGTGGTCGCCCGATGCGTGGCGACAAGCAAAAAACTCCCATCGTCGCCATTGTCCAGCGCAAGGGCGAGGTTGTCGCCAAGGCCGTGCCAGATGTTTACGGCGGCACGCTGCTAGGGATGGTGCGGAAGCACGTCATACCGGGAAGCACGATTTACACAGACGAATTGCACGCTTATCGGGGCATTCCTTTCCTGTGGACAGAACACCGCACCCGGGCAAACTTCCAGCACTACACCATCAAGCACTCACAGGCATACGTGCGCGGTCACGTCCGCACCAACACGGTCGAGGGATTTTGGAGTCTAGTAAAGCGGGGCATCGGAGGGGTCTACCACCAAGTTTCTCCGAAATACGTGCAAAGCTACCTTGACGAATACAGTTTCAGGTACAATCGGCGATTTGAGGGGAACCAACAGTTTAACGCGATTTTGGAACGGGCGTCTTAATCGCGCGGTCTAAAAGCCTGTCGAAATCGCTTACCGTAAACGGCTGCATCCGCTTCCGTACCTTTGGCGAGGGGTGAAGCGGGCGGCGCGTTCGCGGTGAACCCACTTGGGACATGACGCTGGAAGTGTGTCGTGTCAATCGCCAATTGTCAAATAGAATCCTGCATTTTTGGCCGTACCGGCCATATGTTTGTAAGCGTGTGGGGGCGACGTTGGCGCGAGGTACAGTTGGTGATGTTCACGGCATACGTGGATGACAGCGGGACAAGCCCATCGCAGTTATTACTCCGAGCACTAAATTGATGACGCTTTTCAGCGGGCGGCGTATTGGACGTGGCGTTCGCGGAAGTAATTCTTCACCAATTGAGGTCGCCCCTGCGTGATCCGAAGGTAAGAGCGCACGTTGTCCATCATTTCCTGCACGTTCAACGGGCGGACGCGGCCCAGTGCGTTGGTCTTCACATCC
>Ga0307373_10015060_pt1 | contig 10559 bp, 9 predicted proteins | sample OX2MG_FD_202534 | JGI IMG/M metagenome (GOLD analysis project Ga0307373, IMG submission 202534) | Soil microbial communities from Risofladan, Vaasa, Finland - OX-2 | ecosystem: Environmental > Terrestrial > Soil > Coastal area > Acid sulfate soil | place: Finland: Risofladan, Vaasa | collected...
ATTGCGCCGGTCAGGAAAATCAGCGGGATTCCCGTATTCTTCGAATGCAGAATCTGCAGCGCCTGCGGTCCTTTCCAGTTTGCCGTCGGGTATTCGACCAAAACCACGTCATAGGATTTCGAGTTCAAGCGCTCGGTGAACTGGCGCGGAGCCGAAACCACGTCTTCGCTGACCTTGAAATGCGCCCTCTCAAGCTCCTGCACGCATTGCTTTACATCCGCTGCGTGGCTATGAACAAACAGGACGCGCAACGCCCGTCGTCGGCTTGCGGGTCCGCTCATGGGAGGGCTGAACTGAATTGGCTGGCCGTGATCGCGTGAGGTTGAAGGCATTCTGAAGTCTCCCCCTCCTAAATTCTCGAGAGGTGTGCACCACAGGCCAGCTGCCCCCAAACTGGCCAGTACTGCCCTTACTCACCGTAATTCAATAGGCGCAGAGGTATCTGTTCAGAAAAGAACAGGTTCAAGACTTGCAGAGTTAACTGATACGACACATAAAGGTTCGCTTCACGAGCTACGCACGGAGCGCCAAAACGCTTACGGAATGCGCGGGGAACGTTCGCTGGAATTTCGCGGCGGAAGGCGAGATCGTCTGGCGTTTCACGGTTACGTTGTTCGGCGCGGCAAAGGTATTGGTGGCATCCAGGCTTGGCCCATTGACCTCGTACAATTCTCCCGAGCCGCGCGGCCGGAATCCATCCAGCGCGATTTGCACCGGAATATCAGCGGTCGGGTGGCGATTGACGACGGCCAGCGTGAGCTTTTGGCCCGTTCCATCGGTCGTGGCGGAGACATCGATGTACGGCGTTCCCGGCATTCCCGGGAATGTATCGGAGCGCACAAAGGCGTCGAGCGAGACGCTCCCGGCGTGCTCCGCGTACAGCTGAAACGGGTAATAAATCGTCTGCAAGACGATTCCGGTCGCGTTCGTCATGATGGGCGCAATCACGTTCACCAATTGGGCCAGGTTGGCCATCTCCACCGTGTTGCACATGCGGTGAAAAATGTTCAACGCGGAAGCCACCCATAGAGCATCGCGCAGATTGTAAATCTCCTCGAGTTTGTGCGGGTCTCCGCGCTTCGCGCCGGACCGGAACCATATATTCCATTCGTCGACGGCGATCTTGATGCGCTCTTTCCTCCGGCTCCGCGACATCGCCGCGGTGATGATGCTGTCGACCAGCTGAATTTCCTCCTGAAAGTGATGCGCGTCCTGCATTTCCTTCGCCGTATCGATGCTGCCGCCGTAGTGATGCACCGAGATGTAATCCACGATGTAGCTCAGCCGTTCGAGCACCGGGAGGTCCCATGCAACGTCCAGGTCGCCGGAGGCCACCAGCTTGATCGATGGATCCACCCAGCGCATCATTTTCCCGTACTCCAGCGCCGCCGCGGCGTAGTCCTTGGCATCCATGTGACCCGCCTGCCAGCCGCCCCAGACCTCGTTTCCCAGCGCCCAATACTTGACGCCGTAGGGCTCGGCATGGCCGTATTTTTTTCGCAGGTTGGCCCAGTACGTGTCCGTGGTGGCGTTGCAGTATTCCACCCAGTTCGCCGCTTCTTCCATGGTTCCCGTGCCCATGTTCACGCAGATGTAAGGCTCCGCGCCAAGCTTGCGGCAATACTGAATGAACTCGTCGGTGCCGAAGCGGTTCGTTTCCACTTCCTGCCAGGCGGGATCCCAACGGCGCGGCCGGGCGTCTTTCGGCCCGATGCCGTCCTTCCAATCGTACGCGGATGAAAAATTCCCGCCCGGCCATCTTAAAATCGAGATACGCAAACCGCGCGCCGCCGCCAGCACGTCCTTGCGAAAGCCTTCGCTATCGGAAAGCGGCGATCCTTCGTCGTAAACGCCGCCATAAATGCAGCGCCCAAGGTGCTCGATAAAGCTGCCGTAGATCTTGCGATCGATGGCACCCAGTTTGCGATCCATGTCGATTTTGATGAGCGCCCCGGAAGCGCCCTGCTGCGCCGCGGCTTGCTCGGCGGCCTCTGTTACTTCCATCCATCGGAGAGCCGGAGAAGCCACGGGAAGCGCAGCAGCTCCCAGCGCAGCCACTCCGCTCTTCAGAAAACCGCGCCTGCCGAGATCCTTGACGGTCATGGGAGCGCCTCCCTCGAGATGCGATGCATGTTTCCTTGTAGTTTGTTCAAAACCCTCATTCGCTGTCATCCCGCTCGCCCCAAGCCTTAGCGATGGGAGCCGCCATGCGGCGAGGGATCTGCATTTTCCTTGGACTTCTGTAAACCGCTCCGCCCTCTCGTGCGTCGTGCGCCGAAATGACAACCAAGCGCGCCTTTTCGACAAACTGCCAGGACTTTCCCTGGAAAACGCCGCTGTCCCGCGCGACACCAATGTGCGGGAACGCCAATGGTATGTATACCGAAAACGTTTACTCGTCAACACGCTCCAAGCGACCATGAACAAGGCGTGAGCCGCTCAGAACCGCTCGGTCGATTCTCACAGCAATCCGCGGCGAACCCTCAGACGCGGTTGAACAGAAGCGGCGCGCCGAGCTTCGACGCGTAATTCGGCCTGTAGCGTTCCGTATTGTAAAGCGTCGCCACATCCACCTTGCGCGGTCCCAGGGAAGAATCCGGCAGTGGCATGTGCGTATAGCAGCCGTTCTTTACTCCCACCATTCGGCCCGTTACGCCGTCGCGAATCAAATCCAGGCCGATATTGGCAAAGGTTATGGCCACCAACTGATCGATCGAGTCCGGTTCGCCGCTGCGCAAGTCATACGTCAAGTCGCTGTTCATCGTTTCCTCACCCGTTCGCCGGCGCAGCTCCTCTGCCAAAGCGTGCCCAATGTCGGTTTTCTTGCGGTGGCCATAAGCATCGGCCTCGCCCACCTCGCCTACGTCATGCTGTGTCCACGCCGCGCCTTCGGATACGACAATCAGGGAATAATTGCTGGGATTTTTCCGCTTATCTTCGCCAAGAAGATTCGCGACGCGCTCCAGATCAAACGGGTATTCCGGAATCAGGCACCGGGCCGACGATACGTACGCGGTGTAAAGAGCCGTAAAACCGGAGTCGCGGCCAAAAATGCGGAAAATGCCGATGCGCTCGTGCGAACCAAGCGTGGTTCGCTGCCGCGTGATCAGCTCCTTGGCACGCGTGATGGCCGTGGAAAAGCCGATGCAGTATTCCGTGCCGGGAACGTCGTTGTCCATCGTCTTCGGTATGGCGATCAGCGGCTGGCCTGCGGCCGCGAGCACGGAAGCAAAACCGAGCGTATCGTCGCCGCCGATCACGATCAGGCAGCCGATCCCCAGCCGCTCCAGGTTGCTGAGCACGACCGAAGTCATATCGTAATACTTGCCATCAAAAGGAAGCCTCTTCAATTGCTCGCCGGAAATATACGCGGGTACCTTGGGCGCGGGAATGCGCCTCGGATTGGTTCGCGACGTGTGCAGCACCGTGCCGCCGCTGCGATCGATGGTTCGCGTGTTCTCGCGCGTCAGCGGACGTATATAGGTTTCGTCAATTTCGAGCGACGCATTCACATGCGTCAGCCCTTCCCATCCCCTACGAATACCCAACACTTCCCGCCCGATTTCGCCCGCGTGGTAGACCGCCGATTTGATCACCGGATTCAATCCCGGCACGTCGCCTCCGCCCGTCAGTATGCCAATTTTATTTCTCGTCGCCATCGGTGTCGCGCTCCTTGTGGCCGTCAAGATCACGGGACATCAAACTCAAAAGACACACAGTATCCTCCATTTCCATCATCTGCATGTCCCGCTCGAACCAGCATGGCAGGGTGGTTCTCCATGGGTCCGGGACACTATGTTACATGCTGCGCGGTTTATGTCCCAGACCGTCTCACGACTCGGCCTGGAGACAGGCACCGCGGGTCCGGTCGCCACGCCGCAACGTGCGCCTGTCGGAACGCATCTTTTAGAGCGAAACGGCAAGGCACGATATAGAATCGCCGTGCGATTCAGCCCGCGCAAGGAGCGCATTGAACATGCATCTAGCGGCCATCGACTGGCACAGTTTGTTTTGGGTCGTCGGCACTCTCGCGGGCGCAATTATCATCGCACTCGTCGCCCATTTGATTTTGTTTTTCATCCTCAAGAGTCTGGCCCGCCGCAAAGGCGAAGTCATCATCACTTCCCTCGTCCGGCGCGCCCGGGGGCCGTCCCGCTGGATTCTGCCGCTCCTGGCAGTACTCGCCGCCTTGCCGGTCGTGCCGCTACCGCCAAAAATCCAGACGCCCGCCGAGCACATCGTCGGCCTCGGGCTCATCGCCTCGATCGCATGGCTCATCATTTTGTTCAGCCAGATCGTTTCCGACATTCTCGCCGCGCGCTACCGTATCGACGTTCCCGACAACCTTGTGGCGCGCAGAGTCCAAACGCAATTTCTAATGATTCACCGCATCGTCGTCATACTGGTCACCGTCGTCACCGTTTCCATCATGCTCATGACCATTCCCGCGATTAAGCACATCGGCGTCAGCCTGCTCGCTTCGGCGGGGCTCGCTGGACTCATCGTTGGCATGGCCATGAAACCTACTCTCTCCAGTCTTATCGCCGGCGTGCAAGTCGCGTTCACTCAGCCAATTCGCCTCGAAGATGTGGTCATCGTCGAAGGCGAATGGGGCCGGGTCGAGGAGATCGGCACCACCTACGTGGTCGTGCGCATTTGGGATCTTCGCCGGCTCATTGTGCCGCTTTCCTATTTCATCGAACGTCCGTTTCAGAATTGGACGCGCACCAGCGCCGAGCTTCTCAGCTACGTTTACCTCAGCGTTGATTACACCGTTCCCATCGACGAAGTTCGCAAGGAGTTCCGCCGCGTCTGCGAGTCCACAAAATTATGGCAAGGGAAAGTCTGCGAGCTGCAGGCTTCTGACTCGACCGAGCACACGGTCCAGCTTCGTGCCCTGATGGATGCGCGCAATTCGGATGACGCCTGGAATCTGAAGTGCCTCGTCCGCGAAAAACTAATTCTGTTCCTGCAGCAGAAATATCCGGGGAGCCTGCCTCGCTCTCGCGGCGAATTCACCGCCAAGTTCAGCGGCACTCACGAGCCCTCAAGTTCCAGTACCGAAGCCCACGGTTCTCCTTGATGCTTTTCATAACAGGTAGGACTGGACAGAATTTGATGTCCGGAAACGGCATACTTTTGCACAATCTTGCCCTTTCTCGCATACTTTCCTTCACATTCCGGCCTTGAATGCTGGGATTAACGCCTCGTTTTTTCTTGCAGTTACCGTATTTCCCAAAGTGGCACGAAACGTGCCATTGCACGTACCCGGAGGTGTCCTATACATGGGGAACTTTGTTCGGAAGTTTGTGTGCCCAGCTCTCGGCTGTCTCGTGTTTCTCTTCGTGGCAGCATCAGCTCACGCTGGGATTTGTCCAGCAGTCGGCCAGTCTACCGGTTGTGGAGTTCAAATTAATGTCACCGGCCAGACCGGGGGAGTCGTCACAGCCTTTACGGCAACCACCTTGGGCAATAACAATCCGTATGATGGCGTCGAAGATACGCTGATCGGCCTCACCAATAATAGCGGTGCGTCCATCACTTCGATTACGCTCAGCGCGGCAAGCAGTGCAGATGCCTTCGGCTTCGACGGCGATGGCGCATGCAGCTACGCCAGCATGAGCAATTGCGGTGCGACCGGTTACGAAGGCCCGAACATGACCTTCGGCACCGTCAGCACCAACAATGGTATGGATTCGATGACGATTACCTTTACGGGAGGACTCGCGAACGGTACAAGCACGTGGTTCTCTCTCGAGGGAACGCCCCAGAGCCTTGCTGGTGGCGGCATCGGCAGTCAAACGCCGGAACCGTCAACTCTGTTGCTTTTGGGCACCGGACTGATTGGGCTTGGCCTGTTGGTTCGTCGTAGCGCGTAGTATTTAGTTTTTGCTTTTCCCGACTGCAAAGGCAGCTCCGTTGTTACATGTTGTTAATAACGACAGAGCGGCCTTTGCAGTTCGTGTTTTTAGGCCCACACTTGCCGCCTCTGTGCCCACGCCCAAAAGCCTCCACTCTGATTTCAGCGGCGCGCCATGATCGTGGCCGCGACGATTGCGACTCCTCAGCCCTGTGCAGCGATCGATTGTCGAATTTCGCCCGCAGCCAGCTTCGAAATAAATTCCCGATCCGCCGCAAGAAAATCCATGGCGGGCAATTCCCGCGGCTCGACCCATTCCATGCTCTCGAAAATGCGATTGATAATCTCGCCGGAGGCAATCCTTGCGGCGAAGAATATCAATTCAATCGCGCGCGGCATCTCCGGGTACTTGTGGCGCGTGCGGTAAAGTTCCATGCCGATCGCCGCGCTGAAGCCCAACTCCTCACGCAGCTCACGCTCGAGCGCCGCCTCGGGCGATTCTCCATCCCGCACTTTGCCGCCGGGAAATTCCCATTGCAGCGGAAATTTTCCCGCGCGACTCCGCTGACACGCCAGCACGCGCCCCTGGCGCGCAATCACGGCGGCCACCACCAACATCGCATCGCCCGGCGAAGCTACCACGGCGGATCATCCTGCGCCGTGCACGTTGTAAACGTGAACGCGTAGCATTCCAGTCCCGGCTGCCGCGAGATCACTTGCAGCAGCCGCTGCTTCATCCCCGGATTCCGTACCAGATTGTACATGCGCGGCGAATCCACATGGACGAGCGTCCGCCCCGCGTCGTCGCGGATCACATCCGCTCCCATTTCGTTCTCGGCCAGCGGATTGCCTTCGTGCAGAACTTCCACGGCTTGCGGCTCGCCGCCCGGAGCCATCACCAGATTCGCTTCCTTGCCCGTGTAATAAAGAATCACGGACGACGTCTCCTCCCCCGCTGGCGCCGACCGCGCGCATTCATCGCGGCTCATCCACGGACCCGCCAGATACACCGTGTCTGCGTTCACCTGCTCTGGCAATTGGTACGCGCCCGCGCGATCTTCGTTCTCGTACAAAAAACCCGATGCGTTTCCGAGATTGCCGCGCTTGCTTCCGAAATAAAGCTCCGGCGTCGTGCGATAGCAGACCGCGCCGGGCTGATCCGTATCGCGCATCGGCTCCATGGCCGGAGGAAACTCCGTGCGCGGATTTATTTCGCGCAGCAGCGTTTGAATCGCCTCCTCGCTCGCGCCGTAATCGCCTTCGCCGAAGTGGAAAAATCGGATATAGCCCTTGCCGTCGATCAGATATTTCGCCGGCCAGTAGCGGTTCGCGTACGCATGCCAGATCGCATAGCCATTGTCGAGCACCACGGGATAGCGAATGCCGAACCGCTCGACCGCGGCGCGCACGAATTTCTCATTGGCCGCGAACGAAAATTCCGGCGTATGCACGCCGATGATCGTCAGGCCCGCATCCGCGTAGCGTTTGTGCCATTCGACGAGATAGGGCAGCGTACGCAAGCAGTTCACGCACGTGTAATCCCAGAAATCCACCAGCACCACGCGCCCGCGCAACGCGCGCAATTCCATCGGCTCGGAATTCAGCCACGTCGCGCCAATCTCCGGCGCGTGAACTTTCCCTTTTTCAATTTCCATTCGTTATTTCCATTTGTGGATTCATGTTTTGCGCCGCTTTTTCGCCGGCGGCTTGGAATGCCCGTGACTGATGCCATGCGAAAGCTCCGGATGCAAAATTCGCAGCAACTCTTCCGCGCCGCGAACCAGCGGCGGCCCCGGCGTGTTCAGCCATTCGTCGCGCACCGCAAAGACGCGCCGCTCGCGCACCGCCGGCACATCCTGCCACGCGGGATTCGCCAACGCCTGTTCCGGTTTCGACTTTCCGCCCACTGCCGTCCACGCCAGCACAATCACTTCCGGCCGCGCTTGCGCGACATCCGCGTCGGAAACTTTTTCTCCCGCCGGCAGCACCATCTCGCCGCCCGCGATTTCAACCAGCTCCGCGACCCACGGCGGCGAACTGATCCGCGGATGCGGCCACGCTTCGCAGTAAACGCTGGGCCGCGTCTTTGCTCGTTTTGCAGTTGCGCGAATCCGCGCGAACCTCCGCCGCATCTCGCGCACCAGTGCCTCCGCGCGTGCGTTTGCGCCTGCCAAACCGCCCAGCGCGCGAATATCCGCCTCGACATCGCCCAGCGTTCGCGGATTCAGTGCCAGAAACGGAACCGGCAGCGCGAGAATTTTCTGCACCGTTTCAGTTTGAAATGGCACCGAGCCAATAATCAGCGTCGGCTGCAATCTCATCAGCGACGATGTATCCCCCGACGCACTAAACGTCCAGCAGTCGCCGACTTCCGGCAAGCCATCCACGTCCGCCACGTCCTTGCACCAGCGGCTGACGGCGACCAGCTGCCGCCGGGCTCCAATCGCCACAAGAATCGAAGTAACGCTCGGCGCGAGCGACACAATTCGCGGGAAGTTTTTCTTCGAGGCGCTCATTCGCGGCTTCGATTCTATCGGCCCCGTCGCCTCCGCACAATCCAAGCTTTCGATTGACTTCGCCCCGCGCCGGTGCCAGCACGCCCAGCAATCGGTCCCTCCAATCTGTCCCGTAAAGGGAGACACCATGCCTCACTATTTATTGCAAGTTGCGTATAACGAAGAAGCCTGGCAGGCGTTAATCAAGAATCCCGTTGACCGTATTGAAGCCGTGCGCCCCGCGCTTGAAAATCTAGGCGGCAAAATCCGCGAGGGTTGGTTCGCGTTCGGCGATTACGACATTGTTTGCATCGCGGAAATGCCCGACAACATTTCCGCCGCGGCCATCGCCATCGCATTGGCCGCCGGCGGTGCGTGCAAAGCCGTGAAGACCACTCCATTGATGTCCTCCGCCGAAGCCGTCGAGGCGCTTAAGAAAGCGCCCCGAGCGGGTTACCGCGCGGCCACCGCTCGATAGCGCATCGCGTTCTCGCGCTGCCCTCCAAACATAAAAAAAGGGCCTGCTCCGTTTCGGGCAGGCCCTTGTGTCGGCCGAATCGTACCGGCCGCGATTGTTAGTGAGACTGCGGTTGCTGCGCTGGCGGCTGACTTGGGCCTTCCGCCTTGCGCATGGCTCTCAGGTTTGGCCTCGGTAATTGCCACAGGATTCGCGCATCCGAAGCGCCGTTCGGGTAGAACTTCGTCGACTCCTGCCCCGTTGGCTCAAGGATGATATCCACGCGGCGGTTATACGCCAGCCATGTGTTTCTGACGCGGCGCATCATCCACTTTTCCGGCTGCGCGGGATTCTGCTTCTGCAGTTGCTCGACTTCGGAGCGATCGAGTTGGCGTTCTTTGCCTTCCGCGCGCGTCTCGATCTGATCCGCAGAGATTCCCTGCGATACCAGGTAGTCCTTCACGCTATCGGCACGCCGCTGGCTGAGCGCCTCGTTATAGGGCGCCGAACCGCGCACGTCCGCGTGACCCACCACGGTGAGCTTCGCCGTGTCGTCATAGTCGAGGTACTTTTTGAATGTCGACGCCACCTGATCGAGCGATTGCTGCTCGCTGCCGACGAGGCCCATTTCAGGATGTTCCTTCAGGGGATACGCCGTCGGATAAAAAACGCTCTCGAGCGTCACCACCGGCATCGGTTCAATCGACCCGGTGATGTGCAGATTCGCCGTTTCCGTGGTGGTGCCGCCGCAAACGTTTGTCGCGGTCAGCGTGTACGGCTGATTTTCGTCGATGGGCCCGATGGTTTGCTGTTTCGGCTGCGCCGTGACCGTCTGATTGCCGCTGGTAGCAACATCCCCAATCGGATCAATCGTCACCTTGCTGGCATTCGAGGAAGTCCATGTCAGCGTCGACGTACCGTCCTCTTTCACCTTGTCGCCAATCTTACGATATTTCACTTCGGTAGGATCGAGCGTCAGCGTCGCTGTCGGCTGAATGTTGACGTTGATGGTTTCATTCTGCGTCACCACGCCGCCCGGCCCCGTCGCCGTGTACGTATAGGTCGTCGTCTTGGTCGGCGACACGGATTTCGTGCCGCTGGCGTCGACGGCTCCAACTTCGCTGATGTTCACGTCCACCGCGTCCGTTGAACTCCAGGTCAATTGCGACGACTGTCCGCAATCGATTTGCGCCGGCGAGGCGGAAAAGCTGCCCGTCACGGGAGCAATCGCTACGGTCGAGCTCGCCAGCCCTGCTTTGAATCTCGCTTGCGGCCCAAGCGTGTTGCCTTGCTTCCAATTTGTCGTCTTGGTTGAGCCGTCATGGAGCTGCACGGTCACCTGCTTCCCTGCCTCCACCTTCACCGGCCCTGACCAAACCGTCTGTCCATTTCGCGTCACGTCGATTTGATACGTTCCCGGCCGCACCAGCAATCGCTGGTGCCACAGCCAATTCCAGTCGAATTCATCCACATGCCCGACGAAGTATGCCGGTGTCTTGCCGTTCAGCAGCACCGCCGCGGGCCGCGGGCCTTTCAGTTGAATGTCGCCGAACGGTCCGGAGACATCTCCTCCGGATGATTGCAGCGTAACGTTCAAATTGGTGGTTTTGCCCGCGGTGATATCCACGTCCTGGGTCTGCGCGGTGTAGCCGTAGTTATAGACTCCCACCGAGTGCTTTCCGGCGGTTAGCTTGATGGTTTGGTTGCCATTCTTGATGGCATTGCCGTCCACAAACACGTACGCCTG
>Ga0307373_10015062_pt1 | contig 10559 bp, 12 predicted proteins | sample OX2MG_FD_202534 | JGI IMG/M metagenome (GOLD analysis project Ga0307373, IMG submission 202534) | Soil microbial communities from Risofladan, Vaasa, Finland - OX-2 | ecosystem: Environmental > Terrestrial > Soil > Coastal area > Acid sulfate soil | place: Finland: Risofladan, Vaasa | collected...
GACGCGAACCGGATGCGCACGGATCTGACTCTAGCCTCGGCGCGAGCGGCTCTGTCAGGCGCGCGTCAGGTCCTGCCAGGCCGACCAGGCGACCACGCCCAGCTCCGGACGCGGCGGGTCGGGCAGCATGCTCAGGAACTCGACCGAGTGCCCGTCGGGGTCGGTGCAGAAGACGACCGCGGCCGGCATCCAGGCAAAGACAACCGGCTCGTCGGTCTCCTCACCGACGAAGCCGTATGGCACCACACCGCTGCCCCGGAGGGCCGCGGGCGCGGCGAGCACGTCCTGCAGACTCACCGAGAAGGCCAAGTGAAGCCGCATCCGCAGTACGGGGTTGGACTTCCACAGGCCCAGCATCGCCTGGCCGGGCGCGCCGATCCAGAGGAAGGCCACCCCGCGCTCCGGTTCGACGTGCGCGAGCTCGAGGCCGACCAGGTCGCGGTAGAACGCGACCGAGCGGTCGAGGTCGATCACGGTGAGGTGCGTCTCGAAGAGTCCGGTGACGCGCATGATGGTCCCCCTGTCCTCACGAGGTGGTTTGTTCGCCCGATGGCCGGTTGGGATCGGGGTCACCTCACCGGGCGGCACTCGACGACGTAGCGGCCCGAAACGGTGCGGCCCGCGGCGGTGACCTCGAGCCCGGCCGAGCGCGCGAGGTCGTGGAAGTCGGCCAGACTGCGGTACTTTCCACCCACCAGCACCATCATCAGGAGCTCGGGCGACGCGCCCCCTGCCGGCGTCGTCCGGCGAAACCCCGCCGAGGACGATCACCCGGCCGTAGGGACGGGCGGCCTCGGCGCAGCGTTGCAGCAGCGGCCGAGCGTCCGCGTCCGGCCAGTCGTCCAGCACGTTCTTGAGCAGGTAGAGGTCGGCGCCATACGGGAGCGGGTCGAAGAAGCTCTGACCGCTGACCGCCGCGCGATCGGCTACCCCAGCCGCGCGGAGAACCTCGCTGGAGCGCTCGACGGTGCGCGGCAGATCCACCAGGATGCCGCGCAGGTGGGCGTGGGCGCGGAGGATCTCGGCCAGCAGGCCGCCGGTCCCGCCGCCCACATCAACCACGGTCGCGACCGCGCTCCAGTCTCCGTCGCGCAGCACGTCGGGATCGGGTGCGCCGTGACCAGCCCGACCCATCAGGGCGTCGAAGCTGGCGGCGATCTCGGGGTGGGCGTCGAGGTCGGCCCAGAACTGGCGGCCGAAGACCTCCGCGTAGGCCGGCCGGCCGCTGCGGACGGCTCCCAGCAGGCCGCACCAGGCGTGCGCCATGCGACCGCCGATCCCGTCGAGATCCAGGCCCAGACGGATGCTAGACGGGTGGTCGTCGCGCAGCAGGTCGGAGGCGGCGTTGAGCGCGAACCGGCCGGGCAGGGGTTCGACGAACACGCCTGCCCCGACGAGGTGTCGCAGCAGCCGTACGAGCGACTCGGCGTCGGTCCCCGTCGCTGATGCCAGATCGGCGACGAGTGAGGTACCGGCCGCGATATGGTCGGCGATCCGCAGCGTGGCTGCCACGCGCAGCGCCCAGGGGGTTTCCAGGTCGCACAGCGCCCAGAGGTTGGGGCCGTCTGGCTCGGCCATGACGTGCTGCCCCCGGTCGAGATCTGGCGGTTTGCCGGCGTCTCCGGCACCAGCATGGACCAGTCCCGGCGCCGGCACAAGGGCCGCCTCTCCTGGCACGTGTCGGGCTGAGGCACACTGCCGTCTGGTGTCCGTACGCCACCCGCAGCGTTCGCTGACGACTCGTTGACCCTCCTCGCTCCGGCTGCCTATACTGCGTCACACGTGCGAGCTCGTACAGGGGAACGCCATGCGCATCGCCTACCTGGGACCGGCCGGAACGTTCAGCGAGGAGGCGGCGATTGCCTGGTCCGCCACCGAGCCGGCCGACCTGGTCCCCTTCGCCTCCTTCCCGGCGCTGGTCTCGGCCGCGGAGACGGGCCTGACCGAGCGGGCCATCCTGCCGATCGAGAACTCGCTCGAAGGTCCGGTCGGACAGACCGTGGATCTCTTGATCCACGAGACGCAGCTCAAGATCCGTGGAGAGCTGGTGCTACCGGTGCGGCACTTCCTGCTGGTCGTGCCGGGGACGTCGCTGGAGGATATCCGCGCGGTCAGCTCGCACCCACAGGCACTCGGACAGTGCCGGCGCTTCCTCGAGCGCTGCCTGCCGCGCGTCGAGCAGATCGCCGCGCTCAGCACGTCTGCCGCGGTCGAGAGCGTGATAGCGGCGGGCGACCGCAGCCAGGCGGCGATCGGGACGCTGCGAGCCGGCGAGCTCTACGATGCCCGGGTGCTGGCGCGCGACATTCAGGACAACCACAACAACGTCACCCGCTTCGTCGTGCTGGCCTTCGACGACGCGCCGCCTACCGGCCACGACAAGACGTCGCTCTGCTTCAGCGTGCGGGCCAACGTGCCCGGCGCGCTGCACGACATCCTGACCGAGTTGGCCACGTCCGATATCCAGATGACGAAGGTCGAGAGCCGGCCGATGAAGTCCAAGCTGGGCGACTACTACTTTCTGGTCGACATCGAGGGCCACCGGCACGACCCGCGCATCGCCGACGCGCTCGACCGCATCAGCACGAAGGCGCGGGAGTTGATGGTGTTCGGGTCGTACCGGCAGTGCGAGCTACCCGGACCGATCGCGCGGACGGGGAACGAGCCGCCATCGGAATGGTGATCGGCAGACTCACGGTCGGAGCGGCATGCGCGTGATCGCGGGCTCGATGAAGGGCCACCCGTTGAAGGTGCCGCGCAGCACGCGCACGCGACCGATGTCGCAGCGGATTCGCGAGGCCGTGTATTCGACGCTGGCGTCGCTCGGCGTCCGGCCGGAGCGAGTGGTCGACCTCTACGCCGGGAGCGGCGGCATCGGCATCGAGGCGTTATCGCGGGGCGCGGAGTGGTGCGACTTCGTGGAGCAGAACGCGGCGGCCTGCGCGGTGATCCGCGACAACCTGGCCGGGACGCGCTTTGGCGAGCGGGCCGCCGTCCACCAGGCGAGCGTGGAGAGCTTTCTGGCGCGCGCCACCGAGGCATACGACCTGGTGCTGATGGACCCGCCGTACGCCGACCCGCGCATCGTGGAGACCCTGGCGGCGCTGGCCGGATCCGCGGCGGTGGGGGAAGGGACGGTCGTCGTGCTCGGCCACTGGCCGCGGCTGGACACGCCCGAGCGGGTCGGTACCCTGCACCGGCTGCGGCACCGCTGTCACGGGGACAGTTGCTTCTCGATCTACGAAGCCGATGAGACGGTGCCGGCGGGGCGCGGCGCGGTGCAGGAGGGCTGATGGTGAAGCACGTCGCGTTCTACCCCGGTTCGTTCGACCCCATCACGAACGGCCACGTGGACGTCGCCTTGCGGGCGTCGCGGCTCTTCGACGAGCTGATCGTCGGGATCTACCAGGGGGATCCGCTGGCGGACAAGCGTTCCTTGTTCACGGCCGAGGAGCGGCGCGAGATGGCGATCGAGGCGCTGAGCGGGGCACGTAATCTGCGCGTTGACATCTATCAGGGGCTGACCGTAGACTATGCGCGCGTCGTGGGGGCCGGCATCATCGTCCGCGGCCTGCGGGCGGTATCTGACTTTGAATTCGAGTTCAAGCTGGCACACATGAACCGACACATGGCGCCCGACGTGGATGTCGTGTGCCTGATGACGAGTTCTCAGCAGTCGTTCGTTAGCTCCAGCCTCATCAAACAGGTGGCGTCGCTGGGTGGGGATGTGAGCGGACTGGTGCCGACGCACGTCGTTGAGGCTCTCGCGCGGCGGTTCGGTGTGACGGTGCCTGACTAGGATGGGCGACTGACGTGGACGATAGCCGTGCGAAGGCGCAGACCGGTCAGCCCATCGACGTCCTCCTGCTGATCGACCGCCTCGAAGATCTGATGGGCAACGGCATGCGCGTGCCGCTGAGCAATCGCGTCATGGTCGAGGAGGAGGAGTTCCTCGCCCTGCTCGATCAGCTCCGGCTGTCGCTACCGCAGGAGCTCAAGCAGGCGCGTCGCGTCGTCCAGGACCGGCAGAAGATCCTCACCGACGCTCAGGCGGAGGCGGAGAAGATCCTGGTGGTGGCCAAAGAGCGTGCCGAGTACCTGATGAACGACCAGGGCCTGGTCAACGAGGCCAAGGCCCGCAGCGAGGAGATCCTGCGGCAGGCCAAGGAGAACGCCAAGCGCACCCTGGGTCAGGTTGACGTCTACGCGCTGCAGATGCTCACCCAGCTGGAGAACATCCTCAATCAGGATCTGGAGCAGATCAAGCAGGCCAAGCTCGCCGTCACCTCCCGCTAGGTCGGCCCCTGTCGAACCGGCCGTCAACATGCGGTCGCGCCACACATTGCTCCTTTGTCACGCGATTGTCGCGCCGAGCGATGCTCCGCAGCGACTCTGTTACTCCATCCCCGGCACACTGAGTGCGGGCCGTATGCGGCGCCTATGCTACTGTGTGCCGCACGGCCTCCGTGCCGGCACGCTCTTCAGGGAGGGAACGATGTCAGAGACCACGGATTCTCAGGCGCGGACCGCCTCGACCCCGACCCCGCTCGAGACCGTCGACCAGATCGTTAGCCGGGTTGGCGAGCAACTGCCCACGCACGTGAACGCCAGCACGGTGTTCGGTGAGCCGGTTACGCATGGCGACCGGACGGTCATCCCGGTAGCCCGGGTGTCGATGGGCTTCGGCTTCGGTGCGGGCGCCGGCCAGTCGCCCGAGGGCACGCCCGGAGGCTTCGGTGGGGGCGGCGGGGGCGGCGGTGGTGCAGCCGGAGAACCGGTCGGCTACATCGAGATCACCCCGACGTCGTCGCGCTTCGTGCCGACCGTCGACGTAACCCGCATCGCCACGACGTCGCTGCGCATCTGGTCGATGATGCTGCCGCGCATCTTCCTCCGCGCGATGCGCCGTCGACGGCAGCGAGGCTGATTCTCGATCCGCCGCGGAGTCCACCGCGGGGTCTTCAGGAGGGATTCCATGGGTCGGGTATTGGCGTTCCCGTTCGTCCTGGTGTGGGACGTCGTCCGGCTGATCCTCAATCTCGTCGGCCGCACGGTCGGCGTGATGCTCGGCTTCCTGCTGGCCGTGGTCGGGATCGCCCTCTCGTTGACCGGTATCGGAGCCATCATTGGCGTGCCGCTCGTCATGTTGGGAGCGGCGCTGATGCTGAAGGGGCTGTTCGGACGCTGAGATCGTCGCGGAAGGTCACCATATGAGCGCGCCCGACGAACTGAAGATCGACGTTGGATTTCCCCAGGAGGGCGAGCCACAGCTGCATATCCGGGTCGGCGGCTGTCGGCTCAAGATGCGGGGCGGCGGCGGAGCTCAGTGGGTGAGTGGGTCCTATCGCGACCCATCTCACTCGCTTCCCTGCCGAGTGGTCGAGCATGGTGCGACGCTCGACATCACCCAGGAGCTGAACGTGTCCAGCCTGACACGCATCAGTGACGGGTCCCCGACGCTCGACCTCACACTGGGCGACGCCATGCCGTACACCGTGGCCCTCGAGGGCGGTGCCAGCGACTGCAAGCTGGACCTCGGCGGGCTCCCGATCACGCGGCTGTCGATGAGGCAGGGCGCCGGCCGCTACGAGCTCGACTTCTCGCTGCCGACGGCCGTGCCGATGCAACTGTTGGAGATCGCCGGAGGCGCCGCGGCGATGGATCTGCGGAACCTCGGAAACGCCGGGTTCGTGGAGCTGCGCCTCGACGGCGGTGCCTCGGCCTACACTATCGATTTCGGCGGTGAGCTGCGCCGCGACGGCCAGGTGAGGATCACGGCGGGAGCGGCCGGCGTCGAGATCTCGGTGCCGGAATCGACCGCGGCGACGGTACGGTCCGAATCGGTGCTGGCGCAGGTCAAAGTCGGCGATGGGTTCACGACGCGCCAGGGAGCCTACTGGACCGGGCCGGCGGTGGCCGGTAAGACGCCACTGCTTCGTATCGAGGCCAAGGTCGCGGTTGGGATGCTACGCCTGCGGATCGGACCACCGGCGCCGCTGCCGCTCTCGTCGGGCAACTGACGAGCGGGCCGGATGCCCTGGGATTCGTTTGTGCGGCGCTTGACAATGTCCGGAAAGGTCTGCTAGGCTGCGAGCGACAAGTGAATAGCGTGAACGACGACGATCGGAACGAGTACGCATCACAGCGGGGCTCAGAGAGTCGGCGGACGGTGAGAGTCCGACGCCAGCGCTGATGCGGAATGGATCCGGGAGTTGCGCCCCAAACGCCGCGGGTAGCCGCGGCCAGTAGGCGGCGCCGGCGACTCCACCGTTACCAGGGAGCTGGGTATCGGATCGACTGCGATCCCGTACCCGTAGAGTGGGACGACCGCGCAGGCGGCGTCCAACGAGGGTGGTACCGCGGGGTTGATGCTTCAGCCTCCGTCCCTTAAGGGGCGGAGGTTTTTTGTGTTGGTCGCGCGGGCGGCCGGGAACGGCAGGAGGACGACGGGGATGCTCGATCTGCGGCCGGGTTCCATCGGGATGAGCTCGGAGGCCGGCGGGCGCTATCAGCCGTCGCTCGACGAGGTTGCCGCGCTCACCGCGCAGGGCAACATCATCCCGATCTACCGGGAGATCATAGCGGACCTGGAAACGCCGGTCTCGGCCTACCTCAAGGTCGCCCAGGGCCCGTACAGCTTCCTGCTGGAGAGCGTCGAAGGCGGCGAGCGGCTGGCGCGCTACTCGTTCATCGGCACCGACCCGTACCTGACGCTCCGGCTCGACGATGGCGTCGCCCACGCCAACACGCAGGGCTACAAGCGTACCGCCGCCTTCAGCGATCCATTGGTCGCGCTGCAGGAGCACCTGGCGCCCTACCGCACCGTCTCGCTCCCGGGGCTGCCGCGATTTCTGGGGGGCGCGGTCGGCTACCTGAGCTACGAGGCGATTCGCTACTTCGAGCGACTCCCGGTCGCCGCGGCCGATCCGCTCGACTTCCCCGAGGCACTCTTCATGTTCGTCGACACCATGCTGGTCTTCGACCACCTCGAGCGCACGATCAAGGTCGTGAGCCACGTCCACGTTGACGACCACCGGCCGCTCGAGGAGTCGTACGACGCGGCGGTCTCGCGGATCGAGCGGCTGGTGTGCCGCCTGCGCGGTGAGCCTCAGGTCCCGCGCGGCGACGTGGCGCTCGACACGCCGGCGGTGGGCGAACGGATGACGCCGAACGTCGATCCCGCGACCTACACGCGTATGGTCAAGCGGGCCAAGGAGTACATCGAGGCGGGCGATATCATCCAGGTCGTCCTGTCGCAGCGCGTGGCGCTGCCGACCGGCGCGCACCCGTTCACGGTCTACCGGGCGCTGCGCAAGATCAACCCGTCGCCCTACATGTTCTACCTGCACCTGGACGACGCGCACATCGTCGGCGCCTCGCCGGAGCTGCTGGTGCGTCTGGACGGCGGTACGCTGACGACCCACCCGATTGCCGGGACGCGGCCCCGCGGAGTGAACGCCGTCGAGGACGACGCGCTGGCAGCGGAGCTGGCGTGCGATGACAAGGAGCGCGCCGAGCACATCATGCTGGTCGACCTGGGGCGCAATGACATCGGGCGGGTCGCCCGGCCCGGCACGGTCCAGGTCCCGCAGCTAATGGAGATCGAGCGCTACAGCCACGTGATGCACCTGGTCAGCCACGTGACCGGCGCGATCCGGGACGACCTGGCCGGCGTCGACGCACTGCGGGCCTGCTTCCCAGCCGGGACGGTCAGCGGTGCGCCGAAGATTCGGGCGATGGAGATCATCGCCGAGCTGGAGCCCGAGCGCCGCGGGCCGTACTCGGGCACCGTCGGCTACGTCGACTTCAGCGGCAACCTCGACACGGCCATCACGCTGCGGACGCTGGTGATGCGCGACGGCGTAGCGTACTTGCAGGCGGGGGGCGGGATCGTGGCCGACAGCACGCCGGACTTCGAGTACCGCGAGTGCTTCCACAAGATGCGCGCGCTCGTCCGGGCGATCGAGCTGGCCGAGCAGATGGAGAGGGCCATGCGGGCGGAGGGCGAGCGATGATCCTGCTGATCGATAACTACGATTCGTTCACGTTCAACCTGTACCAGTATCTGTGCGAGCTGGGGGCCGATGTGACCGTACGGCGAAACGACGCCATCACGGTCGACGACGTCCGCGTGCTGGCTCCCGAGCGGATCGTTGTCTCGCCCGGGCCGTGCACCCCGCGCGAGGCCGGCGTCTCGGTCGAACTGATCCGGGCCTTCGCCGCGGAGGTGCCGATCCTGGGCGTTTGCCTGGGCCACCAATCGATTGGGGTGGCGTTCGGCGCGCGGGTGGTCCACGCGCCCTGCCTGATGCACGGCAAGACCTCGCGTATCAGCCACGACGGGCGCGGCGTCTTCGCCGGGCTGCCCAACCAGTTCGTTGCCACTCGCTACCACTCGCTGGTTGTCGACGAGGCGACTCTACCGGACGACCTCGAGGTGACGGCGCGCAGCGAGGACGACGTGGTGATGGGTATCCGGCACCGGCGGTACGACGTCGAGGGCGTGCAGTTCCACCCGGAGTCGATCCTGACCGCCGTTGGGAAGGATCTCCTGGCGAACTTTGTGAATACAGCGGCACTCGTCGTGGCGGCGGACTAGGCAACCCGGGCAGGGGAGCCGAGCAGCGGAGGGGACACATGGTCAGGGAAGCGATCCAGAAGGTGGTCGACGGCGAGCGCCTCTCGCGCCAGGAGGCCGCGGCGGCAATGGATGCGATCATGTCGGGCGAGGCGACGAGTGCACAGATTGGCGCACTGGTGACAGCGCTGCGCATGCGCGGTGAGTCCGACGAGGAGATCGCCGGGTTCGCCGAGTCGATGCGCCGTCACGCCCGGCGCGTGCCGATCGCGGACGGCGAGACGGTCGTCGACATCGTGGGAACCGGCGGCGACCGGGCACAGACCTTCAACATCTCGACCACGGCCGCCTTCGTCGTCGCCGGCGCCGGGGTGAAGGTTGCGAAGCACGGCAACCGGGCCATGACCAGCCGCTGCGGCGCGGCCGACGTGCTGGAAGGGCTCGGCGTCCGCATCGACCTGGGGCCCGAGGAGGTCGGCCGCTGTATCGACGAGGTGGGCATCGGCTTCATGTACGCGCAGGTCTTCCACCCGGCCATGCGCTTCGCCGGTCCATCGCGGAAGGAGATCGGCATCCGGACCGTCTTCAACATCCTCGGCCCCCTAACCAACCCGGCCGCCGCTCGGTTCCAGATGATCGGCGTGTCCGACCCCATCGTCGCCGCGCGGATGGCGCGGGCGCTCGCGCTGCTCGGGACGAGTCACGCGCTGGTAGTGCACTCCCGGGACGGTCTCGATGAAATCAGCATCTCGGCACCGACGACCGTCAACGATGTACGGGTCAACGGCTGCGTGGATGTACGGCAGTTCGAGATCGAGCCGGCCGAGGTGGGGATCAAAGGCGCACCGATCGAGGACGTTCGCGGCGGCAGCGTCGAGGAGAACGTGGCAATCACCCGGCACGTGCTCCAGGGCGGCAACGGCGCCACCCGGGCGATCACGCTGCTGAACGCGGCCGCGGCACTCTACGCCGCCGACGTCGTGCCGTCGATCCGCGACGGGGTCGTGCTGGCCGCCGAGTCGATCGACTCCGGGGCGGCGGCTGCCCGGCTCGACGAACTGGTGCGCTTGAGCAACCGACTGGCGGACGACGTTCGACTGGTCGTGGCGTAGATGACGGCGCGGACCGGCACGGTCCTGGACCGCATCGCGGCGCGGACGACGGCGGACCTGTCGGCGCGGCGGCTCGAGCGCCCGATCGACGGCCTGGAAGAGATGGCGGCCCGCCAGCCGGCCGCGCTCGCGCTCGACCGAGCCCTGCGTGGCCGCGGGACGCGGGTGATCGCGGAGGTCAAGCGGGCCTCGCCGTCGAAGGGCCCCATCGCGGCCGGCGTGGACGCCGCCGCAGTGGCGCGTGACTACCTGGCGGCGGGCGCGGCGGCGATCTCGGTCCTGACCGACGGCCCATTCTTCCGGGGCTCGCTGGAGGACATGGCCGCGGTCGCCGTGATGGCGCACGCCGATGCCGTCCCCCGCCCGGTCCTGCGCAAGGACTTCCTGCTCGATCCGTATCAGGTGGTCGAGGCGCGGGCGCACGGCGCCGACGCGGTATTGCTGATCGTCGCGCTGCTGGGCGGGTCGGCGCTCGCGGAGATGCTCGCCGCCGTGCATGGCCAGGGCATGCAGGCGCTAGTGGAGGTTCACGACGAAGCCGAGCTCGCGATCGCCGTTGAGGTGGGCGCCCCGGTGATCGGGGTGAACAATCGCGACCTGCGCACCTTTGCGGTGGACCTCGGCACGACCGAGCGGCTGGCGCCACTGGTCCCGACCGACCGGGTCGTGGTAGCGGAGAGCGGCATCCACGGGCCGGACGATGTGCAGCGGCTGGCGGCGGCCGGCGCGTCCGCGATCCTGGTCGGCGAGTCGCTGATGACGGCGACCGATCGCCCGGCGGCGCTACGGAGGCTGCTGGTATGAGCGCGACGCCGGCCTTCGGCCCACCGGGCACGCACGTGGTGAAGATCTGCAGCCTGCGGACGCCT
>Ga0307373_10015066_pt1 | contig 10558 bp, 6 predicted proteins | sample OX2MG_FD_202534 | JGI IMG/M metagenome (GOLD analysis project Ga0307373, IMG submission 202534) | Soil microbial communities from Risofladan, Vaasa, Finland - OX-2 | ecosystem: Environmental > Terrestrial > Soil > Coastal area > Acid sulfate soil | place: Finland: Risofladan, Vaasa | collected...
TGCACCGCTGCTCTCCATACGACATAGGGGGGGCAGAATTTGGCAGTCTTAGGGGCGTGCCGGATTTGCAGCGGATCACGGGCGAGGACCAGCTTCCTAGATCCGTGCAGCAACTGGTGATCGGAGAGGTGTCTCCCCTGGTTGACTGCGGCCGCAGACCCGTCAAGGTCATCGAGGATGAGGTGATCCCGGTGGCAGCGAGGGTGTTCAGTGTCGGCCGCCTGGCTTTACGGGTGCAAGTGCGCTGGCGAAACTTGACCCCCGGTACCCGGCGGCACCCGTGGGGCTCAGCGCCGGCAAGTCCCCTGGCGTCCGACGTCGACGACTGGTGGCGGGGCTCGCTTCGATTCCAGGCCCGCGGCCCTGGTGAATATCGGATCGAGGCCTGGGAGGACCGGTTTGGCACCTGGCGGGCTGACGTGGTCCGCCGCCTCGCGGTCGGTGTGGACCCGGCTCCGGAGATCTCCGAGGGATGGTCGATAGTGCGGTCGCTGATCGAGCGATTAAAGGACCCCATCAAGGGAATGGCGGCGGCGGCGCTGGCCGCCGCGCCCCGGGAGTCGAGCCGGGAGCAGCTAGATTTTCTCCTCCTTGACCATCTGGCCCTGGCAGCGGCCGGGGTCCGACCCAGATCCGGCGTCGCCGAGGGCGAGGCGATCCCGGTCTGGGTGGAGCGGTCGCGGGCGATGTTCGGGGCCTGGTACGAGCTCTTTCCCCGTTCCCAGGGAGCCGACGGGGTGCGGTCGGGGACCCTGCGCGCCACCGCCGACCGGCTGCCCGAAATCGCCGCCTTAGGGTTTGACGTGGCTTACCTCACCCCCATCCACCCCATAGGGACCACCGGTCGCCGGGGCCCCAACAACAGTCCTACGGCCGGGCCATCCGATCCAGGCAGTCCCTGGGCGATCGGGTCGAAGGCGGGCGGCCACACCGCGATCAACCCGGAGCTGGGTACGCTGGCCGACTTCCAGCACTTGCTCCTTCGGGCCCGAGAGGTCGGCCTTGAGATCGCGATGGACTACGCGCTCCAATGCTCTCCCGACCACCCCTGGGTGCTCGAGCACCCGGAATGGTTTGCCCACCGGCCTGACGGCAGCATCCGGCCGGCGGACAACCCGCCCAAGCGCTATGACGACATCTACCCGCTCAACTTCGAATGCGCCCAGTGGCGTCGACTCTGGGAGGCTTGCTATCAGGTGCTGGACTTCTGGATCGCGCAGGGAGTCGCCATCTTCAGGGTTGACAACCCCCACACCAAGCCGGTTCCTTTCTGGGCGTATGTGGTATCCCGGCTGCGCCGGGAACACCCCGAGGTGGTGTTACTGGCCGAGGCCTTCACCCGGCCCGCACTGATGCGCGAATTGGCCAAGCTCGGCTTCTCCCAGTCCTACACCTACTTCACCTGGCGCAGCACCCGTGAGGAGCTGACCTCATATCTGACGGAGCTCTCCCAGGTGACGGTTGACTATCTCCGCCCCAACTTCTTTGTCAACACCCCGGACATCCTCACCGAGGAGCTGCAAGGTGGTGGCCCCGCCGCTTTCCGCCACCGCTTGGTGCTGGCCGCCACCCTGGCTCCCAGCTACGGGGTATACAGCGGCTTCGAGTGGTTTGAGCGCGCGCAACTGGAGCGGAGCAGCGAGGAGTATCTGGACTCGGAGAAGTACCAGCTGCGGCCGCGCCCCGGCCCGGGGGAAGCCCCACTGGCACCGTTGCTGGCCCGGCTCAACCTCATTCGCCGCCAGCACCCCGCGCTGCAGCAGCTCCGCCGCCTCAGCTTTCACTGGCCCGACGACCCTGCCCTGATCTGCTACTCCAAGCGCTCCGCCGACGGCGGCGACGTGATCCTGGTGGTGGTTAACCTTGATCCCCACTCCGCCCATGCCGCCACCGTGCACCTGGACCTCGACCAACTCGGCGTCGCGGATGGCGCCCCCTTCTTGGTTCATGACCTGCTCAGCGACGCCAGCTATCAGTGGGGGGGTGCCCACAACTACGTGCGCCTGGATCCGGCGGTCGGCCCCGCTCACGTCTTCTGGGTCCAGCCGTGAGCCTACGAAGCGACCCTCAGTGGTACCGCGACGCGGTCATCTACGAGGTCTTCGTGAGGGGCTTCTACGACAGCGACGGCGATGGGGTTGGCGACCTCCAAGGGCTCACCGCCAAGCTCGATTACCTCCACTGGCTGGGGATCAACTGCATCTGGCTCTTGCCGGTGTTCAGCTCGCCCCAGCGCGATGGCGGCTATGACATCTCCGACTTCTACGGCGTCCATTCCGAGTACGGCAGCCTGGAGGACTTCCGGCACCTGATCGAAGGCGCCCACGAGCGGGGCATCCGGGTCATCTCCGACCTGGTGATGAACCACACCTCGGACCAGCACCCCTGGTTCCAGGAGGCTCGAAGTGAGCCTCACGCCGCCAAGCGCGACTGGTACGTCTGGAGCGACACCGTCAACCGCTACCGGGAGGCCCGGGTCATCTTCGTGGACACGGAACGCTCCAATTGGACCTGGGACGAGCAGGCCGGCGCCTACTACTGGCATCGCTTCTTCCGCCACCAGCCCGACCTTAATTACGACAACCCCGAAGTCCAGGAGGCGATGCTGGAGGTGGTCCGCTTCTGGCTCGAGCTGGGCCTCGACGGACTCAGGCTCGACGCCGTGCCCTACCTCTTTGAGCGCGAGGGGACCAACTGTGAGAACCTGCCGGAAACCCACGCCTTCCTGAAGCGGCTTCGGGCCAACGTCGACCGCCACTTTCCCGACCGCGTGCTCCTGGCCGAGGCCAACCAGTGGCCGGCTGACGTGCGCGCCTATTTTGGCGACGGCGACGAGTGCCACATGTGCTTCAACTTCCCGCTGATGCCGCGAATGTTCATGGCCTTGCGCCAAGAGCAGCGCTACCCCATCACCGAAATCCTGGGCCAGACCCCAGCCATCCCGGAGAACTGCCAGTGGGGTATCTTCCTGCGCAATCACGACGAGCTGACTCTGGAGATGGTCAGCGACGTCGAGCGGGACTACATGTACACGGAGTACGCGCGCGACCCGCGGATGAAGTTGAACCTGGGGATCCGGCGCCGCCTGGCCCCGCTTCTGGGCAACGGCCGCCGCCAGATGGAACTCTTCTACGGTCTCCTCCTCTCCCTCCCCGGGACCCCAATTCTGTACTACGGAGACGAGATCGGCATGGGCGACAACATCTACGTGGGTGATCGCGACGGGGTGCGCACCCCCATGCAGTGGAATGGCGACCGGAATGGCGGCTTCTCGCGGGCGGATTTCGCTCAGCTCTACCTCCCTCCCCTGATGGATCCTCTGTACGGCTACCAGGCCTGCAACGTCGAGCAGCAGCAACGCAGTCAGAGTTCGCTGCTGCAATGGCTGCGCCGCTTCCTCCAGGTACGCCACGCCCACCCTGTCTTCGGCCAGGGCGAGTTCGAGGTGCTGGAAGTGAAGAATCCATCCGTTTTCGCATTCGTGCGATCCTCAGCAGAGGAGGTGGTCCTGGTGGTCAACAATCTCTCCCGCTTCTCCCAGCCGGCCGCGCTGGAGCTGGGACGCTTTGCTGGCAAGGTTCCCGTCGAGTTGGTGGGACGGGTGCCCTTCCCCCGGATCGAGGCCCAGCCCTACCCGCTGACCCTGGGGCCGCACGGGTTCTACTGGTTCCGGCTCGAGGAGTTGGCTTGAGCGCCGGTCCCGACTTGGAGCAACTCCAGGACCTCTTTTCGGCTCTGCCGGCGCTCCTGCCGGAGCAGCGCTGGTTCGCCGACAAGCAGCGCACCCCGGCAGGCCTGCGGCCGGTGGCCACATTCTGGCTTCGGCGAGAGCTCCCCGCCCTGGCGCTGGCTCTTGTGGACGTCCACTTCGACAGCGGGCCATCGGCGCGCTATCAGCTTTGGATTGGCGTCAGAGAGCTCGCCGACGACATGGCTGACATCCCCGCCGGGCTTAGGGTGGTGGTCAGCCGCCCTGACTCCGGGCTCGAATATCGAGCCTACGATGCGCTGGCCGACCCGGCCATGGGCCGCTACCTGATCGAGTGGCTGCGGACGGGCGCCCCGTTGATCAGCGAGAGCGGTGCCGAGCTGCATGTGCGCGCTCTGAGCGGTGAGCTGCCAGAGCTCGACGATGACTTCTCAAGTCATCCCCTCTCGGTCCAGCAGAGCAACTCCAGCGTGGTCTTCGGAGAGCAGTTGCTGCTGAAGGTGTTTCGGCGGATCTGGAGCGGCGTGAATCCCGAGCTCGAGCTTCTGGAGGCGCTTGCCCGGGCCGGCTTCGCCGCCATTGCCCAGCCCTGGATCGCGCTTGAGGCCACTGTCGGGACCGAGAGCTATTCGCTGGGCATGGTGCAGACGTTCCTGCGTAACGGCACCGACGGATTCACCCTGGCACTGACCTCGCTGCGCGACCTCCACGGCGACCTCCTGCCCGAAGCCGACGGATCCGTGCCCACTCCAGAAGAGTGTGACTCGGCAGTTCTAGAGCAGGGGGGGTCCTTCCTCGCCTCGGCGATCCAGATCGGGCAGTTGACCGCCGAGATGCATCAGGCGCTCGCCCGACCAGGCAGCGGCGCCCCCCTCGCCGCCCGTGAGCTGAGGACAGATGACATCACCCGTACCGCTGAGCGGATTGGGAACCACCTGGGTGAGATCCTGCTCAACTCCAACCCGGAGCTGGAGCCGCTGCGGGTTCATCGTCAGGGCATCCGCGACTTGCTCGAGCGCCTGGAACGGCTGCGTCCTTCCGGGCTGGCGATCCGGATCCATGGCGACTACCATCTCGGCCAGCTCCTGCGGACCGACGCCGGGTGGCATGTGCTGGACTTCGAGGGACGTCCCGCTGAGCCCATCGAGATGCGGCGCGCCCGCGCTACCCCGCTGCGCGATGTCGCCGGAATGCTCCGGTCGTTCGACTATGCAGCCGCAGTCGCGCTGCGACAGCAGGCTGATCCCGACGGGGCCACAGCCGGCACCCTGGCGCCTTACGGCAGGGCCTGGGCCCGACTGATGCGCGAGGGGTTCCTGGCCCGCTATCTGGAGGCGGTGGCCGGCGCCGGTCTGGTGCCCCATGACTCCGAGGACATGCTTCTTCTCCTCTCGGCCCTGGAGCTAGGCCAGGCTCTCTACGAGGTCGAATACGAGCTACGAACCCGACCCGAATGGCTCAGCATCCCGCTCGAGGGGATCGCCCGCCTCCTGCAACAGGCCAACCTGTGAGTGCGCGCGAGGCCGCTCCCCCGAGCGCCGAGTCGCTGGCCCAGCTGGCCGCAGGCCAGTGGCGCGATCCGCACCGGCTGCTGGGCTTCCACCGCCGCCCCGAGCTGGGCTGGATACTAGCCTTCCAACCGGGAGCTGAGGCCGTCAGCGTGGTGCTTCCCAGAGCTGAGATCAAGGCATCTCAGCACCCCGAGGAGCCAGGCTTTTTCATGGCTCGGCTGACTTCCGCCCAGGCCGACGAAGTGGAAGGCGCCCTCAGCTCCGGCGAGGTGGCGTATCGACTTCGGGTCGTGCTGCCGGACGCCAGCGAGTTGGAGCGACTTGATCCCTATTGCCTGTCACCCACCCTCGGCCCGACCGATCTGCACCTGCTGGGCGAGGGGAACGACCATCGTCTGTACCGCCACCTGGGCGCCCATCCCCGCCGCCACCAGGGGGTCGACGGCACCGCATTCGCGGTCTGGGCCCCCAATGCCGAGGGAGTTCGGGTAGTCGGAGATTTCAACGGCTGGGACTCGCCCGCGCTGCCAATGCGGAATCTGGATGAAAGTGGAATCTGGGAGCTGTTTGTACCCGGCGTGGGACCCGGGTCCCTCTACAAGTTCTGGCTGCGGCACCGCGACGCCGGCTGGGCCTATAAGAGCGACCCGGTGGCCCAGTCCATGGAGCAGCCCCCCCGCACCGCCAGCCGCGTCACTCTGTCATCGTTCAGCTGGTCGGACCAGGCATGGATGGCAGCTCGGGAGGGCGTCGACCCGCTCAGCCAGCCGGTGAGCATGTACGAGGTCCACGCCGGCTCGTGGCGCCACCGCGGGGAAGCCCCGGGCCAGCCGCTCAGCTATCGCGAACTGGGGGACCAGCTCGGCCACTACGCCGCCGAGATGGGCTTCACCCACGTGGAACTGATGCCCCTGGGAGAGCACCCGTTTGGAGGCTCCTGGGGCTACCAGGTAAGTGGCTACTACGCCCCCACCGCCCGCTATGGATCTCCCGACGACCTCCGACAGATGATCGACACCCTCCACCGCCAGGGTGTGGGTGTCATCCTGGACTGGGTGCCCGGGCACTTTCCCCGCGACGACTTCGCCCTCAGCCGTTTTGATGGCACCGCGCTGTACGAGCATCTCGACCCCCGGCTGGGGCTGCACCCAGATTGGGGCACAGCCATTTTCAACTACGGCCGGCGGGAGGTGCGCAACTTCCTGGTGGCCAACGCGCTCTACTGGCTGGACGAGTTCCACGTGGACGGGCTCCGGGTGGACGCGGTGGCCTCCATGCTGTACTTGGACTACAGCCGCAAGGAGGGTGAGTGGCTCCCCAATCGCTACGGCGGCCGCGAGAATCTCGACGCGATCGATTTCATTAGGGAGCTGAACACGCTGGTCTACGAGGCTCACCCGGGGGCGCTGATGATCGCCGAGGAGTCCACCTCGTGGCCAGGCGTCAGCCACCCGACCTACACCGGCGGACTCGGCTTCGGCATGAAATGGAACATGGGCTGGATGCATGACACCCTGGACTATTTCGGCCACGATCCCGTGCACCGTCGCTTCCACCACAACACCCTCACCTTCAGCATGGTCTACGCCTGGAGCGAGAACTTCCTGCTGCCCCTCTCCCACGACGAGGTGGTCCATGGCAAGGGGTCCTTGTTGGCCCGGATGCCCGGGGACGATTGGCGCAAGTTCGCCAACCTGCGAGCCCTCTACGGGTATCAGTGGGCTCACCCCGGCAAGCAGCTTCTGTTCATGGGATCGGAGTGGGGCCAGCGCGCGGAGTGGGACGCGGACCAAAGCTTGGACTGGTTCCTCCTGGAGCAACCACTGCACCGGGGAATGCAGCAGTTGGTCCGGGACCTCAACCGGGTCTACCGCAACGAGCCGGCGCTGTTCGAGCGCGACTTCGATCCAGCCGGATTTCGCTGGATTGACGCCAGCAATGCCGATGCCAACGTGATCGCGTTTGTCCGCTACTCGGCAGCCAGGGACCGACACTTGATCTGCGTTTGCAACCTCTCCCCGGTGCCCCGTTTCGGCTACCGATTGGGGCTGCCCAGCGGGGGCGCCTACCGGGAGGTGCTGAACAGCGACAGCCAGTTCTATGGGGGCAGCAACCAGGGCAGCCTGGGGCTGATCGAGTCGGAGGCCAATCCCTGGCATGGGCTGCCATGTTCCGCCGCCATCACGCTGCCGCCGCTGGCGACCGTCTGGCTGGTTCCCCAGGCCCAGGCCGGCTAGAGTGACTGCGCCGCAGGCAGCCGCCTAGAGCCGGCGGCGACCGCACCTAGGTGACCAGTGGCGGCAAAAGCCTGGGGGGTGGGCCTGACCGCCGCCCCGCTGTCTCGTCTGGACGCATCTGGTGGGCCGTGGCATGATGCCAGTCGAGATGGCGATGGGTCGACACGTCGCGAACTTGGGGGCCGTTGCCGGGCTGCTAGGGTTGGCCATCGCCACGGCGTCCGCCTCAGTTGGTTCGGGACCAGCGGCCCCCGTCGGCGCCGGCGCCCGGTCGAGGGCCAACCAATACGCCGGCCGAGCCTTGGCAGGTCGGCTACTTGCCTCGGCTTCCCTGCCCCCAGGATCAGTGCCGCTGCCGAGGGCCCCGACCAGGTCCCTGGCTGTCCCGCAGCAGGCGCCCGCCACTGGCGATCTGGTCGACGTGAAGGCGTACTTCCTGGTCCCGATTGGGGCCGCCTCCTGTCGCAGGTTTTTGGCAGCCCACCCGCCCCCAGGCACCGTTAGCACCGGAGGCGGAACCAGTGGCGGGCCAGGCGTACCCACTTTGCTGTCCATGACCTTCGGGCTGGCGCGCCTGCCCGCCTTCGCGCAGGTAGCCGACTTGGAGTACAGTCTGCAAGGCGCGCCGGGCCAGCGCGCCTACCTGCGGCTGGACGCGCAGGTGGTCTGGCGGCCGGTCCGCAGCCCCAGCACCATGATTCCCAGATCCGATCGAGTGGCGATCGCGGAGATCCGAGGAAGTGGCGGCGGCACGGGGCTGGAGCCGCGAATTCTGCTGATCCGGCGAGGGTTCTTGGCGAAGTTGATCGCCGATGTGAATTCCGAGCCAACCGTCGCGCCCGGGCGGGTGGGCTGCGGCCTGGTGGACCAGGAGGCCGACATCAACTTCTTCTCCCTGGCCCCCACTTCTCTCCCCAATGCGAGCATTCAGATCGAGGTCAACTGCGCCGCCTTCCAGCTCAAGACTCCCCGCGGAGCGGTGGAGCTGCAGAGCCAGCCCACAGTTGGGCTGCTGGCGACCATCTTCCTCGCTGGCGCGAGAAAGTACGCCTGAGCCCCCGCCCCCGGGTAAAGCCGGGAGGATTCCCATCAAGAACCGTCGCGCCCGTCGACCCTTGTCCATCCTGCTCAGCTAGGGAGAGTTCCCCATGGTCGCCACTCGGCTCGAACCCGCCTCCGACTCCTCTTTGGAGGACCTTCTGACCAGGTCGTGGCTTCGGGCTGGATTGGGAGTCCGGCAAGCTTGGCCCGCACCCACTCGGCTCAGCGCTGAGGAGGTGTTACTCTGCGCCCTCGGAGAGCGGTGCTGCGTTCTCGCGACCGTCACCAAGCGGGGGCACCCGAGGTCCCTACCGGTCTCCTTCGCTCTGGACCCAGCGGGACGCTTCTGGCTTCCGACGGTGGCCGGAGCCGCGAGACTGGCGGACGTTGAAGCCAACCCGCACGCCGCCATCACTGTCGGTCAGGGTGTGAGTGGAATCAGAGCGTCGTTGATCGCCTCTGGCTCAGCCGAGATCCTGGCTCCGGATGCGATCCCGGCGCCACTGCTCTCGATAGCCATCGAAAAGCTGGGAGATCTGAGCTGGATGGGCCACTGGATCCTGGTCCGGCCGCAGCGACTGTTGGGCTACGGCTTTCGCCCGGCAGATCACCCCGATGGCAGCAGCAGCCGTTCGCCAGGATAGATGTAGTCGCCGCTCAGATGGTTGGCGGTCTGGATGTTCATGATCGCCTGCCGGGGGTCCATCTGGGTGTACCTGGCCGCGGCAAGGCTCCAGAGGCTCTGACCCTCTCGGACCGTCACCCAACTCCCGTGGGTGCCCTGACTCCCCAGCACCACCTGGGTCATGAGCATCCCCAGGAGCACTGCTAGCACCACCACGCGGAGCGCCATGCGTTGCTCCCGACGCCAGGGCTGCGGTTCGCGCCTACTTGCCAGGCGGTTGCGACGTGGCGTTGGTGACGCTGAACTGTAAAACATCAGTTCGTATGATAGCGAACACCCGTGCCCTTGTCAAGTGCCGTCTGGAGTCCCCGTCCCCATATGCACACAGGGATGCCGGACACCGCCGCCTGAGTACGCATTCCGGAGAACACGACTGGCTGTGCCAGGTGAAAGCGGGCCCCTGTTCTTGTTTTCCGCTTCCTAAGTTGGCGAGAACATGGGTTTGCCGGGAAACATCTGCTCTGCTATCATCCGTTCCGACCATCTGTTCTGTGGTCCAGGACCGCTGGGCCCAACTTAGGAGGCAGCGAGATGAGCGAAGGCTTAAGCCGCCGGCAGCAGGAGATCGCCGACTACCTACGAGATCGATCCCGTAGGGGAGCTTACCCTCCGTCGGTTCGCGAGATTGGTTTGGCAGTCGGCCTCAGCTCTAGTTCGACCGTTCAGAACCACCTCAACGCCATGGAGCGCAAGGGCTTCATTCGCCGCGACCCCACCAAGTCACGAACCGTGAGCCTGACCGCTTCCGATGGTTCCTCGGACGGGGTTTTCAGGTTGCCGCTGGTGGGCCAGGTGGCTGCCGGAGCACCGCTGCTGGCCGAGCAGAACATCGAGGACCACCTCGGCGTGGGAGCTGAGATCGCCGGCGATGCCGACTCATTCGTCCTGCGCGTCAAGGGTGACAGCATGATCGGAGACGGGATCTTCAATGGCGACCTGGTGGTCGTCAAGCCCGGCTCCGACGTCTCCAACGGCACCCTGGCCGTGGTCAGGCTGGAGAACACCACAACCGGCGAGAGCGAGGTCACAGTCAAGCGCTTCTACCGTGAGGATGGCAAGATCCGTCTGCAACCGGCCAACGATGCTTACCAGCCGATAATCGTCAAGGACTGCTTGATTGAGGGCCGGGTCACGGCCGTCATCCGCCTCCTGCGACAGTAGCTTCCCGGCCGCGTCCTGAGCAGACAGCCAAAGTCAGGTGCCAGGGGCGTCGGTGATCGCGGCCCGGCCTGCGTTGCCGTCTAGGGCCGACACCGCAGCCACCAGTGACTGGGGCAGCCGGCCGGTGACGTGGACACCCTCGGACGTGAACTGCTCGCTCTCGATCACGCCATACCGCCGCCACCTGGTGAGCATCTCCAGACTGCCGTAAGGA
>Ga0307373_10015069_pt1 | contig 10557 bp, 16 predicted proteins | sample OX2MG_FD_202534 | JGI IMG/M metagenome (GOLD analysis project Ga0307373, IMG submission 202534) | Soil microbial communities from Risofladan, Vaasa, Finland - OX-2 | ecosystem: Environmental > Terrestrial > Soil > Coastal area > Acid sulfate soil | place: Finland: Risofladan, Vaasa | collected...
TCTCCGCACGAGGAGCAAACAATTGCTCCGTCTTGGTTGTCAGCGCCACACGAAGAGCAGAACATTTTCATACCTCAGCATTGCGGGGCACAAGGTGTTTGGCGAAAAACTCAAGGTGTTGTGGGAAAAGCAGCGTGCCATTTACTGACCCGACCGTGCCCCAGCCCCATTCACCGCGAGCCCAGCCAAATTTGAGGTAAAGGAATTCATACACGACTCTTTCCTCTCTGCACGTGTGGGTGTCTGACTCAAACGCGCCTGACTCGCGGATATCCCGAACTTCTTGAGCACCTTCCGCTTCGAAAAGGAAGCATAGCTTTAGCATCAAGGGGCTCCAGCCGGGGTCAGAGCAACCCCACACTTCCAAGATCTCAAAGAACTGTAACTCATCCTCCGATTTCGGCTTGAGATCAATAATGAGCTTGAAGGAGGTCACGTCCGCTCTTTCGGAGTCAGTCAAATAGTGCGTCAGGAGATCACGCTCGTCCAAGTGCCAGCGCAAGGTTTGATTAACGACCTCGTTTGCGGCCGCGGCACTTCGGATGCGTTTGGCGAACGGTCCTGCCTGACCGCCAAGTCCGTCCACAGGCCGCACAAACTTGTATTTGTGCCCGTCCTCGATTCTTTTATAGATCGCAAACATTTTTCGCTTCACCCAAGTAATTGATCTGGCTACAGCCCAGATTATATACCCACAATTGTGCCAATAAGCGAAAGGAGGCAAGTACTGATGTTTGGAGAAATGGAAACGACCCGAGTGCTCGATCTTTCAAAACGAGAAACGCTGAACGAAGCCGCTGCAAGGCTGTTGCAGTTCGCAGAATTCCCAAGAGTCCTTCGGTGGATTCAGTTCCCAACGGCCGTGGTGGTCTTTCTGGCCCATCCTGACGCCCTCGATTGCGGAGCCATCTACGTTTACGATCGGAAACGGTGCGTCTGGCTTTGGGTGGATTTCAACGACCGGAATTACGGCGGGTACAGCCCGGCGGAATTCGACGTCCTGGTCAACCAATGCCACTTTCTTCGACTGGTCGAGTCCCCCAAGCTGCTTTCCCCGGCCATGCAGTGGTTCGTCACTCCCGGCCAGCAGCCCCAAAGCCCCTCAAGCCAGCCGGTCTGAAATCCACCCCTTTTTCACTCCCTTTTCGAGCCTGTTTGTAACACACTGAAAACACGCCACTACCAACATGTTTGGCAGCCGTTTGACAGAAAATATTTTCCGTTTTACCACTGCCAGTATGGAATTGTGGCGACCACCCGACGTGCGAGAGGAAATGATGCGGAGGCACCGTCTGAAAGCGCCCGCGGGCGTCGTGGCGGACTACTTCCGCCTCTTCGTCAATCGGCGGGCCTACACCTTGCAGTCCGACCGGCCGCACCCGGAAAGCGGCCGGCATTACTACTTCCGGCCCACCGACAAGAAAACCGGCCAGGGACTAAGCCTGACGCTCGACACCATCCGGCGCCACATCGAGGGCGAAATTACGATTGCTCTCTATGCGATCAATCCCGAAAACCAGCGATGCAAATGGGTGGCGATTGACGCCGATTACAAAAACGCCCTTCCGGACCTGATCAAGCTTGGCTACTACCTGAAGCAAGACGGCGTCGAATCGGCGCTTGAGAAGAGCAACCGCGGCGGACATCTCTGGGTGCTGATGGCTGAGCCGCTCCCGGCTCGTGATTGCCGGATCTATGTTTACGACCTCGCCTCCCGCCTTGGCCTGCCGGTGAAGGGCGCTGGCCTTCCAGAAGGGATCGAGGTCTTTCCCAAGCACGATGAATTGAAGCCGGGCGAATACGGTAATGCGATCCGCGGACCGCTCGGCATCCATCGCGGGGCCGCAAAGCGATTTTGGTTCTACGGCGCCGATTACGACCTTGAGAAGCAGATGCGATACCTCAATTCGCTTCCCAAGGTGACGGCGGCGCAACTCGCCATGTTAATCGCAGGAAAGACGGCGCCACCTCGGGCTGGTCGTGCCGAGACAAAATCCGAACCCGAATTCAAGCGGTGCACGGGCGGGCCAGAGTTCCGAATCCTCGACCACATCAACACAAAGCTGCGCAAGGTTGGCCGCAACTATGTGACGCGATGCCCTTCGTGCGCCGAAGCCGGCCATGACCGCAGTGGCGACAACCTCGCAGTCTCGATTGACGACCCGCGCAAGTACATCTGCTGGGCCGGTTGCACAAGAGAGATGATTCGCGCGGCCGTGGGCTGTCCGAAACCTGCGCCGCGTGGCGTGCATTAGGAAGCAGAATGCCTGAGAAGCATTTTGAGAACCCGAACTGGAAGCCGCTCGAAAAGGTCATCGGGACTAACGGCTGTGGACCTTTCATGTGGATGTGGCGTGAAGCAGGAGTCGAGTTCTACAAGCACATCTGTACGCGCCGTTACCTGCTGCTCGATTCGGAAGGTCATTGCTACGGTCACGGCCCAGGCGGCCTTGAGCCAGCCGACATTCGAGCCGAGCTGGAGCGGGTAACGGAGCGACCGGCATGAAAGCACACGGCAGTGCGTATGCCGGCGCTCGGAATCAGACCAGCCGCTGTGGATTAAAGCTGGACGACAAAAAGAATGGAGATGGAAATGGCTCGTGAAAATCGGTCGCGCGACGAAGCTCGGCGTGGACTGATCCTTGCCCGGAGCGCGCTGCGGAAGCTGGCAGAAGCCGGAATATTCGCCAAAGCGGCAGTTAGCCTCGAACACCAGCACCTCGCGCATCGCTATGTGATTCGGGGGATCGAGTCGGGCGGGGCGGTCGAAGGAATCGGCCATTACGTGACCTTTTGCCGCGAGAGCGGGGAGCCGCTTTCCTGGCTTCATCCGCTCGATTCGATTGGTGTGAATGGAGTGCATGCAGTCGTAATCGCGCAAAGCCTCGTCCGGGTTGAGATCTTCCGGCGCGGGCACACCTACGACCTCCTCATCACGCATCATGCGCCCGGTACCACGACTGACGGAAAGCGGCCAGCGCTTGAAAGCAAAGTCCTATTCCGAGCGTATGACGGCTACCTCTCACTCGATCTGGTGAAAGAGCACAAGAACCAGCGCGGGTCGGTGATGCCAGCGTTTCACTCGCGAGGCGGTGAACCAATGCCGGTTCCCGCCGAGTTCGAGGCCGTGCTCAAGGCTGTCGCGGCCGGGGTTAATTGCGGCGGATGTGTTCACCGTCACTACTTGCACGCACCCGAACGAGAGGAAGATTCCGCCACGGAGGCAGGCCAGTGACCTCAGTAGGCGACATCGAAATCGAGCTTGCCTTTCGTATCGCAGTCCGCGGGCGAATGCGCGATTTGGCTGAATTGATGCGAACGCTGGAGCACACCGGAGCCTTGATTCTCTTGCCTCTGAATAAGATTTCGCCAGTGGAGGAAGACGGCAACTCACAAATTTTGGTGACCATTGGGAGGGTTGAGCCATGAAAGTCGGAACCAAAAGTGTGATCTTCGGCGCCCACTGCATTTTAATTCATCCTTTCTTCGTCGCCCGGGCGTGGTGGAAGTTGTACGGCTTCCCTGCCGATCCCAGGCTCTGGGCCGCTTTCTTCCTCCATGACGCCGGTTACTTGGCCAAACCGAACATGGATAGCTTCGAGGGCGAGCGGCACGTTCTCCTCGGCGGCCGCGTCATGGGCTTGCTGTTCGGTCCCAAGTGGCGCGACTTCACGCTCTGCCACTCCCGCCATTGGGCCAAGCGCCTGGGCAAGCCGTACTCAAAGCTCTGCGTTGCCGACAAGCTTGCATTCGTCATGACGCCCGCCTGGCTGTATCTTCCGATGGCCCGAGCGAGCGGAGAGCTTGTCGAGTACATGTGCGTCGCCAGCAGCCGACAGTCGGGCGGCAAATTCAGCAACTTCGAGATGAGCTTGCTCAAATGCCGTAACCCCGAGGTCTGGCTCGAAGGACTCAAGAGCTACACGCGGCGATGGATTGAAAAGCATCGTCACGCAAAGTCTGACGAGTGGACAGTGCTTCGCTCGGGAGAGCCGGAAGCTGAGATCTGCGTGGCAAGGGGGCATTGAGCGGTTTTGCATTGCGAATGCAGATGTCAACGGTCGGGAGACACCATGAATGAAAACCAAGAACGTCAGCAGAGCACATTGTCGGTTCGAGTTCCGCAGTCACTTCGCAATTACCTTCAGCGTGCTCGCGGGGCTCTCGCCAATGGGCACGGAGAACGACTCTCGCTCTCCGATGTAGCGAAGGTCCTGCTTGAGGAGGCCCAGCACTCACCGCTCGACGAGCGGTTGCTGGTGTCGTCTCTGCTGCTGGACCCTACCGGCACATTGCTCGCGATTCGGGCGAAGTGGGAGCGCCAGGCAGTCGTATCACCTGCTGAATGGATGGTGCTTGCACGATACGTCGAGGTGGCGTGTGAAGGAACGGCGGAAGATCCCGCGTTGCCGAAAGGAGAGTCCTTTCTGGATCTGCTCAAAGCCCTTCGAGCCCTATTGAAGCTGCGAGCGAAGCAGCCGTCGAGCCGCGATCCCTATTATTTGAACAAGTTGCTTCCCTCGCGGGTTAAGCATGATGGGGATGACGCCCGAGCGATCACCGCTGCCGCTCTGGTGGACAACCTCATCGAAGAGTTGAGCGAACCCGGCTCACACGCGGTGCCGGTCTACGCGGGTCGCGCCTTGCACGTTGCATTGCGGGACGAGGAATATCCGAGTGTCCTGGCGCTCCACGAAGCCCTTGCCCCTTTTCTTCCCACGGTGTTCCGGCTGGCGGCACGCGGGCATTGGCTCGAAGAGCGTCGCCCGTTGCGGCCGCCGGACGCCCCCGTTTGGAGGGGAGAAGATCCTTACAGGCATCCCGCTTTTCCTCCGGCTCTGGCTTACGGCGGCGAGTTTCAACTCACCACGTTGGCCACTCAGGACGGCGACCTCGAGATGGCGTTGCACATGAAAAGTCGAGACGCACTGTTTTCATTAGGCCCTATCCGCAGATCTGCGAATTCGTCGCCCTCCTGGATCGATTGCCCGAGACCGGCTATTGGAGAGGCGTTGGATTCAACGGCTATACCAACGCCTGCAATCGTGGAGCCAGTGTCACTCGGCTGTACTTTCGCCGTCATGGAACTGCCCTTGGCTTTTCACTCCAGGAGTGGGATGCGCTCAAGGAGGTCTTCGGCGTGGCCCTTGAGTCGCCGGGGATAGCGCCAATCCTCGCTGAACTGCAACTGCAGTACGGTGACACTTAGCTGCGGTCGGGGTCACAGGAAAGGAATTGAGATGAAGACAGAAACAGAAACGCAGCCGACAACGGCGAGCGAAGCATCCCTGGACCATAAACCTAACGACGCACCCAGGCAGGAACCCTTGCGCCGCCGCCTGCCTGATGAACGCAAAGCCATCGTGCATCACTTTTCCGTAGGCGGGCACGAGGGCTACTTGATGGTCGGACTGTACGAAGACGGCCAGCCGGGCGAGATCTTTATCCGCATGGCGAAGGAAGGCTCGACCATCGCAGGCCTCATGGACTCATTAGGAATCGCAATTTCCCTGGCGCTTCAGTATCACGTCCCGCTCTCCGTCCTCTGCCAAAAGTTTAGCCACACGCGATTCGAGCCGAGCGGCTGGACCGGCGTCAAAGAAATCGGATACGCCAAGTCAATCATGGATTACATTGGTCGCTGGCTGGCGTTGAAGTTTCTGCCGCAGGATTCTTCGTCTTCGCCGTCCGAAGGAGACATCCGAATCTTGGAAGCCAGTCCGGCTCCCGCACCCCCCACAATATTAGGTAACAACGGGTCGAATGGCGACGCGCCAGCGTGCAAGAATTGCGGCGCGATCATGACGCGCGACGGCTCGTCTTATCGTTGCGGGGACTGTGGTCGGACGAGTGACCCGTCGTGAGGCAAGCCGAGAATGTGGGGGAGACTCAGGAGAGAGCGACTAACTGACGTGCCTGCCTCCACTGGTCGGGGAGCAATTCTGCCAGTCGGTTGTGCCGATGGCTGCTGATGTGTTCGAAGACATCGCGCAGGTATGGTATTCTCGCTCGACGCATTTCGGCGGTCCCAAAATGTTTGCAATGGGAGGAGGGAACATCATGAAAAGAACACTCGTGTTATTGATCATCGCTTACGTTTTTACGCCGTCCGCGTACTCACAAACCGCAAACAAGCTGCGCGTGCTCACCGCCCCTGGGGTTACAGAATCAAAACCAAAGGATTGGAAGAACTCACTCGCCATATCGGGCGACAAACTCATGCTGCATTGCCCGCAATGTTCGCCGGTCCAGACCGTCGCCATCGCCAAAACAGACATTGCGAGCCTTCGCTACGGGCAAAATGCCTACCATCATTGGGTGAGTGGGATCGTTACCGGGGTAGCTTCGCTCGGCGTTGGGCTCATCGTGGGCGCAATGCCGCATCATCAGCATTATTTCTCCGTCGACACCAAAGACGGAAAGGCCCTCGGAATCCAAGCCGACAAACACGATTACCGCCAGATTGCAGGAATGCTAGAGAACTTTGCCGGAATGCCGATCAAGGTAACGGCGAAGGATGCCCATTTTTTGAGCGGATTCAACACTCAAATCGTGGCCGCTGAAAGCAAGTAAGGGTGCGTTGCTGTCAGGCAGATCAGGACTAGCGCCCAAGCAACGGCACAAATCGCTCATAGGAAGTTCGAGGTGCTTTAGAATTTTCACATCCGTGTGGTCGAAAAGCAGGCGGCGTAGAACGCGCGTACCCCACTGCGATATGACTGAGGCACATTAAGTTTGTTTTCTATGGCGAATTACTTCCAGTACTGATCCTGTTCGAAAGGATTTTCTTCAAACCACTCCGCGAACCGCCCCTTCTCTTTATCAAATTGCCCGATGGCCAGGAAGCGGTAGATGCTATCGGCGCAGGAGTGAACGATGTCGGGGTTGCCCTTGCAGAGTCGCTTTATGTCCTCAGGAATCGCCGCCGTCGTAATGAGGAAACCGTACCGGGCCCCGAACACCTCTTTATAGAGCTTGGCCTGGTAGATGTCCTCCAGTTTTGTGGCTTCCTCCTTGACTTCTACAGTGACAAGATCGTTATCGTATTGGCCTTCAAGAAAGCCAAAGAGATCCGGCCGTTTTTTGAGAAATGCAAAAGCGATCTCCCTGCCGTCCGGGATGCCCGCTTTGAGTTTCTCGCTCAACCCCTTCCTGGCGGTGATTTCCAAATGGAAACGCCGCCCCGTAGCCGCAAGGAGGTCTTCAAGCCGTTCCTTTATCGGTTGGTAAAAATCTGCCTCAGCCATGAGTTTTTAGCGCCGGAACCTCGGGGGCAAGAAAAGCCCATCGGCAATTACGACCCTCTCATCATAGCGCGGTATCTCGGCTTCAGAAAGCTGGCCGATCCCATAGTTGGAATCGGACCATTGGGGGAAATCATCGCACGCCGAGAACCAGGAGCCCGATCCTTGGGAGATGAAACAGGAAAGAGGGAACATGTCGCGTGAGGGAAAGAAGAGATTCCCGATTTTAACGGCGATGTTCGTGGCGGTAAGGTCCAGATCATGCTTCGCTGTTCAATCGTGCCGCTAAATTCCTCCAGGCTGGCCGCATCCCCCTTCGGCTTGGGGCCTCATCCGATTGTGGCTTAAGCGTCTCGCATAACTCTCTCCAAATTCCTCAGCGATCCCCGAATCGCGTTCCATGAAAACCCGCCGGAGCTTTTCCATACGGCAGTTTTCTCGACCCCCCGAGACAAATCAGCCCGAACAGCGCCGGAAGAAACCTGACCGGCCAGAAAAGGAATCTTCATGTTGAAGAAATGGTTGGAAGAGCACCTCAAGGTGTTCGGAGTCGTGCTCCTAGCTCTGGCTGCACTCAATGGCTGGGTCGCTTACGCGATCTTTCCTGAGCACCCCATCATGGCTTTGGCCAACGGCGCGATGGCGGGGGTGATTATCCTGGGAGTCATCCTGTTATGGGGAGCAGGCAAGGACGAATGAGAGCGGCAAAAGAAAAGAATCTGCCATCCGAACCGAAGAAAGCCAAACCGACACCTCACGATGGTGTACTTGATGCGCCAGAGACCCAGCGGAGGAGATCCCATGCGTCACGAGACGACCGGGCAACCTCTACTCTTCCGTGAATGTCACACTGACTCCAAGGCCAGCCCGTCGAACAACGATCTCAACCCTGAAACCAGGGCGCCTGCCTTCAGTCCAGAAGGCGGGACCAGGCCGCAGTTTGGACAGCCCTCGCCCTCACGCACGGTGTCGCCCCTCGCCAACATGCCGCTGACCGAGACTTGCGGATTCTGCGGACGCGAAGTGCACCCGCCCGGCTGCGTGATACCGGACTACGAAGAGCTCGGGGCATTCTGCAACCAGGACTGCGCGGATCGTCGGTTCCGCATTTACCTCGAAGATACTCCAGAAGATGATGCTTGCTCCACTTGATCTGCTTGGCGGCATCGCTCGGAAACTTCCGGGAGCGTGAGCTGATCCTCGAGGCCGACCTGAAGCCTTTTGATATGGACGCAGAAGTGCGCGGCGCAATAGCCGACAGTCAGGCGATGCCCAATCATCCGTGCCAGCCGTGGTACGGCGCCTTGCTAAAGCGGACTCGCCCCGTCACAAATCAGCTGATTCGCCGAACCAAAACAACAAGCTATGACATCCATCCTGAAACGCAAGCGAAAACTCATCCTTGAGACCCCGTTCCTGATAGGTCGCCGCCCGATGATCGTCCAGGTTGAGCTTTATGGCCTGCGACTACGCCCCCAAGCGGTCTCGCCATGCCTTGGAGATCAGCTGGGGGCAGATCTTCAATCGCGCTGCCGCGGTTGCAGCCGAGGCCGCCATAAAGTCCGGTCGCAAAAACCGGAATGCAAATGCACGAAATCCAAGGATGGTCCGCGGATGATTCAGACAAAGAGAAAATTCATGTCTGTCCTCAAGTCGGCCCGTCGCGCTTCAACACAACTGTCATGGTCTGAATGGCAGACCGCGCTGACAGCATCGAAACGGTCGCCCGAGCATTAAGTGGTCAAATTGGGAAAACGCCCATCCTCGCCGGGGAAGTCATGCGTGGCTTCGCGGGCCGGGGGCCAGCTTAAAGGATGCAATCGGCCAGGTAATTTTGTCGTTCCAATCAGTGATGTTCGACGTTACAGGGGGTGTTGCAATGGAGTTTTCTGCCGATACGAAATCGCTTGCTGAAGCTCTCGACCAAGTTCAGGAAGCAGTGGAAAAGAAGAGCACGATTCCGCTCCTTTCGCATGTCCTGGTCGAAGCTTGCGCCAACGGGCTTCGGCTGGCGGCTACCGACCTCGAAGTGGGCATTCGAACGTTTTGCCCGGCGCAGGTCAAGGCTCCGGGCAGCGCTGCTGTCCCTGCCCGCCGCTTACTCGAAATTATGAGGTCACTCCCGGAAACAAATGTCCGTGTCCGCGCCTTGGAGAACCACTGGGTCCAGGTCAACGCCGGTCGGTCCGTCTTCAAGTTGGCGGCGCTGGCCAAAGACACTTTCCCGGCGCTGCCTGACATTCCCAAGGCGCTGGCTGAAGTGCCCGCAGGCGTGTTGGCCGGGCTGATTGACCGCACCGCGTTCGCCATCTCAAACGAGGAATCGCGCTACACATTGAACGGCGCGCTGCTGATGCTCAAGCTGGGCAGCGTTGAGATGGTCGCAACCGATGGGCACCGGCTACCGCTTGCGGCTCGAGATGTAGAAATCGCCGGGTTGAAGAGCGAGGAGCGGCTCTTGGTTCCAAAGCGCTCCTTGGCCGGACTGCGCCGTCTGGCAAACGCTCAAGAATCGGACAGCCCCATCCACATCGCCAAGGATGACAGCCATCTGTTCTTCTCGGCTGGGGATTCCATTCTGATCTCGCGAATGCTCTCCGGACAGTTTCCCAACTTCGAGGCCGTCCTGCCCAAGTCCAACAACATCACCGCGACGCTCGACGCGGCAGCTTTGCGTGAATCGCTGCGGCGGGTTGCGCTGCTTGCCTCGGAGCAGACGCACGCGGTTTGCCTTGCTCTGGACTCAGGCCAGCTCACGCTGACGACGTCCGGTGGCGATACGGGCGAGGCGTCGGAGTCGCTGGACGCGGCTTACACCGGCGACCCGTTGCGAGTGGGCTTCAATGCGTCGTTCCTTCTTGACATGCTCGGCGTGGTCAAGACCGGCGAGGTCGAGATTTCCTTGAAGGATGCTGAGAGCGCAGTGGAGTTCCGGCCTACGGATCAGAGCACGCGCTTCAAGTATGTAGTCATGCCGATGCGTCTTTAACGGCACCTCGTCTTAAGCCTTTGAATTTCAGCAACAACGAGAACGCCTATGACATGCCAGGATTGTGGAAGCCAAATCGAAGAAGGCCGGAAAGACAGGGCGCCAATTGCTGCCAAGTATTGCTTGGCCTGCCGATCTAAAAGGCGTCACCGGAAGAAGCTAAAATACTTTTGGCTACCTCAGCACGATGCCTACATGCGAGCTCACTACCACGGCGGGCTTCGTCAGCGCGAGCGCGTCATCAATGAACTGGTCCGGCAAACCGGCTTTCCGCTCTGGCACATCAAACGGCAAGCGCAACGCCTCGGCTTGACGATGCACTCC
>Ga0307373_10015070_pt1 | contig 10557 bp, 11 predicted proteins | sample OX2MG_FD_202534 | JGI IMG/M metagenome (GOLD analysis project Ga0307373, IMG submission 202534) | Soil microbial communities from Risofladan, Vaasa, Finland - OX-2 | ecosystem: Environmental > Terrestrial > Soil > Coastal area > Acid sulfate soil | place: Finland: Risofladan, Vaasa | collected...
AGTAGGGGGCCTATCGCTTGTCCCAGGTCCTTCTGGCGTCGGTGCGCAACCCGAGTAGCGCCTGAGACGGGAGCCCGACCGAAACTGAATCTTCGGGATCGTTAGCTGGTTCACGGGAGTCGCTGCGAGTGAACTGTAGGTCCCGACATTGACGGTCACACCCGGGCCCTGCACGACCCCGACGTGCCTGGTTGGTGACAGCTCGCGGTCGGCAAGTACTTATCGGTCGATAACGCGCCCCGCACCGGTGTTCTGTGGCGGTGCCGCAGGTGTCGCTATGCCTTCCGTCGAGTTCCCCAAATCAGGGCTACTGCTCCTCCTGCGACGAGAGCAACGATGACGCCGAGAGTCATACGGAGGAGCATAGATCTTGGATGGCGACCGGGCTTAGCTGTCGATCCAACTATCCACTGGCGTCCCGGGCCCCGTGTTCGAGGATACCCAGGGCGAGGGCACGGCAGAGCGATATGGGTTACCTCCGGTGCTCACTTTGTCGAGCAATCGATCTCAGAGCAGCGCTTGCTTGGCCTCTCTCCTAATCTTGAGAGTGAGACTTCGACGGGCGATGTCGAAGAAGTGCATACCCGTTCGACGTATTTGCGAGAAGCACCTCAAAGGAAAGATAGGGAGTGATCAAGATGCCGCGATTCATGGGATTCGTTCGGATGGAAGAGGGCGTCGGGACGCCACCACAGGCGCTGTTCGACGCAATGGACGAGTACATCAGCGAGCGCGCCGCCAAGGGCGTGTTCCTCGACGGGGGCGGTCTGTACGGGACCGAGGACGCCGTGAACTACGTCGTCCGTCAGGGCGAGGTTACCCGCGTCGACGGGCCGTACGCCGAGGCAAAGGAGGTCGTCGGTGGCTGGGCCATCATGGAGTACCCCAGCCTCGAGGAGGCCGCCGCGGACCAGCGGTCGTTCGCCGAGCTTCACGCGAAGTACTGGCCCGAGATCACCGTGATCTCCACTCTGCGCCAGATCTCGACCGGCCCCGAGGCGCCCGGCGGGTGAGCCAGGCCAGAACCGGGCTCACTATGCTGGCGTGGTGCCGGCAGAGACCCGTCCCGATGATCTGAACGGGGCCGTCTACGCCGCCTGGAGGGCCGAGTCGGCCCGCCTCGTCGGTGCCCTCACCCGGATGACCCGCGATGTGAGCCTCGCCGAGGACTTGGCGCAAGACGCTCTCGTCGCCGCACTCGAGCAGTGGCCTGCCACCGGCGTCCCGGACAACCCGGTTGCGTGGCTGATGACGACCGCGAAGCGGCGCGCAATCGATCACTTCCGGCGTGCCGACAGCCTCCGCCGCAAGGTCGCAGAGCTCGAACGTGCCCGAGGGAAGGAGGGGGAGACGATGCCCGACGTCGAAAGCCAGGTCGACTACATCGAGGACGACGTACTCCGGCTCATCTTCCTTTCCTGCCACCCGACTCTGACTCCCGAGTCCCGGGCCGCGCTGACGCTGCGACTGGTCGGCGGGCTCACCACCGCCGAGATCGCCCGAGGATTCCTGGCCACCGAGTCCACGATGGGGCAACGGATCTCACGAGCGAAGAACACCCTGTCCGAGGCGCACGCCGAGTTCGAGCTTCCCGAGGAGCCGGAGCGGACCAAGCGGCTCGACGACGTCATGGCGGTGATCTACCTGATCTTCAACGAGGGCTACACCGCCACCGCCGGTGAGGAGTGGATGCGCCCCGACCTGGCGAACGAGGGGATCCGGCTTGCGCGCATGCTGGCCGCTCTCGCTCCCGACGAGCCCGAGGTGCTCAGCCTTCAGGCGCTGCTGGAGATCCAAGGATCGCGAATGCCAGCCCGACTCGATGAGGACAGAGCTCCGGTCCTGCTCGAAACACAGGACCGGAACCTCTGGGATCAGATGCTGATCCGGCGTGGCATGGCCGCCCTGGAGAAGGCGGAGCAGTTGGGTGCCAGTGGGACCCCGGTCGGGAGATACTTCCTGCAGGCCTCGATCGCTGCTCAGCATGCCCGTGCGGTACGCGCCGAGGATACGGACTGGCATCGGATCGCGGGGTTGTACGACGTCCTGGCCCGAGCCGCGCCCGGCCCCGTTGTCGGAGTGAACCGGGCGGTCGCGCACGGGCGTGCATACGGCCCCGGCGCCGGAATGGCCGTACTGGAGGACATGGACGCCGATTCACTCGGCGACTCGCCGCTGGTTCCGAGCGTGCGCGGCGATCTGCTTGAGCGGGCCGGGCTGCACGCGCAGGCCCGGGAGGCGTTCACCGAGGCAGCCTCGCGGACCGCGAATGCGCGCGAACGTACCGTCCTGCAGCAACGGGCCGACCGCAACCGGTCGCGTGGGTCGGACCCAAATGAGCCACCCCTACCGACGAGCGCTTGATCAGATCAGACCAGCCTTCGTCTCTGCGAAAGATCGTGGTCATCCAGCGGTGGCCGTAGCGGGGATTTGCTTTGTCGAGGTCCGGGACCTGGGACCGCAGCACCTGTTCTTCGTCGGGGTTGCGAGGGGCGCCCTGCGTTGGGTCCAACGGGGTTAGCTGACCGTCCGACACACTCGACGCTCGGTGATCGAGGAGTACTCGCTGCGGGCCAGATTCCGAAATGCGGCCTCGCATCTGGCCGCCTGGAGGGTACCCCCAAAAGGGCCCATACCGGTGGTACCAGGCCCGCTCCGGCGATCTGCGGCACAGGAGCACTTCGCCGGTGCGGACCAGCATTCCTGCAGCCACTGCGTGGACTGTGGAATCCGACGTGGCCATACTCAGAGTGTGCCACCAGATGCAGAAGAGGGCCTCGCTGGATGGTTGGCGCCGATCCGGTGATAGGGGCGACCCTTGATCAGACCGATTCGCGAAACTCTGCTCCGGCAGCAAGGACCGACACGCCATCCATGATGTCGACCACCGGAACGATGTCGAACTCAAGCCAGGTGGTGAACTTCGACACCCCATCGAGGAGTCCAGCCTGATTGTCCGTCTCGATCACGGCGAAGCCACCTTCACCGTCGACTCGGCTCAAGAACTCCTTGTAGTTCTGATCGGTTGGAATCTGCCATTTCGCAAAAGCGGCAAGAATGGCTTTTCCATCGTCGTGGTTCTGCTGTGCGGTGCCAGCAGCTCGCGTCTTCCAACTCATGAGGTACTTCGCCATTAATCTCGCCTTTCCACCGAATCCCCGCCAATCGGAGACTGCAGTGGATTCTTGCACCTTTCCCTCACGGCCGCTTGCTCGTAGTCGGCAACCCCGAGCCGGTGATCAGGGGCATGCTGATTTACACGGTCACTCTTGAGCGCCTGACGCCACCGCCCGGTCCTCCCCCCGTTGACCAGTCCAGATCCTGGCCCACCAGCGGCCTTTCTAAGAAGGATCGCCGTTGATTCTTATGTTGTGGTACTACCTTCCCCCCGCATGGATACGAATCTTCATACGCGACGCTCTTCGCCCACTGGTGCCTGGTGCGCCGTGATCTGTGTCGCCGGGGTCTCGATACTGGCCACGGCTTGCAGCTCATCCAGTGCTGTACCAACGCAAACACCCACTGGCACAGTCCTCACTCCAGCCTATGCGAGAAGCGCAGGGTTCCCCCAGACCGTCAACGCAGCCAAGAAGTCCACCGTGACGTCTCAGAAGGGGTGTTCAAGTTCTGTCGGCGCGGTGTACGAGGACTCGGTCAAACAGACCGCTCTCATCTCCGACGTTCTGAACTGTGATTCGGCGGCATCGGCATCCACTGCGCTGTCTGCGATCCGTAAGCACTACGGAGCCGATGCAGCGAAAGCAGTTCCGAAAGGATTAGGAACGTCCGCGTTCGCAACAGCGAGTATCGCTCCGCAGTACCTCGTGGTGTGGCAGAGGGGCAGCAATGTGGCGATCACTGCGGTTGATGTGAACGTAGCCGCTTCCGGGACCACGTCGAGCACCGTCGCTTCACCCCCGATAACGACGGCGCAAGAGATGACGCTCTACCGGGCTGCGACGGCACAGAACGCCCTGATGAAGTAAGAATCCCGATTCCCGTTGGACGTTCAGCGGCCTTCGATGGCATAGCCGAGGTCCGCAGGGAAGACCGTGAAGTCGGCAATCAGCATGCGTAGCTGATGAGCCAAGGCTGGGACATAGCCCTCTCCGTTTTATGTACACACCGATCCCGCACCCTGCTCGCGGGAGACGGCAGTCACTACTCGGAACGGTCCACCTTGGCCGCTGAACCGCCGGTACGGGACATCCACCTGGAAGTCCGGAGCCGGTTGACATTCAATTCTCGCCGAGAGGTATGGTCCAAGGGGGTCAAATCCAAGGCGGATTGGCCGAAGCATCAACATTGCGTCGAGCACGCAGAGAGGCGGTGCATCGTGGCACTTGGGATCTACTTCGTACACGAAGGATTCACCCCCGAGAAGTACAGCAGTGCGATCAAGGAGCTGGAGGCAGCCGGAGCGGGCAACCCGAAAGGGCGCACCTACCACTGTGCATTGGAATCGAATGGTGAAATCCAGGTTTTTGATATCTGGGAGTCACAGGAAGACTTTGACGCCTTCGGACCGACTCTGATGCCAATACTGACCAAGCTCGGCGTCGGACTCAAGGAGCCAATGGTGGCATCGGTGCACAACGTGATCGTGGGCTGAGACGGCAGCGGGTGATTGATGGGCGGCAGGTTTTTCACACGCCCCAATGTGCCTGGTTGAGACTTCTAGGCAGACGCTTCGTTAGTTCGTAGCGTTTAGAGGTCCGGATGGGTTAGCTCTCGAAGTGCCTGCCGCCAGCTCCGGCTGGCTGGCTTTCGAACGAGTGGCTTCTCGTCTGGACCTTGCCGCGGGTGGCTCGAAAGAGGAACGTGCACGAGATCCCAACCAGGAGTGCCCCCGCGTCCCTAACCGACGACGAAGGAGGAACTCATGACAGTGATCATCGGGATTGACCCTCACAAGGCATCCCACACGGCCGTGGCTATCGACCGCGACGAGCAACGGCTGGCCGAGATCAAGGTGCGCGCCACCATTCAGCAGTCAACGAAGCTATTGGCGTGGGCCGAGCCACTCGGCGATCGGACGTGGGCTGTCGAGTCGGCTGGAGGAATGGGCTACCTGTTGTCCCAGCAGCTGGTGGGGGCAGGCGAGCGGGTCCTTGATGTGCCGGCGACGCTGGCCTCGAGGGTCCGGGTGCTTGGCACCGGGAAGTCGGACAAGAACGACCCGAACGACGCCCTGTCGGTGGCCGTCGCCGCTCTTCGTTCGCCTGGGCTCCGCTTCGTCGAGATGGCCAACCATCGAGAGGTGCTGCGCCTCCTCGCCAAGCGAAACAACCAGATCGGGAGGCTCCGGAACATCACCGTGTCCCGCCTCCATGCTGCGTTGATCAATCTCTCACCAGGCGGAATTTCCAAGGAGCTCAACGCTTCTGACGCCATGCGGCTGCTCAATGACTTCGATCCAGTGACTCCGGTGGAGCAGATCCGCTTTGATCTGGCCCACGAGCTACTCGACGATGTGGAGCGACTGGATGCACAACTCAAGGTGTCCCACAAGCGCATCAAAGATGCGGTCAAGGCGTCGGGGACGTCACTGACGGATCTCTATGGCGTCGGTCCCATCCTGGCCGCTGCCCTGATCGGCTACACCGGTGACGTCCGTCGGTTCTCCAACCGGGACCAGTTCGCCTCCTACGCGGGTGTAGCCCCCATCGAACACTCCTCGGGAGGCAGGGTCGTCCACCGCCTCAGCAGACGAGGAAACCGGCAACTCAACCACGCCATCCACATGGTGGCCATCTGCCAAATCCGCCAGAAGGACTCCGAGGGTCGGGTTTACTTCGAGCGGAAGGTGGACGAGGGCAAGACCAAGCGGGAAGCGATCCGGTCCCTCAAGCGTCAGGTCAGCAACGCCGTCTATCGGCAGCTCCTCATCGACGCACAGAAGTAAGGGCCCGGGAGGACAAGCGGGAACGACTCATGGCCTGCGTGGTCGGCTCTGCACCCTGGCGGCCGGCTCTTCGGCGAAGTCACTCCCGGACCCACCAAACCTTAGGCATCTGCGCCATCGACGGCACGTGGTTCAACGCGCCCCATAGTCCCGGAAATTGCCCTCTTGACTCAAAGAGGATTCGGTAGGGGACGCTTTCACCCGTGTAATCGCGATATTGCGGGCAGTGGCGGCCGACAGGTCGCAGCACTGGCCCGATTCGGACCTCAGGAAGGCGACGGGGTTCGAGGATCGGCAGACCGTCGCGAGCTCGAAGTTGCCGCGATTGCTCACCTTCATCGGCGACGGGTCACACCCGACGCGACCACCGAATCGACGCCTCGCGTCGCGTCACGGTTGAGGGCACCCCGCTCGAGCATCGCCGAGGGTGGAGACGAATATCAGCCCAACGTTTACCCTACTTACTCGCGATCCGGTACCTTCCGGCTGCTTCCACAGCTAACCGTCTGAACTGCGGAAACCTCCGACTCCTTCCGGTTCAATATCTCCATTTCCGGCCCATTTTCGGGCTCGTAATGCGTAAGTCAGGAGTTCGATTCCCCTCCCAGGCTCCAGGTCGGGGGGCTGACGGCTCGCCATCCGCGTCCATTCCACAGATTGCTGGCGATGGCCTGGTGGGAACCGGCTCATACTGAGACTGGGGTTGGCCTCCCTGTCGTCACGGGCAACTGGGTAGATTGGGCCGGACTGACGCATGAGTCGTCGGTATCAGCGGCCAGTGGCCTCTGCCGGCCCGTCACGACATGGACGGCTTGGCACATCCTTATTTCACGCTGAACACAAAACAGGAGGTCGGTCAGATCGAATTCGAAACCCTCTTGTACGAGGAAGCCGACGGAGTGGCCGTTGTCACCCTCGACCGTCCTGAGGTGCACAACTCCTTCAACGAGGTGATGCAGAGTGAGCTTCGTGAGGTCTGGCAGTGGCTGAAGGCGAATGACGACGTTCGATCGATCGTCCTGACCGGATCCGGTGAAAGGGCGTTCTGCACAGGCATGGACCGTGCCGAAGTTCCCACGGAGGAAGGGGAGTACTACTTCCACGCTCTCACCTACGAGGACCCCGGGCGAACCATCGGTCCCCGGAGCCAGGGACTGTGGAAGCCGATCATTGCTGCCGTGAACGGGATGGCATGTGGTGGAGCCTTCTACCTTCTCGGGCAGACCGATTTCATCGTTGCCGCCGAACACGCCACCTTCTTCGACCCCCATGTGACCTTTGGCATGCCGGCCGTCTTCGAGCCGGCCTTGATGGGGGAGAAGATGCCGTTCGGAGAGGTAATGCGCATGACGTTGATGGGGAATCGAGAGCGCATCTCGGCGCAGAAGGCCGAACAGATAGGTCTGGTCACCCAAGTCGTCCCTGCCCCCGAGCTGGCGGAGGTCACCCGGCAATTGGCATTGACCATCGCCTCATACTCTCCGGCGGCTGTGCAGGCCTCGTTGCGGGCGGTCTGGGCCTCACGAGAGATGCCGTCCGGACAGATGGTCGAACTTGGGAATCTCTTCCTCAATCTCGCAACCACGGCGGAATCGCTCCGGAAGAGCCAGGAGGTCTTCCAGAAGCGAACGCCAGAGCCACCGACCATCCGATGATCGGGCGGAATGGCACGAGCCGCCAGGGGGCGTTCCAGGCCCGGTCGGCGCGGAATCCAAATTCCCTGCTGATCGCAGATCAGGCGAAGATGCAGCGAGCGACACCACCACGGATGCAGTCAAGGAGCGGATCGGGGCCCCTGTCTCAGCTGGTAGAGGGCGGCAGTTCGAATACCCGGTGACATTGGACATCGTGACCCTTTGCCCTCTGTCCACGCTGACATGGAAGTCCGGTCAGCGCTGCTGGATCTCTTCGAAGGCCACGCGCCCTTCGAGCCGGGCGAGCCATCCCCGGAGACAGGTGTGGATGCCAGGTCCGAACGCCGAGGGGCGTGCCCCCCTCGAACGATGTCGAATTCGTCTGCGATCGAACGCCCACGGATCCCGTGTCGCCGAACCGGTGAGCAGGAGGGTGGGCGACCCGGCGGGGACGACGCCGGAGTCCGGGCGCACGTCCTCTGTGACAAACCATCCCTGGTACTGGGATGAAGGATTGAATCGGAGCACCTCTTCGATTGCGCCAGGGATGGTCATGCCCCGTGCCGGTCAAGGCAATTGCCCTCCAAGGGCACCTGGCGCATCCGGACCATCAGAGCGGCCGAAGGGACGACTTTACCACTCGCGTAAGTGGAGAGCCGTGACGGCGACGTGCCGATGCGCGCCGCGAACTCCCGCCCGCTGAGTCCCGAGGCCTCCCTCAAACTCCGTACCTCGGCCGCCACCACTTCGCGCTCGCGCCGCACGGCCTCGTCGCGCGACGAGAGAACGACGGCGTCCATCACGCTCGCCGACCCGTACGATCGCGAAAAGGTGAGGACCTCGGCGAGCTCCTGGGAGACCTCACCCCATGGATGGCGCCGAACCTCAGCGGCGAGCCTGCGCCAATGCGAAAGGTCGCCGCGCTCCAAGGCCGCTTGGATCCCCTCCAGATGCCACTCGGACACCGGGTCATCAGGAGTCGCCTCGATGTTCCGAAACAGGAGTGGCATGGTCAGGCCTTCTCTGCGACCATGGCCAGCGCTATCGCTGCGCACACGGCACGAACCTGGTTCCAGTCCTGCCAACGGCGGTCGAGCCGCTTGTAGTCCGTGAGCCGCTTGGTGGTCCTGGAGTCCTTGGGGCGGGGATCGGCCAGCTGGCGAACGAGCTGACTGGCTACTCCGACGCCGTCGTTGCGTTGATCGCCGTAATAGGCGTCGATGGAGGCGAGCGTGGCGGCAGCACGATCGAGCGACATCCACTCAGACAGGGCAGCAACATCGAGGTAGTCACGGGTCTGGTTGCGGGCGACGATCAGGTAGCCCTTGATGCGAAGGGTCTCCTCAGCCGTCGGCACCTGCAGGATCCTGCCTGACGGAAGCTGATAGCGGGCCACTTCGAGGGGCACCTTGCGGATGAGCTGCCTCACCCCGGCCTCGATGTCGCCGAGCTCACCCAGGATGAGTCTGTTCGGGACTACCCGGTTGGTGACCCAACCGTCCTGGGATTCGATGGCCTCCAACACCATGTCGAAGTGGTCGGCGAGGTCTGCCAACACGCGGTCGTGGTCGAACGAGTCCCGGTGGCCGGCGTAAAAGGCGGCGGCCGATCCGCCGACCAGGGTCGCGTCGGGGACCACCTCCTGAAGGCTCGCCGCCGACTCGTACAGGTGGTCCAGCAATGGGCGCGGGGCGCCATTGGCGCCTGGAGCAGGTTCGGATGCCAGTTCGCTCTCACCGCCAGGCGGCGCCTCGGTTTTTGGGTCGAGCCTGCGGGCGAATCGGCCGCCGGCCGGTTGCCCTTCGGATCGGCGGTCCTTCGCTGCGTTCATGGATCAACCATATCGTATCTGATAATCCCGGCCGGGGAACAGTGGAGCCCATCAGACAACCTGATCCCGAAACGCCCGCCTCCGCTCTGTTCGTCGAGCTGGGACGGGGACGCTCCGCTCGGGCGACACCAGTTGTTCAGTGATTGGTGACGGTGTCACCTGGCCGGCCGCAGGTCGTCGGCGCCGCCTGGTGGCCGGCCAGACGCTCGGCGGCCCACGCGACGATCCGCGGCACCGCCTCGAAGGTGACCTGGTCGTGGCCGGCCCCCGGATAGTGGACGTAGTCGACCACATCGCCCAGCGGGCAGGCGACGCCCGTGACGAACAGGTCGGTCAGGACGGCCGGCACCTGGTTGTCGCCGGTGCCCTGGACGATGAGCATGGGCGGCACCGTCCTCACCCGGCCGGGGTCGTTGAGCCGGGCGTGGGCGAGGACCGAAGGATTGGTGGAGGCGTCCGGCTGGAACTCGTGCCGTGACGCGTTGCCGGCCAACGCGGCCACCAGGCCGTTGTCGCAGAACCTGGTCACCGTGCGCTCCGCCAGGAGGGCACCGGACGCGGTGAAGATGTCGGAAGGGGGGAGATCCGGGTAGGTCTCCGACCACGTCCACCCGATGAGGGTGAAGTAGGCCAGGTCGTCGGGGGCGTCGATGATCCCGATGGCCGACACGATGGTGGACAGCCCGGTGGCCGGGGCGGCGGCGACCACGCCGATGACGTGCAGGGACGGGGCATAGGACGGCGCCAGCTCCCCGGCGAACAGGGCGGCGTGGCCGCCCTGCGAGTGTCCGTAGATGACGGTGGTGGCGCTGACGTCGAGGTGGGGCAGCTGGCGGGCGGCGACGGCCGCATCCAGGACCCCGTACCCTTCGCTGGCCCCCACCAGGTAGGGGTGGATGCTCCCCGGCGTGCCCAGGCCCTGGTAGTCGGTGGCGGCGACCAGCCATCCCGCCTTCAGGTAGCTCCCGATGTCCGGAAGCGGGTACGGGCCTTCGCCCTCCAGACCGTTGAACAGGGAGGGGGCACACTGGGTCGCCGCTCCGGTGGTCCCGTGCGCCCATGCCAGGATCGGATAGCCCCCGGCCGGCGCCGCGGTGGGCGGCACGGCCACGTAGCCCGAGACGGCGACGTCGGCCCCGGTGATCGTGCGGGAGTGATAGAGGATTCGCCACAGGGTGGCGTCGCTC
>Ga0307373_10015071_pt1 | contig 10557 bp, 9 predicted proteins | sample OX2MG_FD_202534 | JGI IMG/M metagenome (GOLD analysis project Ga0307373, IMG submission 202534) | Soil microbial communities from Risofladan, Vaasa, Finland - OX-2 | ecosystem: Environmental > Terrestrial > Soil > Coastal area > Acid sulfate soil | place: Finland: Risofladan, Vaasa | collected...
TGGAAATATGCTGACGGGCATTTCTCCGCGCGGAACGACCACCACCAACACGTGGAGCTATACCAACTTTGCACTCGGAGAGCTGACGCAAAGAAAGATAGGCGCCAAGTCTCCGACGAGCTATACGTACGACGAGCCGAGCGGGCTCATCCACACGGTCGTCTCACCGCTGCCCGGCACTGTTGGCGGCGCTCAAACGGTGACGACGACGTACAATTGGGATGCGCTCGGCAACCTTACGTCAGTAGTGGCGCCGGCAATAACTCAGCGACGACCATCACGACCACGCTGGGCTATACGACCGATGGAACCTATAATCAGCCCGAGGCGCTTCGGGAGCCGATCACGGTGACGGATAATCTTGGAAAGGTCAGCCATTATCGTTACGACAGCCGCTCAAATCGCACGGTCGACATCGATGCGCTGAGCAACGAGTATGACACGTCCTTTAACCTCGCCGACCAGTGGGTGACCCTCACCAAGCCGGCGACCGGGCAAACGGGGATCGGCCACGCGGCTACCACCAATACCTACCTCTACACTGGCGGCCCTCTCACCGCGGTCACTTACTACGACGAGAGCGGCGTTCAGGTGGGGCAGGATACCTTCACCTACGACGCAGAAGGCACGATGCTGACCCGCTCCGGCCAGCAGGAGCCATTCACCTATGGATATGACGCTCTTTATCGCCCTATTACGCTGTCCGATGGAAACGGCCACGTTACCAATGTAAGCCATAATACCGCCGGCTACCTCGACCGCGTGGTGTGGCCGGGAGGGCAGTCGTCGCAATTCACACAGTTTGACTCGGATGGAAATATCTTAAAACGAGTGGATGGGAACAATGTCGAAACGGACTACGTTTATTCTGATCCCGAATCCCGCCTGACGGATATCGAATATCCCGCGACCCCGGCGCTCAACGTTCATTTCGTTTATGACAGTTACGGCCGGCGTACCCAGATGACGGACTCGACGGGCGTCCGGAACTGGACCTACAATGATCGCGACGCTGCGTTCACCGACCAAACAACCTACACCGGCCTTCCGGCCCAGACGATTGGCTATGGCTTCTACCCGAATGGCAGCCGTCAGACGATGACAACGCCGGCGGGAGCATTCAACTATGGCTTTGATGGCGGCGGTCGGCTCACTAGCCTGGCGAATCCGTTTGGCGAAACGTCTTCATGGGCCTACCTCGATAATGATTGGCTCTGGCAGCAGACGCTGGGCAACGGGACCGGCGGTGCCAACGGAACCACCACCTACTGGAGCTATAATGCCCGGGGCCTCGTCACAGATCTTCAGAGTAAGACGAGCGGAGGCACGCTGCTCAGCGACTTTGGGGGCGTGGGCGGGATGCAATATGATGGCGTGGGTAACCTGATCGCCTTGCCAGCGAACGTGCCGGGCGCCGCCGCGACCGGAACTACCACCTACACCTCTAATTCCCAGGACCAGCTCACGCAGGAACAGTCCGCTCGAAACGGTGCCTATACCGATTCATTCGGCTACGACGCTGCCTACAACCCGACGACCTATAAGGGCGCGGCCAACACGTTCAACTCCGACAACCAGAATGCCGCTTTCGTTTATGATGGCAATGGCAATCCATCCACCAATGGAGGGAGCGCTCCCCAATTCGACCCTGAGAACCGACTGACCACATACGGCAGCGTACTCACGGCTGGTTACACAGGGGAAAGTCTGCGTGCGTGGAAGCAGAACGGGGCGGGTGTCCGGACCTATTTTCTGTACGATGGTTCGCTGCCCATCATAGAAATGGATTCGAGCGGGAACGTCACCGCCGTCAATACGTTTGGCGGGAATGGCAGCGTTTGTCAGCGGCTTGATTCCGGCCAAAATGTGCTCTCGACCAGCGTTTTCGACCCGTACGGGAACCGGCTCACCGCAGACACCGGGGAGCTGTGGGGTTATGACGCCCAGGACGGCTATCACACCGACGCTGAGACCAGCCTTCAATTGCTGACGTTTCGCTACTACGATGCCGGGCAGGGACGCTTCCTCACCCGCGATCCCGGCGGCGCCGAGGGAGGCATCAACGTTTACTGTTACGGTGACGGCAACCCCGTGACGGCTGCGGATCCAACCGGTCTGAAACCCTATCCGCAACCTGGCTGCAAGGAAGCCGCCGCCATCCAACGTGCGATCGATGTGGCGTGTGACTACGCGTCGGTCGATATTATGGGCTGCCTGAGCGACATTGCCGAAAGAATCTGACTCAATTGTGCAATTCATCGTTTCAGATCAGTTGCGGCAGCACCAGATGCATAACTGAAAACACCCCGGACAGTTGCACGAGAGGGTATACTACCCCCGGCGGGATTATCGTCATCTGCACTGGATCACTTGACCCCACGAGATGCAAAGGGGCGTTCGATCTTCCCGGCGGAACGTGGGGAATCGCGGAGACCATCCTGCATGAGATGCTGCATAAGGCCTGCGGAACTTCTGATCACAAGGCAGGAACAGGGCAAGACGACGCCCCCAATTACCCAAACCCAACCGATCATCTCGCTCGGTGCTGTCTCATGCTTTGGGGTGACACTCCGGGGTACGTGAACCAGCCATAGGATGTCGAGCGGCCAGTGCAAACACCACGCCACCACGCCTTGGCCCTACGGACCATCGCGCGGAAAGGGAAGGCCGTTGACACGCGTTGGGCCGACATTAAACTGGGCGATGAGAGCATGGGCCCCCTTGAATTGGCCGATGGCGAAGCCCATCGCCGGGGACATTCGCCGGTGGGCCTTGAAGATCTGCTTCTGGGGGTGCTGGCGTCGGGAAAAGGGGCTGCCTTCGAGGCGCTCGCAAGCCAGGGTTTGGGCCTGGACTCCTGTCACCGGCTCTTCGAAGTCGGCGAGACCGGCGCGCGGGCGGGATAGGAACGTAACTCGGAGGGATTCAGCCCAGAACCCGTGGGGCGCTTCCCACTTTCACGGAGGAGCGGAGGGGCAGGCGTCTCGCGAGGCCATTGCGCTGATACGCTCCCGATCCGGAGCGTTTGAAGTCAGCCGCGACGATGTTAAAATGGAACTGGCAGTAGGAGATCTCATCGGGACGGCGGTTACTCTTCGAGCCGGGAATTGAGGGTGAGTGTGGACGGAACGACAGGATCAGTATTGGCGGCGCCGCTCGGGTATATCGCCGCCGGAAGCTCCAGGCGAGCGCAGGTGCTTGAGAGTCACAACATCAACTACTGGTGCGAGGGAGATAGGCTGCTGGGCGACGTTCTGGCGGAGAAGGGGCTTGACCCTGAAATGGTGATACGGGAGCTCTCCGCCGCCGGCGCTGACGACGGAGAAACCTCCGAGGAGAACTGGTCCAACACCACCATGCAGGCGCTTATCGACCATCTCCAGAACGCGCATCACCTCTATTTGAAGCGGGAGCTTCCCGAGTTATCGATGATCGTTGCCAGAGTATCCATACTTCACGGCGACGTAAGTTCAGAATTGCGTGAGCTCGACGACGCCTTCGAGTGGTTTCGCTCCGATATGGAGATGCTCATGCGTAAAGAAGAGCTGGTGCTGTTTCCGATGTGCCTCCGGCTGGAAGGAGCGCGAGAACGTCCTGATTTCTTCTCCGAGACCATCGAGACTCCAATTCGGCACACGGCCGAACAGCATAAAGCCGCCGCGTACGCTCTGGCGCGAATGTGCAGTCTTACTCACCAGTTTTCGCCGGCGGCAGACTCCTGCGATACCTACATGGAAATGGTGAGCCGGCTCTCCCAACTGAACCGCGACACCCATTTGCACGTGCATGAAGAGAACAACATCCTTTTCCCTCGCGCCATCGCGATGGAGAAAGAGCTTCCGCCAAAGGCGTCAAATATGCCCGTTTCGGAGCGTTAGCTAACGCTCCGAGAAGCGGCCGGCTGCGATACCCGCTAAAACGCGCAGAAGGGACAGCCGCGACGCCGGCGGAAGAGTGCGTGACATTGGGCGCACCGCTTCCATCCTTCCTGCTCCATCCACCGCTCGAGGCGGCGGTAATTCGCCATCGTGGACGACAGGGCTTCGCGCAGATCAGGCTCCGAGACTTTGCTCGCGGTCTCTTCAATCTCCCTGCATTCGTCGAGCGTGAGCTGAATATCGGGGGTTCGTCCCCGCCGGCGGCGTACGATCTGGCGCTCCAACCCCTTTTTGGGTTTGGCCTTCACGATGGATCCCACTCGAAAATGGATATCCGAGATCGCGTTCGCTCCGACGTACTTATTAATTTTGCCAATCATGTCCGGCTTGTAAAACTGAAGCTCCTGCGCCCACGCGGAAGATTCAACGTCGACCTGAAGAACGCCGTTCCGGACGGACCGGACGGCCGTAATGCGAGCGACCTGTTCACCCACAATATCGGCCCAGAGGATGAGCGCGAGGTATTCCCGGGTGCGCGAGCCCATCTCCAGGCCGGTGAGTACCGACTCCAGCACATAACCCAGCGTCTCGAACGAGCGTCGCATCGCAATCTCCAGATTTTTAGCGCCGATTGATTTGTTGAGATCTCTGATTCAGTGGCGCAGGCCTCCGCGCCTGCCCAGTTGCCGGCGGCATAGCGGCGCACGACTCCGCGCCTGTGCAGTTGCCGGCGTCATAGCGGCGGAGGCCTCCGCGCCTGCGAACGCGCCCACAGAATAGCACACTCCGGCACAAATAAGCCGGCAGTCGCCGCCCCCATTATTGGGGCCGGCGGGCTGCGGGACGAGGACTCCCCCGTTATCGGGGGCCGGGGGGCCGTCGGTGAACTGACGCCCGCACAGACCCGATTAAACCATGCGGCCGGCCTTCAATTCAAATACCCGTGCGCCGGCCAGAATCTCCGGTGGAAATGCCCGGGCGCTGGCGCCGGTCATAAAAGTCTGGCAGGGGCCGACACTGGTATGAATGACCCGCAGGCTGCGTTCATCGTCCAGCTCCGAGAGCGCGTCATCGAGCAGCATCACCGGCGGTTCACCCGCCAGCTCCCGCAGCAGAAGAAACTCAGCTAACTTCATGGCGAGCGCCACCGTCCGCTGCTCTCCGCGGCTCCCGTAAACTCTGACATCCATCTCATCAAGTAAAAACTGAAGATCGTCGCGGTGCGGACCGGCGAGTGTCGTTCCACGGCGCAGCTCGTGCGACCGAACCGCTTCCAGCGCCAACCGGAACGCATCCGCCGGCGGCAGGCCCTGTTCCCGCCAATCCGCCGGCAATGCCGGCGGCGTCGATTCACTCCATCCGGGGCGGTAGATAACCTCCAGAACAGCGCCGGCGCCCGCAAGTTCCCGGTGAATCTGATTGCCATACCGGGCAAGCGAATCAACAAACTGGCCTCGACGCTCCAAAATCTGACTCCCGTAGCTGATCAACTGCTCGGTTAAAGTGTCTAACGTCTGACGGGCAGCCGCGCTCATTCCGCCGGTCCGGGCGCTATCTTTGAGCAGCCGGTTCCGCTGATCGAGCACACGCTTATAGTAAATGAGGGAGTAGGCGTACGAACCACTCGACTGCGCGATCTGCAGATTGAGAAAACTCCGCCGGGTCGATGGCGGCCCCGAAATCAACTCCACGTCGGTGGGAGTGAACTGCACGGCGTTGAACTCACCGAGCAGATCCACCAGCCGCGCATGACGAACACCATTCACTTTTCCGGTTTTATGTGACGCCGTCACGTCGATCTCTACCATGACATCGGACCGGACTTCCCGGCTTATACGAGCAATCACCCGGGCGAGGTCCGTTTTGAATCGGACAAGCTCGCAATCACGGTGCGCACGCAGCGATCGGGTGGTGGCGAGAAGGTAAATCGCCTCCAGCACATTACTCTTCCCCTGCCCGTTCGGTCCGATCAGAACATTCAGCCCTTCGGAGGGCGCCAGGTCGAGCTCGTGATAGTTCCGGTAATCAGTAAGCTGGAGTCGCTGCAGGCGCATGGGTGTGAGAGCTCGTTCAGAATCTTTGATTCCGAAAGGGTCCGCGCTGCCGCGTTCGACAGCCGAGTAACTTTCCTCACGCGATCTGCATGGGCATCAGGATATAGCGAAAATCCGCGTTAGCGTCGGCGCGGATCAAGCAGGGCGTCAGCGCGCCGGAAATCTCAAGCCGCACCTTCTCGGCCTCGATGACTCCCAGCACCTCGAGCAGGTAATCGCAGTTAAACGCCAGTTCAACTTCCTCGCCCTCCTGCTCCACGACCACCTCTTCATGAGCCTTGCCAAGACCGCTGCTCTCCGCGTTCAACTGCAGCGTTCCGCCCGCTGCCCGCAGCACCAGCCGGTTCGTTCTTTCACCGCGGGCTACGATAGCCGTCCGGCGGACAGCTCGCTGCAGCGCTTCCCGTTCGGCTACGAGCAGCTTTTCGTACTCCTTGGGGAGCACGCGTTCGTAATGAGGGAACGGCCCTTCGATGAGACGAGAAACGATCGTAATGTCTTTCCACTGAAAGAGCGCCTGGGTGCGTGAAATCCGGAACTCGATGTTCTCCTTCGAGTCCGCCGGCACAGAACGCGCCAGTTGATCGAGCGCTCGCTCCGGCACAATCACCTGCGCATCCCCGGCCATCTCGGCAGGTGCGGCGTCCTTAATGCAGAGCCGGTGCGTATCGGTGGAAACCGCGACGAGCTTCCCTTCGCCCATGGCAAAGTAAATACCGGTGAGCGCGGGCCGGCTGTCGTCAGATGAGACGGCGAAAATGGTTTGCTTGATGATTTCCCGCATCATCGGCGCCGGGAGGACCATGCGATTCTCCTCCCCGACGTCCGGAAAGCGGGGATAATCATGGGCCGGGAGGCCGGCCAGGGAGAACTCCGCCGTCTGGCACGAAAGAACGAGATTGGACCGATCATCCTCCGAAACCTGAACGTCGGCCTCCGGCAAATCGCCCACCACTTCCGCCATGAGGCGAGCCGGCGCCGTCGCCTCGCCGGCGTTCTCAACCGTGGCGGGAAGCTTAACCTGCACGCCAACTTCCTGGTCATAGCAGGTGAGCGTCAACTGATTCTCAGCCGCGTGAAGCAGCACATTCGAAAGAATCGGAAGCGGCGTGCGGCTGGGCGCCGCCCGAACAGCGAGCTGCAGGCCATATAAAAGATTGGCACGCGTACAGGTAAAGCGCATTTAGCAGAATCTCCTCAAAGAACGGATGCATCGGCGCGTCGCGCCCATAACAGTATAGAGGATCGCGGACGGAGGACGGAGGACGGAGGGCGAAGGATCGCGGACGGAGGACGGAGGACGAAGGGCGGAGGACGGAGGACGGAGGACGGAGGACGGAGGACGGGGAACGGAGGACGGAGGACGGAGGACGGAGGACGGAGGACGGAGGACGGAGGACGGAGGACGGAGGATGAGTCAAGAAGCGCCCGGTACTTCGCGCCTCGGGCCTCGCGCTACAATGGAGCATGGAGAAGCTTGAGTGAGGGTATCGGCGGCCAGACGGAAGGAGGCTTGGCATTATGCGAATCGCGATCACTGGCGGGACCGGATTTCTGGGAAGCTCGATTATGGCGCAGGCGCGGTCGAGGGGCGACCGGTTTCTGCTGCTGACACGCCATCCCGGCAGGCCGGCTCCGGCTGATACCGAGACCGTGGCCTGGAGCGATTCTGCGCCGGCCGCGCTGCCGCCCCACGACGCGGTATTCCACCTGGCCGGGGAATCGGTGGGGCAGCGATGGACCGATCGCGTCAAGCAGGAGATTATGGAGAGCCGGCGGGCCGGTACCCGGCGGCTGGTGGACGCCATCGGCGCCATGAAGCCCGAAGATCGACCGAAAACACTGGTCAGCGCCTCCGCCGTTGGCTATTACGGCGAACGAGGTGAGGAACTGCTCACCGAGGAATCGCCTCCCGGTAACGGATTTCTTTCGGAAGTCTGCAAGGTGTGGGAGGCCGAAGCCCGGCGGGCGGAAGACCTGGGTGCGCGGGTGGTGTCCGTACGCATCGGTGTCGTGCTCGGAAAAGAAGGCGGCGCGCTCGCCAAGCTCCTTCCGCCGTTCAAGATGGGCGCGGGCGGACCGCTCGGGAGCGGGCGCCAGTGGTTCCCGTGGGTGCATCACCGGGACGTCGCCGGGCTGTTCCTCTTCGCCCTGGATCGCGATACGCTGCGCGGCCCGGTCAACGCCGTGGCGCCTGGAATCGTCCGCGGAGCTGAGTTCGCGCACACCCTCGGAAGCGTCCTTCACCGGCCGGCGATCATCCCGACCCCGGTGGCGCTGCTGCGCGTGATGCTTGGAGAGTTCGCCAACAGCATGGTCGAAAGTCAGCATGTCATCCCCAGGGCCGCTGCCGACGCCGGATACACTTTTCAGCGCCCGGATCTGCGCGGAGCGCTCAAAGAGATTCTTGCGGAGACTGTTTCGCCTTCTTCCCCTCCAGTTTCTCCATCCAGGTCTTGAACGCTGGCGGCGGCGTTAGCCAGGAACCCGAGTATTATGTTTCCGCAGCATCTTATTGCGCAGAGGATAAACTGGCCGCCACACCCAGCCGCTCTACTCCGTTGGCAGAGCGCGGTGGTTCCGGGGCGGATGTCGTAACGCCGACTTCATCGGCCATCCCTTCCAATCGCCAAGGAAGCTCCGGAACTTCAGAATCGGCGGTCGTGCTGAATTTCCAGTCGAGAGAGGGCCGAGCTTAACATAGAAGAGAGCGGGAGCTAATCTATGGATCGAGACAACCCGGTCTCTCTGGTGACTACCTTTACAATCTGGTGACTACCTTTACAACAGGAGACATATAATGACTCTCGAAATCAAAGCGCCCGAAGTCGAGCGCCGAATCCGAGAGGTGGCCGCCGCTCGAAAGATGGAAGCAGAGGACTACCTGGTTGAACTGGTAACCTCCCAATTGCCCAGTGACGTCCGTACCGAAATCAAATTTGAGCATACAAGAACGCAAAGCCATCTTACGACGCTTCGCGGAGCGAGTCCCCATTGATGCTCCGCTGCTTTCTGACGAAGCGTTCTCCCGAGAGAACCTCTATGACGAGCGTGGATTGTAATGGCAATACTAATCGACACTAACGTGCTTGGACGACGAGCGCAGCGCGCCCACCCCATGCATCAGGCGGCCACTGCGGCCCTGGAACTGCTCATGGACCACGGGGAAATGCTATATGTCGCCGCGCAGAACCTGATGGAATTCTGGGCGGTCGCCACCGGACCGGCTGGCGTAAATGGTCTGGGCCTTACGTTAGAGGAAGCCGGGCTGGAGCTTGACGACGTGGAGCAGGCCTTTGAGCCATCCCGGAAACGCCGGCTGTGTATGCGTCATAGCGGCGGCTGGTACGCGAGGCGGGAGTGGCTGGACGGCAGGTGCATGACGCCCACCTGGCAGCCACGATGCTTACTTACGGCGTAACCCGGATCCTTACTTTCAACGACGCCGACTTCCATCGCTATCCGGACATCCATGCGATTCACCCGGCCAGCACCGCAGCGGGCAATCGACCCGAACCCCTCGTTTCAGCCGCGCCGCCGGTGGGTAACGCCTGAGAGTATTCCCATCCACGCCGCTCGCGAGAAACCGTCCTTTTTCACGCGGGCGCCGTACCAACTATCAAGGAGAGCCCGACGTGAAAGCGTACGCCTATTGCCCGAAGCAGGGGCGCCACGAGGTTGTGGACCTGCCCGATCCGGAAATTCGACAGCCGGATGAGATTAAGGTTGAAGTCATCAGGGTCGGTGTTTGCGGGACCGATCAGGAGATCAGTCACGGGCATATCGGTGAGCCGCCGCCCGGCTGCGATTTCCTCGTAATCGGCCACGAAAACCTGGGACGGGTGGTGGGCGCCGGGCCGGACGTAAAGGAGTTCAAGCCGGGCGATCTGGCAGTGATGACCGTTCGCCATAGCTGCGGCGAATGCCCCCCCTGCCTGCACGGTCTTCCCGATCTATGCGAGACCGGCAAATACACCGAGCGCGGCGTTATCCGGCTGCACGGCAACGCCACCAAATACGTGGTTGATTCCGAACGGAACGCCTGCCCCGTTCCCTCGGCATTGGAGTCTATCGCGGTGCTGGCGGAGCCAATGTCTGTGGTGGAAAAGGGAATCGCTATGGCGGTCGAGATGCAGCATCGGATCCCGTGGCCCTGCGCGCATCCCGAGCACGGATGGGATCAGCCCGGCTGGGGATTCGACAAGAATGTTTTCGTAGCCGGCGCAGGCCCTGTAGGACTTTTAGCCGCCTACGTGCTCGCTCTTCACGGCTGCAAGATCTGGGTGCAGGATATCTTACCCGAAGATCATCCTCGTATTCAGCTTGCTAAGAGCCTCGGCGCCAAATATATCTGTGGCAAAGACGTAAAGCCCGAACAGATCCCCTCTATCGCCGGGCCAATCGACATGGTCATCGAGGCGACCGGGAACGGCCAGGTGGCGTATGGCCTGCTTCCGGTTCTCGGCGCCAACGGCATCTTCTGTTTCCTGGGAATCCCATCGCCCCACGTCCCGATTCAGATCGATGGCGGAGCGTTGATTCGGGAACAGGTCATCGAAAACCAGGTCGCGTTCGGCAGCGTTAGCGCCAATAAGTCGCACTTTATTCAGGCATTGCGCGACATG
>Ga0307373_10015072_pt1 | contig 10556 bp, 10 predicted proteins | sample OX2MG_FD_202534 | JGI IMG/M metagenome (GOLD analysis project Ga0307373, IMG submission 202534) | Soil microbial communities from Risofladan, Vaasa, Finland - OX-2 | ecosystem: Environmental > Terrestrial > Soil > Coastal area > Acid sulfate soil | place: Finland: Risofladan, Vaasa | collected...
GGATCGTGACGGCGTGGGGCAGCGCCTCGCGGTTTGACATGACGCCATAATGTTGATATCAACGTAACTGTCAAGATCGGAGGGGCGATGGCGACGGTCTCGTTCACACGCGCCTTGCAACGCTTCCTGCCCGCGCCGGTGGCGGACGTGCCCGGCGCGACGGTCGGCGATGCGCTCGCCGGCGTGTTCGCGTCGCGTCCGGGGCTGCGCGGCTACGTGCTCGACGACCAGGGCGCGCTGCGCCGGCATGTCGCGGTCTACGTCAATGGCGCGCCGATCCGCGACCGTGCCGGGCTCGGCGATCCGGTCGAACCGCATGACAACATCTACGTCTTCCAGGCGTTGACCGGTGGGTGAGGGAGGAGAGGATGTCCGATCGGCTTCATGTTGCCACGCGCAAAGGCCTGTTCGAGCTGGCGCGCGACGGCCGTGCCTGGGACGTCGTCGGCGCGCATTTCCTCGGCGATCCGGTCTCGGCCGTGCTGCCGGATGCCGAGGGCGCGGTCTATGCCGCGCTCGATCTCGGCCATTTCGGCGCCAAGCTGTGGCGCCGCGACCGCGGCGGCGCGTGGCGCGAGCTGGCGGCGCCGGCCTTTCCGCCTAAGCCGGACGAAGTTCAAGACGATCCCCATCCCTGGTCGCTCGGCAAGATCTGGGTGCTCGAGCCGGGCGGCGTTCCCGGACGGCTGTGGGCGGGCACGATGCCGGGCGGGCTGTTCCGCTCCGACGACGGCGGCGCGTCCTGGTCGTTGAACGAGGCGCTGTGGCGCCGGCCGGAGCGGCGCCAATGGACCGGCGTCGCGGGCGGCGAGCAGCCCGGCATCAATTCCGTGCTGATCGACCCGCGCAATCCCGCCGACATCCGCATCGGCGTCTCGACCGCGGGCGTGTGGGCGAGCAGCGATGCAGGCGCCTCGTGGCGCCTCATCAACCGCGGCCTCTACGCCGAGTACATGCCGCCCGAGCGGCGCGAAGAGCCGATCGCCCAGGACATCCATCGCCTCGCCCGCTGCGCCGCCCATCCCGACATCGTGTGGTGCCAGCACCACAATGGCGTATTCCGGTCCGAGGATGCGGGCGCCACCTGGCGCGAGGTGACGGCGATCCGCCCGTCGAAATTCGGCTTTACCGTCGCCGCCCATCCGCGCGACCCGGATACCGCGTGGTTCGTTCCCGCGATCAAGGACGAACGCCGCATCCCGGTCGACGGCAAGCTCGTGGTCGCGCGCACCAACGATGCCGGGCGAAGCTTCGCCGTGCTGAGCCGCGGCCTGCCGCAGCGCCATGCCTACGACCTGGTATGGCGCCACGGGCTCGCGGTGGATGCGAGCGGCGAAACGCTCGCCTTCGGCTCGACCAGCGGCGGCGTATGGGTGTCCGAGGACGGCGGCAATTCCTGGACGATGATCGAGGCGCGGCTGCCGCCGGTCGCGGCGGTGCGCTTCGCCCCGGCCTGAAGGAGTAAGCGGCGATGAGCACGGGAGGACTGTCCAAGCAACGGCTCGGCCGCCTGCACGACGTCATGGCGGGCTATGTCGCGCGCGGCGAGGTGCCGGGCATCGTCGCGCTGGTCTGCCGGCGCGGCGAGGTGCATGTCGATGCGCTCGGCGCGAAGGCGTTCGGCGGCGGCCCGGTCCGGCGCGATACGATCTTCCGCATCTCGTCGATGACCAAGCCGGTCACCGCCGCGGCGGCCATGATCCTGGTGGAGGAATGCAAGCTGCGGCTCGACGATCCGGTGGACGCGCTGCTGCCCGAGTTGGCCGATCGCAAGGTGCTGAAGCGGCTCGACGGGCTGCTCGACGACACCGTGCCGGCGAATCGGCCGATCACGCTGCGCGACCTGCTCACTTTCCGCCTGGGCTGGGGCATCGTCATGGCGCCGCCCGACACCTATCCGATCCAGACGGCGATGAGCGAGCAGCGCCTCGGCCAGGGACCGCCGCGCCCGGCGCTGCCGCCCGCGCCGGATGAATGGATCCGCCGCCTTGGGACGGTGCCGCTGATGCACCAGCCGGGCGAGAAGTGGATGTACAACACGGGGTCCGACGTGCTCGGCGTCCTGATCGCACGCGCCGCCGGCCAGAATTTCGACACGTTCCTGCGCGAACGGCTGTTCGAGCCGCTCGGCATGAAGGATACGGGCTTCAGCGTCCCGCCGGCCCAGATCGACCGGCTCGCGACCGGCTACTGGACCGATTTCGGAACCGGCGCGGTCACGCTCTATGACGCGGCCGAGGGTGGCGAATGGAGCCGCCCGCCCGCATTCCCCTCCGGCGGCGCCGGGCTGGTATCGACCGTCGATGACTACCTGGCCTTCGGCCGGATGATGCTGAGCCAGGGCCGAAACGGCGCGGCACGCATCCTGTCGCGGCCCTCGGTCGAGCTGATGACCACCGATCATCTGACGCCGGCGCAGAAGGCGGTATCGGGCATCGTCCCCGGCTACTTCGACAGCCATGGCTGGGGCTTCGGGCTGTCCATGGTCACACGCCGCGCGGGCCTCGCCGAGCCGGTCGGACGCTATGGCTGGGACGGCGGCCTGGGCACGTCGTGGTATGTCGATCCCGCCGAGGAGATGATCGGCATCCTGATGACCCAGCGCGCCTGGACATCGCCCAATCCGCCGGCGGTCTGCCGCGATTTCTGGACCTCGGTCTACCAGGCGATCGACGACTGAAGCGCCGGAGCAGCACGCTTCGGCGTTGCCATCGCGAAGGAGGCATCATGCAAGTCCAACCCTATTTGTTCTTCGACGGACGCTGCGAGGAGGCGCTCGCGTTCTACCGCCGCACGCTCGGCGCCGAAGTGACGATGCTCATGCGCTTCAAGGAGCACCCCGGCGCCGACCAGAGTGGCATGGTCCCGCCCGGCGGCGCGGACAAGGTGATGCACACGAGCTTCCGCGTCGGCGATACGGAGGTGCTGGCGTCCGACGGCCGCTGCCTCGGGAAGCCGAGCTTCCAGGGCTTTGCGCTCTCGCTCACGGTCAGCGACGATGCCGAGGCCGAGCGCCTGTTCGCCGCTCTCGGCGACGGCGGCGAGGTCCGGATGCCCATGGCAAAGACCTTCTTTTCCTCGCGCTTCGGCATGGTCGCCGACCGCTTCGGCGTGGCATGGATGATCTATGTGGCGGCTTGAGAAGGCGGCGTCACAATCGCGTCGGCCATGGTTGTGCGCCGTGCAGCACGCGGAGGATGGTAGTGCCTCAGTTTGAATTGTAACCGGCTCACGCCGAGCTTGACGTAGTGGTGGGGTGCCCCATGCTAGGCGCCGATGGCAAAAGTTGGCGACATCAGTAGCTGTAATGGCCGCAAAAACTAGGTGGAAAATAAAAAAGCCGCAGATAGAAGTTCGTCAATTCGGCCGGGAGGGCGCGGCGTGCCGGATCTGCGCTAAGCTCGGCCATCGCCCGTTCCGCGCGCCAATTCCGGGGAGGATCACGCCATGAACCGCAACACCGATCGCATGCTCACCACCCATGTCGGCAGCCTGCCGCGGCCGGCGCCGCTGGTGGCGATGATGGTGGCGGAGCAGCAGGGGCGGGCGGTCGATGCGTCGGCTTATGCCGAAGCGGTGCGGCAGGCCGTCAGCGAGGTCGTGGCACGGCAGCTCGCGCTCGGCATCGACATTGTCGCCGACGGCGAGGAGTCGAAGCCGAGCTTCGTCGCCTATGTCAATCAGCGCCTCGGCGGGTTCGAGCTCGACGCGCCGGAGCATCAGCGCTCGTCCTTCGCCGGCTCGCGCGAGCATCTGTCCTTTCCCGAATTCTACGCCAGCTTCGGCCAGGGCCGGACGCCGGGATCGCGGCCGGCGCACATGGTCTGTACCGCGCCCGTCGTCTATCGCGGCCAGGCGCTGGTCGCGGCCGACATTGCCAATCTCAAGGCGGCGCTCGCCCGCACGCCGGGCACCGCCGCCTTCATGCCCGCCGCCTCGCCCGCGAGCATCGAGGGCTGGAACCGCAATGCCCATTACAAGAGCGACGAGGAATATCTCTTCGCCATCGCCGAGGCGATGCGCGAGGAATATCGCGCCATCATCGATGCCGGCTTCGATCTGCAGATCGACGATCCGCGCATCGTGTCGCATTACACCACGACGCCCGGCCTCGGCTTGGCCGAGATGCGGCAATGGGCGGGGCCGCGCATCGCCGCGCTCAACCACGCGCTCCGCGGCATCCCCGAGGAGCGGGTGCGGCACCACACCTGCTACGGCATCAACATGGGACCGCGCGTCCACGATCTCGAGCTCAAGCACATCATCGAGCCGATCCTCACCATCCGCGCCGGCGCCTATTCCTTCGAGGCCGCCAATCCGCGCCACGAGCACGAATGGCGGCTGTGGGAGACGGTGAAGCTGCCCGAGGGCAAGTCGCTCATCCCCGGCGTGATCTCGCACACGACGGTACTGGTCGAGCATCCCGAGCTGATCGCCGAGCGCCTGGTGCGCTATGCCAGCCTCGTCGGGCGCGAGCGCGTCATCGCCGGCGGCGATTGCGGCTTCGCCAGCCACCCCAGCGCCGATCCCGAGGTGCATCCGAGCGTGGTCTGGGCCAAGTTCGAAGCGCTTGTCGCCGGCGCGCGGCTGGCGACGAAAGAGCTGTGGGGGCGCTAAGCCTCTACGCCTCCTCGGGCTCGAGGTCGAGCGGGGTGGCGACCTCGTAGGTGCGCCACAGCTCCGGCACCCGGTCGCAATAGACCTCGAGCGGATTGCCGTCGGGGTCCTCGATATAGATGCTCTTGGTGATGCCGTGATCGGTGGTGCGGACGATCGGCACCTTCATCGCCTTGAGCATGCGATAGGCCTCGCGCAGATGCGCCTCGTCGCGCAGGCGGAATGCGACGTGGAACAATCCGACCGCCTCGGGTGCGGCCGCGGGCGCGTCCTTGGCGATCTCCATCAGCGCCACCTCGTGATGGTCGCGCCCGCTCGAGAAGAACAGCATGCCGGGCTGCTTCTTCATCAGCGTGAAGCCCATCACCTCGGTATAGAACCTGTACGAGCGCTCGAGGTCGCGGACCTTGAGCACGACATGGCCGATGCGGTCGGGTCGGATCATCGTCGTTCTCCTCACGCGTTCCTTGTCCTGAGCCAGTTGAAGGCGCGCATCACCGGCTCGTCGGTCATCGAGAACAGCGTCGCGTCGCTGGCGAATTCGTGCTCGAACGGCCGCCACATCGGCACCGCCAGGACATCGCCGCGCGCCCAGGCGAAGCGCTCGCCGTCGACGGTCGTGGTGCCGCGCCCCTCGATGACGCAGAAGAACTGGTTGCTCGTCGTGCGCCGGGGCGGGGTCCGCGTGCCGCTGTCGTGGCGCTGCATGTAGAGCGCGGTCGTCACCATCGCCGGACTGCCGAGTTCGATGCGGCGGCCGAAGTGGCCCTCGGGATCGGGTGGCGCCTGGTCGAGCGCCGCCTGCGTCGCTTCCCAGGTGAAGATATAGGGCGAGCGCGGCGGTGGCGGCGCGCCCGGCTGTAGCCCCGCCATGGTCTCGAGGAACATCGGCTCGAGCAGGTGGACGAGCGGCGTGTCGAGCCCGTCGAGCCAATAGCACGGGCCGGAAGCGGCCGCGTCGCAGCCATGCCCGTGCCAATGCCAGTCGGGGGTCAGCAGCACGTCGTTGGGATGCATGTCGAAGCGCTCGCCCTCGACCACGGTATAGGCGCCTTCGCCCTCGAGGATGACGCGGAGCGCGTTGCCGGAATGGCGGTGCGAGGGCGCGGTCTCGCCCGGCAGGATCATCTGGTAGGCGGCAACGAGCGTCCGCAAGGCGGCATAGCCGTCCTCATCGGCCGGGTTGTAGAGCAGGAGATTGCGGCGGTGGGCCTGCTCGGTACTGATCAGCCGTCCGGCGGCATCGAGCGCGTCCTTGCCCTCGCGCCAGCTCCAATGCATCGGCCGGAAATTCTTGTGCGGCTCGGGATAGAGCGAGGCGCGCGGCTTGTGCCAGCCCGGCATGATGCTGCGCGCGTGCAGCATCGGATAAAGCTCGTCGAGGCTCGCGGCCTGCGATAGGTCCTTGAGAGCGCGCATCGCCTGGTCTCCTGGTTCGGCCGGCGATTATACGCCCGCCTGCCGGCCGGGGAAGCGGCCGCCACTGCGCCGCGCCGGATCGTGCTATGATGCGCCGATCCATGGACGATCGTTCCGACCGCGATAGCCGCCCCTCGCCCGACGCGCTTCTGCAGCAGGCGACGCAGGAGACTCGCGGCCGGCTCAAGGTCTTTCTCGGCGCCGCACCGGGGGTCGGCAAGACCTTCGAGATGCTGACCATGGCGCAGGCGAAGAAGCAGGAGGGCGTCGATGTCGTGGTCGGCATCGTCGAGACCCATGGCCGCCGCGAAACCGAGGCGCTGCTGCAGGGCTTGGAGATCATGCCGCGCCGGCAGGTCGCCTATAAGGGCACAGGGCTCGCCGAGATGGACCTCGACGCCATTCTCGAGCGCCGGCCCAAGCTGGTGCTGGTCGACGAACTGGCGCACACCAACGCGCCCGGGAGCCGCCATCCCAAGCGCTGCAACGATGTCGAGGAACTGCTCGATGCCGGCATCGATGTCTACACCACGCTCAACATCCAGCATCTCGAGAGCCTGAACGACGTCGTCGCCCGCATCACCCGCATCCGCGTCCGCGAGACCGTGCCCGATTCGATCATCGATCGCGCCGACGAGGTCGAGGTCGTGGACCTCACGCCCGAGGACCTGGTCCAGCGTCTCCGCGAAGGCAAGGTCTATGTCCCGCACCAGGCCGAGCGCGCGATCCGCCATTACTTCCAGCCCGGCAATCTGACCGCGCTGCGCGAACTGGCACTCCGGCGCACGGCCGAGCGTGTCGACGAGCAGATGGTCACCTATATGCGCGCCCACGCCATTCCCGGGCCGTGGGCGGCCGGCGAGCGGCTGCTGGTCTGCGTCAACGAGGACCCCAGTGCCGGCGCGGTGATCCGCTATGCGAGGCGTCTCGCCGACCGCCTGCGGGCGCCGTGGACGGCAATTCATGTCGAGACCTCGGCCACCCACCGCCTCGACGAGGCCGAACGCGACCGCATCGCCGACGGGCTGCGGCTCGCGCAGCGGCTCGGCGGCGAGGCCGTCACCTATCCCGCGAGCGATGTCGCCGGCGGCATCGTCCAATACGCGCAGGAGAACAACTTCACCCATATCCTCATCGCCAAGTCGCGGCGGCCGCGCTGGTCCGAGCTGCTGCGCGGCTCGGTCACGCACCAGCTGATCCGCCGCGCCGGCGACATCAGCGTGCACGTCATCGCCGAGCAGCGCGAGGGCGCCGTGCCTGCCCGTCCGCCCGGCGACCGGGTGGCGACTGCGCCCCAGGTCGATCAGCGCAATGCCAAGACCTATGGCGGCAGCGCGGCGATGGTGGCGGTGGCGCTCGGCATCGGGCTCGTGCTGGAGCGCTCGCTGTCGATCGCGAACGTGTCCCTGGTGTTCCTCACGGCGGTGCTGGGAAGCGCCATCGCCTATGGGCTGTTGCCGTCGCTCTTCGCCTGCGTCCTCAGCGTATTGGCCTATAATTTCTTCTTCCTGCCGCCGCTTTATACCTTCACCATCGCCGATCCCGAAAACGTCGTTGCGTTGTTCTTCTTCCTCGTCGTCGCGCTGATCGCGAGCCAGCTTGCCGCGCGCGTGCGCAGCCAGGCCGTGACGGCGCGCCAGCGCGCGAAGACGACCGAGGATCTCTATCGCTTCAGCCGCAAGCTCGGCGCGGCGGTGACGCTCGACGATCTGCTGTGGGCGACGTCGTACCAGATCGCGCTCATGCTCAAGGTGCGCGTCGTGCTGTTGCTGCCCGAGGGCGAGACGCTCGCGGTGCGGGCAGGCTATCCGCCCGAGGACACGCTCGACGAGGCCGATCTCGCCGCCGCGAAATGGTGCTGGCAGAACAACCTTGCCACCGGCCGCGGCGCCGACACGCTGCCGGGCGCCAAGCGTCTCTTCCTGCCGATGCGCACCGGCCGCGGCGCCGTCGGCGTGGTCGGGCTCGACAGCGACCGCCCGGGCCCGCTGCTCGCGCCCGACCAGCGCCGCCTGTTCGATGCGCTGGCGGATCAGGCGGCGCTCGCCATCGAACGCGTCCATCTCGCGCAGGATGTCGAGCGCGCCCGGCTTGCGGCCGAGACCGAGCGGCTGCGCGCGGCGCTCCTCACCTCGATCTCGCACGATCTGCGCACGCCGCTCGCCTCGATTCTCGGCTCCGCCACCAGCCTCGGCGCCTATGCCGACGCGCTCGACGCGGCGGCGCGGGCGGAACTCGTTCATACCATCCAGGACGAGGCCGAGCGGCTCAACCGTTTCATCGGCAATCTGCTCGACATGACCCGGCTCGAATCGGGCGCGATCGAGCCGCAGAGCGACCTTGTCGATCTCGCCGAGATCGTCGGCAGCGCGCTCGAGCGCGCCAAGAAGGTGCTCGCCGCGCATCGCGTGACGGTCGATCTCGCCGCCGATCTGCCGATGCTCCGGCTCGATCCGGTGCTGCTCGAGCAGGTGCTGTTCAACCTGCTCGACAATGCCGCCAAATACACGCCCCCGGGAAGCGCCATCCGGATCGAGGCGCGGCGCGCCGACGGCACCGTCGCGCTCGCGGTGCTGGACGAGGGCCAGGGCATTCCCGAGGCGGATCTCGAGCGCATCTTCGACAAGTTCTACCGCGTCCAGGCCGGCGATCGTAAACGCGCGGGAACCGGGCTCGGGCTCGCCATCTGCCGCGGCTTCGCCGAGGCGATGGGCGGCACCATCCGCGCCGGCAACCGCGCCGATCGTGCCGGTGCGGTGTTCACCGTCGCGCTGCCCGTTCTCTCCGAGCCGGCGGTGCAGCCCGCCGCGACGGCGTGACAGTGACGCCCGCCGCTGCGGTCCTGATCGTCGATGACGAGCCGGCGATCCGGCGGTTCCTGCGCACCAGCCTCGAGGCGCAGGGCTATCGCACCCTCGAGGCCGCGGACGGCGCAGCCGCGCTCGAGACGCTGCGCCGCAATGCCGTCGACGTCGTGGTGCTCGATCTCGGTCTTCCCGGCATCGACGGGTTCGAGGTGATCGGTCGTTTGCGCGGCGCCGGCTCGGGCGTGCCGATCGTCGTGCTGTCGAGCCGCGGCGACGAGCGCGGCAAGGTCGAGGCGCTCGATCTCGGCGCCGACGATTACGTGACCAAGCCGTTCGGGATCGAGGAATTGCTGGCGCGGTTGCGGGCGGCGCTGCGCCACCGCTTGCAGGAACAGGGCGAGCGGCCGCTGTTCCGCAGCGGCGACCTCGCCGTCGATCTCGTCCGCCGCGTCGTCACGGCGCACGGCCAGGAGATCAAGCTCACGCCGCGCGAATACGATCTGCTGCGGCTCCTGGTCGCGCATGCCGGCAAGGTTCTCACCCACCGCTTCATCCTGCGCGAAGTGTGGGGCGGCGATACCGACGTGCAGTATCTCCGCATCTATATCCGCGCGCTGCGCCAGAAGATCGAGGCCGATCCCGAACGGCCGCAGCACATCCTCACCGAGACCGGCGTGGGCTATCGCCTGCGCGCGGCGGATTGAGCGGTGCCGGTCCGGCCAGGATCCGGATCGGGTGCGGCGCAAGGGCGAAGCGGCACGGCAGAAGACAGCGGATGTCGCCGTCGAGCTGGACCGCTTCGCCGTCCGCGCCCGCGACCTCGACCTCGGTTGCCGCGAACGTCCTGACATCGCCGCGCCCTGCCAGCGCTCCGGCCCCGAGCGCCGCCAGATAGCGCAGCAGCGCCCAGCGCCCGCCGCGCAGGAAGGCGCAGACGCGGAGCTCGGGCCGGGTCACGTCGGCGGCGGGATCGACGATGAAGCCGCCGCCGTAATATCGCCCCTTGGCGATGATGACCGTGCTGGCCTCGAGGCGCTCGCCGGCGGCCTCGACGCGATAGCGCGCCGGGCGGTAGCGGCCCCACTGGTGCAAGATCTCGAGGCCGTAGGCGAGCTTGCCGAGGCGGCGCTTCAGCCGCGGATCGACCGCTTCGACGACGCGCGCGTCGAAGCCGATCCCGGCCATCTGCACGAAGCGCCGGCCATTGGCGGTAGCGCAGCGGATCGCCATGGGCGCGCCCCACGCCAGCACCGCCGCCAGCCCGGCCGGCGCGCGCGGGAGCCCGATCTCGCGGGCGAAGACATTGGCGGTGCCGAGCGGGATCACCGCCAGGGGCGGCGCGTCGGGACGCAGCCCGTTGACGACCTCGTTGATCGTGCCGTCGCCGCCGGCCACGGCGAGCACGTCGGCATCGGCCGCGCCGATGCGCCGGGCCAGCAGCTCGGCCTCGCCCGCATGCCCCGTCGCCACGATCTCGACACGGCAGCCGAGCGCACGGACGCACTCGAGCGTTGCGGCGAAGCGGCGGTTGCGCCACTGCCGTGCGAGAGGATTGAGGATGACGACGATGCGACGCGGGGCCGGAACCGGTCTAGACTCCGACATAGCCGCGCACGGTGGCGTAGTCGGCGAGAAGCGCCGCCGAATCCCCGCTCCAGCGCACCCGGCCGCGCTCGATCACGTAATGCCGGTCGGCGAGCCGCGTCAGCGCCT
>Ga0307373_10015074_pt1 | contig 10555 bp, 9 predicted proteins | sample OX2MG_FD_202534 | JGI IMG/M metagenome (GOLD analysis project Ga0307373, IMG submission 202534) | Soil microbial communities from Risofladan, Vaasa, Finland - OX-2 | ecosystem: Environmental > Terrestrial > Soil > Coastal area > Acid sulfate soil | place: Finland: Risofladan, Vaasa | collected...
TGGATGGGTGATTTTTCACTACCTCTCATCCTACTGCGGAGGTCGCTTCTTTTCATGCTAGCACTCGCCGCGGAATATATTGCAGCTCAATGACTTGTGGCAAGCGGTGGGCGAGTTGCAACCTCCAGATATCAGGACTGGAATCGCCTAAAGCTCCTGCCCGCTTGACATGGTGTTTTACTTGAAGAAGTTCTTTTGCGACGTTGGGTGAGGATGGATTGTCGTGGAAGGCAATGTCGTCCAGCTTCTCGATACTGACGGAGAGGTTCGGCTCCTCGTCCCGTTGCAATCCGAGCAAGAGGGCGTACTGGCACTGATGCAAGTAGCCAAGTGCCGATTGCGAAGCATCATACGGAGACGAACCATCGGACATTGCATATCTCCTAGATCATTGATCTAAATCCTCGTCAAAGTCCCTGTCGTGACCAGCCGCTCAAAATGCCGCTCCACCTGTCCCGGCAGTTTCCCGCCCGTTACGAGTAGGCCCAACTCCATGTTGATGGTGAAGGCATACTCGGTGAAATTGGCACTCGACAGGAACATCTGGTGTCCGTCAGCTACAGCGCACTTGACGTGCAGAATGCCGATTTTGCCGTTGTCGTCCTTCGGCCGGTTCTCCGGCGGCCAGTAGTACACCGAGCAAGCCGAGGCCACATTGTTGCCCAGCGCCAGGAGACAGTCATACTCTCCTTGGCCCTCGATCCGGTTCGGCGTCTCCACGATCAGCCGGATGCCGACGCCGCGGCTGGCGGCGGCGACGAGCGCCTCCCGGATGCGAGGGATGCGGTAGACGGCGTAGCTCACCACGGTCAGCCGGCTTGACGCCGAGTTCACCACTTCGAGGATGGCTTGCTCGGTTTGCCGAAATCGAGTCTCGGCAAGTTCGGGGCCGGTCCACACGATCTCGACAGTCTCTTCCTGCCGGTGGTCGTGCTCGCACTTGGCTGCCGTCATCAGGGCCACGGCGACCGCCTCGGCCCCCACACTGCCAGCGCTGGAATGCCAGAGGTAGAGGAATTCGGCGGTCGCATCCCGGAAGTCCGGGGTCGGCACACATTGGAGAATCGCCTGCCGCGCTGCCGCCGGTCCCAGGTTGCCGTGCTGCGCCGCGGCCTCGGCCACGGCTACCATCACCGAATGGGGCAGACTATCAGCCAATCGCGCCGCCGCTCCTATCTCGTGGTGCTCGTGGTTCATTGGCTACTCGAAGAATGCCAGGTCGCTTCGCTCGACAGTCGAGACCAGCACGGCCCGGTCCAGATACTTATTGCCCCGCTCGCATGAAGTCTCCGGGGCGAACAGACAGGCATGGCACGAGGCAGCGTGCAGCGTGTTGCCGTCCCGGTACGGATGATGTTCGGCGCAGAGCGGATCGCTTGCGCAAAGACGCATGTTGTCGAGGGCCTGATCCAGATGGCGCTCCAGCGTTTCTGGTTTGCCGAGCGACACCAGCCCGCCGAGCGTGCCTTCGCTGTCCGGCGCAGCGGTATAGATCAGCACGCCCGCCATTTCCGGCCCGTCTCCGCCGGGGTTGCGGGAGTAGATGCGCTCCCTGAGCGAAGCGGTGGTGTAACCGCACTCCACGGCCAGTTGCCGGATGAGAGCGTGGGCAAAAGAGTGCAGCAGTACGAACCGGATGCCGGGGTAAAACTCGTGGGGCGGCTCCAACTTCCGGGCGATGCGCCACCGCTGGTGTGCTTCGAGGAACACGTCATCAAGAGCTTCGCTGTTTTCGACCCACTTCTGGATCACGCCTTCCTTGAAGTGAAAGAACAGCCCCTCGCCCCGAATCTCCGAGGCCGGAACCCAGGTCGGCTGCGTTCTAGATAATCTGGCCCGCTGACTGATCGGGAATGCCGCCGGATTGTCGTAATCGCTGGGCGATTCAATGCGGCTAAAGCCGACTAGCGCCCGCACTTCCCGTAGCCGCTCGGCCAGCACAATCTTCTCGAAATACTTTGCATAACGCTTCGGCGGTGCTGCGGCCCTCAACTGAAAGTCCCGTCCCTTTTCCGCCGAGTCGGGGTCAATGAAGACTTCCCATTCCGGCGTCTTGAGATCAGTGGGCTCGTCGCTTTCCGCCGGCACTGCCGCCTTCTTGGCCTGCACCGCTTGCCATATTTCGGCGGGCGTATAGTCGTACAAGTCCCGCATGCTCGGCACTTTCGGAAGCAGCTTTTCAATTTCCCGCTCGCTCTCGACATCGTGCAAGTTAGTCCACTGTTCTTCGACGATTTGAGCGAGTTTGCCTGAAGCCTGCGGAATGGCCAGCGCCGACAACGTGATCCCGAACCACGAGTTCGACGCACCCTGGAGCATCGGCTCCATTCGCATGGGCTGACCGTTGGGCATCTTGCAGCCAGCCTCATCGTGGTCGCGAAGGTGGGGTCGACGCGAGTTGCACTCGGGCAGCGCCATCAAATCCATCTTGAAGGCGTCCGACATGGGCCGGATCGCCCCGCAGTTTGCGCCCTCGCACTGCACGAAGATGCTCGCCGCCTCGCCCGTGGCTGACATTTCGAGAAGTTTCAGCCCGCCCTTGCAGTTCGTCCGACCACGATGCACGAACTCTCGCCACGGGAAATCATCGAAGTGGCCGTTCTTGCAGGCCACGATGAAGCGGGCAGGTACGACAGTTGGCGGTTTGCCGGGCTTCGTGCAGTTGGCATGGACGTAACGAATCTGGTCGGTGCGGTAGGGCGTCTCCAGTTTGAAGAGGCCGCTGCCGAGCGGTGCCAGCCGCCGACAGTATGGGCAGACCATCCACCGGGGAAACGGAGCGACCGGAATGCCGACCAGCGCCGACGAATCGAACTGGTTGACCTGATAAGTGTCCGGCACGACAGGGGCCGACCGCAACGCCTTCACCTGTGGCCCCAGCACTTCCTTCACCGAGGCGAGGAGTCGCTGCTCGCCGATCTCCACCGTGTCCTTGAACGGCCAATCCTCCAGACCCATGACCATGACCGACAAGTGAGGCAAGTCGATGATCGCCCCAATGCCGAACGTCGTGAGCGCCTGGCTGGGTCGCAGTTCGCCGACCTTGCAGCGTTTCTGTTCCTTGCCGTTGCTCATGGAGCGGCTCCTTCCTCGGCCTCATCGCCGCCCTCGTCGTCGTCCATGCCGAAATTATCCAAGATCAAATTGGCGGTCGGCTCGACATCTCGCAGCGAGTTCAGGCAGGTGAACTCGTCCCACGGCTCGATGCTCGGCTTGCGGAGCAGGCCAATCGTCACGCCGTCTTTCTTCGTCTCGTAGCCAAGCTGGTTCCCCTGGGCCGTCCGCTGCGCCCGTTTCTGCCAGAGGTCCATCTTCCGCTTGAGTTGTTGCTTGACCTCCTCGGCGGCGTCAGGCCCGGCGATCAATTCGGCCCGTCTCGTGATCGCTTCGATGGCGTCGTTGACATACTGGTGGCTCCGCTGACTCGCCATCAGCATCGCCTTGTCGTTCGAGTTGAACTCGAAACCAGGCTGGCGAATCAGCGACACCAATAGCGCCGCCAACCCACGGGCCGTCGCCCCCGAGGAAAACGGCGTCACCGACAGCGCCTCGACATGCTTGTAGAACGTCGAGTGGTAATGCTCGAAGGTCTCGTAGTGCGACAAATCCCGCGGCCTCGCCCAGTTAAAGACCGTGCAAACTAAGCCCGGAAACTTACGCCCGACGCGGCTCGTGGCCTGTATATATTCTGCCGTCGTCTTCGGTTGACCCCCTACGACCATAAAGCCCAACCGTGGCACGTCCACGCCGACTGAGATCATGTTCGTGGCGAGCAGTACATCGAGGGGCCGGGCGATGTACTCGCCACCGACTCCCTTACGAGCTTTGATCTGGTCCAAGATCGCCGGATCGAAACGGCTCTCCAGAAGGTCGAGCGTTTCGGGGATCGCCGTCGATCCCAGCCGGCTGGTCAGTTCCTTCACCGTGTCAGGCGTGTAGAGAGTGCGGTTCGCCAGCCCCCGATCTTGCATTTTGCGCAGGCGAGTCCGCACGTCGTCGTCCACTCACCGCTTCATTCCGCCGAGTTCTCGAAGGCTATTGAAGTAGCCTACGAGCGTCATCCACGGGTCAGCGTCCAGGCCGTACTTGTCGAACAACGCTTGCCCGCCTGACAGAAAGGCAACGTACACCCGAATCAGCGCCGCCTTGAGCCGACGGCCTGGCGCGCAAATGCCGATGTACTTCCGCCCCGGCGTCTTTTCGCTCGACTCGCGTTGCAGAGAGAAGAAATTGTCGCCGATCTCCAGGCCGGTTGGCGGGAAGATGTTCAAGTTGCGAAGAAACAACCCGTAGACTTGATCGCTGGCTCGGCGAATCGTTGCCGTAGACGCCACGACCTTGGGCCGAACCTTCTTCCCATCGACTTCCCAAGTGCAGAGCCGGTCGATGGCCGTCTCGTACAGCCCGACTAGCGTGCCGAGCGGCCCGCTGATGAGATGCAACTCGTCCTGGATGATGAGATCGGGCGGTCGCAGTGGGTTCTGCGGCAGCACCTTGGCCGACGGCGCATTGCCCTTCGCTCGGTGGACCCCGTTGATCTCCAATTCTTCCGACGCCTCGGCCAGTCCCGGCGAGCGGAAGCCGTGGCGCTCGCAGTAGCCGTCCACCTGCCCGAAGAGCATTTGCACTGAGCCGTTCCACGGCATCTGAGCGAACTTGTCCACTGTGGTAATCAGGAGCGACGGCAGGCGACGGTAAATCTCCTCGTCGACGACCATCACCGGCAGCCCCTCGCCTGGCGCTTCCTTCATCGAGAATTTGCACTGCCCGAACTTCGCCCCGCAATAGATCAGCGTCCGGCAGGCCCCCTCATTGTACTTCTCGACCTTGATGTGCTTGCCGGGGTCGATCTTCGTCCCGCACCAGGGGCAGTTCGTCAGTTGGTGCGGCGACCCAACGCCGCCGACGGCGCCCATCCTCGGCTTGCCGCCATGCGCCGCTTTGACCGATTCATCCGCATCGCTGGTCCGGTTTGGCGTCATGCTGCCGCCCACCCACAAGCCGATGCGGAACGGCGTCTTGCCCCAGCGGTTGTCGCCGTTGCTGAGCGCCGTGCGGCGAATATCCTCGCAGGCACAGATGAGTGCCGTTGCCCGCTGGAATTGCTGGAGAGTCAGCAACCTCAGCGTGTATCGCATCAGCACGGTAATGCCGTTCTCCTCGGAGCGACCCTCCACCATCCCTTGCAGTCGTCGCAGGCCGAGCGTGTAGGCGGTCAGGCCAAGATACGCTTCCGTCTTGCCGCCGCCCGTGGGGAACCAGAGCAGATCGGCGATCGCATCGGGCGACTCGCTCCGTTCGGGGTGATCGAACTTGGTGATCCCCGGCAGATTCAAGAGGACGAAAGCAAGCTGGAACGGATACCACGAGCGGTTTTCGGCGATGTCGATGGTCCCCATGTCCGGGCTTTTCGTCGCCCCGGCGCACCCGCTCGGCGAAGATCGAGTGCGTTCGCTGGAGCCACATTGCCCGGTTCATGAACTGGAACGCCTGGGCCGCCTTGTCGTCCTTGTCGAGCAAGTCCAGCCCGGCCTCGATTCGTTTGAGCGTCGTGCGGCAGCGTGCGATCGCTTGCTGGGCGACGTGCTTGAAGTGCGACAAACTCTCGGCGGGATCGGTGATCCGCTGCTCCTCTCGGTCGATCCAGTCTTGGTATGCCTCGACCAACGGCTTGAGCTTCGGCCGGTACTGCTTCGGGTTGGCCTCGGCCAAAAGCTTCATGTCGAGGACCATCCCCGCCAGCTTGGCGAACGCCGGGTTGATCTCGGCGTCTTCGGGCCGGGGCGGCGTGGTCTTGGGAACTTCGTAAGTCGGCACGACCTTGGTGCGGACCCGCATGGCATGGTTCGGATCGGGCGACACATCGACGTGGACGCCGACGCCATGCCCCACGGCGAACTCGACGTGCCGGCGATAGAGCATCGCCAGCATGTCGTTTTCGGCCTTCACAGCCGGATCGGCGCCGGTCAGTTCGAGGATCGTGTGCCGTTTATGGATGACTGGCGCGCCGCCGACGCCCTCGGCCGACAGTTCTGGTTGGAACATCCAGGCGGCGTCTTTCCGCTTCTCCGGCTCCTGCTGCTCATTAACCAGGAACAGCGTAATGCACCAGTGGTCGGGCCGCTTACGCACAAGGCCCTGGATGACGACTTCCGGGCAGTTGGCATCGACCACAATCGGCGAGACTGGGCCTTCCTTGATCGTCAGCCGGTGCTTGCCGCCGCGGGGATACCGCTTCCAAGCCAGCCGGGGACTACCGGTTTTCTCACTGATGAGATACTCGCTCTTTTCCCGCTGGTATTCTCCCCACGCCGCCGACACGTCGATCTCCGTGGCCTCCAAGTTCACCGAGAAGGTCATGCCGAAGGACGACGGGATCAGGGCCTTGTCCTGTGCCGGGGCCAGATCGGTTGTGCCGTCTTGAGACGTGTCCCGGCCGCCGAGGGCCAGTTCGTCGCCGTCGAGGATCTCGCCGTCCGCATCGGCTTCTTCGTCATCGGCGAGTGGTGTTTGCACGGCGGCTGACTGGATGGGCGCTGCACCTGCCTTGGCACGCTTGCGGGGAGCCAGCACGCCGACGAAGTACCGAGTGCCGGGCGATTCGACGATCTCCTCCTCAGAGCTGCCGGGGCCGAGCAGTTCTTTGAGGACCATCGTTTCGAGTTCGTCGCGAAGTTGGAGCGGCGAAGGTGGCTTGGAAAGCGCGTTTTGGCTCATGCTGGCTCCTTCGTCGTGTACGCCTGATCGGGGCGGTTCGGCTCAGCGGGATACTTGCGCACGAGAAGCCCCTCTTCGACCAGCGGCGTCATGAAGCGATTCCGTAGCCCATTAGCGTTGCGATTCATCAGTTCGGCCAAGTCTGCGGCGGTAAAGTACCGGCCCCGGCAGAGTTGCAAAATCATGCGCCGAGTTTCTTCAACCGGCAGCCGCATCCCCGTGAAGGCGGGAGCCGCAATGACTCGGAGTTTCGTAAGCTCGTCGTCGGGAATCTCTTCGAGCTTATGTGAGGAGTCCACGGGTCGCTTTTGTGAGGAGTCGCCCTTGTGTAATGAGTCCCAGGCGACATGAGAGGAGTCCCCCGGTCCCGGCAGCCGGTACGTTGTCCCTCGCCCCCGGCCATCCTGATCCAAGAAACCCCGGCTCACCAAACCCTGCAAGAGCTTCGTCAGTTCCGTGGGGTGTTCGCTGCAAATCTGGCGCATCCGCAGGTTGGATACGCCCCCTTCCAGGTCCGCCGTCACGAGCGCCTGCACTTCCAGGGAAGTCAGCTTCTTGAACTTGGTCCCGAACCGTCCCTTGATTCGCTCCACCGATTCTTCTGGGAGCAGGCTCACCATCTGTAGTACCAGCCGCACCCGGTCGGGCCGTAGCGTTTCTTCGATGATCGGCAGCCGCCAGTTCTGCCAGGCCCAGCCCTGGCGAATCTTGTCGAACCCCGACCCCGCCTTTTCGCCGTAGCCCACTAGTGAAAACATCGTTTGCAGGAGCCGGTTCCGGCATTCGCTCACGCCGCCCTTGAGAATTTGTTCCACCGACAGGAGCAAGGTTCCGGGGTTCGAGAACTCGAAGCGATCCCGAAACTTCTCCACAATGATCCCGCCCTGGCCCCGGAAGTCGGCGTGGATGATCGCATTGACGAAGGTTTCCCTGATCGCTTCATGAACCAGCGTGTCGTCCTTGCGGACCATGCCCGGCTGTAACTGAAAGGGGATCTTCAAGTCCGCCGTCAGGCGATGCACGACTCGCTGGTAGAACTGGAAAAGGTTCGCCGTCCACGTTCCATCGGGCCAGATGCGATCCGTCCAGCGCACGCCGGGGTTGCTCGACAACCGCTCCCGGAAATCCAGGTGAAACTCCGGCACGGCGGCGGGATCGCAAATTGCCCGGTCCTTGCCGAACATCATCAACCCGGCGAATGTGATTCCCTCCAGGCCCGCGGCACGATCCTTGCGCCACGCCCCGATCTGTTGGAGAAACTGCGCATCGGATGATGTGATCCAAGGGTGCGTGGGCGAGCGGGCCGCAAACATCTGCCGGTACTGCCGGACGCTTTCCGGGTCGAGATCGTCCAACTCGAAATGTTCGACCACCTGGCCGTCCAGCGCATCGTCCAACTGGTCGGCCACCATGCGGCGCGCTTCGCCGTCATTGCACTTGTAGTCGCCGTCGTTGAATCGCCGGTACGTTCCTTCCAACGGGTTCTGGCCGACGAAGATCGGACGCTGCCGGCGAGCGGCGCGAGGCACTTCCACGACGAGGACCGGCTTGCCGTCCACCGGGACGATCCGCACGTCACTGTTGGCGAGCAAATTGGCGCTGACCTTGCCCCGGTTGTTGATTGTGGTCCAGAAGTCCTTTTCCATCTTGACCGGGTCGTCAAGCCCTTGGACTTCAAATACCCCGTCTTTCTCCTTGATCCCCAACACAATCACGCCGCCGTCGGTGTTCGCCATGGCGCTGTAGGTTTCCCACAGACTGCCTGGCATGCCGCCCTTGGCCGATTTGAATTCCCAGTCCTTGTCTTCTCCGGCGTTCACCGCTGATAGGATGTCGCTGGCGTTCATGCGTCTCCCTCGCATTCCGAAGCCAGCAGCCTGATCTTCTCGATGTAGTCTTGCGGAAGCCCGTGCTGGGCGGCTCCGGTCAAGATGCGTGTCAGGTATTCGTCGCTCGGTCGGGCGTCGTCCATGACGTTCTTCTCCATTGCGACGTAGGTGATCGCTTCGACGCTGGAGCCATCGTCAATGACGACTGTGACCATCTTTCGGTCGTAGCCGCCTTCGTGTTCGCTCATGGTGTCCACGGTGGACGGCTTGCAGCGGTACACAACGCCAAAAACCTCTTCGCCGGGACATGCCATGACGTTGGCGTACACTTGCCCTTTGCTGCCACGTTTGTTGAAGGCAAAGCGGTGATCGGCCAGCCGAGCAATTCGTGGCCGATCTGCGCCGGTGCGAATCGCACTGGTTCGCCGCTCCTTCTGGTCGACCCAAAGGTTGCTGCCGTAGGCGAAGTACCACACGTCGTCATTCATCGTCGTCCTCCGCGTTCTGGAAGAGAGACGGCCCAGACTGCGAGTTCGCCTTCGCTTCCTTCTTGCCCTTCGTGGCTTTTGGCTTCTTCTTCTCGTGCAGCCCTTGCTTCACTTCCTCGGCGTAGCGTTCGTGGTTCAGCTTGAGCAGGCGCGCAAGGACTTCACGGCGGGCGGGTTCGCTGATCGTGTAACGGACGCCTTGCTTTTTCTCGTGGAAGCCGTGGCCGAGGTCGAGATCGGCCCAGCCGTAGGCGGCGGCTACGGCGTTGTCCATTTCGACGTGGAGTTGTCGGAGCTTCTGAATGTCGGCGCTGGTTTCGGCGGGGTCGTGGAAGCAGTTGTAGGTTTTGGTCAGCCCTTCTTGGCGGGTTAGCATGATCTGGCGGCGATGTTCGTGATAGCGATTCCCGATGGCGTCGAGGCCGGTGAGACGGTGGGGGAACGGGAACGTCTCAAAACAGATCGTCGGCGTGTACTGCATGTCAGTCCGAAGCGTTGAACTGAACTTCCTTGCCCACGATTCGTGAAAACACGATTGCAGTACAGCAAATGAACAACCCACAAAAACAACCGTTTTTTCATTCATCACCCACGATGACGGCACCTGCACTACCGAGTGCGTGTTCGCAATCCTGGCACGAACAAGCACGGTATCGTGGGATTCAACTGCGACGAGCAACTGCTTTCGCAATTCACGAAACTGCCACCAGAAGTGCTTTGCATGAATGTTCATCGCATTCTTTTCCGGCAACGACATTCTCTCTGGCTTGACCTTCTGCTCCACTATTGGCAAGCACAGCGGATAGTCTGAAGCAGTCGGGCCTCTGTAACCAGCCGGTGCGGTCGAGTTGTCCAGAGGCCAATCACGAAAGTTGATGACCCAGCGATCCGGTTTGGCATCGAACAACGAGTTGAGTTCCTGACCGTTCAGGTATGGTCGCAAGACGGCTGCATATTTCTCGTCATTAGCGATAAGCGTTTCGGCGTCGGTCTTTGTTAGTAAGAAGCCCAGCCCTAGCACATTGGCCCCCTGAAAAGCACGACTTGAGTTTGCGATGAGCGGTAACGGATTCTCGGCTTGCTCGTCTGCCGATAGCGAAGGTGAAATGTGTGGAACGCTTTCGTCATCAAGAGATGAATCGCCTGACCACGGTTTGCGTGAGAGCCACAATTGGGCAATCTCAAGGCTGGCATCTCCGGGCCAGGGTCGGCTTGGCACTGCTCGGTAAATCGTGCATCGGCGCTCGGTCAACTGCTCCAAACCCACGGTTTTCGCATCACCCTGGCCGATGGTGTTTGTTGCGATCAAGCCTGATGAACCTGTCTGGTTGAGAAGCGAGAAGACTCGGAGAAGGAAGTAGGTACACAAGTCAGCAGTTCCCCGGGGTGCAATTGCGCCATTCCAAGCGAAATACGGTGAATTCGCTCGGCTTTCGGACAAAAACGTCGTTCAGTTCCTGTAGGGGCTGAAATTGGTCTTGGAGAAAAGAGGCGTCCTACCTCACGCTGAGCGTTGTTTTT
>Ga0307373_10015076_pt1 | contig 10554 bp, 6 predicted proteins | sample OX2MG_FD_202534 | JGI IMG/M metagenome (GOLD analysis project Ga0307373, IMG submission 202534) | Soil microbial communities from Risofladan, Vaasa, Finland - OX-2 | ecosystem: Environmental > Terrestrial > Soil > Coastal area > Acid sulfate soil | place: Finland: Risofladan, Vaasa | collected...
CGGACGTGCCCTGGCGGTGGGACGTGGTGCAGCATTCGCTCGAAACACGCGACGGCCACTGGCTGAAGACGGAAAGTCCCGGCCTGGGAATCAGCGTGAACGAAAAGGAAGCCGCCCAACATCCCTTCCAGCAGGAAGTGATCCACGCCACCACTATCCGCGCCGCCGACGGGGCCATTCTGGACTGGTAACCAGGGAAGAGCGTCTGTTCAACCCTCCAGCCCTTACCATTCAAACCGAACTCTCGTCCGGTGGGCGGAGTACTCTTCATAAGGTTCGATACGCAGGGTGCGAATCATCCCGGGCTGCCTTGTGTAAGCGACCACTACGGTCAAAATGCTTTTCTGACTTCCCGGCTTGAAATAGGGGTCTGGGAGGAAAAACTCGTCCTGCGGACCGGAAGTGGAGTAACGGCTGACAAACCGTCCGTTCAAGTAAATCAAAGCGTCGCGGCCCGCATCGAATACCAGCTTCCAAGGCACGGACCACTCTTCCCAGACATCTGAGTTGGTCGACTTGCAATCCTCCGGAGAAGGGCGCGCTGATCCCGTACAGCAGAAATTCGCGACGCGTATTTTTCATAGCAGGGACCTCTTGGGCAAAGGCTGTAATTCGAACCTAGTCCTTCCAGGATTGTTCGATCTCCTCCAGGGTCTTGCCCTTCGTCTCTGGAAGACGGCGCTTGATAAACGCAAAACCGGCAACGCAGATCCCGGCGTATATCCAGAACGTGGTTGCGGTGCCAACGCCGTGGTTCAGCAGAGGGAAAGTATAAGTCAGGATAAAAGAAGCGGCCCACAGCGACATTACAGCAATTGACATCGCTGTCCCGCGAACACGGTTGGGGAAAATCTCCGAAATCACAACCCACGTAACCGGAGCCAGCGTCATCGCGTAGCACGCGATTGCCGCAACCACCAGCAAGAGCATGTAAAGTCCGTGGCTGTGTTCATAGTAACCAGCGCCAAGGACCGTATAGATGATTGCGAGCCCTGCTGAACCCATCAGCATCAGCTTTCGCCGCCCGACCTTGTCGACCATGCTAATGGCCACGATCGTGAAAATGAGGTTTACGGCCCCAGTGATCACAATATTCAGCAGGAGGTCGGATACCTTGAACCCGGCCGCGGAGAATACCTCCTCGGCGTAGTTAAAAATGATGTTGATGCCACACCACTGCTGAAAAACGGCCAGAACAACCCCCAGCAGAAGGACCTTCAGCAGGGTCGGATCGATCAGGTCCCGCAAACCCGGACTTCGTATTTCACCTTGCAGACTTGATTCGATCTCGGCCATCGAGCGAGCACAGTGCTCTTCTCCTCCGACTCTTACCAGAACTCGCCGTGCCTTGCTGTGCTGACCGACCTTCGCAAGCCACCTGGGACTTTCCGGAACGGCAAGCATGCCAACAAAGAACAGGAGCGCCGGTACGGCCGTCACTCCGAACATCCAGCGCCATCCGTGCTGGCCGTTCCATGAGTGCAGGAGGTCCGCGACATTGGCGCCCGCTGGCACAGGCCTTGCGATGAGCCAGTTAATGCACTGGGCCAGAAGGATGCCGATCACGATATTCAGCTGATTAAGGGAAACCAGCTTCCCGCGCAGCCTGGCAGGAGAAACTTCAGCGATGTACATGGGTGACAGGTTCGATGCCAGACCTATCGCCACGCCTCCGCTGATACGCCAGCGAACGAAAGCGCCGAATGTCTCTGCTGACGCCGTACCCAGCGATGAGATGGCAAACAGCGACGCCGCAACAATCAACAGACGTTTGCGGCCAAAACGATCACTGAGATTACCGGAAATCCCCGCGCCCAGCAGGCAACCCACCAGTGCGCAGCTCATGGCCCATCCCTGTTGCGACGCGTCACTCAGGTGGAAAAAAGCTTCGTAGAACGGCTTTGCGCCACCGATCACGACCCAGTCGTATCCGAACAGGAGCCCGCCCAGGCCCGCCACCAGTGAAATGATCCACACGTAGGCAGTGCTATATTCCCGCTGAACTCCAACAGCATTTATTTTGGAAGGAGTGGGACTCATTTGGAATTCTTCTCCGATGGCGCCAGTCCTTCCAGCTCCAACCGGGCCCAGAGGTGATTAACATCGAGTGCGAGCACTTGCCGGAACTTCTCCTCTGCCTGCTCTCTCTGGCCAAGGCCCGCTTGGGCCAGGCCGGCCAGGAAGAGGCTGTCGATCCGGTTGCGCTTCTGCAGATCATCTTCAAAAAGCAGGAAATTGGGCAGCGATGTCGCAAAATAGTCGATCTTAACCTCCTCGGCCTCTTGCCGCGATGCGGAATCAAGAAGTTCGTTGAGCGTTTTGCAGGAACCCCTTTCATCGCCTAGCTTTCTCAAAGCCAGCGCCTGATAATAAACCATGGGCGAGTGATTAACGCCGCCCTGAGCAGCTTTTTCAAAAGAACGTTTCGCTGCTTCCGGTTCGCCCAACGCCTCATGGGCAAGTGCGGCGAAATAGTGCAGGTGGTTCTCGGGTGTCAGCGGATGTTTCCCTTCACCCAGGTTCTCCGGGTAACGCTGCGCCGCCTCAAAATGATCCAACGCTTCCTGCGCCTTTCCCGACTCAAGGCACTCCAGCCCCAGCAGCACGTGGGCCCAGAGATACTGGCCTGAAACCAGGCCTTCTCCGCCTTCCCAAGGGTGGAAACGACGCGAAAGGATGATCTGCAGGGCCTTCTGGGATTGTCCGTTCTGATTGTAGAGGGTGGCTTGCTCAATCGTCAGATCGTCACGCTGCTCAACCAGATGAGGGTATTTCTCAAGGATTTCTAATCGAGCTTCGGCTGAAGCCCCAATCCGCTTGGACAACTGATCCATTTCATAGAGCACTCGCGCATCGGCAGGATTGGCCCCGAATGCTCTGCGATAAGCCTCGACGGCTTTACCGGCATCGTGGCGTATGTTGTAGTAGGCGATGCCCAGGTTTCTACACGGGATCGAAAAGGCGAGGTCCAGTTCGCAAGATCTCTCCCAGTTCCGGATGGCCTCCTCGTAGCGATTCTTGTCGTAAAGCAGGTTGCCGAGATAATAAAAGGCTTTGGGATCTTCAGGATTGGCGGCCTGGGCGCTTTCAAGAACCAGCGCTTCTTCCAGACGCGCCGGGAAGCAATAATCGGGCGACGCAGCGGAAGCGCGATGGCGGAAATCACGGGCCTTCTTCGCATCGCCAATTTGCTCGCAAAAATAGCCCAGCGCGTACAGGACCATGGGGTAGGCCGAACCCGGCCTGCCCTTCGAGGGTAGCAGGCTTTCGAGCAGTTTTTGCGCCTCCTCCCACAATCCGGCATTCGAATAGTCAAAAGCAAGGTCAAGATAGGTCTGCACATCCCCTCGCATAAGATGGCGCAATTCCTTGACCAGACTCTCGGCTCGCTTGTCATCCTGCGTGGCCATGCACGCCAAAGCCAGCTCGTTCCGGGACCAGAAATCAAGCGGGTCTAGAAGGACTGTTTCCTGCGCCAGCTTTTCCGCCCGTTCCACTTGCCCGGTCCGTCGCAGGATTGCGGACATGAGGTTTCGGGCTTTCAGATTCGGCGCATTGACGGCAAGCGCATGTTCAAGATGATCCAGCGCACCCTCATAGCGGCCGCGCCGGCAATCGATTTCAGCCAGCGCGTAGTAACTGGCGCCCTGCCACGCGTAGTTCCAAGCTGCTTTGTAGAAGGCCGGATAGGATTCGTCAAAGCGATGCTGAAACTTCAGGGCCAAGCCCAGGTTGTAGTAGGGTTCTCCATCATAAGGATTGGGATTCCAACCAACAAGCCTCTGAATCGCACGACGAAAATGTTTTTCTGCTGCCTGGAATTGTCCCCTGCGCAGTTGTTGCAGGCCCAACGCATTGTTCGCGCGAACATCATTCGGATCGCGGTCGAGCGCTTCACGCCAGTACCAATCCGGATATCGGGTTGTATGCCGGTACTGTTCGAGGTGCAAGCCCGTCAGAAAGAGTTCTTCGTTCGTATCGATCTGTTCCGGTGGTGGGGGCTCCGTGGCAGGTTGCCCGACCGACTTGTTTTTGAGGTCCTCCGGACGATAGCAAATTAACTCCCGGCCGCTGCTATCAACAACTCTGAACAGCAGTTCCGTTGGCTCTGCGTTTGAGGGAAGATCCAGATGCTCAACAAAAGGATTTACGGGATCCAGATTCACCGTCCGTTCAAAAAGGACCTTCGTCCCGGCAGAGAGAATCACCCTGGCCCCCGGGAGTCTTTCCGCAGCGCAGGCGCCAAACTTGACCTGTCCACCGCCGGCTTCCAGGCTCACGGCAAGTTTCCGATTGGCATTGACAGCGGGACCAACCTGGCGGATGGGATACCAGTATTGTCGGAAGGTCTTCGTCTCGTAAGGTTGAAGCCATGAGAAGTCCGGCTGATTGTCGGTGTAGGCGCCGGCCATCAGCTCGACGTAAGGACCATCGGAATCGGTCAGTTCCCGGTCCCAGGCATAGCCGAACCCGCCATTGCCCCAGGTCCAAAGCTTCTTGCCTGGAGCGACGTGATGGTCGGCAACGTGAACGAATCCCGCCTGCCGCGCATGGTCGTAACCGCCGAAAAAGTCGTAGCGTGACTCCGGCGCCATATAGGAGGTGGGCACGGGAATATTCTTGTACCAGCGAAGGTCAGCCCCCCGCGTGTAATCGACCCCATAGTAAAAGCCTCGCGCGATGGGAAATTGGGAGGTGGCGCGTTTTGCATGATCGGCGACATAGGTCACATCCGGAGGGAAAAACGCCTGATATCGATCGTGCGTACGAACTCCGACATTAGCCCACCAAAGGAAAGTCTGCACAAAAGGGGTCCGGTTGTAGAGCCGGACCCGGGCCTCGACCAGCGTCTTGCCCGGGTGCAGGCAGATTCCCACCATTCCCTTCATGCGGTTCATCGGCTCATGCTCGCCCAGCCATACGATTTTGCTTCCATCCAGGCACTCTTCAATAGAATGGGCAACCGGCATGAACGTGGAAGGACGATGGTGCTGCGGCCAGTTGAACTCAACTCCGCCGGAAATCCATGGTCCAAGCAAGCCTACCAGCGCAGGCTTAATGACGTGCTGATGGTAAAAGAAATCGTAATTGTTTGTCTTATCGAGACCGATGTGAATTCGTCCTCCAATTTCCGGCAGAATCATCAATTTGACGTATTCGTTTTCAAGAAAGATTGCGCGATATTCCTGCTCTCTTTTCTCATTCGACACACGATCGGTGAAGGGATTGGGGTATACCTTACCGCTGCTTCCTTGATAGACTCGTTTCTCAAGAAACATCGGATTGGGATCAGGCGCTGGGACCGGATATGTCGGAATCGTTACCGTATCCTCCCATATTTGAACAGATTCATTTTGTTTCATTGTACAAATGCTCGCCCTCCTATATGATTCCGTCGCTCATCCTGTATGCTCCGCCCGGGATGCAGTGGCGCCTTGGCCCACACGGACTGGCAGTGAGTAAACAGGTGCCGCGAGCGGCAACGTTCCTCCTGCAGGACAGAAGCAGTTGCGCCCTCTCGCGCTGCTGGGAACACTATAATACTGGCACTTTGGTCCTGAGTGTGAATCGGTATTCGTAACGGAGGATAGATGGCGGCTAAGTTGAATATACGTGCACTGACATGCATCATCACGTGGCGTGAGCGACCTTTGTTCTGTGTATTTGAATGCAACCTGCCATTAAACAGTGACGACTTTTCCCGCAAGAGTTGAGTCGTCGCGAGGGCAGTACAGCAAAAGCCGGTAAATCTTCCCTCTACGGCCCCGTCTCGAGCCAGTGCTTCGTTGCATCCACAAGCAGTCGCTACTAAAGACCGCGTGGGCCCATGCTTTTCATAATCGAGCCCGCGGATGCGATATAACTCCTCTCAAACTCGCCTGACTTTCAGGCGCAAAGCACGTCACCAGACAGCTCCGTGTGCGTTACCGGCACGGATACTTTACAAGGGACTTCATCCAAATGCAAGACTTTCTACTTGTTCACATGCCAGGCCGGTGGAGAACTCCATATATGCCGGGAGGGCCTTTGAGGTTTCCAAACACTCACACCTTTTTCGGCAGGTAAATCAGTGCGTTTGGCAACTTCTTTTGGCCCATTTCGGCAGTTTAATTTGGCCCACCTTGGGACGTTGTTGATTGGGTGAGGCTCTTGTTTTGCCTTCCCGTAAGAATTAAGGACCGCCGCCGTAGCTGTGGGAATGTGGGAATCGCGCCGCTTGGGCGGGATTCCCAAGGGCGGTGGGAAGAGTGGTAAACCGTTCTTGGTTTTTCCACGCTTTCCACGGCCCGTCATTTCCACAGCTAACTGCTCTTGCTTTCGGCCGTTTTCGCCGGCCGATTGCGCTTTTCCGCCGTCCGCCGGGACCGATAGGATTCCGTGCCGGTTTCGAGAATGTGGGCGCGATCCGTGATCCGGTCCAGCAGGGCCTTGCAGAGCCGGGCATTGGGAATCACTTGCGTCCACTCGGAAAACGGTAGATTGGTCGTCATAATCACCGCCGCTTTCTCGGCCCGCTCCGCACCTGCGGATTCCGGGGCATGGTGATGGCCCTTCCAATCTCGATCTGCTCGGTTTTCGGCCGGGCGAAGGGAGGGCCCGTAGGGTTCACCCGGAGGAGACAAGGTTAGGGCGAGCGACGCTGGACAGGAATCGGGCAATTGGGGTTCCTCTGGAACGAGGAGGAATCCACATTGCCGACCGAAAAATTGTCCATGCGCAAATACACTGAAGTGCTGCGGCTCCGGTTCGAGTTGGGCCTGAGCCAAGATCAGATCGCTCGCAGTTGTTTGATCTCTCAAGGGAGCGTTTGAAATGGCCTGAAGTGCGCGTGGGGGGCAGGGGTGAGTTGGCCGCTGCCCGATGGCTGGGACGAGGCCCGGCTGGAAGAGGCGCTGTTCGGGCATCCCCTGCGCCGCTACGAAACCCGCCGGCCCGCGCCGGACTTTGCGCACCTTCACCAGGAACTGCAATCCCACCGCCATCTGACGCTGCAACTGCTGTGGGAGGAGTATCGTCAGGCCCACCCGGACGGTTACGGCGACAGCCGCTTCTGCGAGCTCTACCAGCGCTGGCGTCGCCATCTGGATGGGGTGCTGCGCCACGAGCACCAGGCCGGCGAAAAACTCTTCGTCGATTACGCCGGCGACCCCATCCCTCTCTATGACCCGAAGGGCGGCCAGAGCGTCAAGCCTCCATCTTTGTGGCTGTCCTGGGTGCCAGCAATTACACTTATGCGGAAGCCAGCGCGAGTCAGGAACTGGAAAACTGGATCGGCTCCCACATCCGCGCCTTGGAATTGTTTCAAGGCGTTCCGAAGCGGGTCGTCCCGGATAATACCCGCACGGGCGTCAACCGCGCCTGTCGCTATGAGCCCGATCTGAATCGCACCGATCACGAGTTCGCCATACACTACGGCGTGGGTGTGCTGCCCACGCGCCCCTACAAGCCCCGCGACATGGCTAAGGTTGAATCGGGCGTGTGGGTGGTCGTGCGCGGTTTGAGCCACCTTACGGTGGCTGCTCATCGCCACAGGTTCATCGGGTCCAATCGCTTGTCTTCTTGCTCCTGCTTGGAGATGGACTCGCGAATCACGGCTTCATCGCGGCCCTCAAGCCCCTTGGACGGCCTGAGAACCGCATATCAATTCCGCCGGGCGGTGTGCCAATTCGTCACGCATAGCAGGGCAAAATTTACTCACGCCCCGCCCCACTCCACCACCTTCCTATTCTCAGATAACAACCAGGGCCTTACGGTTGCCGATTGCGCGCCACGTTGAAACCTAAAATAAGATTAGTGCATCGGGCCTGCCAGCCGGATTTCCGGAGCTTGTGCGTCGAGCAGTTCTCCGAAGTATACGCTGCCTCAAGCCGACCCACTAACCTAACCCGGCATAGCCACAACCAAACAGGGAAGTTGGACACTTTCAAAATGTCGTCCAAAGCCGCATAGACGCAGGCTCAAACGCTATTGGCTCAAAATATCCTGCCACAAAATGGCAGAATCCTACGACAAAGGTCCTAAACACTCGGATTCCAGGCCCAATTTCTTTACGAGCAAACGCGGTTTGCATTTTGTCAAATCAATTTATGGATCTATCTATGGGCCATACCACGCGTACTCAGATCGCGCTCCTTGCCATGAGTCACCTGCGCCGATGGCGCCGGGGGTTCCGCAGTCAGGGTGGTCCGCCTGCGGTTGCCGCGCAAATTGACACCCCTAAACCGGTATGTTAGGTTGAACATTCAGGTGGCTGGCCCGCGGCGGAACACGCCTCCACGATAAAAGATCCACATCACAGGCAAAACTTATGGCAGCAGATGACCGATTTTTCTTCGACCGTTATGGACTGGCGCCGGCGGACCTGGAGCGCTACCTGGGGGAAGCGCTTTCGGACGGCGGCGATTACGCCGACCTTTATTTTGAGCACACCGCATCCACTTCCCTGCTGGTGGATGAATCGCTGGTGAAGTCCGCGCTGGAAGGTATTTCCATGGGCTGCGGCATCCGGGTATTGGCGGGAGAGCAGACGGGATACGCCTACACGGACGATCTGGCCCCGGAAAAAATCCTGAAAGCCGCCCGGACCGCGGCGCGCATTGCCAGCGGCCCCGCCAGTGTTTCATCCGTGGGACTTTCGAGCCTCCAGCCGTCGAGCGACCTTTACCCCGTGGCGGCGCCCTCAACCGACCGCGCTCTTGGCGACCGATTGGCGCTGGTGCGCCGCGCCGATGTGGGCGCCCGCGCCTACGATCCCAGAATCGCGCAGGTACAGGTCAACTACGCCGACCAGAGCCGCCACGTGCTGCTGGCGGGCAGCGACGGGCGCATTGTGACCGACTTCCAGCCGCTGGTGCGGTTGAGCGTTTACGTGATTGCCCAGGAAAACGACAAGCTGCGCTCCGGGACTTATGGCGGAGGCGGACGCGTGGGACTGGAGTTTTTTGAAGGCGAACAAAGTCCCGAAAAGTTTGCGCAGGAGGCCGCGCGGCAGGCCGTCGTACAGCTTGACGCCCGGGACGCCCCGGCGGGCGAGATGGAGGTTGTGCTGGGGCCGGGCTGGCCGGGCATTCTGCTGCATGAAGCCATCGGGCACGGGCTTGAGGCCGACTTCAATCGCAAAGGCATTTCGGCTTTTTCGGGCAGGATGGGCCAGCAGGTCGCTTCCAAGCTCTGCACGGTGGTGGATGACGGGACCATTCCGTCGCGGCGCGGATCACTGAACGTGGATGACGAAGGCGAGCCCACGCGCAAGAACGTGCTGATCGAAAACGGCACCCTCGTCGGCTACCTGCAGGACAAGATCAGCGCCGAGCAGATGAAGGCCACCCGCACCGGGAACGGCCGCCGCGAAAGCTACGAACACATCCCCATGCCGCGCATGACCAACACTTATATGCTGGCGGGACAGGATGATCCCGAAGAAATCGTTCGCTCGGTGCGGCATGGCCTCTACGCCGTCCATTTCGGCGGCGGGCAGGTGGACATCACCAGCGGCAAATTTGTCTTTACGGCTTCCGAGGCCTACCTGATCGAGGACGGCAGGATTACGGCTCCGGTGCGGGGCGCCACCCTGATCGGGGACGGCCCGACCGTGCTGACCAACGTGACCGCCGTGGGCAACGATCTCGAACTTGATCCGGGCATCGGGACCTGCGGCAAGGACGGCCAGAGCGTTCCGGTGGGCGTGGGAATCCCGACCATCAAAATCAGCCGGCTGACGGTGGGCGGAACGGCAACTCGCGGATTGCAGTCGTTTACGTAAGCGGCAGCACATGACCCGTGCGTGCTACAGAGGCGAGCGATTCTACGCCTTGAAGGCCTCGGAGAAACCACCCGGCGAGTTCTGGCAAGCTGTAAGAATATGTTTCGGGCACTCAAAAAGCATCACGCAAAGGCCCGCTAAGCAATCGAGGGAGTTCCACACTGCGCCCCTTGGCGTCTTTGCGAAAGGCTTTTGTTTTTTCCATGGCGTCTGATTTCGAGACGGGATTGAGATTCGGCCCTGTCGCAAAGAATTTGAACCATGAATTCCGCGCCACGCGAAGGATTTGAGCAAAAAGCAATGATGAGATTTCCATGGCAGAATTGAACCTGGAACAAATAGCAAAAGACCTGGTTGACCGGGCGGTGGGCGCTGGAGCCAGCGCCGCCGACGTGGTGGTGCTGGAAGGCGAGGAATTTTCCACGGCGCTGCGGCTGGGAAAAATCGAGCGGTTGAAGGAAGCGTCCTCCAAGGGCCTGGGCCTGCGCGTCTTTATCGGGACGCAAAGCGCCTCAGCTTTTTCAAGCGACTTCTCGCCCTCGTCGCTCGAGACGCTGGCCCGCCGGACCCTGGAAATGGCCCGCGAAACTTCCGAGGACCCGGCGAGCGGCCTGGCCGAACCCGCCTTGCTGGGCCGCTACGAAGGCGATCTGCAGCTCTATTGCCCCGATGTTGCCGCATTTCCCACCGAGGAACGCATCCGCTATGCGCGCCGGGCGGAAGAGGCGGCCTTGGCCGCTGACCCGCGCATCCGGAACTCCGAAGGCGCGTGGTATGAATCGAATGTGGGC
>Ga0307373_10015077_pt1 | contig 10553 bp, 7 predicted proteins | sample OX2MG_FD_202534 | JGI IMG/M metagenome (GOLD analysis project Ga0307373, IMG submission 202534) | Soil microbial communities from Risofladan, Vaasa, Finland - OX-2 | ecosystem: Environmental > Terrestrial > Soil > Coastal area > Acid sulfate soil | place: Finland: Risofladan, Vaasa | collected...
GCGGTGAATGCCACGTACTTATCGCCGGAGGTAAGGATCAGGATCGCCGGCTTGTCGCCGAAGCGGAAAATCTTGCCCGAGTTGACTGACAGCTCGCCGACTTTGGCCGCGAGCACCGTGTTGCTGCCCAGGTCGGTTTGGGGCGGTGGAATCAGATAGCGAATGACCGGGTAAAGGAAGGAAAGGAGAGAAGCAATAATGCCTGTTCCCAGGAAAATTTCTAAGAAATGTCTGCGGGCTTCTTTGTCGCTTGGGCTCTCGTTTGTCGGTGTCAATGCCGTTGTCTCGTGGTAACAGTTGCGCTGGATTTTACTCCTTACGTTGCCCGGCTAGGCGGCATGAGAAGCCGTCAGCTGACTTCGCTTATCCTCGATCGCCAGTGACAAAACCCGTCGCAGCTCGTCTCTTTGCACCGGCAGGGGAACGCAATCGAACGCCCCACGGCGCAGCAGCTCCAGATACAAATGTCTATCCGTGTGCCCCAGCAATGGGATCACAGGAGGCAGGTCCGGCCGTCCCAGGATCGGCAGAAACTGCTGCCGGCTCGGGCAGACATGTATGATGATCGCGTCCAGATTCTCTTTCGCGGCTAATTGATCCAATTGCTCGATTGTCTCGGCGTGATAGACCTGGCACCCCGCCTCGTTCAGCAGCCCGGACACCGGCCTCAGTTCTTCGCCATCGCACCCGCACAGCACCACGGAAGCCGCCTTGAGCGGGTTTACTGGTCTCGCTGCGTTCATGGGCGACCCCCTTTTCGGTCGTTCGGCGCAGATTCGCTCACCGTGCAACCCGGAACCTTTCACAGTTGCAAGGGGCAGGGCCAAGTCGCCAAGTGCCAGCTAAACGGATACTCGCCTGAACCCTTAGTCTTTCCTGCCCAAACACCGCATTTAGCGCGTGCAACCAGCGGGCCAAACCCGGTTCATGCATGCGCCACCAATCCGTTGCGCGGCTATCAGTTGGAGGGGAATGGAGTCCCGCTTTCTTCGGGAGCCTCAAAGTTGGGTGAATTTAATCTGGAACAGACCCGCCGGTGGGGGATATGACGCAAGTGTAATGCCCATGGCAGCAGACGGCTTATTTATCAGGCTATTAGGACCATCTAGGGCTTACATCGTCCGGCCACGTTGACAAGTGCGGTTTCATTCTTCCTGTTTTTCAACCTTAGCCAATCGCCTTCTTAGCCAATCGCCTTGCGAATGTTTCTCGCTTTTACGCCTATCTTCTGCCACCTTTTCCCCTCTATTCAAAGAATAGGAACGCCTTGGGATTCCCTCGAAATCAATAGGTCGCGGGAAATAACATTTTTTGGCCTGTAGTTTGCAGCATGGGGGGCGGAGGCGATTTCATGGAGCTCTACCACGGATGGAGCAAATGGGCCATTGCGGCAACCTTCGCGGGGGCGGGGCTGTTTGCAACGGCTAAACTTCCAGCGCGCACGATTCGGAAAGTCCAGAATGGAAGCAAGACGGCTACCGCTCCAGCCGCCAAGCCTACGCCGACCTATGTCGGCACGGACACCTGCAAAACCTGCCACGCGGACGTGTTCAAGAACAACTTTGAAAATACGCCGCACTATAAGACCCTGCTCGAAAAGAACGCTTCGATGCAGGGTTGCGAAGGTTGCCACGGTCCCGGCTCGCTCCACGTCGCTTCGGGCGGGCAGACGCCGCCCCCATACGATTTCACTAAGATGACGGCGCAGGCGATCAGCCAGCGCTGCATGGTGTGCCATCAATCCCGGCACGAAAATATGCAGTTCCTGACTTCCGTGCATTACCGCAACGGCGTTGCTTGCACGGATTGCCATTCTCCGCACCATTCGACCGATATGGTGACTTTGCTGATCAAGCCGCAACCGCAGCTTTGCTACGGCTGCCACAAGGAGATCGAGCCGCTCTTCAAGATGCCGTTCCATCACCGGGTGGATGAGGGCATGGTGCGCTGCACCGATTGCCACAATCCGCACGGCAGCTTCGCCGCTGCCGCGCTCGAGCCCGGCGGCGAGGATAAGCAGTTGCGGACGGGCATGGCTGGAAACGCGATCTGCGTGCAATGCCATGTCGACAAAGCCGGTCCATTCGTCTTCAATCATGAACCGGTGGTCACCGACGGCTGCCTGGATTGCCACAATCCACACGGCTCGCCGAACCCCCATCTGCTGAAGGTAGCCAACGTCAACCAGCTCTGCCTGCAGTGCCACACCGTTTCGAGCTTCAGCGGCGCGCCAGGCACTCCGAGCTTCCACAATCAGGCGACCCAATTCCAGGCATGCACGCTTTGTCATACCCAGATTCACGGGTCCAACTTCAGCCCGTACTTCTTTAAGTGAGGCGGCCATGAACAGCCAGGAGGTGAGTGTGTCCATTCACAAACAGGAACGCTGGCGGGCCGCGCGGTATCTCGTGATTGCATTCGCTTTCGGCGGCTGGTTCACGGGGACCGCCCTTGCCCAAACGGCGGTGAAGAACCGAGCCTCGAAAACGAACTCATCCGAAACGGCCGATCCGCCGGCCTCGAGTTCGGCCGATCTGTCGTCATCGGGCGATCCGTCCGCCGCGCCAACCGGGACGAACATCGGCAATTACAACGTCCAGGGCTCGCTGAACATGGGCTGGCGGTACAGCAACATTACCGGCAGCCAGGCGAATTACGATACCTTCGTCAACTTGCAGCAGGGGCCGCGCCTGCTCGGTTTCTCCTTGAATGCCTACTCGCTCAACCACAAGGGCGCGTACTTTGACACCATGTCCGTTAACGGCTTCGGCTTTGGCGGCGACCCGGTCGATGTGGTTCGGCTGAACATGACGAAAAACCGGTGGTATGACTTTGCCGCCACCTACCGGCGCTACAAATACTTCTGGGGTTACAACCTGCTCGCCAACCCGCTGAATCCATCCAGCTCCAACCCGGCGATACCCGTCACCACCGCCGCGCACCTGATGGATCTGAGCCACAGGATGAGCGATTTCCAGTTGAAACTGTTGCCGCAGTCGGCCGTCCATCTGCGTCTGGGCTACACGCACAGCCGCGAGATGGGCCCCTCGTACACGACTACGGGCGCGGCCGTGGCCCCGATCAACGAGCCCGGCGCTACCGCGTTGCTACTCCAGAATTTCCAAACGACAGAAGACAACTACGACATCGGGATCGATTTCGCATTCCTGCCGCGAACCACCCTCAGTTACGACCAGTTCGTTCAGCACTACAAGGAAGACCTGTCGGCAACCGACGGCAACCTCAACTTTCAGTTGCCGGATGGCACCCCGGTTGACATGGGCTTGGTGTTCTATCCCGGAACACCTTGCGGCAGTCCGGTCAGCAACGGCAGTACGAATCCGCCAACCGCCAATCCGGTCTGCCAAGGGAATCTTACCTACGACCGCGGCGGCCGGCCTCGCGGCACCATCCCTACCGAGCGCTTCGGTTTTCAAAGCACCTACTTCCGCAACCTCAATATGACCGGGGCGATCAGCTACAGTTCCGGCGATCAGGTCGTGAACGATCTCTACGATAGCTGGACGGGGGTCGATACGCGGATCAACGCCCTGGGCACCAACGATACGGCGAAAAGCAAAGCCACCAGAATCATCGTGAATGGAGACTGGAACGCCATCTACGACGTGACCGCCAAGTTTCGCATCATGGATAGCTTCAATTACAACGTCTTCCGGATCCCCGGAATCTACAATTTCGGCGTTATCAACTATTTCGGGACCGGTAGCGGGGCTACCCTGACCGCGGCCGAAAATCCCATTCTGTTCAATCCCACCGATTGTCCGGCGCCCTACACGGCAACCACCTGTCCTCAGCACTCCTCCGGGGCGAGCGCCGATTTGGCCAACGGCTACCGGAGCACCTATCTCGGACAGGATCTTCGTTCGAACACCTTCATGCTCGCCTACGACTTCACTCGGCATGTCGGCGCCCACATCGGCTATCGCTATACGAAGCGGAAAATCACCGACTTTGCCGCACTCAACTACACCGCTGAAACCTACGATCCCGGCAGCACGACGACGGGAGCGGCAGCGGCCTACCGCGGTGATTGCGCCCTTTCGGGAACCCTGCCGGCCGGCAGCACCTTTCCCGTCTATTATCCTGGCACCACCACCCAGCGCGGCATATGCACCGTTCAGACCAACGGTTCGGTCGTATTTGCCGGCGTGGACTCCAGCAGCGACACCTCCCATAACTTGTCGGCGGATATCAACGGCAATTCGGCCCTGTTCGGCCTCTGGATTCGCCCGATGAGCAAATTCCGCACCAGCTTCGATCTCGAGCTGTTCTCGGCGGATCAATCCTTCGCGCGGATCACTCCGCGCCTGCTGCGGCACTACCAGATCAACTCGACTTACATACCGGTTGGCTGGGCCGACATCACCGGCGCCATCGACATCGTCGATAGCAGCAACGACGTGACCGAGGTGCAGAACAAGGAACACAACCGCAGCTACGGCCTCTCGACCACTTTCATGCCAGCCGGCCGCTTTTCCTTCGATCTCTCCTACAACTACAACGACGTCTATACGCAGGCGTTCGATTGCTTCGCCGCCTCGGGCGCCACTTCCGGCTTGCCGGCCGGTTTCTCCCCGGTTCCGACCTGTCCCCTGGTGGACCCGGATGGCAATGCGTCGCCGGTAACGATCGGGGCACTGGCGGCCTATCAAAGCAAGACCAACTTCGCCAGCGCCGATATGATGGTCAAGCCTGTCAAGCAGGTGACTTTCACTCTGGGCTATTCCGGCAGCTTCGTGCGGGGCACAACAACGTTCTTCAACTATCTCAGCGGACTTACGGCGAATTTTACGAGTGCCCTTACGCCCTGGGGACCGCTTCGGTTCAATTACCAGATGCCGTATGTGACGATGAACTGGAACCTCTACAGGGGGCTTTCCTACATGGCTTCCTGGAACTACTACGGCTACAACAGCCGCGGCAACAACAATCCGACGGGTCTGGCGCCGCTCGGCACGCAAGACTTCAACGGCAACAACATGACCATGTCGGCACAGTATAGCTTTTGAAAGTTTAGGGAGCAGGCCGCCGCGCTCCGGCGGCCTGCTCCCCCAAAGATTCCCGCCGGGGTTGATCCCTATCACCCCCACTTGTTTCTCCCCCCAGCCCCGGCGGGAAGCACCTCTAGCACGATCCACGGCTATTGTTTCAAGGGAGTGATGCGGTCCAAAAGATGCGGGCGCACGGGTGAAGTATGCGAATGTAATCCGGAAGCCCCTCAACCGGAGTCGCGATGAGGAAATGCCGAAGGCACGGCTGGCGGCGCGGCGCTATGGACGGGGCTGCCTGGCGGGGGGATCTCCCCGCCCAGTCGCCGCGCGCCCTATTTTCATTTGCTGTGTTATTTCGCGGATTTCCCCAATTCGCGAATGTAGGCGATCACGTCGTCGACGTCCTTGGCGCTCAGGCTCTTCTGAGGCGGCATCTTGCCGATGCCGTCTACAATGTCCTTCTTCAACTGGGCATCGCTCTTGGCTTGGACCTGCTTCGAGCCCAGCGGGAGCATCGTCACGTGCATCATTTTGGCCAGACTCGGACTGCCCTTGCCATCCATTCCGTGGCACCCCTGGCAGCTTCGTCCGTAAACGGCCTTGCCCTCCTTCGCGTTGCCCGGCGTCGGCGCGGCCCAAGCGAGACTTGCCGTTCCCAAGACTAGCGCTGCGGTGTACAGCCAGTTTTTGCGCATCTTCTCCTCCATTCGCCCTGCGTCTGTTTTGCGGAATTTCCGGTTCAATAGGCGCGGGCATGCCATCCGGAAGGTGGAAGGCGCAGCCCGCCGACCCATGCTCATTCTCAAACGACTTAGATAGTGCAATTGGTGGTCCAAATCGAGAGTCCGCCTTTGGGGCGCTCGCCGGCGGCTTTCGGGAGGAAGCCGGCGAATGGCGCCGCCCTCTTGACGCAGTGTTTATTTGGTGATGGTATCATGGAGCAAATGCGATTCCATCCTGGATGGCGCCTGAAGGCCGTGTTTCCTGTGGCCCTTGTGCTGCTGGCAGGCCTCGCTGTTTTTGAAGTCGTCACCGTCGAACTGCAGAGTTCCCAGCGCTATCGCCTTTTGGCTGTAGCCGCCGGGGGCGGTCTGGCCGTCTGCGCTGTATTGCTGGTGGCATTGGCCGTGCTGATCCAGCGTCCGCTGATCGAACTCAGCCGGAAAATCGAGCAGGTGCGCGGCGGCGATCTTGATGCCCGCGTGAACTTCGCCGAACGGGATGACGACGTGGGCCGTCTGGGCCGGAATTTCAACGACATGGTGCGCCAGCTTCGCGAAAGCCGGGACGAACTCCAATGCGTCTATCAAACGAAAATGTCCCGCGCCGAGCACCTGGCCACGCTGGGAGAACTGGCCGCCGGCTTGGCGCACGAGGTTCGCAATCCCCTGGCCGGAATCTCCGGCGCCGTCGACATTATCGGCCGCGAATTGCCGTCCACGAGCCCGAATCGGCCGATCGTCGGCGAAGTGCAGCGGGAGGTGGGCCGCATTCAGAGTCTGCTCACCGAGCTGCTCGATTACGCCCGCCCCAAGCCTTTCGATATCCATCCGGCGGACTTGAACGCCACCATCGGGCATGTTGTCCAGCTCGCTCGCCAGCAGGTTGCCTCGCGGCCCATCGAAGTCGTTTTCACCGCCGGCGATCTGCCCCTGGTCGCTCACGACCCGTTCCAGGTACAGCGATTGCTCCTCAATTTGCTGCTGAACTCGTTTCAGGCGATCAGCGGGGAAGGTACGGTAAAAATCGATGTGGCTTCCGAGCAGGGCTTTGCCCGGATTGAGGTGTGCGATACCGGCTCGGGGATCCCCGCCGACCATCTTCCCAATATCTTTCGTCCCTTCTTCACGACCAAGCGCCAGGGAACCGGCCTGGGTCTCTCGTTGTCCCGGCGCATCGTCGAACAGCATGGGGGGCATATCGAAGTCCACAGCACCGTAGGGAAGGGAACAAAATTTCTGATATGGTTGCCTCTGGCTTCTCGAGAACTCGAAGAGGCAGGGAGTGTCCGCGGATGGCAAAGGTCAAAGTCCTGATCGTCGACGATGAACGGCTTCTCCGTTGGAGCTTGCGCCAGAAGTGCGAGGAGTGGGGCTACCAGGTGTTCGACGCCGAAAACGGGGCCGAGGCGTTGGCTCTGGCCCAATCGGAATCGCCCGACGTCATTCTGCTCGACGTGCGGCTGCCGGGCATCAGCGGTCTGGAGGTTCTCGAAAAGCTGAAGGTGAATGGCGATTCGGCCGCCGTGATTATGATCACCGCCGATCCGCAGATCGACGACGTGAAAGCGGCGCTCCGGATGGGCGCCTACGATTACGTCGGCAAGCCGCTCGATTTCGACGGCCTCTGCGTCGCCATCCAAAACGCCCTGGAAGCGCACCGCCTCCGCGGGGAAGTCGAGGTGCTGCGCGGGGAAGTGCGCCGCCAGACGGGTTCCTACGAGGTGGTCGGCGCCGCCAAGAAAACGGTCGAGCTGATGCGGTTTGTCCGGAAGGTGGCCGCCAGCGAGACATCGACGATCCTGGTGCAGGGGGAAAGCGGCACGGGAAAGGATCTGATTGCGAAGGTCCTCCATTACGAAAGTTCCCGCCGCGACGGGCCCTTCGTCGCCATCAACTGCTCGGCGATTCCCGAGACACTGATCGAAGCCGAACTGTTCGGCCACGAAAAGGGCGCGTTTACCGACGCCAAGGCGATGAAGAAGGGCCTGTTCGAGGTCGCCCACAGCGGCACTTTGTTCCTCGACGAGATCGGCGAGCTGTCTCCCTTCCTGCAAGCCAAGCTGCTGCGCGTGCTCGAGGACCAGGTGATTCGGCGCGTCGGCGGCGTCCGCGACATCCAGGTCGACGTCCGGGTCGTGGCGGCGTCGAACCGGGACCTGGAGCGGGCCGTGCGCGAAGGCCATTTCCGCCAGGATCTTTACTATCGCCTCGCGGTCATTTCCATTTACATCCCTCCGCTGCGCGAGCGGAAGGAGGATATCCTGCCGCTGGTCGATTTCTTCATCCAGGATTACAACCGCAAATTTCGCAAGTCGGTCCGGGGACTCAGCGAGGAAACCAGCCGGCTGCTGCTCGCCTACGAATGGCCGGGCAACGTGCGCGAACTGCGCAACGCGGTCGAGCGGGCGATGATTCTCGAGGAAGGGTCCGTGCTGCGCCCCAATTATCTGCCATTTTCGGTGACACAGCCGCACTCGGGCGTCACGGCATTCGAGCGTGCCTCCTCGCCCCTGGCCGGCGAAAGCCTCTCCGGCGGCCGCCGCCTGCCTTCGCTGACCATCCCCGAGGGCGGCACGTCGCTCGAGGAGATCGAACGCTCGATGGTGGTGCTCGCTCTCGAGCAGTCGCACGGCAATCAGACCCAGGCCTCGCGCCTGCTCGATATCAGCCGCGACGCGCTCCGCTACAAAATGAAAAAATTCGGCCTGATTCACACCGACGAGGAAGAGGAAGCGGCCACTTCCGGCTAGCCTTTTTTTCGTCCGCGCGGTTTTGCTGCGATGGACCCTCGCATCGCCTATTTTTCGATGGAGATCGCCCTCGACCCGGCTCTGCCGACCTATGCCGGCGGCCTCGGCGTCCTGGCCGGGGATACCCTGCTGAGCGCGGCCGACCTGGGCCTGCCGATGGTTGGCGTCACCCTGCTCTACCGTCACGGTTATTTTCGCCAGCAGCTGGACGCGCAAGGAATGCAGAGCGAGCACGCGGAAGAGTGGCGGCCCGAGGAACTGCTCGAGCCGCTGCAAACGGCGGTGGACGTCGAAATCGAGGGGCGCCCGGTTCACGTGAGGGCCTGGCGCAAGCTCATCCAAGGCATTGGCGGCCGCGCCGTTCCGGTTTATTTCCTCGATACGGACGTCGAGCCGAACACGCCCGCCGACCGCACCCTCGCCGATTCCCTCTACCTGGGCGACGACCGCTACCGTTTTTGCCAGGAGGTCTTGCTGGGCATCGGCGGCGTGCGCCTGCTCGCCGCCTTGGGCCACCGCGAGATCGAAACCTTCCACATGAACGAAGGCCATGCCGCGCTGCTTTCGATCGCCCTGGTCGAGCAGCGCCTGAAGGGCCGCCCGCTCTCGGAAGCCACCGCCGCCGATCTCGATGCGCTGCGCCGCCAATGCGTTTTCACGACGCATACGCCGGTCGCCGCCGGCCACGACCAGTTTCCCCGGGAGCTGGCCGAGCGCGTGCTCGGCCAGGAGCGCGTGGTGGCCCTGGACCGGGCCGGCCGCTTTCAAAACGGAGTCCTCAACATGACCAATCTCGCCCTGGAGGCTTCCCACTACGTCAATGGCGTCGGCATGCGCCACGGCGAGATCTCGCGCGGCATGTTCCCGCGCTACCCGATCCGCGCCATCACCAATGGCGTTCATGCGGTGCGATGGACCTCGCCGGCGTTTGCCGCCCTCTTCGACCGTCACATTCCCGAATGGCGCCGCGACAATCTCTACCTGCGTTACGCCATCGGCATCGAACCCCGGGAAATCGCCGCCGCCCACGCCGAAGCCAAACGAGCCATGATCGATAAAATCCGCGAATGTTGCGGCGCCGACCTCGATCCCTCCGTTCTGACCATCGGGTTCGCCCGCCGCGCCACCGGCTACAAAAGACCCGAACTGCTGCTCACCGATCTCGAACGGCTGCGCTCGATCGCCACGCGCCTGGGTCCTTTCCAGGTGATCTATTCGGGCAAGGCGCATCCCCGGGATTCCAGCGGAATCGAAGCCATTCAGCGCATTTTCGCCGCTTCGGCCCTCCTGCGCGGCCGCGTGCCGATTGTATATCTGGAAAATTACGATCTACAGTTCGCCCGCTTTCTGACGGCGGGCGTCGACCTGTGGCTGAACACTCCGCAGCGTCCACAGGAGGCCTCCGGCACCAGCGGCATGAAGGCCGCGCTCAACGGTGTGCCCAGTCTCAGCATTCTCGACGGCTGGTGGCTGGAAGGTCATGTCGAGGGCGTCACCGGCTGGGCCATTGCCAGCCACGACGGCCCCGCGCAGGGTCCGGCCGCCGAAGCGGCCTCCCTTTACGAAAAACTGGAAGGCGCGATTCTGCCGACTTTCTATGGCCGTCCCGAGGCCTATGTCGAAATGATGCGTTCCACCATCGCCCTGAACGGCTCTTTTTTCAATTCCCAACGCATGCTCCGCCAGTACGCGCAGAATGCGTATGGGATCGAATGCTAGGCACCCGCGCGTTTTTTTCGTTTCGCACGCCTGACGTGAAGGAGCCATCCGCTTTTCCTGCCCGGCGCAACGCCCGCTCTTGCTAGTGAAAATCGCGCAGCGAGCGGCGTCGAAAGGCGCAAAACTTTGTCTCCACGGCTGCCGGGTAGCCGTGGCCCAAGCCGACAAGTCATGGAAGGACAGTGTATTAGCGAATTTCTCGTGGCTGGAACCTGGCGTGCACATTTCCAAGGTGGAAGTTGTCAAGGATCCGGTTGGTAAGACAAGGCCGGTCGTCGCTTGGTAGCAAGGAGTGAAGGAGGCTGGGAAGCGGCCTTCACTTGCGAACCTCCAGGCTGCTTCGGTCGGGA
>Ga0307373_10015082_pt1 | contig 10551 bp, 9 predicted proteins | sample OX2MG_FD_202534 | JGI IMG/M metagenome (GOLD analysis project Ga0307373, IMG submission 202534) | Soil microbial communities from Risofladan, Vaasa, Finland - OX-2 | ecosystem: Environmental > Terrestrial > Soil > Coastal area > Acid sulfate soil | place: Finland: Risofladan, Vaasa | collected...
GACCAGGTGGTGGTCGCCAGCGTGGTGGTGCCGACCCATCTCACCGAGGCACAGCGCACCGGACTGCGCGAGCTCTTCCCCCCCGACGGTCAGCCTCACCCGCTGCGCAAGGGCTTCTTCGGCAACCTCAAGGACGCGATCGGGCTCTGACCTCGCCCCGGCCGGGCTAGCCGGCGGGGGCCTCCAGATCCTGGGCGCGGGCCAGCAGGACGGTCGCCGCCACCACCCCGGCCAGGGTGGTTCGCAGGTTTCGCGGGCCGAGCGAGGTGGGTCGGCCTCCGATCTCGACCAGGGCCTGAACCTCATCCAGCTCCAGGCCCCCCTCGGGGCCGATCACCACCGCGGTCGGGCGGGCGGGATCCCAGGTGACACTCGCCAGGGCCTGGCGGCGCTCACCCTCGTGGCAGACGAAGAGCTGGAGTCCCGCCTCGCGCCGTTGGAGTTCGGCGACCGCGTCCCGGACCGGCTGGAGGCCCTCGACCTGGAGCACCCGGTGGCGGCCGGCGAGCTGGGCCGACTCCCGCGCGATCCCGCGCCAGCGCTCCAGGCGATCGGCCGCCGCCGCGGGCGATGGTCGGGTGACCGTGCGCCGGGTCAGAACCGGCCAGACGGCGGTCACGCCCAGCTGGGCCAGCTGCTCGACCACCGCGGCCGTGCCGGTCCCCTTGGGCAGGGCCTGGAGCAGGTGGAGCCGGGTCCGCGGCTCTCGGCGGGCGCGCCGGCTGGCCACGATCACCCCGACCACGCGGCTGGGCTGGAGCTGGAGCAGGCGGACCTCGTGCTCCAGCCCCGGCTCGGCCACGACGGTGATCACCTCACCGGGGACGCAGCGCAGCACCCGGGCGAGGTGCCAGGCGTCACCGCCCCTCAGTTCGACCTCACCGCTGTCGGCGATCTGTGTCGGCGCGACCAGGAAGACGGGCACCGCCGCCAGTCTATCGCGGGTCCCGCCGGGGCCGGTCAGCTGGGGGGCTACGATCCCACAGATGGTCTGGCCCGACGACGGTCCGATGCGCGTCCAGGTGGCGCCGGGCCAGTCAGTGGTCGTCCATGAGATCGGCGCCGGGCCGCCAATCTGCTGCATCCCCGGGCTCGGCGCCGACCACACCGCCTTCGCGCGCAACCTCGGTGACCTGGCCGCTCGACACCGGTGCCTGGTGGTGGACCAGCGGGGGATCGGCGCCAGCGATCCGGTGGAGGGGGCGCTCTCGATGGCGGAGCTGGCGGACGACATGGCTCGCGTCATCGCCGAGCGGGGAGGCGGACGGGCAGATGTCTTCGGGGTCTCGATGGGAGGGATGGTGGCGCAGCACCTGGCCCTGCGCCACCCGCACCGGGTCCGGCGGCTGGTGCTCGGCTGCACCGGACCCGGCGGTCCCCGGGCGGTGCGCGCCGACCCGGAGGTGACCCGCGCCCTGCTGGGCGGCGACGCCCGCGACCCCGTGACCGCGTATCGGCACGCCTGCCACGTGATGTACAGCGACAGCTTCCAGCGCGCTCACCCCGAGGTGGTGGAAGCGGCCGTGGCGTGGCGGGCTCAGCACCTGGTGCGGGGACCGACGTTCCGGGCCCAGTGGGCGGCGATCCGGGGCCACGATACAGGTGGGGACCTGGCTCGGATCACCGCTCCGACCCTGGTGCTCCACGGCGACCGCGACCGCGTCATGCCCCCGGGCAACGCCAGCGTGCTCGCCTCCCAGATTCCGGGCGCCCAGCTGACGTGGTTTCCCGGGGCCGGCCACCTCTTCTTCCAGGAGAATCCCCTGGCCACCGACCGGGTGCTGGCCCGCTGGCTGGGCGACCCCGAGGGCCCCGGGGGCTGACCGCGGCGGGTGGCCCGGCCCCCGCCCCGCCGATGGTGGGAGCGTCCCCGCCACGATGCGCGAGCGGAACCCCAAGTCGGCAGGGCCACGGGCCGGCTCGGAATCGCCCCCTTTGCCTGGGACGCGCCTTCCGCGCCCGCGGCTGAACGCACGATCATCCCGCGAGCGGGTGCTGGGCGTGGAAGTGGCGGCCGGCCACCGCGGGTCCGGGCCCGCCGCTGAGCGGGGGGAGGCCGGGAGAGCGGTCGGCCGCGATCCTGGTCGGCCGGCTCCGTCCCGGGGTGCTCCGGGCGGGCTTCCGCAAGGCTGCCGGGGCGATGGCCGCGGCGGACCCCGAGCCACCAGGAGCCGCGGACGCGCTGCTGACCGTCCTCGCGCCGGAGTCGTGCGCCCGGGTCGGGGAGGCTGCCCACCCCACGTCGAGCAGCGGCGCTGGCCTGATCGCCCGGATCGCCAAGCGGAGCCGCGGCGCCAGCACCTCGGGGTGCTGCGGCGGCGCCAGCCCGCCGGCGGCGAGCGCCTCCGGGGCATCGGCGCCGTCCAGGTCAGGGGCGCGGATCTGGCTCCGGCGACGTCGACGGCGCTGTGCCGCGCGGCTTCGGCCTCGAGATCGTCTCGGCCGGGGTGGATGCGCTCGACCACGCTCGCCCGGGCGCGACCGCCACCACCGCCCGGGCGCGGGCGCGCCGCACCGAAGAGCCGCTGCTCAGCCTCAGCCGGCTGGCGGCGGTCGGGGTGGACCTGGTCGGGACGGTGGCCGCGCTCCTCGAGGAGGTGGGGGCGACGCGCGGGTCGGATCGCGACCTGCTGAGGCAGCGGGGGCGATTGCCCTGGCTCGACAGGAGAGCTCGTCGCTGATCTCAGCCCGCGCTCCGGGTTCGTCCAGCGGGGGGCGCGGGCTCGGGGTGGGGGGAGCGGGGCCCGCGGGGAACCGGTCGATCCCGGCTCTTGGTCCGAGGGGGGAGCGGATACCGAGGATCGAGCGGCGCGGGCTGTGCGTCCTGCCGGCTCCGACTGGCACCCCGGCGGTGCGGGCCGGCCCGCACGGTAGAATCTCCTCCTGCCCATGGCCGGGCGATCCCGGGTCGGCCCCCGCGGCGACCCCGAAGGAGGTGAGGTTCCCCTGTCGGAGGTCAAACTCCGAGACGGCGAGACGTTCGAGAGCGCTCTCCGCCGTTTCAACAAGAAGATCAAGCAGAACGGCATCCTGTCCGAGGTGCGACGCCGCGAGTACTACGAGAAGCCCAGCGTCCGTCGTAAGAAGAAGCTCCTCGCGGCCCGCAAGCGACGCGCCAAGCAGGCCTGAGTCGGGGAGCCCGGAGGGGGAGGGGGTCGTGGTCTGGACCGCTCCCACCGTCTCGGGGTCGGAGCGCGCCCTCGTGAGGCAGGCGGGCCTGCCGGCCCTGCTGGGCGCAAGCCTGGCGTCCCTGCGCCGGCCGGGCTGGCAGATCACCTGCCGCTGCACGGACGACCAGGAGCTGCGTGACCTGAGCCGCCGATTCCTCGGGGAGGACCACCCCACCGACGTGCTCGCCTTCGCGCTGGGGGACCCGGGTAGAGCCCGCCCGGCGGGTGGACAGCGAGCGGTCGCGCCCATGCTGGGAGACCTCGCCATCTCGGTGGAGCGGGCCGCGGCTCAGGCGGAGGCGGCACGGGTCTCGCCCGTGGACGAGCTGCGGATGCTGGCGGTGCACGGGTTGCTGCACCTGTGCGGGCATGATCACGACACCCCTCCGCGAGCGGCGGCGATGACCCGGGCAACCCGAGCGCTGCTCCGTGCCGATGCCTGCCGGCACGGAGCGCAGGCTCCGGCCGTGCCCGAGCTGGTGCCGTCTCCCGCCGGCCCGGCGTGAGGTGGCGACGGCGCGTCCCGGTGCCGGCGGCGGAGGACCGTGAGACCCTGCTTGTCATCGGTTTGGGCAATCCTGGGCCGGACTACGCCCACACCCGGCACAATGCCGGCTACGATGCGGTCGACGCCCTCGCGGGACGGCTCGGGACCCGGGTCGACCGGCGGGAGGGGGCGGCGCGGGTGGGTCGGGCTGACCGGGACGGACGCCGCTGGCTGCTGGCCAAGCCGCTCACCTTCATGAATGAGTCGGGCCGGGCCGGGGTTCAGCTCACGACTGCCGAACGGGTGCCCCCGACGGCCGCCATCGTTATCCACGACGACCTCGACCTTCCCTTCGGCCGCCTTCGCGTCCGCCGCGGGGGTGGGGCAGGCGGACACAATGGGATCCGCTCCCTGCAGGCCGCCTGGCGAACGCCGGAGTTCTTGCGCGTGCGCATCGGCATCGGCCGTCCCCCGCCCGACCAGGACGCCATCGACCATGTCCTGAGCCGCCCCCAGGGAGTCCAGCGCCAGGCCTGGCCGGAGCTGATGGCGCGCGCCGCCGCCGCCGCGCTGGCGATCGTCGAGGTGGGTCTGCCGGCGGCGATGGACCAGTTCAATCAGCGGTCGGGGACCGACCGGGGCGAGGACCGACCCCTGTGACCGCACGCAACCTGCCCGTCGTCGTCCCGGACGCGGTGGTGGCCCCCGAGCAGGCGGCCAGGCTGGAGGGTCCGCCTCTGCACCGTCGGCTGGGGCGGATCGCCGCTCTCGGCGCCGTGACCCGGTGGGGAGCAGGCGAGCGGCCTCCCCTGGCGGTGGCGGGTGTACCCCACGGGGCGGTGGCGCTGGTCGCCTGGTGGTGCGCTCAGGAGCTGGGCGCCACCGTCCTCGCCGTGGTCGCCGACCCCGAGCTGTGTTGGGGCGAGAGCCAACCGTGGCTGGCCGACGGCGACCCGCCCCCCCTGCTCTTCCCGGCCCCCGACACTCTGCCCTTCGACCGGGTGCCGCCCGGCGACGAGGTCCTCCGCTTTCGCTTGCGGACGCTGCTCGCGCTGCGCTCCCCGCGCCCGCAGGTGGTGGTGACGTCGCTGCCGGCCCTGCTGCGACCCACCCTGGCCCCTGCCTGGCTGGCCGAGCACAGTCGCCGAATCGAGCGAGGCAGTGAACTCGAGCTGGACCGCGTGGTGGCCCACCTGCTCGCCCTCGGCTACCGCCGGGAGGCGGTGGTCGCGGCTCCGGGGACGTTCGCCCGGCGCGGGGGGATCCTGGACGTGTTCCCCCTCCTCGACCGGCGCCCCTGGCGCGCCGAGTGGTTCGGGGAGCGGGTGGAGGGACTCTGGCATGTGGATCCCGAGTCGCAGGCATCGGCGGGTCGGATCGAGGCGGTGGAGCTCAGCCCGGCTCGGGAGATCCCGCTGGACCCCCCCAGCCTGGCCCGTGCACGCGGGCGCCTCTCCGGGGCGCCGGCTCCCACCCTGCGTGCTGATGTCGCCGAGCGGTGGGCGCGCGATCTCGCGGCGCTGGGGACAGGTGGCCTCGGGGAGGGCGCGGAGGCGCTGGCGCCGCTGCTGCTGGACCCTGCGGTGACCCTCCTCGACCACCTGCCCGGCACGGCGGTGATCCTGGTCGATGATCGCGCCCGGCTTGGCCGCGGAGCCCGACGCTGGCAGGACGAGGTGGAGGCGATCCGCGCCGGGGAGGTCCACCGTGGCGAGCTTCCCGGAGCGATCCCCGCCGGCCTGGCGGGCCTCGAGGATCTGCTCGCGCACCTCGCCGGCCCGAGCAGCATCGACCTGCGCCGTGAGAGCGGGTCGACGGAACCGGCCGGCGCCGTGCAGGTGGTGGAGTGGACGCCCCACGCGAGCCCGAGCTTCGCCGACGACTTTCAGGCGTTTGCCGAGCACGTCCGCGTGGAGACCCGGTCCGGCTCGGCGGTGCTGGTGGTGAGCCGCCAGGAGGACCGGGTGGTGGAGCTGGCGACCGAAGCGGGGCTCGATCCGTGGGCTGTCGACGGCCTCGACGGGCGGGGCACGCCGCTGCCCGACGGCGCCTTGGTGGTGGCCCCCGGGGAGCTCCGCGGCGGACTTGGCCTGGCCGAAGCCGGGTTGTGGATTCACACCGACCACGACCTGTTCGGAGGCGGCAAGCGGCGGGCCTCGATCCTCACCCGCGGGGCGCGACGGGCGGAGTCCAGCCTGGGCGGACGCGTCCGCTCGGCCAGCAGTGCCCCGGCCGCCGCTCGCGTGTTCCAACTGCAACTCCGCCCCGGAGACCTCGTGGTCCACCGCGACCACGGGATCGCTCGCTTCCTCGCCATGCAGCGCGTGGCGGAGGGGGACGGCGACCACGAGTACATGCAGCTCGAATACGCCGACGGGCATCGCCTCTATGTGCCGGTGGAGCACCTCGACCGGGTGGATCGCTACGTCGGCGGCGACGAGGCTCACCCCCAGCTGAGCCGACTGGGCACCGGGGAGTGGGAGCGCACCCGCCAGCGTGTCCGCCGGCGGGTCGACGCCATTGCCAAGGACCTGGTGGAGCTGTACGCCAGCCGCCTGGAGGTGGTGGGGCATGCCTTCGCCGAGGACAGTCGCTGGCAGGCCGAGCTGGAGGCCGCGTTCCCGTACGAGGAGACCAAGGACCAGCTGCTGGTGCTCTCCGACATCAAGCGCGACATGGAGTCGCCGCGCCCAATGGACCGGCTCCTTTGCGGCGATGTCGGCTTCGGCAAGACTGAGATTGCCCTGCGGGCCGCGTTCAAGGCCGCGCAGGACGGGTTCCAGGTGGCGGTGCTGGTGCCGACCACGGTGCTGGCCCAGCAGCATCACATGACGTTCGCGGAGCGGCTGCGCCCGTTCCCGATTCGGGTTGAGGCGCTCTCGCGCCTGCGCGGGGACGCGGAGACCGGGGAGGTGCTCCGAGGTCTGCGCAGCGGCAGCGTCGACATCGTGATCGGCACGCACCGCCTGCTCCAGGCGGACGTGGCCTTCAAGAACCTCGGCCTTGTCATCCTCGACGAGGAGCAGCGCTTCGGGGTGCGCCAGAAGGAGCGCTTCAAGCAGCTCCGCACGGCGGTGGATGTGCTCTCCCTCAGCGCCACCCCGATCCCGCGCACGCTCCACATGGCCTTGAGCGGGATCCGCGATCTCTCCGTGATCCGCACGCCTCCCGAGGATCGGGTGCCCATCAAGACCTATGTGACCGCGAAGGCGCCGGAGCTGATCCAGGACGTCTGCCGTCGCGAACTGAGCCGCGGTGGGCAGGTCTACTACGTCCACAACCGGGTCCAGACGATCGCGCGCGAGGCGGCGCTGCTGCGCCAGCTCCTCCCCGAGGCGCGGATCGCGATCGCCCACGGCCAGATGCCCGAGGGGGAGCTGGCCCGGGTCATGGTCCAGTTCATCAACGGCGAGGTGGACGTGCTCTGCTGTACCACGATCGTCGAGAGCGGGCTCGACATCGCCAACGTCAACACCATCGTCATCGACGATGCCACCCGGCTCGGCCTGGCCCAGCTCTACCAGCTGCGGGGACGGGTGGGACGGTCTGGCCAGCGCGCCTATGCCTACCTTCTGTACGATCCCGCCCGCGCCCTCAGCGAGCGTGCCGACAAGCGTCTGGACGTGATCGAGGACCTCCAGGATCTGGGCGCGGGGTTCACCCTGGCGCTCCGGGATCTGGAGATCCGCGGCGCGGGCAATGTGCTGGGCGAGGCCCAGCACGGTGAGATTGCGGCGGTTGGGCTGGAGCTGTACAACCACCTGTTGCGTCAGGCGGTGGGCGAGCTCCAGGGCCAGACCCTGGCCGAGTCGCCGGCCCAGGTCGCCGTCCGGCTGCCGCTGGCGGCCCACCTGCCCGCCGATTTCGTGGACGACGAGCGGGTCCGGCTGCGCGCCTACCAGGACCTGGCGGCGGCGGCCAGCGAAGCCGAGCTGGAGCTGGCCGCACGCACCCTGCGCCAGCGCTTCGGCCCCCTGCCTGCTCCCGCCGCGAACCTGCTCACCACCTTGCGCGTGCGCCTGCTGGCCGCGGCCGTCGGGGCCTCAGCGGTCGAGACCGAGGGTGACGACGTCGTGCTCCAGTTCGAGCGCGGGGCGGGGGAGCGGCTGCAGGCCGTCGCCGCCCAGTTCGGCCGTCAGCTGACGGCCGGCCCGTCCCGGCTGCGGCTCCACCGCGGCGCCGCCGGCGGGGCCTGGCCGGAGCGCCTGCTGGAGGTGTTGCGCGAGCTCGGCCGACTGGGTCGTGCGGGGGCCAGGCCGGATGGATGACCAGGCCGCGGCCCGGCTCCGGCAGCTGGTCGAGACGGTGGAGCGCCTGCGGGCGCCCGGCGGATGCCCCTGGGACCGCCTGCAGACCCACGCCACCCTCGCCCCGTTCCTGGAGGAGGAGACCCACGAGGCGGTGGCGGCGATCGAGGCCGGCGACGATGGTGAGCTGGCCGAGGAGCTGGGGGACGTTCTGATCCAGGTCGCGATGCACGCCGTGGTGGCGGCCGAGCGGGGAGCCTTCGGTCTCGGGGAGATTGCGGCCGCCGCCGATGCCAAGATGGTCCGGCGTCATCCGCACGTGTTCGCCGGAGCGTCGGTGGCGGATGTCGCGGGGGTCCTCAGCAGCTGGGAGCGGACCAAGGCGGACGAGCGCGGCGAGCGTGTCGGCCTCCTCGACGGGGTGCCCGCCACGCTTCCCGCCTGTGCCCTGGCGCTCGCGGTTCAGCGTCGGCCCGCCCGGGTCGGGTTGGACCTGGCGCCCAGCCGGGAGGCCGCGCGCGCGGCGGTGGTCGCCGCCCTGGACGCGCTCGACGGCGTGACGGACGACGACGGATCGGACCCGGAGGCAGAGCTGGGCGAGCTCCTCTTCGCCGTGATCGCGCTGGCCCGACAGCTCCGGGTCGACCCCGAGCGCGCCCTGCGCCGGCGCGCGGAGCGGCACCGCCGCCGGGTCGGTCGCGCCGAACAGCTGCTGCGCGAGCGAGGCTCGGCCGCAACCCTGGCGTCACCGGCGGAGTGGGCGCGGGCGTGGGACGATGCCGATGCTGAGGCCCCCGAGCGGGGCGCCGCGCGGGGGCGTTGACGCGGGGCAGGCGGCGTGCCAGGCTGGAGCAGGTGCGGGGGCCGAATCTGGGCGGGGCGATCGGACCGGAGCCGGGCTGGGCGCGACCGGCTGACGGGGTGACGTCCGCCACCCGGGCGGCGCGCCCGAGCGGCTCTCGGTGACCGCTGGGGCCGATCCGCTGGGGGTGCGGGCGCGCCGGGTCCTCGACATTCGGTCCGGTCGGTGGCTCGCCGACGCCGTGGTGGTGGTCGCGGGCGACCGGATCGAGCAGGTGGGCGGTGAGCCCCCGGCCGGAGTGCCGGTGTTCGACCTCGGTGACCGCAGCCTGCTGCCGGGCCTGATCGACACCCACACCCATGTCCTCCTCCAGGGGAACCGCACCCAGGCGGAGTACGCGGATCAGATCCTGCGCGAGGAACCCGCTCATCGCGTGGCCCGGGCGGTTCGCGCGATGGGGATCGGGCTCGAGCATGGGTTCACCAGCATGCGCGACCTGGGCACCGAGGGAGCCGGATATGCCGATGTCGCCCTCCGCGACGCCGTCGCTGAGGGGGTGATCCCGGGCCCTCGGATGTTCGTGGCGGGACCGGCGATCGGCGCCACCGGCAGCTACCCCCTGCTCGGGTACCGCAGCGATTGGGCCGTCCCGGTGGGGGTCGCCGAGTGTGATGGTGTCGAGGGATGCCGGCGCGAGGTCCGGCGTCAGATCGCCCGAGGGGTGGACTGGATCAAGGTCTACGCGACCCAGGGTCGCGGGGTGCACCTCACCGACGATGGCTACATGGAGGCCCCGCCCCCGTGGACCGCAGCCGAGCTCCAGACCATCGTCGACGAGGCGCACGCGCAGGGTGTCCGGGTGGCGGCCCACGCGTCGGCGGTGACCGGCACCGAGATGGCGGTGGCCGCCGGGGTGGACTCGATCGAGCACGGCTTCGCCATCCGTCCCTCCACCGCCCAGCGGATGGCCGCGCGAGGTATCGCGCTGGTGCCCACCCTGCTGGTGACGCGCGCCATACAACGTGCGCGGGTGGCAGAGCGGGGGTCGCTGTGGGAACGGGTGCCGACGATGCACCACCTCTCCCTGCGAACCTGCCGGAACGAGGGAGTGCCCGTCGTCTTCGGCACCGACGCCGGCGGCTTCGACTGGCTGGAGATCAACCAGGCCGACGAACTCGGGATCCTGGTCGAGCTGGGCCTCAGCCCGCTGGAGGCGATCCGCAGCGCCACCCTGGGCGCCGCGGCTCTCCTCGACCGGGCCGGGCGGCTCGGCGAAATCGCTGTCGGAGCGGCCGCGGACCTGGTGGCGTGTCCCGGCGACCCTCTGCGCGACATCGCCGCCCTGACCCGGGTCGACACCGTGGTGCGCGCGGGAGCGGCCGTGCGGATGCCCCCCGACGCATCCCGCCCGCAGCCCGCCACCACGCCTGGCTCAGGCGGCTCGACCGTCCCCGGCTAGACGGACCTCCCCCCCTCGCCGGGATCGGGCCTCCCGGTCGCCCTCGCCGGGGCGCCGCCGCACGAGCCTCATGACGCCGCGCCCGGGCGCCCGACCCCGGGGCCCCGTCGGCAGACCACGAGGGGGGGGCTCGCGGGGGCGCGCACCCGTCCGCGGCCGGGAGCTCCGCGGGCACGACGACGCCCCGGAGTCCTTCACCAAGGAATCGCACTCGGGGGCGATCGTTCCGTCAGCAGAGCGTGACACCGGAGTCGTCGTAACGGGAGGGGGGGCTGGGGGACGGGGGGGAGACGTCGGTGGCTTAGGAGAAACCGCCGGGGTCCTGGGAGTCGCGGGGGGGGGGGGGGGGGGGGCGGGGGGCCCGCCCCCCGCCCCCCCCCCCCCGC
>Ga0307373_10015083_pt1 | contig 10551 bp, 6 predicted proteins | sample OX2MG_FD_202534 | JGI IMG/M metagenome (GOLD analysis project Ga0307373, IMG submission 202534) | Soil microbial communities from Risofladan, Vaasa, Finland - OX-2 | ecosystem: Environmental > Terrestrial > Soil > Coastal area > Acid sulfate soil | place: Finland: Risofladan, Vaasa | collected...
GATGCCGGTGCCGGCGCTCATGCGCTGGATTTCCCCAGGACGGATGATGGAACCGGTGCCGAGGCTGTCCTTATGCTGCAACGCGCCTTCCAGCACGTAACTGATGATGTCCATGTCGCTGTGGCTATGGGGCGCAAAACCGCCGCCGGGTAACACCCGGTCATCGTTGATGACCCGCAGTGCGCCGAAACCCATGTAGCGCGGGTCCTGATAATCGCCGAATGAAAATGAATGCCGGCTGTCCAGCCAATTGCGACGGCTGCGGCCACGTTCAGCGGCGGGCCGGATGATCATGCTGTCAGTTTGCATGGGCTATCTCCTCAGGTATGGGGTTTCGCCTGCCAGTGGGTAGTAGCCCGCACCGCCGTATGAATGGAGGTCGGTTCTCTGGGCGCTTGTTTAATCAATGTTGCAAAAAATATTTAATGGAAAAGCGTGTGCCAACACGGCTACTACCTTGAAATGGGCGCGTCTATTTCACGCCATCGGCTGCAAGTGCCGCCGTCACCAATCTGGCCAGCAGTTTTTTCTTGAGTGTGATCGGCCGATCTAACGCCATGCGCTTGAGATACGGCGCGATATTTTGTTGATCCTGTGGCTTCAGCAAACCCAGCGCGATGCCCAACTTTCCACCTAAAGTCCTGCTGCGGTTTTTCAGGTTAGTGAGTGCCTTACCCAGCAGCAATTCTTCAGCGGTGAATTCGTGGCCGAAAGGAAAATCCGGAAACAGGCCGGCGGTTTGAAAGGCCTGCAATCCAGCCTGCAGCTTTTCCGGCAGGTTTTCACGATACGCATCGGGAATGCGGTAATCATTCATGATCTTGCCGGCGCGTTTCGCCTCGGCCAGCAACTGTTCCTGGAAGCGCGAGTCGCTGATGTTGAGCAGCGCTGCGATCACTTCCCAATCCTGCCGGCCGCGCACATCGGCGATGCCGTACTCGGTGATCACCACATCCCGCAAGTGCCGCGGGATGGTGCATTGTCCGTAGTCCCACAGTATATTTGACACCAGTTTGCCGTGTTCACGGCGTGCGCTCTTGAGCAAAATGATCGAGCGGCCTTGCTTGAGCGCATGCGCCATGGCCACGAAGTTGTACTGGCCGCCCACGCCGCTCACCACCTGGCCGCTCGCCAGCGTGTCGGACGCGGCGGCGCCCAGTAGCGTCATCTTCATGCAGATATTGAGGAATCGGGCATGGCGGTGCTGGCGCTGCTCCAGTTCCACGTCGCTGAAGATTTCGTTGACCTTCGAGACCGCGGTCATGGCGAACAAGCGGCGCTCCGGCTCGGGCATGCTGCGTAACTGTTCATAGAACCAGTTGGAGCCCAGGAAGAAAGCGCCGTGCAGCAGCACGCCGTTCGCCAGCTTCGCGCCCAGCCCGTCATGCACAATGCGGGCGAAAGCAGCGCGGTCTTCCAGATCCGGCGCCAGACGTGTGCCGTCGGGCAGGATCAGACTGCCGTTGTGGTAACGCACATCCGGCCGCAGAATGCCGAAGTGTTGCAGAAACGTCAGGTCTTCGGCACTCAGGGGTGAGTGGATGGCGCCGGCGCTGAGCAGCGCGGTGAGCGTTTCCGCGCTGATGCTCTCGGAGATCTTGCCTTCGTTCAGCAGTTGCTGCAGCACTTCATGGTCGTACACGCGGCGCTTGAGTATGCCGCTGCGGTAGAGGTGCAGCAGGCCGTCGCTGAACATCTCGCTGCCGGCGTACAGGCCGGTCTTGAAGGCATCCAGTCCACCCAGCCGCGTGATGACCTCGCTGAATTTTTGCTGAATGCCGAGTGATTCGATCACTTGCCGGTAGCGGGCGTTGTCTGCATGGCGTAGCTGCGTGGCGTACACAAAGGCATCGCCCAGGGAGCCGATGCCCACCTGCAGCGTGCCGCCATCCCGGATGAGGGTGCTGGCATACAGGCCGATCATGTGTTCGATGGGATCAATGGCCATAGCGGGTACGCCGAACAGATGATGGGCATAGACGGGGTTGTCCACCACCAGGTCAAAGAACTCCGGCGCCACCTGCGCATCGCCCGGCATGAATGGCAGATGATTATTCACCAGGCCCACGATTGCGATTTTGCGGCCGGTTTTTTCGGCGGCCCGCAGCGGCGGCAGGATGTCGAGGGTAAGATCCGGATTGCTGGAAAGGCTGTAGCTGAGCCGCCCGGCGTGTTCCTGCTTGGCCACCATCTGCAGAATCACGTTGACACCCGCGGCCAGCATGTCGCGTACCACATGGGTGTAGTTGCTGCTGACGTAATGCTGCTGTGCGTGGGCATTGCCCAGCAGGCCGCCGGACTTGAAGTAGAACTCCGAGATTTCGATATTGGCGGGCAGGGTACCGGAACGCAGCGCGTGCATGTACTCCAGCTCCGGATAATCGCCGAACACCCGCTGTGCAAACGGTTCAAGAAAACGCTTTTCCAGTTCGCTTTTACCAACCGGCCGTTCCAGGGACAGCGCGGTCATGATAGTGAGACGCAGGGAGGGATCGCGGGCCACACGCTGATAGAGCGCATTCACCAGATGATTGGGTTTGCCGATACCGAGCGGCGTGCCGACCACCAGGCGCTTGCCGACGCGGACGATTATCGTCTGCACACAGGCATCGAGATCATCCAGAATTAGCGGCTGCATGCGCACTCCGCAAAAAAACCCCCGCCGTTTAGCGGGACCCATGTTAGCAACTTTCAGTTCAGTTTGCCGGAGCGGATGCCGGCGGATTTACATAGGTGTTGAACAATTTCCAGATACGCCGGTACTCGTCCAGCCACGAGGATGGCGCCTTGAAGTCATGGTGTTCGGTTGGATAGAACATCACCTCGAAGTTCGGATTACGCAGCTCAATGAGCTTCTGCACCATGTGCACCGTGTCAATGAAAAACACGTTGTCGTCCTCCATACCCTGCAGGATCAGCAGCGAATGCTGCAACTGACCCGCATAGTTGATGGGCGAGCTCGTGTAATACGCTTGCGGATCGATATTGGGCCGGTTGAGGATGTCGCCGGTATAGAAATCATTGTAATCCGCCCAGTCGCCCACCGGGCGCAGCGCGGCACCTGCGGCGAACAGCGTCGGTCGGCGGAACATCATCATGTAGGTCATGAAACCGCCGTAGGAGCCGCCCCACACACCCAGGCGCTTGGGATCCACGTGCCAGCCATTCTCCAGCCAATGCACTCCGTCCTCGATGTCCTGCACTTCCGGATGGCCCATGTGCTGATAGATGGCGGTGCGCCAGTTGCGGCCGTAGCCTTTGGAGCCGCGATAATCCATGTCCAGCACCAGATAGCCATGCTGGGTGAGGAAAGTGCTGAACATCATCTCGCGGAAATAGAAGGACCAGCCCCGATGCGCGTCCTGCAGGTAACCGGCACCGTGTATGAACACCGCCGCCGGCCAGGATTTAGCGGGCGTGTAACCCCGCGGTACATACAGACGTGCATAAATGGCTTGTTTCACATCCGTCTGTGTTGAAGGCAGCTGTACGATTTGCGGCGCTGCCCAGTGGATGGACGTGAACGCGCTCGACACGATGTGGGTGATCTGCTTGGCCGTACCGTCGGGATGCGCCTCCACCACATACACTTCCGGCGGCCGCAGAGTGCTTGAGTGATATACCAGCAGCTTGGATTCGTCGGGCGACAGCGCATAACTCATGCCGCCTTCCTCAAGTGCCGAGGGCTGCGGACCATTCACGCCGCCCAGATGGGTGACCGCCTGCAGGCTGCCGCTGCGGATGTTGATGCGGTAAATTTCATAAATGCCGGGCGACTTTTTGTTGGCCACTGCGTAAAAATAGCGGTCATCGCGCGTGAGTATCGGATCAGAAATCTCGAAGCTGCCGCTGGTCAACTGGCGTGTATCTTTAGCGCGGGTGTCTTTCAAATAAAGCTGTGAATAGCCACTAGCCTCGGAGAGATACCAGAGGGTGTGATTGTCGTGCAGCCAGCCGAACTCATTGAAATCCCAGTTTATCCAGGCCGCATCGGTGAGCCGGTTTTGCGTGACCAGCGCCTGCTTGGCGAAGTCCACGGTGGCGATCCAGCGGTCCTTGTTATCGTTGGCGCGGAATTCCAGCGCCAGGCGTTTGCCGGTGTCGCTCCACTCCAGACCCCACACGGATGCCGGCCTGACCGCCGGCGCTTTCACGGATTCTTCCGCGGTCTTGCGCTCAATGCCGTGCTTCACGTCCCACTCCACGGCCGATTTGCGCAAGTCGGCCAGCGGGTCGTCCTTGATGCCGGGCAACTGGCTCAGATCCAGTGCAAAGGAACTATGGGCCTTGAGATCCAGCAGCAGCACGCCCTGGGGCGCCGGTGGATTCAGTCCCACGTAGGTGTGGCGCTTGAGCATCTGCACATAACCGGAAGCGGTGATCCATTCGGGCATCATGCCGGGCGCACCTTTGTTGTAATCCTTGGGCACGGTTACCAACACCAGCCAATGACCGTCGGGCGACAGGGAGCTGCCGGCGATGCTGCTCGTGTCACCCAGATACCAGGGCGCGGGTACACGCATGTTGTCGGCGCTGGTCTGAGATGCCTGCTGCAGACGTGTGGCATCAGTGTCGGTCTGCTGCCTGCTCAGGAAGTCGAACAAGCGCGGTTGTTCCGCCTGCAGATAGTTCTGCGGCAGTTTGGATTTGGCGGGATCATCTTCCAGACGGATATCGGCCGCCAGGGACACCAGGCCGGTACGCAGATCATAAAGGTAGATGTCATTGCCCTGGTGCCACTGCACGTGCACACCGTCGGCCATGAAGGCGGGATCGCTCTTGGGCGTGATGTCACGGGTCAGCTGCCGCAGAACGCCGCTGGATAGTGCGCGCACGAAAACGTTGTTGTCGCGCACGAACACCTCAAAGGTATGCGCGGAATTGAAACGGTCGCCCGGGGCCGAAACCCTGCCGAGATCACCGTCCGCCACCTTGTGCACCGCGTCCGTGGCTACAGTCGCTGCATACAAGTCGCGCAACGCGCTACCGGCGCGTTTCTGCCAGTAGTAAATGCGGCGGCTGTCATAACTCCAGTAGGCGCGTTCCGGCGGATTTCCGATCCAGTCCGGATTCGCCATGATTTGTTCGAGTGTGACGCCGGCGGCATTGGGTGTGAGCTGTGTGCTGCCTACTGCAGGGGCAGCCAGCAGCGTCGCTGAGACCAGCAGCATGCCAAGAAACATGGACGCGATGCGTTGAATCATGACGGTTCCTTCGGAAATGTTGCAGAGCCTTACAGTGCAGCCAGCGCCTGATCGAGATCGGCAATAAGATCGTCGGCGTGTTCCACACCGACGGATACACGCACCAGATTAACCGGTGTCTTGGTGTCGGGGCCTTCCATGGAGGCGCGGTGTTCGATCAGGCTTTCCACACCGCCAAGACTGGTGGCGCGCGTGAAAAGCTTCACGTTGCCGACGGCGCGCATGGCAGCGGTTTCACCGCCGCGCAGCGTGAAGGATAACATGGCGCCGAAGCCGCGCATCTGCTGCTTGGCGAGCGCATGGCCGGGATGCGATTCAAGACCGGGGTAGAAAACATTTTCAACCGCTTTATGTCCGGCAAGAAAACCTGCAATCCGCAGTGCGTTGTCCGCCTGCGCACGTACCCGCAGGTGCAAGGTAGCGGCACCGCGCAATATCAACCAGCAATCAAACGGTGAGGGCACAGCGCCGGCTTCCGATTGCAGCAGCCGCAGACGCTCGCTGAACGCACTGCTGGCGCGCGCCACGATAGCGCCGCCCAGCACGTCGCTGTGACCACCCAGGTATTTGGTAGCGCTGTGCATGCTGAAATCCATGCCGTAATCGAATGGCCGCTGCTGCACCGGCGTGGCGAAAGTGTTATCGCACACCGTCAGCGCATGCGCACGCTGTGCGATCTCGGCGATAGCGCTCAGATCGGTGATGCGCAGCAGCGGATTAGATGGTGTTTCCACCCAGATCAATTGGGTAGCGGGTGTGAGCGCCTTGTGCACCGCATCGGCATCGGCGGCATCCACAAAACTCACGCGCAGTTGCCAGGGCTGCAGCACTTCCCGCAGCAGGCGCTGCACGCCGTGGTAGGCATCCTGGGTGCAGATCACATGGTCGTGGGGTTTCAGCGCCTGGAATACCGTCAGGGCCGCGGCCACGCCGGAGGAAAATGCCAGAGCTTCTTTACCACCCTCAAGCGCCGCCAGACAGGTTTCCAGCTGCGCGCGGTTGGGATTGGCGGCGCGTGTGTAGCTGAATCCCTTCGGATAACCGCCGTCCGCGTTGCGCTCAAAGGTGGTGGACAGATGAATCGGCGGCCTTATGGCCGCGGTAGCCGCGTCCGGCGCATGTCCGGCATGCACGCAAAGGGTTTCAATATGTGCGGTGGATTTCTGCATGCTGGCGGCTCCCGAAAAGGGTACGCGCATGATGCCACAGAGGAGATGCGCTTTTGGATACCCGGATTTGAGGAATCGCAGTCGGTACGTGAAGCTAAGGGGAGACTGAGCACCTTGATCTCCGGAACCATGTATCAGACTAAATCAACGTTGCAGGCGATCCAGCCACACCGCCAATCCTTGGGCATTCAGCTCCACATCCATTTCCAACCAGGTATCCACGGTCTGTTGGTCCAGTGTACAGCCATGCTCGCGCACCTTCTGCACCAGGTAGGTGTACATAGATTTCTTTATACAAGCGCTGCGCTGCGCACCGCGGTTGGCACAGGCATGGGCTATCTGCACGTAGCTGTCGAGATGGGCGTGCATGTCCACGGACAGCTTTTCCACTCCGGTGACGCGACTGTAATGCGTGAGAAAACAGGCTTTGGGTTCAAATGCCATGATACGGTCCAGTGAGGCATGGGCCTGCTGCGGATCGAAATGGGTAGGCGTGGTGGCGGGAAAAATAAACGCGCCATTTTTGCTGTCGAAGGCGCGATAGGAAATGCCGAAGCTGTCGCCAGTAAACACGCTGTGGCTGTCCATGTCCACGAGGCAGTAATGATGCAGCGCGTGGCCGGGAGTGTGGATGCAGAGCAACTCACTGCCGTCCAGCCGGAAGCGGGCATTATCCTGGACTTCAACGATGCGCTGCGCCGGAATCGGCGGGATTTCGCCGTAGAGTTCCGCAAATCTCTGCTCGCCATACACCTGTTGGGTGCCGGCGATGAGTTTGCCCGGATTAACCAAGTGCGCGGCCCCGCGCGGATGCACCAGGACCTTGGCGTTAGGCAGATGTTTCATCAGTTCGCCGGCGCCGCCGGCATGATCCAGGTGTACGTGAGTCAGCAACACCCAGTCCACGTCGGCGGGGTCCAGGTTCTTCGCTCGCAATGCTTGCAGCAGGTTTGGTACGGAATGTGTGGTGCCGGTGTCCACGAAGGCCGCGCGGCCGCCACGCACGATGAGATGGCTGGCGTCCAGTAACGGACGCACATAGTCGGTATCGATGGCGCTGATGCCGTGGTCGAAATCCCAGAGGGCGGGAAGTGTGCGCATGACAGTCAGTCCTGGTGCCCGACTGTATTTTACGCCATCAGTCAGGCCGCCTGGGCGAAGAGATCGTGGTGATCGCTGGTGGTGATATGGACTTTCGCGAACTGGCCAGGCTTGAGTTTGGTCGCGTTGGATACCTGCACCACACCATCAACCTCCGGTGCATCGGCGAAACTGCGCGCGATGGCTTGATTGTCCGCCACGCTATCTACCAACACTGTCAGTTCACGGTCCACGAAACGTTGCAAACGCGTGGCGCTGATCGCCGCCTGGGTTTCCATGAATATCCGCCGGCGCTGTTCGGCTAGTTCAGCCGGTACCCAATTGGGCAACATGTTGGCGTCGGCGCCGCCCACGGGTGAATAGGTAAAACATCCGACACGATCCAGCTGCGCCTCCTTTATAAATAAGAGCAGCTCCGCGAAATCCGTTTCGGTTTCGCCGGGAAACCCCACAATGAAGGTGGAGCGGATGGTGAGATCAGGACAAATGGCGCGCCATTCCTGGATGCGCTTGAGCGCTTTCTCGCCGGTTGCCGGGCGGCGCATGGCCTTGAGCATTTTCTGGCTGGCGTGCTGCAGCGGAATATCTAGATACGGCAACAGTTTGCCATCCGCCATCAAGGGGATCACTTCACTCACGTGCGGATAGGGATAAACGTAATGCAGCCGTATCCACACACCCAGTTCGCCAAGCGCACGGCACAGATCGGTCATATGGGTACGGTATTCCCAGCCACGCCAGTTGCTGCCGGCATATTTAATATCCACGCCGTAGGCGGAGGTGTCTTGGGCCACCACCAGCAATTCCTTGACGCCATCCTTGACCAGACTCTCCGCCTCACGCAGCACTTCGCCAATGGGACGGCTTACAAGCCGTCCGCGCAACTTGGGGATGATGCAGAAGCTGCACGTGTGGTTGCAGCCCTCGGAAATTTTCAGATACGCATAATGGCGCGGGGTAAGCTTGATGCCGCTGGCGGGAATCAAATCTATATAAGGATTGTGCGGGAGCGGCGCCAGTTGCGCATGCACCGCGCGCATCACCGATTCGTAATCGTGAGGTCCGGTGATGGCGAGCACGTCTGGATGGCGTTCGCGGATCAGGGCTTCACGTTTACCCAGACAGCCGGTGACGATGACTTTGCCGTTCTGCGCGAGCGCTTCGCCGATGGCGTCCAGGGATTCCTGCTGCGCGGCTTCGATGAATCCGCAGGTGTTGACCACCACCAGGTCGGCTTCGCGATAGCCGCCCACCACGGCATAACCTTCCATGCGCAATTGCGTGAGGATGCGCTCGGAATCCACCAGCGCCTTGGGACAACCGAGGCTCACGAAGCCCACTTTGGGCGCGGTCTGGGTGTAGCAGTCGGAAACAGCGGCCATGAATCACCTGCACAACGGGGCGCGTATGCTACGCGGGCTGCCGCTCACTGACAAGAAAACCGGTGATTTCGGCTGCCGGGATTGGTAACCGGAAAGGGCGCGACGTTGCTGTGTGTCGGCAAGCTTATAACGCGGCCTGCAAATCGGCACGCAGTTGTTTGTCCTCGGGTACGGTCTTGGGCGAATAACGTTTTACGATCCGGCCATCCTTGCCGATAAGAAACTTCTCGAAGTTCCACTGGATATCGTTGCCGCCGGTTGCCGCTTTAAGCCAGACATACAAAGGATGGGTACCGGGCCCATTTACCTCGATCTTGCCGGTAAGCGGGAAGCTCACATCGTAGTTAATACTGCAAAACTGTTTAATCTGAGCCTCGTTGCCCGGCTCCTGCTGGCCGAACCGGTTGCAAGGCAGGCCAAGCACCGTAAAGCTGCGATCCTTGAATTCACGCTGGAGTTTTTCCAGGCCGGCATACTGGGGCGTCAGGCCACAGGCGCTGGCCACGTTCACCACCAGCAGCGCCTTGCCCTTGAAGTCCTTGAGTGATTTGACCTGGCCATCAATAGTCTTGATCTCGAAATCATAAAAATTGTTCATGGTTTGTTCCTGGATAACGGCTACGGCAGGCGGTATTGAGGCAGTGGATTTTGCGCCGCGCAACAGGCGCATGGCAATGCCAGCCGCGACCATCATCAAAAATCCGGCAATTTGCCAGGGCCAGCCGATCTGTGGAAACAGCATTAGCAGAAAGCCGACGATACCAGCGGCGACCGCCGGAATCACCAGCCAGCCGCGCAGCACGAATACGTCAGCGATCCCCAATGCGATGGCCAACAGCCACCAATCGAGAAAATCCAGGGATTCCAGAAAATACACTATCGGATTCATGCGCCGTTGATGGAAAGGCGTGGCGTAATGAAAATCATGTCAACCTGCACAGCGCATTGACCGCGATACCTTGCATGTACTCACGCATGAGGCGACCGTGCATTTCACCGGTCAAAACAGCGGCGCTTTCGGTAATAACAATCTCCTTGTGAACGTGTTCCAGCAACGCTGAATATCGTGATCTGGAATTATGCCATTTTGCGCAGTACTACCCGCCGCTTCTTGAGAAACACCTGCAGCAGTGAGATCGCCGCCGGCGTGACCCCGGGAATGCGCGCCGCCTGGCCAAGTGTTTGCGGCCTGACCTGGGTGAACTTCTGGCGCACTTCATTGGACAAACCACGCACCAGGCTGAAATCAAAATCCGCCGGCAACGGAGTTTCTTCCTGGCGGTGTGCGCGCAAGACTTCTTCCTGCTGGCGCTCTATATAGCCGGCGTAACGCACGCCGATTTCCACCTGCTCCGCCACGGCCGGTGCCACCTTCACATCGCTCACGCAATCCAGCGACACCAGTTTCCGGTGATTCATTTCCGGCCGGCGCAGAAGCTCGAGTGCGTGGGTGGCGCGCGCCAGCGGTGCGCCAAACAGTTCCGCAGCCTGGCTTGCGGAAATGTCATCGGGCCGCACAAGGATAGCCTGCAGACGTGCTCTTTCCCGTTCGATGGCTTCACGCTTCGCCGAGAATTTTTCCCAGCGCCCATCATCCACCAGACCGAGCTTGCGGCCAATTTCGGTCAAGCGCAAATCCGCGTTGTCCTCGCGCAGCATCAAGCGGTGTTCGGCACGGCTGGTGAACATGCGGTA
>Ga0307373_10015084_pt1 | contig 10549 bp, 8 predicted proteins | sample OX2MG_FD_202534 | JGI IMG/M metagenome (GOLD analysis project Ga0307373, IMG submission 202534) | Soil microbial communities from Risofladan, Vaasa, Finland - OX-2 | ecosystem: Environmental > Terrestrial > Soil > Coastal area > Acid sulfate soil | place: Finland: Risofladan, Vaasa | collected...
GCCGTGTTTTCCGCGGAACGGACCGTGCGACGTTCCGACCGCGCGCACCCGCGCTCCGGCCTCCCGCAGCCGCATGACCGTGACCCAGAATTCGAGGTCCTCGACGCCCTCGTCGATCAGGACGACGACGTTCATGCCGTCGAGCGGACCTTCGTCGCTCGACCGCTCGATACCTGTGCCTGCGACCACGCACACCTCCTCGGCGGAGGATACGATGCCCGGCTGCGTTCGGTCCGCGACATCGTTTACGCTTCGACGCAGTCAGGGCACGAGCGGTGATGGTTCACGGAGGGTCCGGTGATCTGCGCGCTGTGCGGATCCGAGAACGAGGTCGGAGCGAAGTTCTGCGAGCGCTGCGGAACGGCGTTCGGCGCGCGCTGTCCGTCGTGCGCCGCGCCGATCCGGCCCGGCGCCCGTTTCTGCCGCGAATGCGGTGGCCCGCTCGGCGCTGAGCCGCCCCTCGCGGCGGTCGGTCCGCGGCTCGAGCCTGCGCCGACCGGGATCCGCCCGGCCCCCAGGGACGACCGACCCAGCCGCGATCGGCCGATCGCCGAGCGCCGCCTCGTCTCGATCCTGTTCAACGATCTCGTCGGCTTCACGGCACTCGTGGACGGCCACGATCCGGAAGAGACCCGCGAACTGCTGACGCGTTACTTCGACCTCGCACGCGTGGTCGTCGAACGGTACGGAGGGACGATCGAGAAGTTCATCGGCGACGCGGTGATGGCCGTCTGGGGCGCACCGGTTGCCCGCGAGGACGACGCCGAGCGAGCGGTACGGGCCGGTCTCGACCTCGTCGACGCGGTCCGGGCCCTTGGTCCGTCGCTCACCGCCCGGGCCGCCGTCGTGACGGGCGAGGCGGCGGTCACCCTCGGTGCCCAGAGCCAGGGGATGGTGGCCGGCGACCTCGTCAATCTCGCGAGCCGCCTCCAGACCGCCGCTGGACCGGGCACAGTCCTGGTCGCCGAGTCGACGATGCGGGCCGCGTCCGCCGCGATCGCGTTCGAGGCCGCCGGGCTCCAGGTGCTCAAGGGGATCGAGTCGCCGGTCTCCGCGTTCCGCGCACTTCGGGTGATCGCGGAGCGTGGCGGTCGGAACCGCACGGAGAGCCTCGAAGCCCCGTTCGTGGGCCGGGACGAAGAGTTGCGCCTGCTCAAGGACCAGTTCCACGCCACCGGTCGCGAACGTCGCGCCCGGCTCGTCTCCATCGTTGGCCCGGCCGGGATCGGCAAGAGTCGCCTGGCGTGGGAATTCCTCAAGTACATCGATGGACTCGTCGAGGACGTGTGGTGGCACCAGGGCCGCTCGCCCGCCTACGGCGACGGGATCACGTTCTGGGCGCTCGGCGAGATGGTCCGCAGTCGGGCGGGCCTCGCGGCGACCGACGACGAGGCGACGACCCGGGCACGGATCGCGGCGACGGTCGCCGAGTTCGTCCCCGACGAGGCTGAGCAACGCTGGATCGAGCCGGCGCTCCTCACGCTGCTCGGTGTGGGCGACCTCCGCCCGGGTGGCACCGAGCAACTCTTCGCGGCCTGGCGGACGTTCTTCGAGCGGATCGCGGCTGACGGAACGGTCCTGCTCCTGTTCGAGGATCTCCACTGGGCAGATGCGGGCCTGCTCGACTTCATCGACCACCTGCTCGAGTGGAGTCGCGGCTATCCGATCTATGTCGTCACGCTGACCCGCCCGGAACTGCTCGAGCGACGGACGTCCTGGGGCGCCGGTACGCGCCACTTCACCTCGATCTTCCTCGAGCCGCTCGCCGAGCCGGCGATGCGGAGCCTCCTCGAGGGCCTCGTTCCGGGACTGCCCGAGGAGGCGGTCCGGGCGATCGTCGCGCGTGCGGACGGGGTGCCGCTCTACGCGGTGGAGACGGTCCGCATGCTCGTCGCGGACGGCAAGCTCATCGAGCGGGACGGTCGCTATCGACCGTCCGGCGACCTCCGCTCGCTCGCCGTCCCGGAGACGCTCCACGCGCTCATCGCGGCGCGGCTCGATGCGCTCGAGCCGGCGGACCGGAGCCTGCTCGCCGACGCGGCGGTGCTCGGCCAGAGCTTCAGCCGGGCGGGCCTCATGGCGGTGTCAGGGCTCGACGAGGCGGAGATCGACCCGTCCCTGCGGACCCTGGTCCGCCGCGAGCTGCTGGTCCTCGAGGCCGACCCGCGGAGCCCGGATCGCGGCCAGTACACCTTTGTCCAGGCACTGATCCGGGAGGTCGCCTACGGCACCGTGGCGAAGCGCGACCGGAAACGGCGTCACCTCGCCGCCGCGCGCTTCTTCGAATCGCTGGGCACTGACGAGCTCGCGGGGGCGCTCGCGACCCACTATCTGGCCGCGTTCCAGAACGCCTCCGACGGGGCCGAGGCGGAGACCCTCGCGAGCCAGGCTCGACTCTCGCTCCGCGGCGCCGCCGAGCGCGCCGCGGCACTCGGGTCGCACCAGCAGGCCGTCGGTTACTTCAGGCAGGCGTTCGAGGTGACGTCGGATCCTGTCGAGCGGGCCGCGCTCCTCGAGCGGACAGCCGAGTCTGCCTCGCTGCTCGGCCGATACGGCGACGCGGCCACTGACCTGCGCGCCGCGCTCGAGCTTCATCGCAAGTGTGAGGACCGCGTCGCTGCGGCGCGCGCGACGGGCTCCCTCGGTCGGATCCTCCTCGAGGGATTCCAGGCGGAACTCGCTTTGCCGCTCCTCGAGGCGGCTGCCGCGGAGTTCGCCGATCTCGGCGATGACCCAGCGGTCGTCCAGCTCGAGGGCCAGCTGGCACGAGCCTGCTTCCTCGGCGGCGACAACCGGCGGGCGATCGAGGCCGCCGATCGAGTATTGGAACGGGCGGAGCGGATCGACCTCGTGGAGGTCGTCGCCGACACGCTCATCACGAGGGGTGCGGCACTCGCGAATCTCGGCCGCGTCTACGAGGGTGCGGCGGTGACCGAAGGCGGCATCCGGCTCGCCGCGTCACACGGGCTCGCCGCCACCGAACTGCGCGGATTGCTCAATCTCGGAGCTGTCCAGTCGATGGGCGACCCGATCCGCGCGCTCGCGTCGTGTCGTAATGGACTCGAGGTGGCCAACCGCCTCGGGAGGATCGATCCGACCTTGAGCGCGAATGCCGCCGAGGCTGCGATCTCGACCGGGGATTGGACCTGGGCGCTGGCCGAGCTCGAGCGGGCCCGCTCCGGGGCGGTCGAGCCTGCTGATCGGTTCATGCTCGCGGTGGCCGAAACCGAGGTTCGCGTCCTCCGGGGAGAAACGATCGCCGAGGGACTCGAGGAGCTCCGTGCGAGCGCCTTCGCGGCTGCCGAATCGATGGCAGCGGCGATGGATTCCACGCTGCGCGCATCGGTCGCATTTGCCAACGGCGACCTCGACGGCAGCGCGTACGTCGAGTCCGTCCGCCAGGCGACGATGAGCCCGCTCAACGCGCCACAGGCGCTCGATCGAGCGGGGGACTCCGCGCTATGGGCGCGGGATTTGGTGCGGGCACGGCATGTTCTGGACATGCTGCTCGCGACCGGCGTGCACGGCCCGCGGATCAGCGTCCGCATCGCAGCTCTGCGGGCCGGGATCGCCGCGCTGGAGGGACAGCAGGCGGACGCGGTGGGTGGCTATCGAACGGCGCTCGCCGATGCCCGCGAGGTGGGACTGCCGTGGGACGAGGCGCTCATCGCGATCGGATTCCTTACGCTCGTCGGGCCCGCGCAGCCGGCGGCGCGGGCCGCTGGCGAGGCCGCCCGCGAGATCCTCGTACGACTCGGCGCACGACCGTTCATCGCGCGGCTCGACGCCGCGCTCGGAACGCCCGCTCCGGGAGCCACCGCGATGCCCCGCAGCGATCGGGTGGTACTCCCGACGACCGCGGAGGCCTGACCGAAGTACGGCTTGTCCGGGCGCCCCCCGGACCGCCACACTCCCGCCAGCAACGGGCCGGACCGCACCGGTGTGTACCCCGCAGGCTCGCTTCCCGCCCGCACCGAACGAGGCGACGAATGGCATCGATGGCCGTCAACGAACTGGGACCCATGCTCACGGCGGCCGAGGTTGCCCAGATGCTCCATCTCCACGTCAACACCGTGAAGCGACTGGGCGATCGCGGCGAGCTGCCCTTCTACCGCGTCTGCAAGCGGGGCGACCGGCGCTTCCGCCTCGACGACGTGATGGACTTCCTCACCCGCAGTCGCTGATCGTCAGGAACCGCCGCCGCCCGCGCGCGGGATGCGGCTCAGGGCGTCGCCGAAGATCTCGAGGCCCTCGAGGATCTCCGCGCTCGTCACGTCGAGCGGCGGGATCCAGCGCACCACCTGGTGGGCGAGTCCACAACTGAGGACGAGCAGGCCGTCGTCCGCGCAGCGGGCCACGAGCTCGTCGCAGGTCTCGCCATCGGGGGATCTCGTCGCGCGATCCTGCACCAACTCCACCCCGACCATGAGGCCGGGCCCCCGGACGTCGCCGATCCGGTCGTCCTCGGCCATGAGCCTTCGCAGGCCCGCCGTGAGCTCCGCTCCGCGCGCCGCCGCGTTCTCCACCAGTCGCTCGTCGCGGATCGTCCGGACGACAGCCAGGCCGGCTGCGCACGCGACCGGGTTGCCCCCGTAGGTCGAGCCGTGGGCGCTCCGTCCCCACCGCTCCTGCAGCTCCCGGGAGCTGACGATCGCCGAAAGCGGGAGCCCGTTCGCGATCGCCTTGGCGACGCACACGACGTCGGGGACGATTCCGGCGTGCTCGAACGCCCACATCCGGCCGGTCCGCCCGAATCCCGTCTGGACCTCGTCCGCGATGAGGAGGATGCCGTGCTCGTCGCAGAAGGAGCGGAGGCCGCGCAGGAACGCCGCTGGCGCGGGTCGATAGCCGCCCTCGCCCTGCACCGGCTCGATGAGGACCGCGGCGATCGCCTCGGCGGGCACGGTCGACCTGGTCAGCGTGCGGAGTTCGTCGAGGCAGGTCCGCGTTGCCCTGTCCTCGTCGCCGTCGAAGTCGGCATAGACCGACGGGAAGCGGACGATGTGGACCTCGGGCAGGAGCGGCTCGTACCCGCGGCGATAGTTGATGTTCGAGCTCGTAACGGACGTCGCCCCAATCGTCCGGCCGTGGAATGCGCCGCGGAATGAGACGATCGCCTGGCGGCCGCTGACCCGCCGGGCGAGCTTGAGGGCCCCTTCGATCGCCTCGGATCCGGAGTTGAGGAAGAAGACCGTGTCGAGCGGCTCGGGGAAGGTCGCCGCGAGCTCGGCCGCGAGGCGGACCACCGGCTCGGCGTAGCCGATCGCCCCGGTCGGGACGATGAGCCGATCGACCTGCTCGTGGATCGCAGCGGTGACCGCCGGGTGGTGGTGGCCCAGGGCCGACACCGCGATCCCGTTCGCGAAGTCGAGGTAGGCCTTGCCGTCCGTGTCGAAGAGGCGGTGGCCCACGCCGTGACTCCAGCTCCGCTCGAAGTAGCGGCCGAGCACGGGCGTGAGATGGGGTTTCGCAAGCGCGGCGAGGTCGAGTCGGTCGTCGGTCGGCGTCGTCATGGGGCGTTCAGTATACGGGCGAGCAGCGAGGCAGCCGGCCCCGGGTGCGCCGATCGTATGATCCGGCGGTGACGTCGTCGGCCACGCCGCCCGATCCCTGGTCCGCGGCCGAGCTCGAGACGCTCGCCTCCCTCGCGGACACATTCGTGCCGGCGTTCGGTCCGGGCGACGCGGAACGGCGCACGACCCTGGCGTCCGCGGCGATCGACCGACTCGATCCCGGTCAGGCGGCCCAGCTCCGGCTCGTCCTTCGACTGCTCCGAACGAGGGCCGCGACGCTCGTTTTCGCCGGGCGCCGTGCGCCGTTCGCCGATCTCGAGCGTGCTGCCCGAGAGCGGTATCTCATGCGCTGGGCAACGTCGTCACTACCGGTCCAGCGGACCGCGTTCCAGGCCCTCAAGCGGCTGTCGTGCTTCCTCGCCTACGCGGATCCCGGCCCCGACCCGGCTGCCGCCGGCCCCAACCCGCGTTGGACGGCGATCGACTACCGCCCGACGATCGAGCCGCTCACGGCCGAACCGACGCCGATCGTCCCGTTGCGGTTCGGGCCGACCGATCCAGGGCTCGCGCTCGATATCGAAGCCGACGTCGCGATCGTCGGTTCCGGAGCGGGCGGCGGCGTCGTCGCGGCCGAGCTCACCCGCGCCGGCCGGTCCGTCGTCGTCCTCGAGGCCGGGGAGTTCGTGCCAGAGGCGGAGATGCCGACCGACGAGCTCGCCGCGTACGACCGGCTCTACCTCGACCACGGGCTCACCGCGACCGCCGATGGCGCCGTCGCGATCCTCGCCGGATCGTCGGTCGGCGGCGGGACGACGATCAACTGGATGACCTCGATCCCGGTCCAGTCCGCGGTCCGAGCCGAATGGGTCCGCGAACACGGCCTCGATGGCTTCGACGCCGTCGAGTTCGAGGACGACCTTGCGACGATCGAGTCGGAACTCCAGATCCAGGGGCCGCCGAACATCCCGCCGAAGGACGGGGCGATCCTCCGTGGCGCAGCGTCCCTCGGTTGGGAGGCCGCGGAGGTCCGGCGGAACGGCGTCGGCTGCGGGGACTGCGGTTCGTGCCCGTTCGGCTGCCGACGGGGTGCGAAGCAGGGCGGGCTGCGCGTCCATCTGGCGACGGCATGGCGGCACGGAGCGCGGATCGTGCCGCGCGCGGTCGTCGAACGGGTCGTGGTCGTGGATGGGCGGGCCCGTGCCGTGGAGGCGTCGCTCGCCGACGGCCGTCGTCTCATCGTCCATGCTCGCCAGGTCGTCATCGCCGCCGGTGCTCTCCGGACGCCCGGCATCCTCGCGCGGAGCGGGATCGGCCATCCCGCGGTGGGTCGGTTCCTCCGGCTCCATCCGGTTGCCGTCGTCGGTGCCTGGTTCGATGAGCCGGTCCGGATGTGGTCGGGCACGATGCAGGCCGCGCGGTCGATGGAATTCCTCGAACCGCGGACGCGCGACGGCTCGGGCTTCGTCATCGAGTCGGCACCGGGCCATCCTGGCCTCATCGCCCTCGCGTTCCCCTGGGAGTCGGGCGCGGCGTTCGCTCGGCTCATGGCGACCGTCGGGAACGTCGCGCCGTTCATCGCGATCTGCCGCGACCTCGGCTGGGGCAGGGTCGACGTGACGCGGAGCGGACGGCCACGGATCGAGTACCGCGTCGGACCGACGGAGGTGGAGACGCTCCGCCGAGGGCTCGTCGCGATGGCCAGGCTCGGCCGGGCGGCCGGATCCCGCGAGATGGCCGCGGTGGGCACGCCGGCCGCCTGGTTCCACGCGGGTCCTCCGACCGGTGAAGCGGGCGCCGGCCGGCCGCCGTCCGAGCGCGCCTTCGCTGGGTTCCTCGACCGCCTCGGCCGCTTCGACTTCGGGGCCAATCGCGGGCTCGTATTCTCCGCCCACCAGATGGGGACGGCCAGGATGGGGTCCAGGCCGCGTGACCATCCCTGCGACGAACGAGGTCGCGTCCGTTCAGATGCCGGGGGCAGGATCGTCGGTGGGCTCTACGTCGCCGACACCTCGCTCTTCCCGACCGCCATCGGCGTCAATCCGATGGTCACCGCGATGCTCCTCGCCCGGCGGGTATCGCGGACGGTCCTCGCGGAGGGCTGAGGGCGTACGGCCCCCGCGGCGAAAGGGTCTCCCGCGTCATCCGACTACGGGCATAAGCGCCGGCCTCGGTCGAGGGTGCGGATCGGCGGGTCCTCGCGTCCTCATCTCGTCATGCCCGTACTGGGATGACGAGAAGGATCCTGTTCCCGATGGGCTACGGCCAGACGAGATGGACCCTGACCCCGGCGGACCGCGGCCAAACGATCAGGCGACCCGCACCGGCCGGCAGTCGCGACATGCCCGGTAGCCGCGGGCTGCGGCGTCGCCGAGCGAGCGGAACGGGACCCGGTGGCGCACCGTGATCCGACGGGCGTGACGGCACGTCAGGTGGCAGACGATCCGCGTCGTGTCCGACCCGACGTAGCGAATGCCGCCGCTGGCGAGCTCCTCGAGCGCGTCCGGATCGGCGCCCTCCCAGGTGAGGAGGGCACGCTTGTTCTCCGGTCCGCCGAGGGAGTAGCGGCCGATGTGGCCGTCGGTCCGGACCACGCGATGACAGGGGATGACGAGCGGGATCGGGTTCTTCGCGAGCGCGGTCCCGACCGCGCGGACCGCCGCGGGATGGCCGATCTCGGCCGCGATCCAGCCGTACGGCCGCACCTCGCCGCGAGGGATCTGGACGGTCTTGTCGAGCACCGCCCGCTCGAACGGCGTCCGACCCCGAAGGTCGACCGGGACGCGCGCCTGTCGGTCGCCGGCGAGGCGCCGCTCGATGACCCGGGCGAGCCGGTCCGGGAGCTCGTCGACGCGGCCGAGCGGACGATGGAACGCGTCGCTGAACTCCGCTTCGAAGGCGGCGGCGTCCATGCTTCCGCTGATCAGGGACACCCCGAGGCCGTTCCACGCCACCCACATCCGGCCGATCGGCGTCGCGATCGGCGCGTATCCGTCGGCGAGGCCGACGGCGATGAGCGTGTCGAGTACGAGACCGGCCGGCGCCGCGACGGAGAGGTCCCGCAGTGCCCCGGCGACTGCGTCCGTGGTGATGTCAGGAGAAGGCAGGGTCATGCGATCGACTCCTCTCGTTCGGCCGCCTCGAAGGCGGCGCGCAGCAGTGCGAGTCCGCGATGCACCTGCGCCCGGATCGTTCCCTCGGGTCGGCCAAGGACTTCGCTCATCTCCTCGTACGACAGGCCGTCGACGTGGCGGAGGACCACTGCGGCCCGATAGCGCAGCGGCAGGTCGCCGATGAGGCCGGCCCAGCGGGCGGCGGCCTCGCGGCCCGCGAGGTGTTCGTGGGGGATCCCGGCGCGATGCGGCGAGCGGACCAGGTCGGGCTCGTCCCCGAGGGGGACGGTGGGTGGCCGTCGCCGAGCGGCGCGGCTGCGACAGGCGTTGACGACGATCGTCGCCAGCCACGGCCTCAGGCGCAGGTCGCGGATGCGCGACGGCTCATACGTCCCGAGCGCGCGATAGACCCGCACGAACGCGTCCTGTGCCACCTCCTCGGCGTCGGAGGGATCGCCGAGGATCCGCAGGGCGATCGAGTAGCAGCGGTCCGCATGGGCCCGAACGAGGGTCTCGAACGAGCCGTCGAGGTCGTCGGCAAGCGATCGGAGTAGCGCGTCGTCGTCCATCACACTCCAGAACCGGCGGTCACGCGGATGCGTTGCACTATCATCCGTCGCGCCCGCGTCCGTGCCCGCGCCCGCCGATCCGGAGGTCCGATGTCCGTTCTCGAGCGCCATGCGGAGCGGCTCGGGATCGTCCTCGCCGTCGCCCTCTGGACCGCGATGGTCGCGAGCTCCGGCGTTCACTTCGACGTGACGGTGCCGCCGTTCGGCAACGTGCCCGTTGGCCCCGCCCTCGATGCCCGGGCCTACTGGGAGGCGGATCTCGCCCATCCGTACGCGAACGCGAGCGCCGGTGTTCCCGGAGCGTACCTCTACTCGCCGGCCTTCCTCCTCGCCCTCGCTCCGCTGCGCCTCCTGCCGTGGCCGCTGTTCGTCGCCGCCTGGGTCGCGATCCTCCTCCTCGCCCTCCGCTGGATCGTCGGCCCGCGGCTGCTCGCGCTCGCTGTCATCGCCGCCTTCCCGGAGCTGTGGGGAGCGAACATCGTCATCCTCATGGCGGCGGCCGTGGTCGCCGGGTTCGGCCAACCCGGTGTCTGGGCGTTCAACCTCCTCACCAAGGTGACGCCCGGTGTCGGGCTGCTCTGGTTCGCCGTGCGCCGGGAGTGGCGGGCGCTCGCCGAGGTCGCGGTCGTGACCGGGGCCATCGTGGCCGTGAGCTACCTCGTGCTGCCGGGTGCCTGGGCCGACTGGATCGGCGTCCTCCGCGGCAACACCGCCGCGCCCGGGACGTGGGCATCGCTCAACATCCCGCTCATCGTCCGGGCGCCGTTCGCCGTTGCGGTGCTCGGCTGGGCCGCATGGACCGACCGTCGCTGGGCGGTCCCGATCGGCTGCCTGCTCGCCCTCCCCATCCTCTGGTACGGCGGCTTCGCCATGCTCCTCGCGGTCGTGCCGCTCCGCTGGCCGACGCTGACGGGGCGAGAGCCCGTGCGCACGGCCCCGACGGGAACCTAGCGGCCCCGCGATCCTCCCGCGACGAACGCGTGCGCCTCGATCGCGAGGCGATCCCAGTCGACGTCGCTCGCCGTTTCCACCATCGCCCATTCGCGCATCGGGCGGCCCTTGCCGGTGTCGAAGTGGACGGCCGCGCCGGAGGCGACGAGCTCGAATCGCCCCAGCGGCATGTCGCCGGGCACGGAGGTTATTCCTCGCCGCGATGGGCCACGTCGACCCGTGAACCGCCGTCCAGCGGTCCGACCGCCTCGACCTCGCCGGTCGGCTGGACGAGGAAGATCCAGATGTCCCACGCGCAGTGGCTCACGACGAGTGCGCCGAGCGGCACGCCGGCTGCATAGAGGACGGCCCAGTGGGCGCCGGCGACACCGGCCGCGCCCATGAGCGTGAAGTTGCCGGTCACGAC
>Ga0307373_10015087_pt1 | contig 10547 bp, 12 predicted proteins | sample OX2MG_FD_202534 | JGI IMG/M metagenome (GOLD analysis project Ga0307373, IMG submission 202534) | Soil microbial communities from Risofladan, Vaasa, Finland - OX-2 | ecosystem: Environmental > Terrestrial > Soil > Coastal area > Acid sulfate soil | place: Finland: Risofladan, Vaasa | collected...
CGGTCGGTGACCTCGGCGATCTCGAGCACGGGATCCACCTCGGCGGTGATGCGCTTGAGCTCACCGGCACGCTCAAGAGCGGCGATAAAGGCACGCAAATCAGGATATGACATAAGCAAGCTGGCCTGCGGCGCAGGAGCGGGGCTCACGGGCCCCCGCCACGCGCAGCAGGCGACGCGGGCGGCGTAGCCAGGCGCCCGCACCCATCGACACAGGCCCGATTATAGCGTGCGCCAGCGCGTGGCCGCGACTAGCGAGGCCGCCCAGCGCGGCCGCGCCAGCGCCCGCAGCGCCCCCTCCTGCAGCCACGGGGGCGCCTGCGTCAGCCAGCGCAGCGCCGCGCCCACGCGGAACGACTGCCCGCCGGCGCGCTGCAGGGCACGCGCATAGTCCTCAGGGCGATCGAGATGCTCCACCGCCAACTGCGCCGAAAGCAGCGCCCGTGCCAGCCCGTCACCGGTAAAAGGATCGACGAAGCCGGCGGCATCGCCGGTTAATAGGGCGCCGGCGCGCACCGCGGTGCGCGCTCCCATCATCACCGGCGCGGTGACCACCGTGGGCGTGGCCTGGCGGCCCGGACGCAAGCGCTCGGCCAGCGCCGGGTGGGCGGCGGCGGCGGTGATCCAGGCAGGGAAATCGTGGCAATTGGCGAGGCCCGCGGCAGACTCGCGATGAATAAGGCAGCAGGCGTTGGTCCAGCCGTTTTCCACCGGCGCCAAGCCGCAGTAGCCACCCCGGAAGACGAACATCTCGACCATGCTCGAACCCGCCACGCCGGTCAACCGCGCCTTCACCCCCACCCATCCCTCCGCTGGGGACGGCGCCGCGACTGCGCCCGCGGCCAAGCCTGCCAGCCGCCACCAGCGTCCGGCGGCAACCAGGACGTAGCGGGCTTGATACGTTCCCGCATCGGTATCGAGTTCGGCGCCGGGCGCGGTTGCCCGGTAGGCCGTGACCGCGATCCGTGGATGCAGCACCGCACCCGCCGCCCCGGCTGCACCCCAGAGCGCGCCATCGAGTTGGAGGCGGGAAATGCCGCGCGCGGGCCGGGGCAGCGCAAACTCAACCCTCCGTCCGCGGCGCGAGATCCACGCCGCCGCCATCAGGACCGGAGCAGCCGCCACCACCCCCGGAATCAATTGCTCCAGCAGCGGCAATGCCTCGGCGGAGACGTATTCGCCACACACCTTGTCCCGCCCGGGCGTGCCCCGTTCAAATAGGGCGACGCTCAGACCGCGCCGCGCGGCGAGAATGGCGGCCGCCGCGCCCGCCGGCCCACCCCCGATCACGGCGACATCACAGCGCGTCATACCGCGGCTTTGGCGGCAGCGGCCACATGATCAGCCCCAAACGGAACCGCGGCAACCGCAATACCTCGAACCGCGCCGCTCCGCTCGCGCCCGCCAGCACTTCCAACTCCCGCCGCGTGTACGCCTGGGCGACGCTGCGGGGGCCATCGTGGCGCGTGAGGCGGCTGAATCCCGGACTCATGGCCCGGATCGCCAGATACGGCCACCAGCTCCGCTCCAGGTCATTGATGAGCACCCCTCGGCGGGCCACGCGCAGCATCTCCTGCAACAGGTGGGAGGCCACTGGATTGCCGGGCTGGTCGTGAAAGTGATGCAGGAACAAATTGCAGGTGACCAGGTCCAGGCTGGCGTCGGCGAAGGGCAGCCGGTTGGCGTCGGCCGCCAGCGCCGGCACCGGCGCCCGCAAGTGGGTCAGGCGCCGGTCCAACGCCAGCGCCGTGACCGTGCAACCACGCTGGCGGAGCCAGGCGGCGTGGGCGGCGGTCACCTGCCCGGTGCCGGCGCCCACGTCGAGCAGCGTCAACGGCTCCGCCGGCAGCGGCGCGCGGGCAAGAAAGCGGGTCCAGAGACGGCGCCAGGAGCTCACCCCGCCGAGATGCTGGTTGATCCACCAGAGATCGTCGAGGCCGCGCTTGATCTCGGCGGGTGTGCCCTCATCGTCGTCGAGCAGTTCGTGGGCGGGACGCAAGCGCATTTCAGGCGATAGCCGAGAGCACCAGGGCGGAGTTCTTCGATCCGAAGCCGATGCAGTTGCACAGGGCGTGCTGTAAGGCACAGCGCCGGCCCGGTTCGGGAACGTAATCCAGGTCGCACTCCGGATCGGGCGCGTCCAAATTGGCAGTGGGCGGGAGCTGGCCATCGCGCATGGCAAGCAGCGTGGCGGCCACGCCAGCAGCGCCGCAAGCCCCCTGCGGATGGCCAATCAGCGACTTCAGCGCCGACATGGGAATGCGGTAGGCGGCAGCGCCAAAGACCCGCTTCATGGCCCGCGTCTCGATGCGGTCGTTGAGCACGGTGGCGGTGCCGTGCAGGTTGACGTAGTCGATCTGCTCCGCCTCCAGCCCGGCATTCTTCAGCGCCATTTGCATGGCGCGCGCCGGCTCCTCGGCCGACTCCTCCAGCCGGACGCGGTGAAACGCCTCGCACGTCGAGCCATAGCCGGCAATCTCGCCGTAGATGCGGGCGCCGCGCGCGCGGGCACGGTTGAGTTCCTCGACCATGAACATCCATGACCCCTCGCCCAGCACAAACCCGTCCCGGTCGCGGGAGAACGGCCGGGAGCCGCGCTCCGGCGCCTGGTTCCAGGAAGTCGTAAGAATCTTCATCAGCGTGAAGGCGCGGGTGATCAGCGGCGCCAGCGGCGCATCGCCGCCGCCGCACAGCACCGCATCCGCCGTGCCGCACTGGATATGCTGGCGGGCGTAGCCCAGCGCATCGGTGGAGGAGGTGCAGCCGGTCGAGATCATGTGGCTGAAACCGCGCAGCCCGAAGCGCATCGAAACCTCACTCGCCAACGTCCCCAGCGTGGAGGAAGGGATGGTGTAGACACTGCACCTCCGGTCGTGGCCGCTGAAGTAGAGCGAGAACTGGCGCTCGACAAACTCGAGGGCGCCGCCGCCGGAGCCCACCAGCACGCTGATGCCGCGGCGGGCCTCGATGTCCATGGCCGCCGGGTCGAGTCCGGCATCCTGCAGCGCCTCGGCGGAGGCGGCCAGCAGCAGCGGCACCACCCGGCTGACGTGGGGCGCATCCCGTTCTTCCAGGTGGTCCAGCGGATTGAACTGCGCCGCTTGCCCGCCGATCTGCACGCTCAGCCCCGCCTCGACGAACTCCGGGATGCGCCGGATGCCACTTTCACCCGCTCGCGTCGCCTGCCAAAACGCTTCCCTGCCCACGCCGTTGGGGCTAACTGCGCCGATGCCCGTGATCACCGCCCGCCGCGTTTCCATACTTCTATTAGACGCCCGGTGAGCACACAAGACACTACAAATCCGAGGGCACCGGCCTTGGCGCGTACCCGCGCATCGCGCCGGCGCCCAGCCGTGCCGCCGCCCGCGCCCGGCTGCGTTACTATCTACGACGCACTACACTTGCACCCCGTGTATTTCACGGCCCTGAGCAATAGTGCACAGACCTCACCCATCAACTCCACTACCGTTAAGTGGCAAGCACTATTAACCGAGGGTGAGTGTAGGGAACAACCATCACCACCACGGCGGCGCTTGTTGGGGGGCCTGTCCATCCGGCGTTGTCGGACGGGGCAGATTACACCCCGGGAAAATAATGAGGTAACCGAGTGAAACACGAAAACCGATTTCAAATCCATGTCCGTTCCCTAGCGGTGATCACGTGCCTATCGCTGATGGCCGTCGCCTTTGTGTCCAGCGCCCAGGCGCAGGACCAATGGACCAAAACGACAACGGTGACATTCAGCGGACCGGTTGAGGTTCCGGGCGTCGGCGCTCAGACTTTGCCGGCGGGAACGTATGTCTTCCGGTTGGTGGATTCATCCTCCGACCGCAACATCGTTCAGATCGTGAGCCCCGACGGAACCCATGTGTATACCACCATTCTCGCGATTGCCAATTACCGCTTGCACCCAACGGACAAGACGGCAATATCGTTCAGGGAGAGGCCGGAGGGGCAGCCGGAGGCCATCCGGGCGTGGTTTTATCCGGGGGATCAATGGGGCCAGGAGTTCGTCTATCCGAAAACAGAAGCTGTCGAGTTGGCTAAGGACAGCGAGCAGCCGGTTCTCGCCATGCCCGTGGATACGGAACCGACGGTGGTGGCTTTGAAGATCGCGCCGATTGTCGCGGTCGAGCCGACGGGCGAGGAGGCGCCGGAGACCGCAGTGGTCGGTGCCGCACCCGCGGTTGAGCCTGTTCAGGTGGCGGTGGCAGAGCCGCCGGCTGCTTTGCCGCACACTGCCAGTTCCATGCCGCTGTTGGCATTGATCGGGCTGTTGCTGCTGGGCGCGGGCTTGTCGCTTGCGCTTTTCGATAAGCGAACGGCGTAAGCCTTGCGGCGAACGGGGGGGCACACATCGGCCTGCCTCCTCCTCGCGGCGGTCGTCGTACGGCTCACTGTACCGAGCTGGACCCGATGAGTCCAGCCACGGGAGGGCAGATTGGGCGTGAAAATATGCAGCCCGGAAGCAGCACGCCGCGGAGAGAGCCCCGCAATCAAGCCCCGCAGCAGCCTCCGGTCAAGGCAGCTTGGGAGCGCCACGAGCAGAGCGGACACCCGCTGCCGCCCGTCGCAGGCCGCCCACAAGCGGCCAAGGCCGGGGTCCCCAGCGCGAAGCGCAGGGGTGGCAACGGGAGCGGCCCCGCGAAAGGTGGCGAGCCACTGGGCACGCCGGTGCCTCGCGGCGGTTGGTGTTGTGATCGGGCTCGCTGGCGTTGCCCTGCCGCAAACGGGCCCGCCGCCGCCGGCCAACCCCCACACCCGCTACACGTTTAAGGTCAATGTCGGGATGGTGGTCCTGCACGCCACCGTGCGGACTCGCGCCGGCGCCCCGGTGTCCGGGCTCGCCGCCCGCGATTTTCAGATCGATGAGGATGGCGCGCTCCAGCAGATCCGCTATTTCGGGCAGGATGATGTCCCGGTTACAGCTGGCCTGGTAATCGATAACAGCGGCAGCATGGGTCCAAAGCGGAGTGAGGTCATCGCCGCGGCCGTAGCGTTCGCGCAATTGAGCAACCCTCAGGATCAGTTGTTTGTCGTGAACTTCAACGAGCACGTGTGGTTTGGGCTGCCTCCCGGCATGCTGTTCACGAGCCAAGCCGCCTCCCTGGAGTCGGCGCTGTCAAGAACCATCGCCGACGGCGAAACGGCTCTCTACGATGCCGTCGCCGTGGCCTTGGCGCATCTGAAGCAGGGCGACCGCGACAAAAAGGTCCTGATCGTCATCAGTGATGGAGGCGACGACGCCAGCCGCCTGACGCGCGCGCAAACCCTGGCGTTGGCGAAGCACTCCGACGCCATCATCTATGCCTTGGGCATTTATGATCAGGACGATCCCGATCAGAATGCTGACGTGCTCAAGGACCTCGCTGAGGCCTCCGGCGGTGAGGCGTTTTTTCCTCATTCGGTAGAAGATGCCCTACCGATTTGCGAGCAAATTGCCCGCGATATCCGGACCCAGTACACCATCGCCTACGTGCCCACAAATCGGAAGCGGGACGGGACCTATCGAACGATCCGAGTGAAGGCCGCGGCTCCGGGCCGCGGGCGATTGTCGGTCCAGACTCGCGCCGGTTATTTCGCCCCACCGCCCGCCAGCAAAGGTAGCCTGAGCAGCCAGCCATGACATTGAACGGCATACGGCCGGAAATCTACGCCGCGCGCATGCGCTCGCTACGCCGTTGGGGCCGGCGATTCCTCCTGACCGCGGGCCTTTTGATGCTCGCCTATGTCGGGTTCACGCTCGCCCAGACCAGACTCTATCAGGCGTATGAAACCCAGCAGTTTGAAGCAGCGCGGCAGACGCTAAGGCCGCCGGTGAACGGCGGACTGCATGTACCCGCAAGCGGACCGGTGGTGACGTATGCAAACCCCGGGGACGCGGCCGGAACTGGTATCGCGCCGGCCGGGGGCACCCCACTGGGGCAAATTCAGATCCCCAGCGTCGGGCTGGCAGCGATCATTCTGCAAGGCGACGATGCGACAACACTGCGCTTGGGGATTGGCCACATCCCCGGCACAGCCCTGCCCGGCCAGTCCGGAAACGTCGCGCTCGCCGGACATCGAGATACGTTCTTTCGGGCGCTTCGCCTTCTCCACGATGGCGATGCCATCACCCTGACCACGCTGAGCGGAACGTACCTCTACCGCGTTGCTTCCCTGCGCGTGGTTACGCCCCAGGACACCGGGGTGCTGGCGAGCTCGGACGCGTCAACACTGACCCTGGTGACGTGCTTCCCGTTCTATTTCGTGGGTCCCGCGCCCAAACGATTTATTGTGCGGGCGAAGAGAGTTCACGAATAGGCAGACTCCGTAGCCGGGTCTTCTCCACACGTTGTTGATGACATCTTCAAGCAGCTTCCCCATTCCACCGGCCCCGCAAGTCCACGCGCAGCTGAAGGCAGCTTGGAAATGCCACGAGCAGAGCGGGGCAACGAGCGGCAGTGCCGCTCGTGCGCCGCCAATCGAAGCCCGCCCTCAAGCGACCAGCGGGAGCGACCCAGAGAACAGTGGCGAGCCACCGACGGCATAAGTGGCAGGTTGTCGCCGTTACCCTCGAAGGCGAATGTTGGAGAACGACTGCAGCAACCCGAATGCCCGCAACACCCACAGTACGGTGCAGATCACGACCACGGCATTCAGGATTGACTTAATCGATGGCGCCATCGGGATGTAGCGATTGACCAGCCACAGCAACACCCCGACCACGATAAGGTCCACAGCGAGTTGCAATAATGTCATACAAGGCCATCCTAAACGGACAAACTGGATTCCGCGCGCGCTCGCCAACTTCCCCACGCTCAGGCGCCCGACGTTGGGTGCACACACGACCAAACTCAGCGGGCCCGCTTTAATACTCTACGGGCATCATGCCGCGTTCGCCCCAGCCCCCGCTGTAACGTTTTGGACAGGCTCTCCCGCTCCACAAGTATTTTTGACAATGATTCTCGCTCGCCGCTTTTCGCAAACTACCTCGGCTAGTCAGCGGGCATGTGAGTTGCCGCCATCTACAACGGAACCGCTCGGGTGCGCGAGCGTACCCTTGATGCGAAGCAAAAACGTCAGCCTTCCGTTTTTCTCATGAGCATCCTTGAACAGGCGAGCGAACAGACTGGTGAAGAAGCCCTGTCTTTTCAAAACGGTGGCCACCCCGCGATAGTCCACGGCGCCGTCCAACACCGATGTGTTCCCAGAGCCAACCACATCCGTCCCATAAAACTCCGCGTCGATCCGTTGGCTGTAGATGCGATTGTTAACCAACGTCATGTCGGCGGCCAATAGGGAAAATGCCGAGGCCGGCAGAGCGCCCGTGCCAGCTGCGCGGAAACGCTCCATATCGATCATGTCTTGGTTCCGGTCGAGGGTCGGCAGTTCGCCTTTTTGTATCGTGACGTGCCCCGTGCCATGAATGCCCGCCAGCGGGTGGGACGTATGCGTGATAGCTCCCACCAGACTCAGCTCCGCCTGCATCATGCCCGTTATTTCGGGTGCGCCGTTCTGGAACTCCGCCATGAGATAGGGCATTCCTATGCCATTCACCCGTAGGGATGTTTCGAACATCGTGTTCTTGCCCCCGAAATCGAGGACAAAATCACCGCTGGCTTGTCCATGGTAGGTCTTTGCTGCAAGGTTGTTGAAGGTCAGCCGCCTCGGGGTGAGGTCCAGTTGCGAGCGAAGATTCCTGGTGCGGATCGAGCCGAAACGCGCAGTAGCCGCCGTAAGATTACCTGCCATGGCTGCGGAAGCGCCGGACACAGAGGGTGGGTGAGCGCGGACCACATTGAGGTGCGCGGATAAATTGCCGAGATCCAGAACGACGGGGCCGGGAGCGTCCGTCGGGTCGATCAAATTCGAGCCCAGCAGCACACCGTCTTCAATTTGCAGGCTGGAGATCGCTCCCATGGACAAGCGCGCCGGCGTCCCCTTCGGGCGGGAAGGATCTTGGACGTTCCAAAGGCCATCCGGATCAGAAATGAAGTTAATAACAGGTTTGTACAACACCAAAGAAGGGATTACGACCTGGCCGCGCAGCAGCGGGATCCGTGCAATCGTGACATCGAGCCGGGGAACGTTGAGAACATCACCGGCTGGGAACGGCCTGGGATTTTTTATTTCCACACCGTAAGCCCGCACCAGCAAAACGGGGAAGAGGTGGATTTCGACATGGCGGATTTGCGCCTCCAACCCGGTCTGCTGCTGCACATATGCGGTGATTTGTGGGATAAACCGGTCGGGATTGTGCAGCGCATACCAGCCCATGGCGCTCATACAAACGATGGCGCCGCCAAGCACGATCAGAACGGTTCTGAACCGGAATAATCCTTTTGACCGTTCCTGCACGCGCCAAATATACACCCGCCCGCAGGAAAGTGGGTCTACGGCGGGTCGGGAAATGCCTGGCGCCAAGCCCTGGCATCGCGTTCCGCTTCACTGTTGTCGGTGTCTCCCTTTCTAATCACTTCTATCTATGGGACAGTTTTGAGATACCTTCCTGGAAGGCGTAAAGCGCGATGGCCATGTATATGTCTCGGTGGAGATGCACGCGCCTGACGAGTTGGGTGAATTCTGATAGGCGTTCGCCGCGTGGCCGAGGGCGCCGTACGTGAAGGCCTCGTCGGTGATCTTGCTGGCGGGGGTACCCGTGTACGCCTCCGCCAGACGCCCGACCTCCCTCTTGTTAATGAGCGGTATGGTGACACGGAGTTGCAGGTTGGCGAGGTCGATGGAATCGACCTTGCCGCCCTGAAACGTGCCCCACGGCGGCAGGGCGGGCACGGCCTGCGCCGCCAGGAGGGCGCTCAGTCCAAGTAGCACGCCTACGAGCAGCAGAATCCGCTTTATTGCGCACCTCCAAGGTGAAAGTCGCTTGCGGCCAATGTTGGGTTGATGGCAACCGGGTTCACCGTGACCGCCAACTGCCGCGTTCCGTTGAGCTAGCGCTCGAAGTGGTGGGGGACCTCGATGCCCAAGTTTTGTTGCCAGTCGCCGTAGCGGATTTCGACGCGGACTCCGCCGCGATTCACCACCCCCGCGGGATGCTCCACGAAATCGAGGGCCACGGGCAGGTGCGTTGGCGGGTTGAGGTAATAGTCGGCCTGGCTGAGGCTGGCGATCTCGGCGGCCATGTGCGGTGTTGGACGGGGCGCGGTCAGAGCCAAGCGGAGGTGGTCGGCCATGGCGCCGTTGATGGTGGTCTGCCCGCTATCGCTCAGGCCCACAGCCGGGCTGCCCGCAGCGTCCAGCACGAGCGCGGGAAAGAGCCACGCGGCGCGCGTCCAGACGGCGCCGGGCGGCAACTGATGCGCGGCGCCGCCGGAATCGGCGCTGCCCGCCGCCAACGACCCCGTTGCCTGCGCAGCACCCCCCGGGAGTGAACCGTGCGAACTGGCGCGGGAACCGAGCGGAGCGCGCACGCTGACGCGCGACCCGCCCGCGAGTTCGAGGTCCACGCGGCTGTAGCCGCCCGAGGAGGCCTCGAGCGTGATCGTGCCGGTATCGGTGTAGGAACCGGCCGTCCAGGTGGCCGAGCCGCCCAAAGTGACCTCCGTGGGCGCACCCGCGGGGCATTGCGCCGCCAGCGACTTCGCCGCGAGCGCGAGACCATTTGCTGTCGATCCGGTTGTTTGCGTGCTTGTCGCCGCCATGGGCGCGCGTCGTCAAACCCCTCGCCGTCAGTACCAGCGGGGATCGCCCCGCCCGAAGTGCCTGCTGGATATCCTCAACGATCTGGCCGTTCCTGGCATCGTCGCGGATCATTGCGGCGTAAAGCTCGTGGATGGAGGCATCGCCAGCCCCGGCGGCCTGGAATGCGGTGCTGCGGGGGAAGAGCTTGTGCTCGAACGGCGCCAGATCGGTGGCCCTCTTCGCACTCATGCTGAATCGGATCGGTCCGCATTGCATGTAGATGATGGGTTGGTGCCCGTCTCTACGCATGGGTGTTGCGGTCAGTCCAACGATGTACTTGGCCTTGGCGCGCTTGAGAACCTGCTCAAAGCTGAACGCGGAGAGTTGGTGGCACTCGTCCACGATGATTTGTCCATACTCAGCCACAAGATCCTTCGTTGGGCCGCTCCCGATGGTCGCTTGTGGGCGGGCTTCAACTGGCGGCAGCGGGCGCCCGCTCTGCTCGTGGCGCTTTCAAGCTGCCTCGACAGGTTTTGACCGCACTACCCTTATAGGGTATGTTGGACATTGTGGAGAAGCGCACCCCGCACTACGACCTGGAGCTAATCCAGGCGCAAGTGGTTCGCCTCGGGGCGGCGGCATTCACCAAGACCGCACTGGATGGCGGTTGGTCGATGGGGTTGATCACGGGCGAGATGCAGGCGGTGATCGCGTCGTTGACGCGCCGCCATTTTTATAAATCCATGACGACTCAATTGGACCATCGAATCTGGCAAGACGTATACCACGCTGCCACGCCCACGAAGAGGGTAGCGTACATCAAGGTCACGATGCGCGCCGGGGCGCCCGTGATCCAGTTCAAGGAGAAATAGCAATGACCGCTCGGTCCTGCGGAAGCTGCGGCGCGCCGCACATGAGACGATT
>Ga0307373_10015090_pt1 | contig 10546 bp, 13 predicted proteins | sample OX2MG_FD_202534 | JGI IMG/M metagenome (GOLD analysis project Ga0307373, IMG submission 202534) | Soil microbial communities from Risofladan, Vaasa, Finland - OX-2 | ecosystem: Environmental > Terrestrial > Soil > Coastal area > Acid sulfate soil | place: Finland: Risofladan, Vaasa | collected...
GCCGACGTCCAGGTGAATGGCGTGATGTTCACCGAGGCGAAACAGCACCTCTCGTACCACACGCTCCAGCACCACCGGGCGGCGAACTGCAAGAGCGATCTGTTGTACAAAGGGGCCTTGCAAGACCATTCGCGGATCGTCTGGCGGGGGATGATCAAGGTGGATCCGGGTGCGCAAAAGACCAACGGCTATCAGCGGGACGACAACCTGATGCTCTCCGAGGAAGCCCGCGCCGACTCGATACCGGGGTTGGAAATCCAGGCCGACGACGTGATTTGCACGCACGGCGCCACGGCGGGCCGCGTGGACGACAACCAGGTGTTCTACGCGCGCTGTCGCGGGCTGACGCGGAAAGAGGCTGTGCGCATGATCGTCGCCGGGTTCTTCCAGCAGGTGTTCGACCGGATCACGATCGACAGCGTGCGCGAGGCGCTGGGCGAGGCGATCGGGCGAAGGATTCGAGAATATGATTAACACGGCGGAGTTCGTCAAGGTCGCGAAGCTTTCCGAGATCGCCGACCCTGGCCGGCAGGTGGTTGAAGTCGACGAACGACTGATCGTGATTTTCAAAGTCGGCGGCGAAGTGTTCGCGCTCGACGACGTATGTACGCACGACGACGGCCCGTTGGGCGAGGGGGAGCTGGTCGACCACACGATCGCCTGTCCGCGGCACGGAGCCAAGTTCGACATCCGCGACGGCCGTGCCTTGACCATGCCCGCCACGCGGCAGACGGTCGCCCACCAGGTGAAGATTGAGGGGGACGAGGTTTCCGTGAAACTTAGTGACTGAATTTCACGAGGCGGACAATGAGACATTTTGCCACGAGAAAGTGGTGGCTGGTGGCAGAGCCTAAGCGATGCCCCGGCTAGACAGCGACCGGGGCATCGCTTGGACTCTGGCCCAGCCACCGTGAATGTCTCATTCTCGACCGCGTGGGATATAGATTTATTGACCGTCACACCTGGAGGCTTTCGATATGGCGATTGCCGAAGACACGGTTCGCGAGGCGCTCAAGCAAGTCGTGGACCCGGAACTGTTCGTGAATATCGTCGACCTGGGGCTGATCTACACGGTGACGGTGGCCGAGGCGGAGGAGGGGAAATCGAACGTCTCGATCGAGATGACGATGACCAGCCCCGCCTGCCCGGCCGGCCCGCAGTTGATCCAGAACTCGAAGGACGCCATCGGCCGGATCGAAGGGGTCGGCCAGGTCGAGGTAAAGCTCGTCATGATCCCCCCCTGGACGCCCGACCGGATGACCGAGGACGCCCGCGACCAGTTGGGCATCTTCTAGCCGGCTCGTTCCCACGCTCTGCCGACCCGCTGAACGGGTACCCCGAACGCGCCTTCGGCCGCTCCGCGGCCACGTGTATGATGGACTGGATGGACGCCGACCGCACGACGAACCGCCGCCAGTTTCTCACTGGCCAGGCGGCCACTGAGGCCCTGGCCGACCTGGCGACTCGCGGCGAGGTGAGTCCGTCGTCGCCCCCTACCGCCGATCCGGCCGCCGAGCCCTACCTGTTGCAGCTCGGACGGCGCGCGATGGCTTGCCGGTTCGAGGCTTATCTCAACGCCGGCCAATACCCACACGCTACCCAAACGGTGCTCGAAGCGCTCGACCTGATTGACCAGCTCGAAGCGCAAATGACCGTCTACCGCGATTCGAGCGAGCTGGCGAACATCAATCGCCTGGCCGCACAGGAGCCGGTTCGCGTCGAGCGGCGGCTGTTCGAGCTGTTCGAGCGGGCGGCTGAACTGCACCGCCAGACGCGCGGCGCGTTCGACATCACGTCCGGACCATTGACGAAAGTGTGGGGCTTCTTTCGGCGCCAGGGAGCAGTGCCCGGCGATGCGGACCTGGCCGCCGCCCTGGCCAAGGTCAGCGGCGACAATCTCCAGCTCGACGCCAACGCCGGCACCACGCGGTTCCTGGTTGCAGGAATGGAGCTGAACTTGGGGGCGATCGGCAAAGGCTACGCGCTCGACCGCGTCGCCGAGCTGATGCTGGCGGCCGGCGTCGGCGATTTCCTTTGGCACGGCGGGCAAAGCAGTATATTGGCGCGCGGATCGCGGTCGGGCGGCGAGGGGGGCTGGCTCGTCAGCCTGCGCCACCCGCTTCGACCCGAGCGTACGTTGGCGGAAATCAGGCTCCGCGACCGGGCCTTGGGCACGTCGGGTTCCGGCACGCAGTTTTTCCGCCACCGCGGCAAACGGTACGGGCATATCCTCGATCCACGCACAGGCCGGCCCGCCGAGGGAGTGTTCTCCGCCACCCTGCTGGCCCCAACCGCCGCCGAAGCCGACGCTCTGGCCACAGCCTGCTATGTGCTCGGCGCAGAACAGGCGCTCGCGCTTTGCGGCGGCCGAAGCGACCTGGGCCTTTTGATGCTTGTGCCTGGCAGCGGCCAGAGCGCCGTCGAATTCGTCACCAGCGGGTTGACCGAGGCCGATTGGCGCTTGACAGGCGACGTTGGTCCCGTTCGCTGACGATCCCCGCCGTATTCGGTTGACGCTGGTCCGCCTCCGCATACAATGGGGGGATTCACAACCCTTGCCGGTTCGTACCGGCGCCCGACATGGTACGCGATGGCCGGCAAACGCTATTTGATGATCCCCGGCCGTACGACCAAACAGGGCCAGCAGATCAATGTCGGCAAGGAAAACGCCGAGTACCAGACGATTGTCAATACCTTGACGATGCATGCCGACGATATGAAAGAGGCCGGGATCGCCGAGGGGTCAACCGTGAAGATCAAAACTGAGCATGGCGAAACCACTTTTCAATGCCAGCAGGGGAAAATCCCGCTAGGGATGATTTTCGTCCCCTATGGCCCCCCTACCTGTCGCCTGATGGGTGGCGATACCGATGGAACGGGCATGCCGACCTCCAAGGGATGGGAGGTTGAATTAGAACTGGTGCCGACGGAAATCGCCGCGGCAACGGAACCGTGAAAGCAATGAATATATCGCAGGAGTACGAACATGGCGTTTGCCAGGTTTGATGAAGCTGTCCAGGAAAGCGAAAATACGCTGGTCCCTGCCAGCCCGGCTGAGGAGCAATCGCAGCAGCCTCTTGCTTGGGAGCAGATCGAGGCCGGGAGATTCATGCCGCGCCGCACCCGCGGGAGTTTTCGCGGTGGCGTCCTCGGGTGAACATTCGTCGTGCCGCCCCGTGTGGGCGAGAACGGGATTTCGTGAAATTGAAAACTGAGCACGGAACATTGAGAGGACGGCCGCAATTATCGATGGCGGCGAACTGACCGTAGGGTGGGACAAGCTCGCCTAAGGCGAGCGCCGGCCCACCAAACCCGCGTGGTGCGATGGTGGGCCGGCGCCCGCTGCGCGGTCTTGTCCCACCCTACAGATTTTGACGAACAATGTTCCAACGCACTTGAGAATACAGATTGAGGGACAGCCGAAATGATCGACGGCGGAGAACTGACCGTAGTCAAAAACGCGACATGTACTTTTTGCGGCTGCGTTTGCGACGATATCGAGCTGCACGCCGACGGCGAGCGGATCACCAAAACCAAACATGCGTGCAGTCTCGGGGAATCGTGGTTCCGCAACCACACCGCCGAACGCCTCTACCCCGATGCACTGATCGACGGACAGCCGGCCACCGTCGACGAGGCCATCGAACGCGCGGCCGACTTTCTGCACCAGGCCCACATGCCTTTGGTCTATGGACTTAGCAACGTCACCTGCGAGGCACAGCGCGAAGCCGTGACGCTGGCGGAGTTGGTTGCGGGAGTGATCGATAGCCATACGTCGTTGTGACACGGCCCCACTGAAATAGCCGCCCAGTTGGGCGGTAAGGTTTCCTGTACGCTGGGCGAAGTCAAGAACCGGGCCGACTTGATCATTTATTGGGGCGGCAACCCGGCCGAATGCCATCCCAGGCACTTCACCAAGTACACTCTCACGCAAAAAGGCAAGTTCGTCCCCAACGGCCGCAAGGGCCGCACGATGGTGCTGGTGGACATTCGCGAAACCCCCAGCGGGCGCGCGGCCGACATCTTTCTGCAAATCCGCCCGACCAAGGACTTCGAGGTGATCACGGCGCTGCGCGCGATCATCAAGAACCAACGCGTCGATCCCCGGCTGGTGGCGGAAACCGGGCTCACCGTCGAGCAACTTCAGGACTTCGCCGAACGGATGAAGCGCGCTCGGTTCGGCGTGCTGTTCTTTGGCATGGGAATCTCCATGACCCGCGGCAAGCACATGAACTCCGCCGCTATCCTGACGCTGGCCGCCGAGCTCAACGCTTTTACCAAGTTCGTGGCCATGCCGATGCGCGGACATGGCAACGTGACCGGTTCCGACGTGGTCATGCGCTGGACTACCGGCTATCCGTTCGGCGTAAACTTCAGTCGGGGCTACCCTCGCTACAACCCGGGCGAGTATTCCACCATCGACCTGCTGGTGCGCGGCGACGTCGACGCCGCGCTCATCCTGGGCGCCGATCCGGGGGCGACGATGCCCCAGCCGGCGATCGATCATCTGAAACGGATTCCGACGATCGTGCTCGATCCGAAGGTCACGCACACCAGTCACCTGGCGCGCGTGCATATCACGACGGCGGTCACGGGCGTCAGCGCGCCGGGCACCGTGTACCGGATGGATGAAATTCCACTCCCGCTGCGCCCGGCCCTTCGCTCGCCCTACCCGACCGACGAGGAGGTCATCCGCCGCATCCATCAGGCCGCCGCCAAAAGGCCAGCCTGGCATGCGGCATCGAACGGCAAGTTGGCCATAGCGTAGGGTGGTGGGCACGGCCGACCAATGCGACCCGCGACCGGATACCCCGCTCGACCGACGGCCCCTGTGCGGGTAGAATCGTGCTCGTGGGGCAGGTTTCCAACCTGCCATTAATAGATAAATATACTTCGCGCGGATTGGAGTGAGACGTTGGTTGTCAGGCACAGACCCCATCCCGCCTTGTGCGGGTGGTGAATAAGATCGCGTGCTAGCACGGCTCCCTGAGAATCCCCCCGTGCCCATGTATCGCCCTGGCCTGATGCCGCCGTAGGCGGCATCAGGCCGGGGCGAAAAGGGATGGTTTGGCCGCGTGAGTGTAGCACGCCATCTTCTTCACCCGCCAGGCTTGGAAACCCGCCCCACAACCAAGCACTTTTCGACGAAGCGGTGACGATGGCCTATAGCGATTTTGATCTCAAGACGGCGGTGCACCGGTTCGCGTTGGCCGAGGTTCGTAACGCGGACTTGTTCGCCGAAGTCGAACCGATCGAACCCAGCGAGCGCTTGAGCACCTGGTTGGACACGTTCGCGCCGGTGGCCCTGGGCGTCAACTCGGAAAAGGCCCGCAGCGAGTTCATCATCGCTCCGATCCTGGCCGAAGCGAAACTCCAAGTAGGGAATTCGGTCAATGTCCTCCCGGGCGTCACGTTCGACGTGGATAAGGGACAAGGGCTGTCGGGTTTTTGCGATTTCTTGATCGCGCGGTCTCCGGAAATCTACTACGTCGAGGGTCCCGTTCTGGCCGTCGTCGAGGCCAAGAAAGAAGATCTTGTCGCCGGACTGGGACAGTGCGTTGCTGAAATGGTGGCAATTCGGCTGTTCAATGAACGCGAGGGAACACCGCTCCCGGAAGTCTTCGGCTGCGTAACGAGCGGAAACAATTGGCGGTTCTTGAAGTTGGAAGGATCTAAAATGTTCATCGATCGGCCGGAGTACTACCTTCGGAATTCCGCGAAAATCCTTGGGATCTTGGTGAGTATCGCGCGCGGATGAGCTTCGTGGTGCTCATGCTGACGGGTGCAATGGGGGACCGTTCTTGCTACAATGCCGGTGGTATTCGCTGAAAACGAGGTGCGTGATGATGACCATGGTTGATCAGATTGCGGCGGCGATCCTACAGCTCGCGCCCGAGGACGTCCGACGGTTGACGGTATGGCTCCTCGATTTAGATCAACAGCGATGGGATGCGGAACTGGAGCGAGACGTCGCTTCCGGCAAACTCGATATGTTGGGGGAGGAGGCCATCGCGGACTTCAAGGCCGGCCGTTGTCGGCCTCTTTAATGCACCACACGAACCCCCGATTCTGGGAGTGCTACAAGGCGCTGGCGGAGCCTGTTCGCCGCACTGCGGATCGCTGCTACGAATTGCTACGTGAGGATCCGAGCCACCCATCTCTGCACTTCAAGAAGATCGGGAAGTATTGGTCGGTGCGAGCGGGGTCCGCCCATCGAGCATTGGGAATAGAAATCGAGGATGGGATTCTATGGTTCTGGATCGGGACACACGCCGAGTATGAACGGCTGGTCCAACAAGGCTGAAGGAGATTCAATGCTGCGGATAAAAGGGGGCAAGGTCTACGATCCGGCCAATGGGATCGACGGCATGGTGCAGGACGTCTGTATTTCGGACGGCCGTATCGTCGCCGCCGTCGACGGCGGCCGCACGATCGACGCGGCGGGCATGCTGGTCTTTCCCGGCGGGGTCGATATTCACACCCACATCGCCGGCGCTGCCATCAACTTCGCCCGCGCCATGACGCCTGAAGATCACCGCCGCGCCCACCCCTTTCTCCACACGCCGCTACGTCGAGCGGGGGTCGGCGGGGCGACGCCCAGCACCTTTGCCACCGGCTACCTGTATGCCGGCATGGGCTGGACCACCGTCTTCGAGGCGGCCGTGCCGGTGCTCACCGCCAAGCACACGCACGAAGAGCTCCGGGACACTCCGATCGTCGACAAAGGTTGCTGCGTCTTGATGGCCAACAACGAGATCCTGTTCGACCAACTGGAGGCGGGCGAGATGGAGCGCGCCAAGCACCTTGTGGCCTGGCACATCTGGGCCTCGAAGTGCTACGGGGTCAAGGCGGTCAACCCGGGCGGCGTCGCGGCCTGGAAATGGGGCAAAGACGCCAAGACCCTCGCGGGACCGGTCGAAGGCTACGGCAAGGTGACGCCCGCGAAGATCATCTCCAGCCTGGCCCAGATCGTGGACGACCTCGGCTTGCCGCACCCGCTCCACCTGCACTGCAACAACCTGGGCGCGCCCGGCAACATCAGCACCACGCTGGAGACCATGAAGGTCCTGGAGGGAAACCGGGCCCACATGGCGCACTTGCAGTACCACGCCTACGGCGGCGACGACTGGCACACGATCCGCTCCGAGGCGTCGGCGATCGCCGAGTACTTCAACGCCCATCCCAACCTCACGGCCGATGCCGGCGCGGTGTTGTTCGGCGAAACCGTCACGATCACCGCCGATGGCCCCTGGCAGCACCTGCTCTATAAGCTCACCGGCAGGAAATGGGGAAACCTCGACGTCGAGAATGAGACCGGCTGCGGGATCGTTCCCTATGTGTACAAGGCCAGCAACCTGGTCAACGCCGTACAGTGGGCCGTGGGTCTGGAACTCTTGCTGCTCATCAACGACCCCTGGCGGATCTTCCTGACCACCGACCATCCCAACGGAGGTTCATTCTGGCGGTACCCCGAAATCATCCGGTTGCTGATGGATGTCGACCATCGTCGCGAGCGCTTGGCCAGGCTACCGCCCAAGGCGCGCGAGCGGACCGTTTTGGCTGACCTGGACCGGCAATACACGTTGTCCGAAATCGCCATCATCATTTCAGCGGGGCCGGCCCGGGCCTTGGGTCTGACCCAAAAAGGGCACCTCGGCGTGGGCGCCGATGCCGACGTCGTCATTTACGACCACGACCCGGATGCGGCCCGCATGTTCGGCTCGCCTCGCTATTGCATCAAAGGGGGCGACGTCGTGCTCGAGGACGGCGAAATTCGCGAGACGCCCCTGGGCCGCACGTTCGTCGTCCAGCCCGCCTACGACGAAGGCATCGAAGAATTCCTGCGGCCGTTGTTTCAGCAGTATTACACCATGTCGTTCGACAACTACCCCGTGGAGTTGGAGCGCGTCGCGCGATCGGAGCAACGGGCCTGCCTATGATCACGCTGACCCTCAAACAGCAGCCCGTCGTCCCGCTGGAGGCCGAGATCCTATCGCCCGACGTGCTCGGCGCGCTGGCGCACGCTGAGCTGCGGGCCCAGCCGGTTTTTCTGGGAAAGCGGCAATATCGCCTGGATGAGTTCTTCGAGGTCGAAGGCGAGGGGGGTGACGATCTGGAGATTCACGGCGATGCGCGGCAGGTCAAATGGATCGGCCGCGGTATGACGCGCGGCCGTATCAAGGTGGTGGGCAACGTCGGTATGCACCTGGGCGCCTATATGCAAGGCGGCACCATCGAAGTCCACGGCAACGCGGCCGATTGGGTCGGCGGCGAAATGTCCGGCGGGTTGATCCGAATTCGCGGCAACGCCGGCGGACAAGTGGGAGCGGCCTACCGGGGGAGTATCTCGGGAATGCGGGGAGGGTCGGTCCTCATCGAAGGCACCGCCGGCATGGAAATTGGCATGCGCATGAAGCGGGGGACCATCGTGGTGGGCGGCGCCGTGCGAGATTTTGCCGGCTTGCAAATGAAGGGGGGCAGTATCTTCCTCTTGGATGGCGCCGAAATTCGCACCGGCGCCTGGATGTCGCGAGGCACGATCGTCTGCCTGAAGCCGCCGGCGCTCCTGCCGACGTTCGCCTATGCGTGCAACTGCAACCCCACGTACTTGAACCTCTACGCCCGGCACCTGGGGGCGCTGGGGATTTCGATTCCCCACAAAATCGCGGAAGGCGCGTTCCAGCGTTACTCGGGCGACACTTCAGTGCCGGGCAAGGGCGAAATCCTCGTTTGGCAACCGAGCCCTTGAACGCCATTGGCTCTCCGGCGGCCAACTCAGGCGGGAAAGCCCAACCGACATTAATAATCGCCGGTGACGACGTCGTTCAGGTCGCGGCTGCCCAGGTGCCACCAGGTAAGCAAATTGATCTGATCGAAGATGAAATTCACGTGACCGTCGCAAAAGAGCGCATTGACGCCGCCGGGGTGGAAGCTGTGGGCGGCGATGTTGTGCGTCAAGACGCTCCAATTGGCCGGCGTGTGATTGCTCTGCGGCAGCCCGCCGCGGCAGTCGATGCCCAGATCGTTGGGCGCGCGGATGTGATTGTACATCGAGTGGCCCGGCGCGCCAAAAATCCACAAGCTGCCGCGGGTCTGCATGATGAGGTTTCCTGGCTGGCAATCGCCCGGATAGTTCAAGAGCGGGGGACCGTTCGTGGCGTTGTTGTTGCCGTTGGTGAGCACGAAGCCTTGCGTCGGCCCTCCGGTCCAATGCGGGGGGGTTTGCCCGTCGTCGCCCATGCCCGCAATCGACAACGTGTTCTCACTGTTGCAGACCGTCTGGCTGCTGCCGTCGCGAACATCGGCCAGCCGCACGTGGGAGTTTTCGAAGAACACGCCCGTCACGCGTACACCCCATGGATTGAGCGGCGAAACCGGAAACGTCGTGCCCGTGTTCATCGGATAGTTATGCACCTCGCCGGGGAACTCGCCACTGGACTGCATGATGTGGTGCGAATCGCTGGGACAGAGCAAGTTGGCCATGTACGTCGCCCGCGCCGGGGCGTTGACGTCGCCGAACATTGGGTCGGCCGCTTCGGGGTTGGCGTTGAAATTGATCAATTGTTGCACGGGAAGGGCCTCCATATAGGGCAGCAGGTGGGCGTACGCCGAAAAGCAACGGCCCTGGTTGGCGATCGTCGTGTTGGCCAGCCGGCCGGGCGGAAACGACTTGAAGGAATCGTGATAATTGTGCATCGCGATCCCGATCTGCTTGAGGTGGTTCGTACACTCGGTGCGGCGGGCCGATTCGCGCGCCGATTGCACCGCGGGCAACAACAAGGCAACCAGGATGCCTATGATGGCGATCACGACCAGGAGCTCGATCAAGGTGAACCCGCGTCGTCCGTCGTGGCAAGGCATGTACCGCTCCGTGTGAAGTCGATGGTTGTGTATGTCATGATCATGGCATAGAATGGCAGCATTATGTCAAGCGCGAGATTGATCGTCAATGGTCTCAGGATTTTGCGGAACCAGCGCGGCTGGACCCAGGCGCAACTGGCCGAGCGGGCGGGAATTTCCCGCACGGCGGTGACGGCGATCGAGGGAAACCAGCTCGTCCCTTCGGTGGCCATCGCGCTGGCCCTTGCCGAGGCGCTGGAAACCAGCGTCGAGGCCGTCTTCGGACGTCCGCCAACGCCGGCGAAATCGGCGGTCTGGGCCAAGGAGCCCGCGCACCCGAAGAGCCCTTACTGGCACGCCGAAGTCGCCGGACGCAGCGTGCTCTATCCCGCCGAGGTCACGCCGATGAGCGCACTCTTGCCCGACGGTGTCGCCGGTGCCGGCGGCACTCCGCCGGAAGGTCCCACGATGGCCGGCGAGACGCTCGTCATCGCTTGTTGCGATCCCGCGGCGGGAGTGCTGGCCAGTTTGTTCGGCCGCGCCGGCGGGCTACGCCTGCTGGTGCTGCACAGGTCGGGCCGCCAGGCCCTCGATCTACTCAAGCGCGGGCTGGTCCACATGGCGGGGCTGCATTTCTCCACCAGCGACGAACCGGGGCGCAACGCCGAAACGGTTCGCGACCAGTTGGGCGACGGCTACCAACTGC
>Ga0307373_10015092_pt1 | contig 10543 bp, 9 predicted proteins | sample OX2MG_FD_202534 | JGI IMG/M metagenome (GOLD analysis project Ga0307373, IMG submission 202534) | Soil microbial communities from Risofladan, Vaasa, Finland - OX-2 | ecosystem: Environmental > Terrestrial > Soil > Coastal area > Acid sulfate soil | place: Finland: Risofladan, Vaasa | collected...
GGGAGGCCGGGCCGCTCGCCAAGCTGCCTGCCGCTCGTAATGTGGGTTCCGTATGCGGCCGGGGTACATCTATGGTAGCCAGCTTGAAAGGGGTCTCCTATGTACCTGTTCCGCCCGATCGCCGTCGCGCTGCTTCTGCTCGCACAGACCGCCGTGGCTTCCGCCGCAACGACTTGCTCCGGGCCCGATCCGGCCATCGTTTCCGTCGCAGTCCAGAGCGTGGTCCGCGACGGCGGCCTCCATCGCTATCATCTCGCCGGCACGGTCACCAATGCCGGGGGCACGGCACAAGCCGGGAATACGCTGCAGTTCGTCGACATTTTCGAAAACGGCATCAAGCTCGACGAGCGAGGCGTTCCGGCGCTCAAGGCGGGCCAGTCGTACTCCTTCACCTACACGTCGTCGCGATCGCGCCAAGCCGGTAAAGGAACGACGGAGCTTACGTTCCAGCTCGACGTGCGCCACCCGTCCCCCACAAAAACGCAAGATTGCAACCGCGCCAACGACCGCTACACGCTACGCTTCTAGCCTAAAGCATCGTCCAATGGCCGCGAATGCCCATCCGCGAAGCGGCTCCTTCTCCTCCGGTAGCGGAACGCTTAGGAGCCGCTCGCGTAAAACGAAGGGGTCGATCCGTCCGAGCTTCGTTACGCCGCGCAAGAACGCTTCATCTTGGGCTCGATTCGCTAGGAGTTTCGAAACCAAAAGGTCGTGCAATTCGGGATAAACTGCGGTGACGCTGCGCGAATCATCGATCTGGAGCGCCCGTTCGATGCTACGCGATTCCCACCCGGGCGGAAGTTTTGGTACGCGGTCGCGCACCATGTCGACGTAGATACCATGCTCCACATCGAATTCTGAATCCGCGCCGAGCCGTTCGTGCGCATAGTAGAACCAGCGCTCGTATTCTTCAAAAGGTAGCGGCACGATGTCGACTTCTCGCGACGCTTCGACGACAGCGATGGGCGGATCCGGGTGCGTTCCGTGCAGCGCTTGCGAACCAACGATCAGTACGCGATGTGCGTTTAGGAGCGCGGCGAATGCAACGATCAGGCGATCGGCGTCTTGCGATTTCACTCGGTCGTTGACGGTGGCTCGGGCCGATAAAATGAATCGCGCTCCTGCTGCGAGACAAACGGGCGAAGCGTTGCGACCGATCGCATGTAGCGGCCGAACTCCGTTGCGTCGGTCATGGTGGCTTCGATCGCGCTTGGCCCTTCGGCGATAATCTCAAGCCATCTGCGAAAATAGGAATAATCGCCGAGGCGTTCGCGAGCGAGCTCTAGCCATACGCGAAATTGCGCGATGCGTTGCGCCGTGAGGCGCTTTGCAGCGAGCCGGCCGATCAAATATTGACGGTTCGCGATCTCGTCCTCACCGTACGGCTCCGAAACCATCGGCGGGGTGTGTGCCGCCTCGAGCGTGAGGCGCAGCCCGACCGCGCTCGCGACCCGCCGAAAACCAGCGAGTTCCACGTTCGTATCGTTTCGCTCCAGCCGAGAAATGTAGGGCTGGGTGACGCCGGCGGAAGTCGCGACGTCCTGCTGCGAGAGGCCTCGCGCGCGCCGTTCCGCTCGGAGACGATCGCCCAATGGATCCACGCCACTCATGCCCATGATTATACTCCAGGAGATATAATTTGCGCTACGGTGCTGGAGCCGGGCTGCCGAAGCCGGGCCAGGCGCGGATCGGGGGCGCCGGCGGTGGGACGGCCGGGCGAACGGGGTTGGCTAGCGGCCGGACCGGGCGCGGAATGGGTGGCCCGGGGATGCGCCTACGCCGCGGTGCGGGCGTGAACCGGCCGGGGCGCGGCCATGGGCGGCAGCGGTTCCAGCCCTGCGTGCGAGGGCACCGGCAGTCGACGTAATGGCCGTTGCGTAAGCACGGCTGCCCGTAGTAGGGCGGATAGATGTATTCGACGTTCACGCCCGAGGCGTTGGGCCCGGGCGTCGCGACGCCCGGGTTTGGGCCGGTCGACGCGTGGTAGAAGGTCTGGTCGGCGCTCGCCGGCCCGGCGGCGGCTGCCGCCAGGGCTAGGAGCATCAGTCCGAGGGCGAATCGCTTCACGCCGCTATCATACCGCAGCCGGGCGTTTAGCGAATCGCGTTGGCGTGGAAGTAGTGGTTGTTGTCCCAGTAGCCGTACGCCGTGATCGAGCGGGTCGGGTAGAGCGAGCCGTTCACGTTATTGCGCTGAATGGCCGCGGTCGCATCGAAGCTGATCGTCGTGAGGCCTTGCAGGATGCTGACGGTGTCGCCGCTCACGCCGGTGATGATGCCGTGCAACTGCGCGTTTTGGTTGTTGCCGTAGTAGCCGTTTTGGTTATTGTTGTAGCCGTTGTGCTTGCACCAGCCGCGCTCTTTGCCGGCCGGATTGACGCAATTGTGGGCGTTTTGGTTGCCGTTCTCTTGCTCGCCTCGGCCGTTGTTGTCGTCGCCGCCGTTGTTGTTCTGGTTCCCGTACTGGCCGTACTGGTACGGATTGTTCTGCTGCTGCTGTTGCTGCTGGTTGCCATGGTCATCGCCATGCCCGTGGCCGTCCGCCAGGGCCGTCGCCGCCGTCCCGGCCATCAATAGTCCGCCTGCCAGGATCAGGCCCAGGGTCGATTTCATCACGTTCATGGTGTTTTGTCCTCCAGATTCTATGTGTCTACCCAGGTCAACGAATGGCTATTGCCCCGGCGTTCGCAGGCGGTGGCTCGCTCGGCCGCCCCAAACGGGGTGCTTTTGGGCACGCCGGGAGCAGGTCGGAATGCGGACTCGCCGTAATTTGGTGGGGTTTTGGACAAGAGAAGAGTCGTGGTAACCGGTCTTGGAGCCGTCACGCCACTAGGAAATACCGTTCCGGAGTTCTGGCGCCGTTTGATCGCCGGCGAGTCGGGTGTTGGGCCGATCACGGCCTTCGATGCGACCGATTTCAATACGCGCATCGCCGCCGAGATCAAGGATTTCAACGCCGAGGAGCTGATCGGCCGCAAGGAGGCGCGGCGCATGGACCGCTTCTCGCAGTACGCGTTCGTCGCGGCTGCCGAGGCGATCGCCGACGCGGCCTTCCCCGACGACGACGAGTTCCGCAAGCGGGTCGGCGGCATCATCGGCACGGGCATCGGCGGCATCCTCACGTTCTGGCACAATTCGGAGATTGCGGCTAAGAACGGCACGTGGTCCAAGGTGACGCCGTTCTTCATTCCCATGCTGATGGCCAATGCGGCGCCGGCGCACATTTCGATGAAGTACCACTTCCAAGGGCCGTTCTTTTCGGCAGCGAGCGCGTGTGCGAGCGCGAACGACGCGATCGCCACGGCGTACAACTTGGTCGCCAACGGCGACGCGATCGCGATGGTGACCGGCGGCAGCGAGGCGACCATCTCGCCGCTCGCGGTCGGCGGCTTCTGCTCGATGCGCGCGATGTCGACGCGGAACGACGACCCCACCAGGGCGAGCCGCCCCTTCGATAAGGATCGCGACGGTTTCGTACTCGGCGAAGGCGCGGGCATTCTGATTCTTGAGGAATACGAAAGCGCCAAGGCACGCGGCGCGAAGATTTATGCCGAAGTGCTCGGGTACGGCCAATCCGCCGACGCGTACGATCTGGTTGCGGTCGATCCCGACGGCCACGGCGTGGCGCTCGCATTTGAGCGCGCGTTCGCGAGTGCCGGGATTACGCCGGAGCAAGTGGATTACATCAACGCCCACGGCACCTCGACGCCGACCGGCGACCCGGCCGAATCGAAGGCGATCGAAAAGGCCTTCGGCGAACACGCGCGCGCCATGGGTGTGAGCTCGACCAAATCGATGCACGGGCACGCTTTGGGCGCCGCGGGCGGTATCGAAGGCGTTGCGACGGTACTCGCGGTGCAGAACGACCTGATGCCGCCGACGATCAACTACGAAAATCCCGACCCGGAGTGCACGCTCGATTACGTGCCGAATATCGCGCGCCGCGGAAAAGTCGATATCGCGTTCTCCAATTCGTTTGGATTCGGCGGGCACAACAGCGTGATCGTGTTCGCGAAACCGCGACCATAGCGCGACGTGAGCGGCGAAGCGCACAGGCGGCGCCTACGCGTACTGCTGCGGCTCGCGGGTGTGAAAAGCGCCGGAGATCTCGGCCTCATCGAGCAATCCTTCGTGCACGAAAGCGCTTCTAAAGAAACCAAAGCGCCCTCCAACGAGCGGATGGAGTTTTTGGGCGACTCGGTGCTCGGCTTCGTCACGGCCGGTTGGCTGTACGAACGCTTCGGCGAGGAGTCCGAAGGGCACCTCACGGTGCGAAAGGCGGCGATCGTCAACGACGGGCAGCTCGCGCGCACGGCGCGGCGCATCGGCTTCGGCGATATGGTGCAGCTCGGGGTCGGCATGCGCAATGCCGGCGGCAGCGATAACACCTCGATCCTGGCGGATGCCTTCGAGGCCTTCGTCGCTGCCCTCTACCTTCGGTACGGCCTCGAGAAAGCGCGCCGCTTCGTCGTGGAGCAGCACATCCTCCAGCTCGATCATGCCCCGGACGCGCTGCTCGACCCCAAGACGCGGCTTCAACATTACGCGCAGGAGCATCTGGGCGCTACGCCCGTCTATCGCGAAGAACAGCGGGGGACCCCGCAGGCCCCCTCGTTCTTCTCCCAGGTGAGCGTGGGGGAACGCTTGTTGGGAACTGGGGCCGGTCTCTCGAAGAAGCTAGCCCAGCAAGCCGCAGCGGAATCGGCTCTTTCATCGCTCTCGAAATCCAAGGACGTAACCACGTGAAACTCAAGAAGATCAAAGCCTTCGGCTTTAAAACGTTTGCCGAACCGACCACGCTCGAATTCTCGGGCGGCATTACGGCGATCGTCGGGCCGAACGGTTCCGGAAAATCGAACCTCGTGGATGCGTTTCGCTGGGTACTCGGCGAGACGTCGAGCAAGTCGCTGCGCTCGGGTAAATTGGAAGACGTCATCTTCGCGGGCAACGATAAGCGTAAGCCGCTGGGCCTGGCCGAAGTGTCGATGACCTTCGATAACTCCGACGGCAAGCTACCCACCGAATATAGTGAAGTCGAGATCACGCGCCGCGCCTACCGCGCGGGCGACAGCGAGTATTTCATCAACCGCAATCAGGTACGTTTGCGCGATATCGTCGAGTTGTTGATGGGTACGGGCCTCGGCCCGGGCTCGTATTCGATCGTCTCGCAGGGCCAGATCGATTCGATCTTGGTCAGCAAGCCGAGCGAACGCCGCGCGCTGTTCGAAGAGACCGCGGGCATCAATAAGTTTCTCGCCCGCAAGAACGAATCGCTGCGCCGCCTTGAGCAGACCGAACAGAACGCGATCCGCATCAACGATTTGGTCTCGGAAATCGAGCGCCGCATCCCCGAACTCGAAACGCAGGTCCGCCGCGCCAAGCGTTATCGCAAGGTCAGCGCGCGCACGCGCGATCTGGAGATCCTCGCCTACATTCGCGCCAGCGCATCGCGGCGCGAAGAGCGCGAGATGCTCCGCGTCGAGATCGAGAAAAACGACGACGTGCGCGGCGCGGCTTCGGCAAAATCGGCATCGCTCGGAGCGAACCTCGCGGAACTGCGCACGCGCACGTATCAAGCCGAATTGCAGCTCGAAGAGCTGCGTTCGCAGGCCCAATCGCGGCGTGCCGAGCTAGCGCGCACCGAAGCCGATTACGCGGCCGCGTTGGCGCGGCGCGAAGCGCTCGAAGCGCAATCGACGCAGACCTCACAAGACGTCGAACGCGTTCAACAGGAACGCGAAGAACTCGGGACGACGATCGCCGCGCTGGAAGCCCGGCTCGAACCGCTGGCCGGCGAAGTCGAGGCCGCGCGCGAGCGCGAACTCGCCGCGCAGACCGCGCTCGCCCACGCGCGCGCGCAGCTGGACTCCATCTTCACGCGTCTGCGCGAAGTCGAAGCCGCCGCATCGACGTTTGCCGCCAAGAAAGCCGAGCGTCGCGTGCAGAGCGAGAACCTGCGCGCCGAGGCGGAGCGGCTCGAAGGCGAGGCGCACACCGCGCGCGAGCGCAGCGCCCATCTGGAGATCGCGGCGGGAGCCGCCGCGCATAAATACGCCGAACGCGAAGCGCAGCTCGGCGCATTCGAAGCGCACCTGATCGAGGCGCGCTCGCGCATGGAGTCGGCCGAAGGCGGCGTCGCGCAATCGCAGGCGGAGCTCGGGCACGCGCTCGCGTTGCATCGCGAACAGATCGGCGATGTAAAGGCGGCCGAATCGCGCCTGCATACGATCGAGGAACTGGAAAACTCGCTCGAGGGCCACGTGCCGGGAACGCGCGCCGTGGTCGAAGCCTGGCAGCGAGGCGACCTGCGCGGCATCGAGGGAATCGTCTCCAACCTCATCACCACCGACGAGCGCTACGCTCGCGCGATGGACGTTGCGTTCGGCGCGCGTCTCTCCAACATCATCACCACCACCTCCGAAGACGCGGAACGCTCGATCGAATATCTCAATCGCAGCGAACAGGGGCGCGCGACGTTCTTGCCGCTCGATACGCTGGCCAATCGCGAAGCCAAACAGCTGACGGCCGATCTCGAACGGACTCCGGGCGTAATCGGTTACGCGCACGCGCTCGTACGCACGTCGGCGCAGTACGAAGGCGTCGTCCGCTTCCTGGTCGGCAACGTGCTGATCGTCGATACGCTGCAGACCGGCATCGCGCTGGTCCGCGGGCGCGGCTTCCGCGATACGATCGTCACGCTCTCGGGCGAGCAGATCGCCGGCGGCGGTGCCATTACCGGCGGCCGCTTCAAACGCGAAAAATCGATTCTCGCGCGGCGCGTGCAGGCCGAGGGGCTGCGCGTACAGTTGGTCGAGATGCGTCGCAAGCTCGAAGAGTTCGAACAGCGCGCCCAAACCGCGAGCCAAGCCGCCGAACTCGCCGTCGGCGAACGCGATGCCGCTCGCGACGCGCTTGCCAAGCAAGAGCTGCAGCTCGCCGAAGTGCGGGCGGAGATGCTCTCGCTCGCGAGCGACGTCGAGCGCATGCACGCCGACGTCGAGACCGCGCGCAAGGTCGTCGCCGAACTGGTTGAAAAAATGGAACGCTCGCTCGAACGCGAGCGCACCTATGAGGGCGACGAGCCCGAAGCGCTCGCGAGCGACGAAGATCGCCATCGTCTCGAAGCCGAACTTGCACGAGCGCGCGAAGAGATCGCGCAGGCCGAGGCCGCTCAAGCCGATGCCAGCCGCCTTGCGAGCGATCTGCGCGAGCGTTCGGCCGCGCTGACGGCGGAACGCGATGCGTCGAAAGCGCGCCTGGGGATGCTCGACCAAAATAGCGAGCGCGCCCACGTCGCTCGCGAACAGATGCTCGCCGAAATCGCGTCGCTCTTCGAGCAAACGCGTAGCGCCCACGCGCACGTCGAAGGCTTGCAGTCCGGCGTTCGCGAGCTGGACGGCAAGCTCGAAATAGCGCGGCGCGAGCGCGAGGAGATGAGCAATCGCCAACTCCAGCTCGAAGCCGACGTGCGGACGGCACAAAACGAAGAGCGCGAAGCCGCCGCGGGCGGCGAACACTTCCGCACGCGACTGGCCGAAATCGAGGCCGAGTTGGGCATGCTGGTTTCGCAATTCGCGCAGAATCCGGCGACCGACGACGAGTGCAAGGATGTCGAGGAGCGCTACAAAGATGAAGCCGACGCGGTTGTGGATGAATTGCCGCGCCTGCGCGAAGAACTCGCGCGCCTCTCCGCCAACGTCAATCTCAACGCGGAGGCCGAGCGCGACGAGTTGGCCGAGCGCGACACCTTCCTGCGCACGCAGATGGAGGACCTAGCGCGCGCTCGCGAGACGCTGCTTGAATCGATCAAAGAAATCGAGCAGCAATCGCAAGTACAGTTCAACGAAACGTTCGAAAAAGTCTCGGCGGCCTTCACCGAAAAATACGCGCAGCTCTTCCCCGGCGGCCAGGCCAAGATGTGGCAAACCAACCCGGAGAATCTCTCGGAGACGGGCATCGAAATTTCGGTGCAACCCCCGGGCAAGAAGTTGATGCCGCTCGCCGCGCTCTCCGGCGGCGAACGTGCCATGACCGCCGCGGCGCTCATCTTCGCGCTCATCGCGGTGAAGCCGTCGCCGTTCTATCTGCTCGACGAAGTTGATGCGGCGCTCGACGATATGAACGTGGAACGCTTCTCCGATGCGGTACGCGGCATGGCTGCCGACGCGCAAATGATTCTCGTGACGCACAACAAGAAAACGATGGAGCTTGCCGACCGGATGTACGGCGTAACGATGGGCGAAGCGGGCGTGAGCGCGCTGGTTTCGGCCGAACTCACCGAGCGCGAGCCGGAGCTGGCACTTGCCTGACACGACAAAACCCGCGGCGCTGTTCTCGCTCTCCGATAAGACCGGTGCGCCCGAACTCGCCCGCGCGCTGCACGAACGCGGCACCATCATCTATGCGACCGGCGGCACCAAGGCGTTGCTCGAACAACACGGCATTCCCGCGCACGACGTGGGCGATATGACCGGTTTCCCCGCGCTTTTCGACGGTCGCGTAAAAACGCTGCACCCCAAGGTGTTCGGCGCGATCCTGTACGATCGCGATAATGCCGAGCACCGCGCGCAAGCCGAAAAATACGCGATCGCGCCGATCACTACGGTCGTCGTCAATCTCTACCCGTTCGAAGCGACGGTCGCGCGCGAGGGCACGACGCTCGGCGAGGCGATCGAGCAGATCGATATCGGGGGCGTTTCGCTGCTGCGCGCATCGGCGAAAAACTTCGCGCACGTGTGCGTGCTCACGCATTCGTCCCAATACGCCGAGTTTCTAACGGCCCTCGACGCGGGTGAAGTGCCGATCGCTCTGCGGCGCAAGTACGCCGTGGCGGCATTCGAACGCACCGCCGAGTACGACGTCGCGATCTCGCATTATCTCGGGAGCGAAGGGACGCTGCTGCCGGGCGATCTCCCCGGAGCCCTGACGCTTACGTTACCGCTCTCGCAGCGGTTACGGTACGGAACGAACCCGCAAAATCGCGCGGCGTTCTATCTCGATCGCCCGTCGCGCCTGCCCGAGCAATTGCACGGCAAGGCGCTCTCCTATAACAACTTGCTCGATCTCGACGCGACGCTGCGCCTGCTCTCCCGCGCAGCGCTGGGAGCGGAGTTCGATAGCGAACGCGAGCGCTTCGTGCGCGCCGCGGTGGTGAAACATACGGTACCGTGCGGTGTCGCGCAGCGTTCCAGCGTGGCGAAGGCCGTGCACGATGCCCTCGAGGCGGACCCGGTCTCGGCGTTCGGCGGCATCGTCGCGACCGACGCGCCGATCGACGCCGCAGCCGCGCAATCGCTTTCAAAATTCTTCCTGGAGATCGTGGCAGCGCCCGAATTTAGCGCCGAAGCGCTTGAGATACTACGCAAGAAGAAAAACCTGCGCGTGATGCGTTTCGCGCCGGGCTTACCCGACGAATTAGCTCGGGAGCTTCGCGTGCGTAGCGCGCTCGGCGGTATCTTGGCGGAAGACGACAATCCGGAAGCGCCGACCGAAACGTGGCGCGTGGTCTCCAAGCGTCAGCCGACGCCGCAGGAGTGGCACGATCTCGCCTTCGCGTGGGACGTCGTGCGCCATGTCAAATCGAACGGCATCGTTATCGTCAACGGCGGCACGACGCGCGGCATCTGCGCCGGCCAAACCAATCGCGTCAGCGCGGTAAAAATCGCGGGCCATCGCGCGGGCGAGGGTGCGCGCGGCGCCGCCTGCGCGAGTGACGGATTCTTCCCGTTCGCCGACGGCCTCGAAGCCGCGGCCGAGGCGGGGTGCTCGGCGATTATTGCGCCCGGCGGATCCGTGCGCGACGAAGAGGTTATCGCCGCCGCCGACCGCCTCGGCGTAGCGCTCGTCTTTTCATCCTACCGGTACTTCTTGCACTAATATGTAGGTACCGAGGGGGTCGCTCATGCCCATTGCCACCGAGATTTGCCGGCTGCTCGAGATTGAGGTTCCGATCTTGAACGGCGCGATGACGCCGCAGGCCGGCGGCGCCCTCGCGCGAGCGGTGGGCGATGCGGGCGGGTTCGGGATGCTCGGCTTTGCGGAGGGCGAGAGCACCGCGAGCATTCGGGAGCAGGTGGGTATCGTCGCGGCCGGCGGCAACGGCCGATTCGGCGTCGGCTTGGTGGAATGGATGGTGCGGCGCCGCCCCGAGTTGTTCGAGCTCGCGATCGAAGCGCAGCCGCGTTTGGTCTGTATCTCGTTCGGCGATCCGCAGCCGTATGTTGACCGATTGCATTCGCGCGGCATTCTGGTTGCGGCGCAGGTACAGAGCCGTGCGCTCGCGCAGCGCGCGATCGATGCCGGCGTCGACGTGCTCGTCGCTCAAGGGACCGAAGCCGGAGGGCACACCGGTGCGGTCGGTACGCTGCCGCTGCTGCAGATCGTTCTCGACATGACCGATCGGCCGGTGCTCGCTGCGGGCGGGATCGTCAGCGGTCGCGGCCTTGCGGCGGTCATCGCGGCCGGGGCGGCGGGAGCCTGGATCGGCACCCCGTTTTTGATGGCGACCGAGAGCCGTACCAACCCGGCGGCTCAGGCGTTGATCG
>Ga0307373_10015093_pt1 | contig 10543 bp, 8 predicted proteins | sample OX2MG_FD_202534 | JGI IMG/M metagenome (GOLD analysis project Ga0307373, IMG submission 202534) | Soil microbial communities from Risofladan, Vaasa, Finland - OX-2 | ecosystem: Environmental > Terrestrial > Soil > Coastal area > Acid sulfate soil | place: Finland: Risofladan, Vaasa | collected...
GTCGCTGGGCGCCTTCCTTGCGGTTCCTGGAGCTTACCACGGCCCGCTCTCGCCCCGCAGCCACTTTCGCCCATCCCCTGCTGCTTATCCAGACAGGCTCCTAGGGGCCAGGGGGAACACTGTGACACAGGGAACAAACGACGAGGCATCGGCGCGGCAGGCCTTCGAGGAAGGCGCCGTATTCGAGGCTAGGGGCGACCTCAAGCGCGCCCTCGCGTCGTTCAAACTCGCCGCCGACCGCGCTCCTCGCCGCGCCGAGTGTGTCGAAGCGGTCGCGCGCGTGCTCGAGTCGATGGGCAAGATTGCACAGGCTATGGACTGGTATATGCGCGCCGCGCAGATGCACGATGATGAAGCCAACCCCGCGGCGACCAAGTCAAAGTGGTTCTACGACCCGCGGGAAGAACGTGCATGGGCGGAAGAGCTGCAACCCAACAGCCTCAAGCAAGACGAGGTTGCCCCTGCCGTCGAGCACCTGGAGCGCTTGATCGCCCAGTTCGGCCCCGATAGCCTGGCGTTTCGGAAGCTGGCCCTGCTCCTGGCCCGGCTCGCCCGTTTCGGTGAGGCCACGCAGTTGGTGGAACAGGCGCGAATGGCTGATCTTCGAGGAACTCAATGGCAGTAAGTACGGCCCGCGACATGAACGGTCGTGGACATGACCCGTGGCGCGGGCCGTGGAAGGAGGCATGCCGTGGCCGCGCGTAAGCCGACAATCCTGGTTGTGGAAGACTCCGATACCATGTGGTTCCTCTACAACGATCTACTCGGGGATGATTATGAGTTGCGTCGAGCGAAGGATGGGCGCCAGGCCGTGCATGAGGTCGTGCGGGTCAAGCCCGACCTGATCGTGCTGGACTGGACCCTGGACGACATCCGCGCCTGGGACGAGGAGCATGAGGCAACCTCCCAATCGCCCGCGTCTCGGCAGCAGGGCCAGAAGACGATCAGCGGCTTGGATGTCTTGCGCGCCGTCAAACGTTCCCCCCTCAAGAGTACGCCGGTGATCATGCTCACCGGTCACAGCGGCCTGCACGAAAAGCTCCTGGGCAAGATCCTGCGGGCGGACAAGTATCTCACCAAACCGCTTGACGAGCGTGCCTTCACGCGGGCCGTCCATTCTTTCCTGGCCCCCACTTCCGGGCGCGCGCAATCCGCCTACTCCACAATTCCTGCCAAGGAGGCCCAAGGGTGAACGACGACACCGTACCCTCCCCCGAGGAGGCCGAGGAAGAACTACTCCCACACTACCTTGTCGAATTGGCCGGTGAGTTGTACGCGCTCCCGCGCTCAACCGATACCAGCCTCTCATGGGTACAGCGTCCACACGAGCCAACCTACCTTCCGACCCTGCCTGCCTGGTGCCTCGGGCTGATCAGTGAGCGCAACATCCCGGTTTTGTTGATCGATCTGCGCGCGGTCCTCGGCCTGCCGCCACGCACGGGCCAGGAGCCGAGCGATCAATCGCGCCACGTCTTCGTGGACCGGGCCGGCGATACCCTCGGCCTGCTCGTCGATCGCACCCGCCGCTTTCGCCGCCTCCCCCGGCAGGCGGCCACGATGGAGGGAGAGTTCATTTCCGGGATGGTCCACGGCGACGACGGGATCATCCGCATCCTCGATCTTGAGGCTATCTGGCGTTTTATCTTGGCCGAGCTTGGCGCTCCTACGACGCACCAAGCCGTGGCCTGACATGAGGAAAGACCGATTGTCATTTGGGAGGAGGAAACGATGAGAAGCAATCAGCGCGAAGACACGACGGGCGAGTTGTCGCTACAGCCGAGATCATGGTATCGAGCCGTCCCGCGGGGGGTCGCGGCGGTTATCGTGCTGTTGGTGCTGGCGGGAGGACTTGGGGCCTGGCGGGTCTCGGCCCTGGCCACCTCGGCCGCGACCGTATCGATCACGGTGAGCCCCACCGTGCCGGCATTTACGCCCCGATTGGTGCTGGCCCAGCCCGGTCAACCGATCGAATTCACCAACCAAACCAATCAAACCGTGGAACTTTCCGGCACTCCACATGCCCCGCGGGCCGTGCATTATTCGGTTCCCAGTGGCGGCACGGTGCGGTTCAGCCTGACTACCCCGGGTTTGTATCACTTTTACGACGCCGCCACGGCGCGGGTCATCGCCTACATCGGCGATAACGACGTGGTGAACTCACGGCCTGGGGCTCTGAATGCAAACCTGCCGAGCCAGGGGTGGATTTTCGTGCCGGGCCCGGCGGGCGTTCCGCTGAACGCCTTTATTCATGTGCCGAAGGGCAACGACTTGCTGGCTGTTCCCGCCGCCGTGGTGCAGGTAGGGGGCTCCGTGAGTTTTCACAATCAAGACACGGACGCTCATAATCTGGTGACCGATCCCGCCGACCCCTCCGGCGTCGCCTTTGAATTACTGGGTACCGACGGCGAACCGTCTATTCATGGCGCTATACGTCGCATTAGCTTCACGGCGCCGGGACTCTACCACATCTACTGCTCGATTCACACCATGGTGATGGGGCAAGTCGGTAATTGGCAAGTCGTGATGCCCCGCGACAGCAGCGCCTCGGGATTCGTGGATCGCAATCCGATGGAAGCCTGGGTTCTGGTCGTGCAATGATGCGAGGCATGAGGCGCCTTGGGTTTAACGGGCAGCCGGCCGTCCGGCGGAACAGGAAAAACCGACCATGAATCTTCTGGCAAAGCTTGTCCTTGGCTTTCTTGGGGCCCTCCTGCCGCTTGGCGTACTCAGCGTGGTGGGTATTGTCACACTGCGGTACAGCAGCGACAACGCCGCCGCGCTCTATCGCCAGGATCTGGCGCCCGCCGCTACCCTGGGTCAACTAAGCGGGAACCTCGATCAGATGCGCCTGCTGATGAGTCAGTATGTGCTGACCAATAAGAAGGATCCGGTAGAAGCCAAAATCTTGCGCTTTGGGGTAGCGGCCCAGGTCAACACGATCAGCCAGAGCATCAAGCTGGTGATTGACCAGTATGGGGCGCGGACCACCGATGCCGATCAGCAGGCATTACTGCGGCAGTGGCCCGGCAGTTGGAGCGCCTTCCAGGCCGAACTCACGCGGGTTGAGCGACTGAGCACGGGGTCGGCCGCCGATCAGAGCCAAGCGGGCGCTATCCTGACTACCACGTTCAACGACCGCTTGAATACCCTGCTGGATATCTCCAACGGCCTGGTGGGGTTGCAGCAACGCCAGGGCTATACCCTCTATACGGACAGCAGCAACCGCTCATCGTTGGTGATGGCGTTCTTGCTGATCGGTTTCGTGGTGATCACGGTGTTTAGCATTGGTGTGTCGATCCTGCTTACCCGCTCCATCACCCGGCCGGTACGACGATTGACCGCGGCGGCCCGGCAGGTGGCGGGTGGGGATTTCAGTCCCAGAGTCGCTCTGGACCGAAGTGATGAACTTGGCATCCTGGCCAACTCATTTAACACCATGGTGAACGACCTCCAAACCCAGACGGCCACCCTGGTGACCACGGAGAAGCGTACGCGCGAATCCGCGGACAGTCTGGCCCGCGGCGTGACCCTGCTGATTGAGGAACTGGCCCCGGTCGCCGAAGGCGATCTGACCGCGCACCCCTCGATCTCGGGCGAAGGCGGCGATATCGCCGTGATCGCGGACTTTACCGGCGTATTGATCAACACCTTCGCGGAAGTGATCCGATCCGTCCGCGGCGCGGCGGGCACCGTGCAACTCACCAGCGACCAACTGAGCACCCGGGTTCAGCAACTCGCGCACGAGGTGCGGCAGCGCACGATCCAGGTCAACGAGACCGCCTCCATCGCCGAACAGATCGCCGATTCCGCCACCGAAGTGCTGGACACCGTCATCCAGGTGAACCGCTCGGCGCAAGCGGCGTCGGACAGCGTGGACCAGGGCAACAGCGCCGTGGCTCAGACGCTGGAGCGCATGGACGCCATGCGCGCTACCATGATCCAGGCCACCCGGCAGATCAAGAAGCTCTCCGACTCCTCTCTCGCCATGAACAGCACCGTCGGTCTGGTGCTGCAGTTCGCCGGCGACCTGGAGCTTCTGGCCGATAACGCGCAGATCGAGGCCGCCCGCCACCGGGAGGCCGGCGGCGTATTCACCGCCGTCGCGGAGCAGACCGGTCGTCTGGCGGAAGACGCGCAGAAAGCGCTGACCGACATCCAGTCTGCCGTGCTCACGAACCGGCAGGAAACGGCCGAGGTCGGCCGTCAGATGGAACAGGTGGCCACCGAGGTAATCGCCAGCACCCGTGCCGTGGAAGAGGCCCGAGGCGCTTTCAACGACATCACGCGGACAGTGGCCGAGCTACGCGGCTTCGTCGACCGGGTCAGCAGCGTGGCTACGGCGCAGGTGGACGTGGCGAACGCCGTGAACACCGCCATGCAACAGATCATCGCCTTCTTCGGCCAAACGGCCCAGGGCGTCCAACTCTCGGAGGCCGATGCCGATGAACTCCGTCGAACCATCGGCACGCTCCGGACCTCTATCGCCCATCTCAAAATCGAGGGCGACGAGACGGTCGCGGTGCTCGTGGCCGCCTAATGCAGATCGCCATCGGAAGGATTGAGACGCCATGACGGGAGAGTTCACCAGGCCTCTCGCCGGGCTGCCGGAGCCAGGCGGACCGCCAAGCTTCGCCCGCGTATCGTTGCTTGAAGGCTCGGCGGAGTTGTTGCTGGGACAACTCCGCCTGCATTCCAAACGGGTACGCGCGCTCGCGGCGGCCTTCCGCCGCGAGATCCGCCGGCTCGGTACGGAGGTCAGCACCGACCTCGGACGCATCGATCAAAACCTCGATCGGATCGCCACTCAAAGTACGGCGGCCATGACCGCTATCGACCTGGCGTTCGCCGGCGCCTTCACTGGAGTGAGAGCCTTGGACCGCCGGGCCGCGAATATCGATATCGAGTATCCCGATCGTTCATCCGCGCAACGGGTAGCCGAGCACGCGGAACATCTTCTGGATGGACTGCGAGGCCGACATGCCGAAGCCCGCGGCGCCCTTCACTTCATGATTGAGCAACTGGTGGTGAGCGCCAACAACCTGGCGATCGTCGTCGGCCGACCGGGTGAACAGTCCCTGGAGCAACTGCGGATTATCATCCGGCAGATGCGCAAACTGAGCCAAATCACCGAGGACATCAGCTCGCGCCTTGATGTGTTCGTGCAGAACCAGAGCGCGGCTCTGCAGGAGTTGGTGCCGGGCAGCTCGGGTAGGGAGTCCGTTCTGGCCTCGCTGCGGGCCCAGGGCGCCCAGATCACGACCCCCGCCCGCGAGGAAGGAGCCGTGACATGGCTACCGACGCGCTGAACGGAAAGGACCGGTATCGAGCGCGCTTTCTGACCGAGCTGGACGGCAGAATCGACGCCATCCTCTCGGCGGCGACCACCCTTCGCGCCTCCGAACTCCAAACCCTCCCGCCCGAGGGGCCGGATGGGGAGAACGAACTGAGCGCGGCCGTGGACGAGATGTATAGGCATGCGCACAGCATCCGAGGGGCCGCCGGCACCCTGGGGATCGAGCCCGCGCGCGAAGCGGCGGACATTCTCGCCGAAGTCGTGCTGCACCTCAGCGAGGACGAGGTGCTTGGCGACGGCACGGCCTGGGAACTGATCTTCCGCGCCGCCGAGGGGCTTGCCGTCTTCGGCGCCGCCTGTAGAACCGGTCAAGACACCGAAGGCGCGGCCCTGGCGGCAAGCCTCCCTCAACTGCGCCGTGATTTTGAGCGCCGCTTCGCCCCGCCGGAGGATGCCGCCGATGACTTCGCGGAAGTGGCCCGCGTTCTGCGACTCACCGACGACGAAATCGCGGCGTTCCGGTTCCCGACTCAGCACGGCCAGGCAGCGATACAGGAGCCAGTGGTCCCGGCGATCTCCGTCATGGCCGCCCCCGCTCCTCCGGCCGAGCCGCCTATCGACGTGCTTCCTTCGCCGGTCCCGGAGATCATGGACGAGCCGGCGCCCCTGGACCACCTCATGAGCGCTGGGCCGGATGCGGACGAGCCAAGCAATCCAGACGCGCTCACGGCCGACCGTATGCCGGCAAGCCCAGACGCCGACCAGGAAACCGCTTCCAACGTCCGGAGCATCGCCCCAGCCGAGTCGCGTATGGTCACTATTTTCCGCGAGAGCAGTCTGCGCATGATTGAGCAGATTCCGCCGGCCCTGCAAAACCTGGAGGCGGATCGTACCGATCCCGTAGCCATGCGCACGGTGCGCCGCGTGTTCCACACTATCAAGGGCGATAGTCGTCAGATCGGCTTGGATGATCTCGGGAGCCTTTGTGAATCGGCGGAGGATGTGTTCGATACCATCTTCGAGGTCCGACAACAGGATCCTGACGGCGAGTATCCCATCCCGGTAGAGGCGCTGCCGCTTGTGTCTCAAGCGTATCAAACCCTTGCCGACCTCCTTCACGGGCCGCTCCTTCCGCAAGACTCGTTACCCGAACCCGCGCGTGAATTGATCCAATTACTGGTCGATGCGACCATCCTCGTGCGGGAACCGGTTGGCGCCGGCAACGAGACCAGCCCCGCTGATCGATCCGCGGCGTCGGAGCGCAGGCAGCGTCTCCTCCCAACCTTCCTGGCCGAGGCACGCCACCTCGTCGATACGCTGCATGCGCACATCGACACCTTGCGGCACGATCCCGCCGACGTGCATGCGCTGGTGGGCGGCGCCAGGGCCCTGCACACTCTCAAAGGCAATGCCGCCAGCATGCAGATCGATCCGATTGCCCGCCTCACCCACGGCGGCGAATCGCTGCTCGAACGGGTGGCCACCTCCGCTTCACCCGTTTCAGCCGAACAACTCGGCTTGCTCGGCGATCTCGAAGGGGCGCTTCGTCATGTCGTCGACACGGTCGATAGCGGCGAGGAGTACGACAGTGGCGCCCTCACCGCCTTGCTGACCGCACTGACTTCAACATCGATGGGCGATGCGCCTACCACACCCGCGACACCAGCGAACTCGGCGGCGCCACCCGTCGGATCGGCGGGAGCGGTCCCGGTCGTGCGTCTAGGCGAGGTGCGTTTCGCCCCACCGCTAGCGGCGTCCCGCACGGTTGAACCCACTCCAGGAACCACTCCACCGCCCGCTGCCGCGACGAGCGAACCCAACCGAGCGTCGCCGGAGCAACCCAAGGTGGGCGCCGCGCCCCGGTCTCTCTTCATGCCCCGCAGTAGCAGTGTGCCGGAACGGGCGACGACCCAGAGGCGTTCGCTCACCGGGGACATCACCTCGGTGCAACTGAGCGAGGTGGACACCGCGGTCGATCTCTTTGGCCGGCTCGTCACCTCACGCACCAGGATTTCCCGTGGTGTCCAGGATCTGCAACGCCCAGCCACCGAGAGCGCTCGCAATGGTCAGCGCCTCCGCGGGATCATCGACAAGTTGGCGGCGGAGTTTGAGGTTGTGCGCCGTGAGCGCCGGGCGGCATCGCATCGGGAAGGGTGGGACGCCCTGGAACTGGAGACCTTCGATACCTATGCTCAGATCATGCTGGAGCTCGGCGAGATCATCTCCGACCAGGAGGAGATTGCCGGTAATTTGGGCGAGGGCGTGCGGCGTACCTCAATGATCTGCGAGAGCGATCTTGAGACCACCAATGATTTGCAGCGCTCACTCCTTGGCTTCCGCCTGGTGCGGCTCAGCACGCTCGAGCCGCGTCTGGACCAGGTCATCACGGCCACCGCCCGGGCCGTGTGCCGGCAAATTGACTGGAAACTGCGCGGGGGATCCACCGCTGTGGACAAAATGGTGCTTGACGCCCTGCATGAACCGCTGCTTCACCTGTTGCGCAACGCGATTGACCATGGAATCGAGTCCCCGGAGGTGCGCGAGGCCCGCGGTAAGCCCACCATCGGCGCCCTCGGCGTGGAGGCATCGTACGGCGCCAACAGCTTGATCATCCGGGTGAGCGATGATGGGGGCGGCATCGATCCGGAGAACATCGCGGCTACCGCCGTGCGACGCGGCTTGCTGACCGCCGACGCGGCCCGGTCGCTTGACACGCGGGCAAAGCTGGACCTCATCTGGCAACCGGGCTTCTCCACGGCCGACACCGTAACCGACATCAGCGGCCGAGGAGTCGGTCTGGACATCGTGCGCGGCGCCATCGGCCGGGTACGCGGGACCATCTCCCTGGAAAGCGTCGTCGGCCTCGGCACGACCTTTGTTCTGACCCTTCCCCTCAGCCTCTCCGTGGTCCGCACGCTTTCCCTGCGCGACGGCAGCGCCACCGTCGCGGCCCCAATCTCCCAAATCGAAGGTATCCATCTGGTGCGCGCGGAGAATATCGCCAAACTGCCCGACCGTTCGGTGGCGCTGGTGGACGGCCGCACCATTACCCTCCTTCCCCAGGGTCTGGCCCAACCGCTGTCACTGGAGGAACGCTTGGGAGGTGAGAGCGTGGTGGTGGTGGAGGTACGCCTCTCGGCGGAGCGCACCGTGGGATTCCTGATCGACGAGGTGCTGGGTGAAGAGGATACGCTGGTCAAGGCTCTGCCGCGGTATCTGGCGCACCACGCGGCATTCGTCGGCTGCAGCGTGAGCGACAGTGGACGGCCATACGCCATCGTGGACTTGCGCCGGCTCGCCGAGGTGAGCAGCATGGGGGGAGCCGGTTCAGCGTCCGCGCCGGCTCGCCCGCTTGGCTTCTCCGGGATGGCGGCAGCCGGTCCGGCGCCGCTGATCTTGATCGTGGACGACAGCCTATTCATGCGCCGGTCCCTGAGCGATGTCTTCGTGCTCGGCGGCTTCCGGGTCGAAACAGCCGAGGACGGGGAGGCGGCGCTCGCCGCCATCGCTCGCGTGGGCATACCCGACCTGATTACGCTGGACATGGAGATGCCGAGGATGAACGGCCTGGAAATGCTCTCCATCCTGCGGCAATTGCCGGGCGGCCGGCAGGTCCCGGTCTTCATGATTACCACGCGAGGCCAGGAGCGTCACCGCAAGGCGGCGCTGGCGGCCGGGGTCTCCCGCTATTTCATCAAGCCATTTGACGCCGATGACGTACTGACCGCCGCGCGCGAGCAATGCCGCTCGTCCGCGGCCGCGAATATCGCGTGAGCGTGGAGGGAGGTGAAACCCCGTGACCACGGCGAACATCCACTGGGACCGACTGGCCATCTTGGAGATAGGCGCCCGGCGCCTTGCCCTCCCACTCTCCGATGTCGTCTACTTTGCCCAAGCCGGCGAGCAGCAAGCCGTATCTGACGGCCCTCGCTGGATGGTGGGCATTCTGGCCCAGCGGGCGGGAGACGCCGGGATCCCGGTCCTTGACCTAGCGGGCCTGTGGGATGATGTCTCACTCCGTGGATCGCGGTCCCGGATTGTCGCCACGCTCGCCGGGATCGGCATCGCGATAGACAGCTACACGACGACTCAGGTCGCGATCCCGATCCTACCCCTGCGTCCCGCGCCCGGCATGCCCGCGCTTCGTCGCGCCGCGCTCATCGATGGCCGGCCCATTCCGGTCCTCGACGCGCGGCATCTCGTGAGCCACGACCAATGGGAAGCGCTCAAGCTGACTGCTTAGGCGGCACGTGGAGAAAGGGAAGGGCGCGAAGTCTTGCGGGGATTGCTAACGAGGGTTAGCCGGATCGGACCGATTCGACTAATCCGACAGATTGGACCAATCGGACCGATATGACCGATCAACAGGAAAGGCAAAGGAAATGGCGATATTAGTAGTTGATGATGACGCGGCTGCCCGTGAGTTTTCTCGGGGCTTGCTGGAGGAGTCCGGCTATAGTGTCATTGAGGCGGCGGATGGGACGGGCGCCATCGACCGGGTAGGAAAGACGATGCCGGAGTGCATCGTACTTGATCTGGTGATGCCCGGCTTGAGCGGGTTCGATACGTTACGCGCCTTGCGTAAGAGTCATCCATCCCTCGCACCGGTGGTAGTGCTGACCAGCATGGATGGCGGCGGCACCCGCACCTACGCGATCAAGCTGAATAAAGCCGATGCCTTCGTGACCAAGGCCGAGCTGGAAGATCCAGCAAACGGTTTGGTGGCTCAGGTGCGCAGACTCACGCGAGCGTAGTCGACCAGTCCGGGATCCCGCGCGGTCGCCCCACGCGGCTGCGTCGCCCAGGCGTGGAGCGTAGTCGTGCTGCTGCTTGCCTTGTTCGGGTAGGCGCGGCGATTCGCCCGTCCATGCCGCCGATCATAGTATGTATGGAGATATTCGTGCATACATGTACGCGCTTTGCATACTCCATGGTAGACTGAGGCAAGGAGAAGCGCGGAGAGCAGAGACGCGGATCACCGTTGAGGATGTCGCGCCCGATCTAGGAAACCTGCGGGATGCCATGGGTGAGGCAATCGCCCAGGAGAGGCTCACCGAGGCACAACACATCACTGGCGCGGCAACGCGATGACCGCCGAGCCGCTTGGTTGGCTTGACACGAACATCTTCGTACATTCGCTGTTCGCGCGGGATGCCCACCATACCCGATGCCGCGCCATTCTTCAGGCGCTTCAAGACGGCAGAGCCAGTGGTTGGATTGACGTGCTGGTTGTCCATGAGTTGACCTATG
>Ga0307373_10015096_pt1 | contig 10540 bp, 10 predicted proteins | sample OX2MG_FD_202534 | JGI IMG/M metagenome (GOLD analysis project Ga0307373, IMG submission 202534) | Soil microbial communities from Risofladan, Vaasa, Finland - OX-2 | ecosystem: Environmental > Terrestrial > Soil > Coastal area > Acid sulfate soil | place: Finland: Risofladan, Vaasa | collected...
GTGGTGACCGTCGTCTTGCCGTTGGTGCCCGTGACCGCCACGACCGGGCACCGGGCCCGACGCCAGGCCAGCTCCACCTCGCCGATCAGCGGGGTCGCGGTGCCGAGGGCGAACACCGGGTGGCGCGGCGGCATGCCGGGGCTCACGACGATCTCGTCCACGGTGCGCGCCAGCGCCGCCAGCGCGGCGCGGTCGGGCGCGGCCACGAGCTCGACGCCCAGCGCGGCCGCGGCGCGGCGCGGGCCCTCGCCGCGGTCGTCGTCGACCGCCACCACCTCGGCGCCCTCGGCGAGCAGCCGGGTCGTGGTGGCGAGGCCGCTCACACCGAGGCCGTAGACGAGGATGCGACCGTGGCCCACCGCCCTGCCCTCAGCGCAGTCCGGTGACCGAGAGGAAGTCCGCGTAGAAGATCCCCAGGCCGAACGCGGCGAAGAGACCGGCGAGGATCCAGAAGCGCACGATGACGGTGGTCTCGGGCCACCCGATCAGCTCGAAGTGGTGGTGCAGCGGCGCCATGCGGAACACCCGCCGGCCGAACACCCGGAAGCTCACCACCTGGATGACGACCGAGAGCGTCACGATGACGAACAGCCCGCCGATCACGGGCAGGAGCAGCTGGAGGTTCATCTGCAGGCACAGCGCGGCCAGGCCCGAGCCGATGGCGAGCGACCCGGTGTCGCCCATGAAGATCCTCGCCGGGGCGGCGTTCCACCACAGGAAGCCGAGGCAGGCGCCCGCCAGTGCGATCGACGACAGGGCCAGGTCGAGCGCGGACGGCACGTGGTAGAGCGCGTAGTGGCGGAACTGCCAGTACCCGATCACCGCCAGGCACGCGAAGCAGAAGGTGGCCGAACCCGAGGCCAAGCCGTCGAGGCCGTCGGTGAGGTTCACGGCGTTGGCCGTGCCCACCACGACGAACACGGCCCACAGGACCCAGCCCACCTGGCCCACGTCGACGCCGAACGAGTCCCAGCGCGTGAACGACAGGTGGGTGTTCACCCCGGCCCAGTGCTCCGCCAGCAGCGCGAAGGCCACGCCGATCAGGACCTGGGCGCTCAGCTTGGCCCGCTTGTTGAGCCCGAGGCTGCGGCGGTGCCGGACCTTGATCCAGTCGTCGAGGAACCCCACCCCGGCCGCGCACACCGTCACCGCCACCACGAGGATCCCCGGCCGGCTGAAGGCGACGTGGGTGCCGGCGTGGCCCATCACGTACCCGACCACGGCGGCGCCGATGAGCGCCACGCCGCCCATGGTGGGGGTCCCCGCTTTGGCCAGGTGCATGAAGGGCCCGTCCTCGCGGATCTGCTGCCCGATGCGCCGGCGGGCCAACCACCGGATGAACACCGGCGTGCCCAGCGCGGCCACCCACAAAGCGATGCCACCGGAGGCCATGAGGCTGATCACGGGCGCTCCCCCGCCGCCGGCGCCGGGTCCCCGAATCGACGGGCGGCGGCGGCGGCGGCCTCCTCCCGGTCGTCGAACGCCATCCGCCGGCCACCCGCCTCGATCTCGCGCTCGTGGCCCTTGCCGGCCACGACCACGACGTCGCCGGGACCGGCCAGCTCGACGGCGAGCTCGATGGCGGCGCCGCGGTCGGGCCGCACGAGGACGTCGGAGGGGTCGCGTACCCCGCGCAGGACGTCGGCGATGATGGCGTCGGGGTCCTCGCTGCGCGGGTTGTCGGACGTGAGGACGGCCACGTCGGCGCCGTCGGCGGCGACGGCGCCCATGCGGGGCCGCTTCTCCTGGTCGCGGTCGCCCCCGCACCCGAAGACGCACACCACCCGGTGCCCGCCGGCGATCCGGCGGGCACTGTCGAGCGCGGCGCGCAAGCCGTCGGGGGTGTGGGCGTAGTCGACCACGACCGTGAACGGCGCGGCCGTGTCGAGCACCTCGAACCGCCCGGCGACGGGCGCGGCGGCCTCGAGCCCCGCCGCGATGGTGCCCTCCGGGACGCCCAGGGCGGCAGCCGTCGTGGCGGCCGCCAGCGCGTTCGGCACGTGCAGGGATCCCGCCAGGGCCAGCGCCACGCGCCGGCCCCGCCAGGTGAACGACGTGCCTCGGGCCGTGCTCTGCAGGTCGCCCACCTCCGCCATCCGGTAGCCGACGGTCGGGATCTCCGACCGTTCGACGAGGCGCGCACCCCACGGGTCGTCCTCGTTCACCACGGCGAGGGCTGCCCGCGACGGCGTGAACAGCGACGCCTTCGCCTCGAAGTACTCCTCGACGGTGCCGTGGTAGTCGAGGTGGTCGTGCGAGAGGTTCGTGAAGACGGCCGCGTCGAAGACGATGCCGTCGACGCGCGCCTGGGACAGCGCGTGCGACGACACCTCCATGGCCACGGCGCGCCGGGAGGCGTGGCGCGCCTCGGCGAGCAACCGCTGCAGCACGGGGGCCTCCGGGGTGGTCCGGGCGCCGTCGAGGGTCCCGATCACGGCGGTGGGCCACCGGTGCGTCTCGAACACCGACGCCAGCAGGTGGGTCACCGTCGTCTTGCCGTTGGTCCCCGTGACGCCGACCGTGCGCAGCGAGCGCGCCGGGTAGCCGAAGAAGGCGCACGCCATCCGGGCCATGGCCGGCCGGGCGGCGCCGGGGGCCACCACCGCCTGGGTCACGTCGAGGTCGAGTCGGCGCTCCACCAGGAGCGCGGTGGCGCCGCGGGCCACGGCGGCGGCGGCGTGGTCGTGGCCGTCCGCGGCTCGGCCCGGCAGGCAGCAGAACAGCGCCCCGGGCCCGACGTGGCGGCTGTCGAATTCGATGGCGGTGACCTCGGTGGTGGCGGGGTCCCCGTGCGCCTCGATGACGTCGACCTCCTGGAGCAGCCTGTCCATACGCACGGTGGGGGGCCCGCCGGAGCGGTCACGGCCCTTCCGTGGTCGTCCCGGTGGAAGCGACGATCGTAGTCGCCGCATTGGGGGTGCCCGTGAGGGTGGGGGACGCCGGTACCTGGGGAAACGGCACAGCCTGCGGTGCTCCGCCGGTCGACCCGCCTCCGGGCGAGGTCGGGATCCCGTAGCGGTGCAGCGCGTACCGCATGATCTGCGAGAACACCGGCGCGGCCACGATGCCGCCGAAGATCGGCGTGGGCTGCTCGAGGACCACGACGGCGGACAGTGCCGGGTGCTCGGCGGGGGCGAACCCGGCGAAGGTGGCCATGTAGGCGCCCGGCAGGTACCCGCCGTGCACCGGGTCGGGGATCTGCGCGGTCCCGGTCTTCCCCGCCACCGTGTACCCCGGCACGCCGGCGGTCACGGCCGTGCCGTCCTGCACCACCTGCTCCATCATGGTCGTGAGCTGTGCGGTCACGCCGCGCGACAGGGCGCGGTGGGTGGCGCCGGCCTTCGTCCTGGTCACCGTGCCGTCCTGGGCGACCGTCGCCCGGACAAGACGCGGCGGGACGAACACTCCCCCGGTGGCGACCGTGTTCACCATGTCGAGGACCTGTTGGGCGGTGACGGCGTCGTCCTGGCCGATGGGCGTGGCGCCGATGTCCGACACGCGCCACGACGCGGGGTCGCTCTTCACGAGCCCCGGGGACTCCGCCGGGAAACCGAGCCCCGACAGGCGGCCGAACCCGAGCGCGGCGATCTGCGCCGCCAGCCTCCCCTCCCCCAGCTGCTGCGCGATCTCGATCGTCCCGATGTTCGACGACTGGGCGAGGATCTGCGTGGCGGTGAGCTGCTCGGTGGGATGGTTCTCGGCGTCGTGGAACACCCAACCGTCGATGGTGAGGGTGTTCGGCACCGTGAACACCTCGTCGGGCGTGATGATCCCGTCCTGGAGGGCGGCCGAGAACGTCACCAGCTTGAAGACCGAGCCGGGCTCGTAGACCTGGGTCAGGGCCAGGTTCTGCGGCGCCTGCACGACCTTCGTGATGGGCGGCGGTGGTGGTGCCGTGGTGGTGGTCGTGGTCGGCGTGGGCGGGGTGCCGGGAACGGTCGTCGTGGTCGTCGTGGTGGTGGCGGCCGCCGGCGCGGCGGGAGGGGTGGGGGCGGGCACCGTCTTGGAGACCACGTCCGCCATCGAGAGGATCGCGCCGGTCCTGCTGTCCATGACGATGGCGATCCCGCTCTTGGCGTGCGACGCCAGCACCTCGGCCCCGAGCGACTGCTCGGTCACGTACTGCAGGGACTGGTCGACCGTGAGCTCCAAGCCGGTGCCCGGGGACGACCCCGAGGCACGGATCGTGCGCCCGGGGAGCGGGACGCCGTCGGGGGACATCTCGAGCGTCGCCGTGCCGCTCCGGCCGGCGAGGAGCGCGTTGAACTTGTACTCGAGCCCCGACTGGCCCAACCCCTCGGCGCCCACCTGCCCCAGGAGCGGCGCGGCGAGCGAGCCGTCGGGGTCGACGCGCTCGGTGTCGGGGAGCACGTTGATCCCGGGCAGGGCGAAGGTCAGGACCTTCTGGGCCACGGCCGAGCCGACCTTGTGGGCCAGGTACACGAAGCCGCTGTGTTCCGAGAGCTCGGCCCGCAACTGCGCCACCGGCACACCGAGCGCCGGGCTCAGCACGACGGCGACCGCCTGCGGGTGCGGGATGAGGAAGGGGTCGGCCACGATCGTCGACCGGGGCACCGACAGCGCCATGGCGGCGCCGTTGCGGTCGTAGATCCCCCCGCGCACGGCCGACACGTGGACGGTGGTCGTGACCTCGGCGGCCCCCATGGCGGCGTAGCGGTTGCTGGCGAACACCTGCACGCCCACCAGGCGCAGGGCGAGGGCGACGAACACGAGGAGGACGACGACGCGCATCACACCGACCCGCCGCAGGGGGAGACCCACCGTGAGGTGGCGCGCCGGGCGCGGCGGCGGCGCGGCGCGGCGCTCGTAACCCCGCCGGCGTGACCTGGTCCGGGGCGCCAGCGGCGGCGGCCGCCGGAGCGGGGCCGGGCGACGCCCCGGGGCCCGCGTCGCCGTCGTGCCCCCGGCGCCACCACGGGTCGACGCCGTGCCGACGGCGCGCGCCGGCGACGATCGCTCCGCCACGACACGCACCGCGGTCGGCTGCTTGGCGACCGGGCGCGCGCTCGTGGCGCGTTTGGCCACGGGGCGCGGTGCCGCCGGGCGCTTGGCCACCACACGCGCAGCAGTCGGTCGTGTGGTCACGGGGCGCGCCACGGTCGGTCCCTTGGCGCCCGCGCCCGCAGCCTTCGACCGGGCACCGGCCGGTGCCCCCGCACCGGGGCGCGCACGACGCTCCCCTCGGCCCTTCGGAGCCCGGGTCACCGGGTGCCGGTCGACCGGGTGCTGGTGTGTCCGGCCGTGACGGCCGTCGTGGTGGTGGCCGCCGATGCGGGCGTGGTGACCTGGGGAATGTCGGTCACCTTCTGCGGGGCGTCGAGGCCGTGCTGCTGGGCCTTGGAGACGACGGTGGACGGCCCTCCCATCGTCGACACCCGCAACTCGAGGTCCGAATGGTTGCCGAGGTCGGTGGTCAGCTGCTGCTGCATCCGGGTGAGCCGGACCTCGCCCTGCGTCAGGTAGGCGTTGGCGCCGGCGACCAGCAGCAGGCTGGTGACGACCAGCACCGCACAGGCGACCGCCGTGCGCGGCAGCGTCCGGCTCGGCCCGCGGCGCTCGGTCTCCTCGGCGACGGGCGGCCCATGGTGTGCCCCGGGATCACCGTCGGGGACGGGCAGTCGCCGCAGGCGCTCGGGCGCGACCGCCGGCGCCATCAGAGCTCACCCCGCTCGAAGGCCCGGAGGCGCGCGCTCTCGGACCGGCGGTTGCGCGCCACCTCGTCCGCGCCGGGACGGCGCGCCCCGCGGAACACGAGATGCCCGAGCGACACCGCCCCGCACGAGCACGGCAGCCCCGGCGGGCAGGCGCAGCCACCGGTGGCGGCGCGCGCCAAGGCCGCCTTGACGATGCGGTCCTCCCCCGAGTGGTACGCGATGGCCACGCAACGGCCGCCGGGGGCGAGCATCCCGACGGCGACGGGCAGTGCCTCGGAGAGCACGGCCAGCTCGTCGTTGACGGCGACGCGTAGCGCCTGGAAGACGCGCCGGGCGGGATGGCCGCCCTGGCGGCGGGCGGCGGCGGGGATGGCCGAGCGCACGACCTCGGCCAGCACCCCGGTGGTGGTGACCGGACGCGCCGCCACCACGGCACGGGCGATGCGCCGGGCGAACCGCCCCTCGCCGTGCTGCGCGAACAGGCGGGTCAGGTCCTGCTCGCTCATGGTGTTCACCAGCTCGGCGGCGCTGGGCCCGGCACCCGGGTCCATCCGCATGTCGAGCGGGGCGTCCTGGCGGTACGAGAACCCCCGCGCCGCCCGGTCGAGTTGCGGCGAGCTGACGCCGAGGTCGAAGAGGGCGCCGCTCAGGGACCCGGGCTCCACCCCGACGGTGGCGGCCACGTCCTCCAGCCGGTCGAAGCGGGCGTGGCGGACCACGGCCCGGTCCCGGTATCCCTCGAGCCGGGTGGCGGTCGCCTCCACGGCCTCGGGGTCCTGGTCGAGACACAGCACCCGCAGGTGCCGATGGGCGGCGAGCAGCGCCGCCGCGTGGCCCCCACCCCCCGCTGTGGCGTCGATCACCACGCCGGGAGGCGTCGGCGCGAACAACGCGACGACCTCGTCGACCATCACCGGCTCGTGGGTGAACACCTGGGGCATCCGCAGCCCCTCGACTGGCGGAATGCCGTCGGGAGGGTTGCTCCTGCGACTCGGTTGGAAGCGGGCGGAGGAGGAGTCTTCCACCGAACCAGCCGAGGGGCTGCGCATGCTCCTGATGTGCCTACGATCCTGCGACCGGGCCGCCCGGCCGTGCCTGGTGCTGCTCCTCTCGTCGTCGTCCGTGTCGCCGTGACGCGCCACGGGGGCCGGTCCGGCGTGTCGGGCGCCGCCCCCGCAGGGGCTCAGTCGTCGGCGCCCTCCGTCAGTCGCTGCTCCTCGGGGGCGACCTTCTCCTCCCAGCGCGCCGGGTCCCACAGCTCCACCCGGTCGATGACCCCCACGATGACCACGTCGCCGGTGAGCCCGGCGTACTCGCGCATCCTCGCCGGGAGCACCATCCGTCCCTGACGGTCGACCTCCAGGTCCTGGGTGGCCGACGCCCAGAAGCGCGCCATGTTCCTGTCGTTCTTCCCGCTGGCGGCACGTTGCTGCATCTCCTCCATCTGCTGCTCGAACCCGTCGGGGGTCCACAGCGCCAGACAGCCGTCCCGGTACTGGGTGAGGAAGCCGCCGTGCTCGAAAGGTGCGCGGAACCGCGAGGGCAGGATGACCCGACCCTTGCTGTCGAGCGAATGCTCGTACGTCCCGAAGAACCGTGCCACCGAATCGAGCTCCCACGACGCTCCTCCCGCATTGTTCGCGGGCTCCTCCCCCTTACTCCACTTCTCGCCACTTTAGCCCCCACTCCCCCACAGGTCAATGCCAACCCGCCCCACGGCGCGCCACCCTCGCCCGGTCCCCCCGCCATCGCCCACCGCTGTCGCCCACCGCTGTCGCCGGCCGCCCCGCGGCGCACGGACCGGGCCGCCCCGGGCCCACGAGCCGGCCACGCCGGGCGTACCGCCCCGGATGCGTAATCTCGGGCGGTGACCCCGATCGAGCTGTCGCTCGTCCTGCTCGCCGTGGGGGTCGCCGCCGGGGGCCTCGGCGCGCTGCTCGGGCTCGGTGGCGGGTTCATCGTCGTGCCCGCGCTGACGTTGGTGTTCGGCGTCAACATCCGACTGGCCATCGGCGCGTCGATCGTGGCGGTGATCGCCACGTCGAGCGGCGCCGCGGTGGCGTACGTGCGCGAGCACATGGCCAACATGCGCGTCGGCATGTTCCTCGAGCTCGCCACGACGACGGGCGCGGTCACGGGCGCACTGGTCGGCTCGCTGCTCGTGCCGCGCGTCCTCTACATCGTCTTCGCGATCGTCCTCGTGTTGTCGGGCGTCGCCGTGGCGCGGCGCAAGCGCCTGGAGGACCGGCCGCCACCCCCACCCGACGCGCTCGCCGATCGGCTCGGGCTCCACGGCTCGTACCCGGACGCGTCACGCGGACGCGTCGTGTCGTACCGCGTGGCGCGCTCCAAGGCCGGGCTTGCGCTCATGTACGTCGCGGGCGCGGTGAGCGGGCTCCTCGGCGTGGGATCGGGAGTGCTCAAGGTCCCGGCCATGGACCTCGCCATGGGGCTGCCGATCAAGGTCTCCACCGCCACGAGCAACTTCATGATCGGCGTCACCGCCGCCGCCTCTGCCGGGGTCTACTTCGCGCGCGGCGACATCGACCCGCTCATCACCGCCCCGGTGGCCGTGGGCGTCCTGGTGGGCGCGTTGGTCGGCTCGCGCGTGCTGACCGGCATGGACCCGCGGCGCCTGCGACTCCTCTTCGCCGTGGTGGTGCTGGTCGTCGCCGTCGACATGGTGGTGAAGGGCGTCGCATGACGACGAACGACGGGACCGGCGCCGGGGTGGGAGCCGCCACCGATCCGGCCGCCACCGCCATGGGCGGCATCGAGGCGGCGGTGGCGGCGGTGCTGCGGGTGGGCGTCGTGGGCAGCTGCCTCGTCATCGCCGCGGGGTCCGTGGTCACGGTGACGGCGGCGTCGACACGCCAGGCGGCGCGCCGCTCGCTGGCGGAGATGCGCCGCGGGGTCCTGCACCCGGCCGCCCTGCGCTTCCCCCACACCGTCGGGGCGGTCGCGCGCGGCGTGGGGCACGGCAACGGACCGTCGATCGTGATGCTCGGCGTCCTCCTGCTCATCGCCACGCCGGTGTTCCGCGTGGCGGTCGGCGCCGTCGGCTTCGCCCTGCAGCGGGACGGGGCGTTCGTGGTGATCACCGTGGCGGTGCTGGCCGTCCTGCTGGCGTCCTTCGCGTTGGGCTAGGCCGTCGCGCCGCCGGAGCGCCGAAGCACCGGGCCGTGCGCCGACGCCGCCGCGAACCGCCAGGCGCGCCGTCAGGGCAGCGACGCCACGAAGGCCTCCTCCACCGACGTCACGATCTCCTCGTCGGTGGACTCCCGCCAGGGGCCGGGCAGGACGGCGCGCAGTCCGGTGGCGAGGGTGGCGAGCTCGCGCTCGGCGCGCCCCGCCCCCTCGGGCCCGAGCGCCAGGAGCTCCGTCACCGACGACGGCTGCCAGGTGAGCGGCACCAGCGAGTGCAGGCGGGCGCCGGCGCGCACCCGCCGCTGGGCGATGCCCACCAGCTTGGCGCCGTGGGCGGTCACCTCCCCCGGCCCGAGCCCGGCGAAGCACACGAGCCCGCCCCAGTCCGAGCGCGTGGCCCGGCCCGTGTGCACCTGCAGGCCCACCACGCCCAACGCGCCGAGCGCGCGGGCCCACGCCTCTCCCAGCCAGCGCGAGGACCGCACCACGTCGTCGTCCCACAGCACGTCGTCACGGGGCAGCCACACGTCGATCCACACCTGGGCGCCGGGCGCCACCACGACCGCCCCACCCCCCGAGCCGCGGCGGACGACGTCGGTGCCGCGCGCCGCGGCGCGCGCCGTGTCGACCACGTCGGGGCCCTGGGTGCTGCCCAGCACGATGGCGGGGCCGGCGAGCACCGAGCACGGCGCCACGACGCGCCCCGTCCGCAGCGGCGCCGCCGGCCACGGCTCGTGCAGGGCGTGGGCCGTCCCGGCACGCGGCTGCACCGACCATCCGCCCCCGCGGGGGACGGTCACGCGGTGAGGGACTGCTCGCCGAGGTAGGGCGCCCATTCGTCACGCGCGCCTCCGCTCATGGCGAGCAGCCAGACGCGCTGGCGAGGGGCGGACGGTTGGGTGCGCAGGACCAGGCCCACCTCGTGCGGCAGGCGGTCCTCCTTGCGGGTGTTGCAGCGGCGGCAGGCGGCCACGACGTTGTCCCAGGCGTGCAGGCCGCCCCGGCTGCGCGGCATGACGTGGTCGATGCTCTCGGCCGCCAGCCCGCAGTACTGGCAGCGGTGGCCGTCGCGGGCGAACACCGTGCGCCTGTTCACCGCCACCGTCCGGTCATGGGGAACCCGGACATAGCGGGCGAGGCGCACGATCGAGGGCTCCGGGAAGGCGGTGCGCTCGGAGCGGAAGACCTGCTCGGTGGCGTGGACCAGCTCGGCCTTGGTGGCGAGCACGAGGAGCAGTGCGCGGCGCGTGGAGACGAGCCCGAGCGGCTCGAAGGTGGCGTTGAGCACGAGGGCTCGGTTCGCCCCCTTGGCGCCGGCTTCCCTGGCCAACATCACGACGAGGCTACCCCGGGCCCGCGACGATCGCCCCGGCAGACGGCGCCCGACTGACGGCGCCCGACTGACGGCGCTGCGCCGCCCCTCAGCGCCGGCGCCACCGTCCCATGCGGCCGCACCAGGTCAGGAACGACACCACGTCCTGTGCGTCAGGAGTCGTGTCCCCGGCCCCGCCGTAGGCGGTCTCCATGCGGAACCTCCACAGCGCATCGTCGGGCAGGGGCACCGGCGGCCACCGACGCCACCATCCCGGCGCCGCCAGCCGCGCCACCTCGGCCACGGCCGACGGCCACAGCCACGGCCGCACCGCCACCACGGACAGGACGACGGTGGCCGCCCGGGCCGCGGGGCTCGTGGCCGGGCGGGCTCCTCCCACGGCGGT
>Ga0307373_10015098_pt1 | contig 10540 bp, 13 predicted proteins | sample OX2MG_FD_202534 | JGI IMG/M metagenome (GOLD analysis project Ga0307373, IMG submission 202534) | Soil microbial communities from Risofladan, Vaasa, Finland - OX-2 | ecosystem: Environmental > Terrestrial > Soil > Coastal area > Acid sulfate soil | place: Finland: Risofladan, Vaasa | collected...
CCAAGGAACGGCGATTTGCCGAAGGAGATCACCTCAACCATGAAGCGGCCGAATCACTCCCGCGCAGCTAATCCTAAGGCTGGCCGGGCGAGAGGCCCTTGAGCGAAGACAAGGGCATCGACGCAGTGGTTCGCCACCTCAGGACCACTGCGTCGACCTGGCACCGCTGACGCGGCCAGTACCTCGGCATGAAGGCTGATTGCGTTCGGCCGAGAGCACATCGGCAAAAGACTCCAGCACCGTTGCCATGTCATGTCGAGGTGTCCAGCCGAGCTCTTCCCGCGCATGGGACGTATCGACGACAGGACAGCGCAATGCGAGATCGAACGACTGGGGCTCCATCGAATGAAGCCCCAGGCCACGCGCGAGACGAAAGACCCGTGACAAGCCTAGTGGCGACATCGGTAGCGTCCTCGCCGACACAGATTCTGCGAGATGACGAGACGTGAAGGGCTGGCCCGCAATGTTGTAGGGCCCGATGACGGACTCCGTCACTGATCGACAGAAGGCGTCAGCCATATCAGCGACATGGACCACTTGGAACATATGTGACCCGACGTCCGGGAGGACCGGTCTATGGGTGCGGTCGAGGAGGTGGCCGAGCAGGTACCTCCCCACAACTGCAGCTCCCCAGCGTTCAAAGATGGACGGAGCAGCCGAATCTACGGGACCCACCACGGGAGCCATCCGTAGGCTCACTGTCCGGATGACTGGGTGCTCTTCGTGGAACCTCTGAATTAGTCGCTCTGCCTGCGAAAGTCGATGTGACAGGTGAGACCCCGGAACACCGGACGTCGGCCAATCCTCTCGAACCGACACACCCATCGGGGCTGGCGCATACGCGCCGACCGATAGCCCACACACGAAGTTATGTATTCCGGCCGTCGCGAGCCCTCGGCATACGGCCTCGAGTCTGGCCAATATGTCAACGCTGGCTCGTCGGTTGAACCAGTTGAATGCCTGCCCGGCATAGACAACGGCATCAGCATTCTGGAAGAGTTTGCGAAATTCCTCTGTGCTTCTGGGTTTAACGAAATCGACGTGCAACTCCGTCTTGGCAAGGGCCAGCGACGGATCGCCGACACTGATTACTTGATCGATATATGGATGCTGGGCCAGCGCTTCGAGGAGACTGCGCCCAGAGGACGCGAAGGCATCAACGACGACGACGCGCATCAGCTCACTCTCCCTGGCCACTCTACGATTGCTCGTCCTGATCTGCCCGTCGCAAGGACCATCCTCCGGCTCAAGACCACGAGTCCACCTTCTCGAACTGGCAACGGGAGTCGTGCTTATCGGAAGCGGGTTGGCGGGAGATCATGCTCTTCTCGTCTGCAGGCGGGCCATGGAACGGAAACCGGCCACTGCACCAGCGGCGACCATGATCCCGAACAGCAGTCCAGATGCAGCCAGCTCAAGTAACACCCAGTTCGGAGCTGGCCCATCGTCAGGAACAAAGCCCGGCGTTTGAATCCGCAACTCGTCGTTCATTGATTCTCTCGATTTGTTCACCGTCGGGATCAGCAGCTACTGCCATGTCAGTATCTCGCAATCCCTAAAACCGCATAGAACACAAAGATGCTGGCGGACGAAGGACGCCGCCTGAGCCTCAAGAAGGTTCTTTCGATACGAGCAGAGTGTGTCGGTCGCCGAGCCGTGACCGCCTATGAACTCAGTCATCAGCGCACACGTTCCGTGACAAAGGTGCCGCCAGTCGTATGCGTGCTTGGAGACTCGGTCCCCTCGAGCCGATCTCACCAGCAGGTCGCTGACAGGCTGTCAGTACTCGAGTCGCAATACACCTCGAATCTTGCCGCTCGTGTTCAGTCCCGAGTAGACGTTGGCGAACACGTCGCAGATCGTCGCGCTTCAACCCGTGGCTGACCAGATACTCCGCGACCTGGAATCGTTTGCACGTTTCGCGGATCGAATCAGCCACGGACGTGCCGTTCTCAGCGAGTAGATCGGCGAGCAGCTGAGCGTAGCTTGGGATCTTCGATTCAAGACGTGTGACGCTCAAGTTCCAATCGGCTGCTATCTCTTCAGGCTCGACCTGAGCCAAAGCCAGGAGGAGAAAGATGGCCAACCCCGTGCGGTCGCGTCCGCGGAGACACGAGACTATTACGCCGCCCGGCTCCGCTGTAGCGACAGCGGAAACAATCTGGGCGCAAACGGACGGCCAGTGCATCAACATCAGAGGAAAGTACAGTGGGGTACACCACAATCCGGTCTCTACGCAAAGGGATACGAACTGAGGATCGTTCAGATCTTCGACGATGATGGTTCTGACCTCTAAACCGGCAACTGAGGGTGACTCGCTCCCGTCCGTTGGCTCTCCCGCTGACTTCAACCAAATGACCGTCTTGATCCCATAATTCTCGAGCGCCGTCCGACCGTCCTCGGTTAACAGCCCCGGGTTGTCACTGCGCACGATCCTTCCCATGACTGTTCGGCCGCCGTTCTGTGTGCGCAGGTCTCCGACATCTCTCACATTCACGCACTTGCCCCAGTCCAGGTGCCTCTGCTGCTCAGACACGATTCGACCCCCCGCTCTCTTTTGCTGTCGCTCTCGAGTGCGAAGAGCCCGACAAGGCTCCGGAACGATGCTTCCGATACATCGATTGGATGGGAACGCGATGCAAACTACGGACCGGATGGAGCAGAACCCCGTGCCGGCAGCGGGAGCACGGCCTGATGGGTTTTCTAGTTGAGGTCAGCTCGAGGTGGCCGCACCGGCTACAGCGGACGAACCGAACGGCTCCAAGAGCGCCCAAAGCCCCGATGTATCCAAGTGCCGAGACAACGATCAGAAGCACAATTACGAGGGCTGCAACAAGTACCTCCAACGCCAACATATTTTTCACCTACCTTTATCGTCCTACGATTGTATCGTACTGCGATTCCTAAGCAACAGACAAGTGCTCATCCAGTTTCCGATTATGTCCAACAGCGCTAACTTCCAGTGGGCCCGCGACTCCGTCACGGATCGACTCCGGTGATTGACCTCCCTGGGAGACTTGGACTGGCTATCCGCGAGGCTTGCGCCGTCCGATGGCTCGTCCGAGCTGTCGGACTGGGTCTACGGCACAGTCCACACCTGGCGAGAACGTGTGGTTCTTCCTCATCGTGCTACGAGGTATCGTGAGTCGATGAAGCTCTCCGACGATGACTATGCCCACTTGTTGGAGCTGCGGACGAGTCTCCGACGCTTTGAGCGGTGGAGCGAGCGACAAGCACATGATGCTGGACTTACCCCAGCTCAGCATCAACTCCTTCTCGCCATCCGGGGACACGCCGATCCCAACGGACCAACAGTGAGCGACACAGCCGATTATCTATTGTTGCGCCACCACAGCGTTGTCGAACTCATCGATCGAGCGGATGCAGCGGGACTCGTCGCACGCACGCGAGACAAGGCAGACCGTCGGCTCGTACGCCTGACTCTCACCAAACTTGGAGCTAAACGATTGGAGGCGCTATCAGCCCTTCATCTCCAAGAACTCGAAAGGCTCGCTCTGCGATTGCCGGCGGCATCTCGCGGACTCTCAAAGACTTGAACCGACCGCCGATACCGTCGACGGTCATGGGCTGGTGGGCAGAACGTGGGATTGCGGCTCGTCGCCAGAATTGATGCTTCTTCCCATCGTGCAGTGGCGTCTGTAGAGATGATCGGCGCCATCATTGCTGATTGAGGCCGCGCCTAATCATTCGACATGCCCCGAGCGATTAAGTCGTCTGAGCTGGGGCAATACGTCGCACCTCGCGCCGTCATGTCCGGTTGTTGACGTTTCACTTTTCGCCGACATACGAACGGTTCGCAAGAAAACCGCTCTGGCCTTTCCAGATCTCGTGCATGGCAGTCCCAGGTCCCGCAGGGAAGAACGGGGTGACTAACAAATCCGCGAGTTTTCGGCTCTCCACGACCATAGAGCTTCCGGCTCGCTGACCAGTCGGAGTGGCAGCAGCAGCTGCCGCCTCAAGGATTCGTGCGTGCGGCTCCTCCCCCTCATGTCCGACCCTGCCGAATCGCGATCCGGTTGAGGTGCTCTACGTGACCACCCAGCGTCGCTACCTTGTCGCTTCTTCCCCGGCTGCCATTCCCGAAGGAGCGGCGTCAGAACTTTTGCGAAAATCTTGGTCTTTCGATGATTCACGAACTTCTCAACGGGTATGCACATCGTGGAGCGATACGTAGCGTCGCTGCGGTCAGGAGTGAGGAGGTCCGCCAGTGTGGCGAAAAAGGGAGCAGCGGCAGAACTACTCAGCCGACGCAGCTTCTAGTGCCTGCGATTCGGTGAGCGATGAGGCTGCCGCGTTTCTTTCAGGGCGTTACGCCGACTATCTGATGACGCACAATCTCCCGATCCCCGCCTGGGCCTGGCTGAATGGACTTTCGCACGGCGACGTCGATGAGATCCGGGCCCTAGCCGTGCATGAATGCACGGGCCCTTCAGCGGTGATCGCTGAGTTGGCCGCTCAAATGGTGACGCTTGTGGACACCGAGCGTCTGAGCCTTTCGTTCATTCAGAAGCGCATTTTCATTCCCCTGGAGCTCCGACTCGCCGCCACACCTGGGATTGGTTGTCCACATGATGCCGACGAGATGACCCACGTGTTAAGGGCCGCGACGTCGGGTGGGCTTCAGCTCCGATGGCGATCGACCCAAATCCAGGGACGTACCACCGGGCGTGCACAGCGGAACCCATTTACGCAGCGCTTTTGGGAGCTTTGAAGATGTTTACCTTCGTCAAAGAACTCTTCCGCGGCGGCAATCGCTTTATCGTGGGAATCTCGGTCATCGCTGCCCTGGGGGGCTTCCTCTTCGGCTATGACACCGGTGTCATCTCAGGGGCACTGCTCTTCATAAAGCAGGACTTTGGTCTGGACCAATTTGGCCAGCAGTGGGTCATCGGATCCCTACTTGTCGGAGCAGTCGCCGGAGCAGCGATCTCCGCCTATTCAGCAGATCTGCTCAGTCGGAAGTGGACAAAGTTCATTTCCGGGGTCATCTATGTGGTCGCAGCCATCTCATCAGCAGTCGCTCCAGATCTGGCCTGGTTGTTGATTTCCCGGTTCATCCTGGGCCTCGCCGTCGGGACGGCGTCCTTCGTTGCTCCTATGTACATCGCGGAGCAAACTCCGGCGAAAATACGCGGCGGAACTGTTTCCTTCAATCAGTTGATGATAACGCTGGGCATACTCGTCGCCTACTTCGTCGATTTCCTTTTCAAGGGCGTGTCTGACAATTGGCGTTGGATGCTGGGCCTTGGAGCCGTACCCGGGTTGGCCTTGGCGGTCGGGATGCTGTTTGTCCCCCACACTCCTCGATGGCTGATGCAGCAGGACCGAGAAACCGAGGCCAGATCCGTACTCAAGAAGAGCCGGACGGCCGGGGAAATCGATGATGAGGTTGCTGAGATCCGCGACATTGTTAAGGAGCACCACGACACGTCGTTTCGCCGACTGTTCACCTCGCAACTCCGTCCGTTGATGTTGATTGGTCTGGCATTGGCCGTCTTCCAACAGCTGATCGGGGTGAATACGGTCATCTATTTTTCTGCGACGATTCTCAAGTACACGGGAATCAGCACCAACCAGTCGATCGGTGAGGCTCTTTTCGTCGGCATTACCAATGTGGTGTTTACGGTCGTCGCCATCCTCTTGCTCGATCGTGTAGGTCGTAGGACCCTCCTGATCACGGGAACGATTGGCGGGACAGCGTCTTTGATCCTGCTCGGGGTGTACTTCTTCTCCGGTGCGTTGCAGCAGGCGGCCCCGTGGGTGGGCCTCGTGGCGTTGGTGTGCTTCATAGCCTCTTTCGCCATCGGCTTGGGGCCTGTCTTCTGGTTGATGATCTCTGAGATCTTTCCACTCGGCATTCGGAGTAAGGCGATGAGCGTCTGCACCATCGCCAACTGGACCTTCAACTTCCTGATCTCATACTTCTTCCTGTCGCTTGTAAGCGGAATCGGGAAAGCCGGCACGTTCTGGTTGTATGCCGGCTTTGGCGTTGTCGCCACGATCTTCTTTGCCTTGAAAGTGCCGGAGACGAAGGATCGCACGCTCGAGGAAATCGAGTCCGACATTGGTGGGAAGGACGCCCGTGCCAAAGCCGCGTGAGTTTCGCGCCACTTCGCCTTCCATTGCTGGCTTAGGAAGTGGTCAAAGGTGAGGTCCCGTGAATAGTTCGACGAAGAGCTCGTTGGATCTGCTGGAGCACGAGGATGAACTGTTGCTGAAGCTGTTCTCCACTCTGAACTCAAACCGCGGCGCGAGCGTGCAACAGCGTTTTGCTTATGGGAATGCTGCCAAGCAAATCATACGCCATCTCGCAATCCGTCAGGCGTGTCTCATGGACGTGGGGAGCGTGGTGATGGCATCCGATGATGACCTGGCGCCGTTCGGACAACGAATGGTGGAGGGAGCGGTGGAGCGCAGGAACCAATTCGACATCGTTGGAGACATGTCGCGAAACGTCCAGGGGATGTATTTGAACCAGGGTCAGGACTTTGACGCCCAATTGCAGCCATTGATCGAAGACGTCAAGAGCGAGATCAACTGGGAGCTGCGAGAAGTCCTTCCGACAATTCGCATGGCTGCCCGGGCCGCACCGCTTGGGTTCAAGCGGGCTCGTGTCGTGTTGCACCGTGCTCCGACACGACTGAGTCCCACGGGACCCCGATGGTACGAGCGAGCCCCGGTTGTGTCACGCCTCCTAACGATCTTCGATCACCTGCGGGATCATCCGCGGGCGACGTCCGGCGAGCGGATGCAGTGAGCCCGTCATGATCAATCGCTATTTCGTGACCTCTCGTGAATCCTCAGCCGATCTGGGGAAAGACATTCTGAAGATTGAGCGTCTTGTTCCTCGATGCGCGATCGCACTCGAAGATCTTCCGGTTACGAATTGCGGTCAGCTGGGAAGTCTTTCACCGAGCATCGCAATTGCCATTCACACACATCGCTATGTCCTTCGGCACGACCAGAGGAGTGAAACAAATGAGTGAAACCGTCGCAGATTTCGTATTGGGCCGCCTGCGGGCATGGGGCGTGGAGAAGGTGTTCGCCTATCCAGGGGACGGAATAAATGGTTTGCTCGCCGCTTGGGGTCGGGCCGACAACGAGCCGAAGTTCGTGCAAGCCCGCCACGAGGAGATGGCGGCGTTCGAGGCGGTCGGGTATGCGAAATTCTCCGGACGCGTAGGGGTCTGCGCGGCCACGTCCGGTCCCGGTGCGGTGCATCTGCTGAACGGACTCTATGACGCCAAATTGGATCATGTGCCGGTGGTGGCAATCGTGGGCCAAACGGAGCGCTCGGCCATGGGAGGCTCGTATCAACAGGAAATTGACCTGGTGACCTTGTTCAAGGACTGTTGTCACCAGTTCGTGGAAATGGCCACGGTTCCGCAGCAATTCCCGAATCTGATCGACCGTGCGTTCCGGGTCGCCATGGCCACCCACAGTCCGACCTGCATCATTGTGCCGTCGGACGTCCAAGAGCTTGACTACGCGCCCCCGACGCACGCCTTCAAGATGGTCCCGTCAAGCGTGGGTACTGACTGGCCAACGCCTATCGCTGACGATGGGGCGATCGCCAAAGCCGCGGAGATCTTGAACACCGGCGAAAAGGTTGCAATCTTGGTCGGTCAAGGGGCTCGGGGTGCCCGATCAGAGGTTCTCGAGGTCGCTGACCTGCTGGGCGCTGGCGTGGCGAAAGCGCTTCTCGGCAAAGACGTTTTGTCGGATGAGCTTCCCTTCGTGACCGGCTCCATTGGCCTACTGGGTACTCGGCCAAGCTACGAGATGATGATGGACTGCGACACCGTCCTCACCGTTGGCTCGAACTTCCCCTACACGCAGTTCATGCCCAAGTTCGACCAGGCGAGAGGCATTCAGATCGATCGAGACGGCAGCTTTATCGGCATGCGGTATCCCTACGAATTGAACATTGTTGCTGATTCCGCCGCAGCCCTCAGCGCCCTGATCCCGATGCTGAATCGCAAAACGGAGCGCACATGGCGGAAGACGATCGAGAAGAACGTGTCCGATTGGTGGGACACGATGCAACGTCAAGCCATGACGGACAGCAACCTCCCACAGGTAGTAAACCCTCAGCGCCTTCTATGGGAACTCAGCGAGCAGCTTCCGTCGAACGCGATGGTGGCCTCGGATTCGGGATCCTCCGCAAACTGGTACGCCCGCGACCTGCGCTTCCGAGACGACGTGCGCGGGTCACTCTCGGGAACGTTGGCCACAATGGGACCAGGGGTGCCCTATGTGATCGGCGCCAAGTTCGCACATCCCGACCGCCCTGCCATCGCCATCGTGGGAGACGGCGCCATGCAGATGAACGGGATGGCGGAACTCCTCACCATTGGCCGTTATTGGCAGGAGTGGTCCGATCCTCGGCTGATAGTGGCTGTCCTACACAATAACGATTTGAATCAAGTTACATGGGAAATGCGGGCCATGGAGGGGGCCCCGAAGTTCGTCGAGTCCCAATCTCTCCCTGACTACTCCTACGCTGCGTTTGCTTCGACAGTGGGTTTGAAGTCGATTGTTGTCACCGAACCCGGGCAGATCGCCGACGCGTGGCGCACGGCACTGGCGGCGGACTGTCCGACGGTGCTCGATGTGCATACGGACCCCAACGTTCCACCGATCCCCCCACACGCCACATTCGACCAGGTGAAGTCCGCCGGCTTGGCCATGTTGCACGGCGACGAGGACGCGCGCCAAGTGATCAGCACGGGAGTAAAGCAGAAGATCCAGGAGTTCTTGCCCGGACGAAAGGATTCGTGATGCGATCCGACAGAAGGAGCAGGACGCATGCGGAGCGTGGCCCTTCGCCTGCCGGTTTTGCCAGTCGGGCTCTGCTTGACGTACGAACGGGTCGATTCGAGCGGACGCTGGCCGGGCTGGCTGCTGCGGGTGCGGTGGTCACAACCGGGGAGATCTACACGTCCCACGACAGCGCCAGCTTCGGCAACAAGATGATGTGGTGGCCGATTGTGATCGTGCCGACACTCTTGCCAGCGGGGATCGCAGCGGTGTTCAGCCGCAGAGCGGCCAAGACCGTGCTGCCGGTGGCGTCACTTCTCGTGATCGCTAACGGGGTCCAAGGCACGGTGTTCCACGTGCGTGGAATCAGCCGCAAGCCGGGCGGTTTCAAGAACTTCCGTTACAACGTGGAGATGGGTCCCCCCGCCTTCGCACCAGCGCTGGCCAGTCTGGTGGGTGGCATGGGTCTCTTAGCCTCACTGCTGCGCCGGGAGGGGGACTGAGTGCCGTTTCGCTCGCCGAATGCGAAAGCGGTCACCCCGGGCGGGAAGGGACGGTTCCCTGGGTTCGACGTCCTCGACGAGGTCGACCACTGGGATGATGTGACTGCAGGCGTGGTACTTGCCCGCCTCGATCCCCAGCCCGAGGTGTCCTTCTTCACCGTGGCCGAACAGGCAACAGCTGCTCCACTGTTCGACCAACTGCTGGGCCAGGACGGGGAGCCCAAGGTACCTGTGCTGCTCCTGGTAGACCGCCGGTTGGCGCTCGGTCAGACCGACGGGTGGCACTACGAAGACATGCCCCGAGACGGCGACGCTTGGCGCCGGACGTTGGGCGCGCTCGACGACGAGGCTCTCACCTGCCATGACGATCGATTCCACCAATTGACTTGGGAACGGCAAGGGGCACTGGTCCAAGCTGTACGCGACAGCAAGCACTGGCATGGACTGCCTGGGTCGCAGGTTTGGAGCCTGTGGACCCGCTACACAAGCACGGCGTTCTACTCGCATCCATGGGCGTGGAACGAGATCGGTTTTGGTGGCCCCGCCTATCCCAGAGGGTACAAGGCGCTCGGCGTCGGCAAGCGCGAAGGGTGGGAGGTGGCCGATCAGCACAGCGCTGACCCAGTCACGTTCGCTGAGCGTGTGCAGCGCGCCAAGCGGAATCATGCGCAGGCGACGGGCAGCGACGGCCACCGATGACCCGACTTCGCGACGCTGAGATCCGAGCTCGGAACCAATCCGCGTGGCTCGTCCCTGACGGCGATGACCGCACAAACCATCGCCTTCGCTCAGACATGCGCCACTTTCGAGACGATGAAGAGGTCGACATAGTCATCGTTGGTTGCGGGGCCGGCGGTTCAACGTTGATGCAACGCCTGGCCAGGTCGGGATTCAAAGTCGTAGGTCTCGACGCGGGTCCATTCTGGGATCCGGACGCCGACTGGGTGAGCGACGAGGCCGGCTCTCACCGACTGTATTGGACTGAACCACGGGTGATTACTGGGCACGACCCCGTCCCGCTGGGTTCGAACAATTCCGGACGCGGCGTGGGCGGATCGATGATCCACTACGCCGGCTATGCCCCCAGATTCCATCCGTCGGACTTTCGCACTGCGACGGTCGACGGGGTCGGCGCAGACTGGCCGATCTCCTATCAAGATCTGAAGCCCTACTACCAGGACATCGAGGACGAACTGCCGGTGTCGGGCCAGGACTGGCCCTGGGGCGACCCCCACTCCTACCGGTACTCGCCGCAG